>OGYD01000074.1_pt1 | contig 76925 bp, 73 predicted proteins | sample 1576441 | NCBI WGS metagenome assembly OGYD01 (sample SAMEA3541537, study PRJEB24748) | human gut metagenome | biome: human gut; feature: human-associated habitat; material: faeces | place: China | collected 2012 | reverse complement strand
GCATGTGTTAAGCACGCCGCCAGCGTTCGTCCTGAGCCAGGATCAAACTCTCCATGATATATGGAAGAGCGTTTGGCTCTTGTTTATTGATTGGTATTACTCATTGTTTGACGTTCTATATAATAGAACCTCGCACGTTGGCGTTCATTCAGTTCATTGTTCAGTTTTCAAAGGTCATCGTTGTCATCACCAGGTGGCGACGACTTGTTTATTTTAACAAACTCAGAAGAGCTTGTCAAGGATTAATTTGAACTTTTTTAAATTCAAACTTCCTGCTGCGTCAGGGCCTTGCCCCGACAGCTCATTCAGTATACTACTGTGTAAAGGAATTGTCAAGGATTTTTTTAAAATCCTTGACGCAGGCCGCCGCGACATCACAGATGTCGCTGTAGGGGCCGGCCAAAGGGCGGCCCGTTGTGGGAATCCCGTGAAATGCTTTGTAGCGAAATCGCTGTTCACAGGTCGCGAATCATCGCCTGCGGCGATATATTCGTCGTTCATCGTTCGTCGTTCATCCATATGTTGGCACTCTATGTCAAAAAAAAATCATTTATTAGCAAAATACTGCCAAGCATCAATAACATCGAGAAAAACACCATCAAATCCAGCTTTTATAATTTGATCTAAATACGCCTGGTTATTGCCATAAAGGATATGTTTCCACTGAGGTGACCAATAGCATACTTTAAAGCTGCCCGGCCAATCCGGGTTCGGGGCCTGAATCCAAGATGGCCTCGTCGTATTCCATTCATTTTTCCAGTAAGGCCGGTAATCAGCCGCTTCGCCTATACTCATATAGGCCAAGACTAAACGTTTTCCGCCCTGTGGCTTTGTCTTTAATAAATCCACATCATTCTTCATAAGAGGCGTATCACCATAGTATAAGTCAACAATAAGGACATCATATCTTGTTCTACTAAGCGCATTTAAATAGTCTTCTTTTTTTAAAAAGGAGCCCGGATTCAACAGAAACAAGAAGTTCTCCGCATCTTGTATCCGATTAATGTCCTTCGTATTGGAAAACGGTGCCTTTTTATCCGGTATCCTGTCCAGGTTCTGTCCGGCTAGTGCCATACTCACATACCCATCTGCCTGTCCCCTTTTTTCATCATCTTCTTGTAACGTCGCATCTTTTATATAATCTAAAGTCCATACTGCTTTACCTGCCATTTTAGGTTTAGCAAACATAGCCTTTAAATAGGTTATGTAATCTTTGGACTGTGATTTCACACTGTCCGGTCCATCATGTACATAGTATACTGATTCCGTTAAAAATCCGTCCATAGAAGTAATAAGTTTTTCAACATTATGAACGCTATTATTAGGCGTTTCTTCTAATAAACCTGTTGCCCCGTTACCAAGAATTTGAAAACGAGGATCCTTTTTCTGAGTGTATTGCCGTATTTCCCCTATTAAATTTACCATTTGGGTCTCTGGCGTCTGTGACTGGTCAGCACCGACACAACCAGAAATAGAAATCAGCCCCGTCAGAACAAGTACAGCAGTTGCGAATTTTCTTATCATAAATACCTCCTAAAAAGCATAATCCCTTTACAAACTCTTATTATACCTGGCAACAATCCCCCAGCCCTGATAACTATTAGCTCCATCATTATGCCGAGTATACCGTTCAATATCCAGACTTATCGATTCAGTCGATGAACGCTGCCATGAATATCCAGCTGCCAGGGAATACCGACGATATCCTATATTATTGAGATCAAGATGTAACGGATCCGTACTCGATGATATATCTTTAAAATGCATCATAATATGATATTCTTGTTGTTTATTGAGATGATGCATCCAACCAACTCCATAATAATGTGCATAAGAATCTTCAGACGCAAAGCCTTTCATTTTTTCCGTAAGATTTTGAATAGTGTATAATGATAATTCATCTTTCGGAGTTACTGAACGGTTATAGAACAGGCGCATATCCCATTCATCTCCATCTGTATAATGCTGGGTATCTCCTGGATGCCATAAGCCAAATTCATCACGAAAAATACTTTCCTGCTTTGCCGGCGCGTAGGAATCATGTTGAAATTGAATCGAATACTGCATTTTAGGCCCAATATGCTGATATTTAAGCCCTTGATAAAAAATATCACCTGGCGATACGTCACGATGGCTAACTTCTTTAGAATATTCATAACTTTCACGAAAGGTATATTGAATACGCCCAGTCAGACTGTCCTGCTCATTATAATGATGAATCACTTCCAGCCCTGGCGTAAATTCAAAACCAGCCCCAAAATCAGTAAACGGAGCCACGCCTTCAGGAACAATTGCATTCTGATAAAATTTATGTTGGCCTGTAGGAAAATTAAAATTGCACAGATAACGCACGCTGTTAATAGGATGGTCATTATGAACCATAACATCCAACTGCGTATCGACCATACCTGAAATACTACCATTGGATACGCCTGTATCAGAACGAATATAGCCCGTACTAACACCAAAATCCACCTTACGCCCATGTACGCGTCCCTGTTGTGCGTAAGTCATGGGAATAAACAGTTGATGCCCTGAATAGTCGCCATTCCAGTAGTAGTAGTCAACACCCGTTGTAAAGCTGGCACCTTCACCGAAATGCTCCAATTCATAATCTTGCAGCTGTGCTGCTATGATCAGTTGTCCTTCGAATGAAATAGCCCGGTTCATCCAATCTTTGCTTTCTTGGACATAAATTTCAGTATCGATTTCATCTTTTTTAGCCTGCTTCAAATCGTCAGACAGGCTCATAACATCGGCTTCATAATCAGCCACTTTCTCACGACTTTCAGCTTCTGCCTGCTCTGCCTCATTTTGAGCCTCAACAAGTTCATCCATATATGCCTGCATATTATCAAGTTCTTCTTGAGCCGCATCCAGGTCATCACTAGAAGCCTCCACTTGATTACTCAAATCATTCAATTGTCCATCATAATAACTTTCAATCGCTTCAACATCGCTATCGCTGTTCGCCTCTTGTTCATCAGCTATCTGCTGTGCTTCATCAAGACGATTCAAAGCATAGTCTACCGATTCCACGGCTGCGGCTACGATGGCTTCATTCCGAGCCTGCTGCGCCGCTTTCGCATCACGGATAGCCACTTCATATTCTTGAGACACGGTCTGCATTCGACTGTTTAATGACTCGTAGGCATTGCGCTTATCATTTACTATACCTTGCATGGTATAAAGGCCATCAGCATAATCAGCTACAGCTTGCTGAGCAGCAATAGCCTCTTTCGTCCGTTCAGCGCTGATAATCCTGGCTTCATCCAGATTTTGCTGCGTCTGCTGCAGATTCTGTGCTAAAGTCACAACATTTTCCTTCGCTACGGCCAGATTATTTGATGCTTCCCGCCAATTCTTTATAGCTTCGGCCGCATTATGATGAGCTGTCTTTAAATCACAATGGGCTTGCCTGTCATCAGCTTCCGCTTGATGGCGATATTGTATTTCGTCACGAGCATTGCGCAATGATGCAAATTCCGAAGAAATATCATGCATTGTATCTGCATTAGAAGCCCGGACACTCACACTCACAGCGGTACAAGCCATTCCCAAAATAAGGCAGCGAAACGGGGCACTACTTAATCTCTGTTTCATAAAAACCATCCTCTTTATCTAAACAATCCACGGTCGGTCCATACATACGCCGGGCCAGCAACGTAAGCCAGCCAATGTGTTGCTGATAAAACATTGGCTGGCCGCAAAAGATATAATAATTAATATTCATAATATAAGCGTAAAGTTGTTTCCAAGCATAAAACAGAGAAATAGCCATAGCAATAAAGAAAGTAAAACCGTAGCTGCTTTCCCCTAAAACGAGGACCCCGAATATATTTAATCCCCCATTTAACAGAAAAAATACCACAGTAATACGAAGTAACTGACGCTGGGCATTAAAATATTCCAGGATAACTCCCAAGATTTGAAAAACACCCACAAAGTAAACCGCCATGAGCAGGACATCAAACATATTAACCGCTTGGGTTTCAATATGGACCCAGGACAATATGTACGTCCCGCAAGACAGAAACAATATCGTAAATAAAAATTGAAATTCCATGGAGCTGCGCAACTCAAACCACAAGGTATGAACCATTGTCTTTCGCATAGCTTCAATATCATTAAAATTTCCCTTCCGGGTAATGGCTTGAAAGTAATTGAAATAAGTTTCATAGAACCGGGTTTCCATATAGACAACAAAAATAATCATCATTGGCAGCATTGATAAAAACGCATAGAAAGTAACAATGTCATACAGAGGAGCATAGCGATAAGTCCCGGCTACCGTTACCCCCCAGCTAGGACTTGTCCAAATAATAATATTAGGCAGGAATATTCCTCCCGAAAACAAAATCGCATAAAGGAAAAGCCGCCATTCTCTGTCAAAGTAAGGCAAAAAAGCAAAATGACGTCCTTTACGAGGCATCCCGAAAAAACGGATGATTTGAATCATAAAGAAGCCTGAAATAACAGTCAACCCCCCTGTGATACCCAAAAAGGCAGCGATTGTCGGTTGCAGCGTCAAGTATTTTAACATGAAATAGATACTCACTATGCTTAGAGACACCCCTATGGCAAATCCCCAAATAAGAGGCTTAAATTTTTTTACCGCTGTCAAATAGAGACTTTCAGCCTCAATGATCATCAATAAGGAAAAAAATAAATAAGCACCTAGCTTTTCCCCGAATAAAAGAGGAGAATTCCATAAAAAAATAGCAGCTATAATACTACCTAAAAACAAGAGAATAGCGATGAGACCAAAACAGGAAGCCGTTAAATCATTATAATTATCCGTAGATATGCAGTCAGACAAATAACGAGTTACAACTTTGACAAATCCAGATGAGAAAATTTGAGAAAAAATAAAGGCATACACCGTAGAGGCTACAAAAATATCATTTTCATAGCTGGGAACTTGAAACCAAAGAAACAAAAGCTGTACAACCAATACCATTCCCGTAAGCAGGATAAATGGTCCCGTCGTAATCAGTGCAGAAAAAGAATAAGCCTTGAGATAACCAGCCACTGTACGAGCGCGGAATAATTTTTTTAACTCAAATCCTACACCAGCCATTTTGCTTTCCCTTCCTGTAAATAAATATTCCGATAAGAGTCAATAAATTGTTCATACGTATAATTACGCTTTGTTCGTTCATAGCCAACTTCAGCCATTTGAAAGCGCAATTCGAAATCCCTAGCCAGACGTAAAATTTCCCGGGCCATGGAATTGAAATCCATCGGCGGTACGACAGCCCCAGCAATCCCCAAGCTATCCGTACTATCACCATATATTAATTCCCGGCAACAGCCCACATCTGTCGCAATAACGGGACGATGAGCTGCAAAGGCTTCCAATACCGACAGTGGCTGTCCCTCGCTGATGCTCGATTGAACGATAATGTCCATTTTCGGCATATATTCCGTTACCTGTACCGTACCGGTAAATTCTACAGCAGATTCTAAATTAAGAAGCTGTGTTGTTCGCTTACAAGTTACCACATATTCCGGGTCTTCTTCCATATTCCCCATAATATACAGATAAGTATCCGGCATCTCCTGATGAACTAGAAAAAAAGACCGAATCAGCGTAAGGATGTCTTTGATGGGTACTATCCGAACTACAGCCCCAATATTAATGGTTCCTCCATGGTCTTTCAATTTAGGAATGCCAGAAAATCTTTCCATATGAATCCCATTGGGAACAACATGAATCTTCTGCGGATCACAGCCTAAATCGGCTTCAATCCGAGCATTATGCTCAAACAATGTATAAACCTTGCTGGCTCGTTTATAAGCAATCTTAGCCAGATTATAAAAATAATTACTCCATATAATCTTGAAATCCCCTTTAGCCCAGTCACTTTTTATGATTTCAGCTTCCCGTTCCCGACAATAAATACCATGTTCCGTCAAGATAAATGGTTTATGATATACTTCAGCTGCCATAGAACCAATGATGCCACAGTAGCCAGTAGCTACACTATGATAGATATCTGCTTCTGGCAAATCCCGTTGCACAAGATAGAATAATGGCAACAGCATAGAACGCAATGTCCAAAAAAAATCAGTAAACGGCAAATAATCATAGCGTTCCCGGTATACACGGCGAATGACCTCGAAAAAATCAGAGGACATAAAAATATCCAAGGGGTTCTTCCAAGTACAAGAACGGAAAATATCCACGAGTCCGGCCATATCGATCGGACTGTCACCGCGAACAAGTTCTAACAAAACCTGCCGCTGTTGATTATTCAAAATATTTTCCTGCATCCCCGGGGAGCGCAGGGCTAGAATTTTATCCAGGAACTCTTCCTGGATTTCCGTGCAATTATTGGGCAAAGTATATTTAAACTTCCCCCGATCTTTTTCTTCGGCACCTACAGCATAAACAGTGAATTCAAACTCCGGTAAGCCCGTCATGAGCATCTGTACCCACGAAGATACTCCACCAACAACATATGGGTACGAGCCTTCTGTCAACAAACAGATTTTCATAGTGAACTTCCTTTCCAATATATATGAGCTTCTGGTCCCGTTATCTTTACAAAATACATTTCATCACCTATTTTCTGTACATGACAGTCCTTAGAAGAGGCCACTTCTTTCGTCGACCTCAACAGGAACGATGCCTCATGGGTATAGTTCCAACAATGAATTTCTAATTCATCAGGCTTCCGCAGGACTCGGTAATCTAAATTAAAATAACTATCAAAATACGGCAGGCTTTCCGAGGCCGTAACGGCTGTCAGCCATCCATAACGGCTGTCGATTTGCTTCAGGAATTCTTGGAGGCCTTCTTTCATCATATGCCAAGTCTTATCCTTGCTTTCTTCATAAAATAATTCATCAGGGTGGACAAAATGATTAAAAACACCGATAGAGGTAATCACAGTACATTCAAAATATAAATCGAGTCCCGTAGGATTATACCCGGCAGTGATGCGTGGAATATCATAAACCCCATTTTCTTCACGCTGAAACTCTTGATAATAAGCTTCCTCTTCAGCCGATCCATCATATAAAGAAGAAAGGATCCGAATGTCTGGAAGGGATTCTAAAATGGCCTCTCGCCCTTGGGGACTTAAAATATTAGAAGGCGGTACATAAGCCCGGAATTTATACTTAGGGAATGCTTCATGGACATAACGGTTGATTTCCGTAAGGGCTTCTTCCATATCGTCTTCATTCTGCCAAGGTACATAATCCGGTTCATCGTTTTGATATCCCGGCGGAACCAAAGGCTGATGATTATAGCCATGTATTCCCAGTTCTCCTCCCATATAAAGAAGATCAGTACCATATGTAAGGAGTGCATTCCGCCCTTCTTGTTCATCAACCGGTTTAAATGGGCCTTTTACCTGATCCCCGTAGCTTTCAATGATGACTCCTGTATATTTTAAATGTTCACTTTTACTTATATCTTTCATATATGGCCACCAGACTCGGCTGTAAAAGTCACGGGTCGTCATATTATATTCACTGCGGATTTTTTCATGATAGCCTTCAGGTATAGGTGATGGGAAATCATCAATATAAAACAACTTACAGCCAACAACGGGATAAATAACATCGTCTCCACAATGAGCTAAAAAGCTCATCAAAAAGCCACGGTTTGTTTTATCAGAGCGAGCAGACCCATTATAGATATAGAACGTACCTTTGCCATAATTTTTTTGCCAAATCAACGGTATGGAGCCGCTATTATCGCTAACATGGACAACGGCATCATCGGAAAGGAGCAATGAATCGACGATCGTTTCATAATGATAATCTCCTTCAACCTGAATTCCCTTACTACCCGCTAAAAAATCAGTATTCATAGTAAGGCCAAAGGCCGTGGCCGATGAACTCCTGGAATCCCAACGACTAACACCTAATTTAGAAAGTATATCCGGGCGTATAGGCTTATCCGGGCTTTGGCTTAATCGCGTTAAAACAACAGCCGTACCACCTTGTTCAACATACGAAAAGACAGCTGGCAAAGAAACAATTTTTTCCAGTTCACCAGTAGACAGGATAATGCCTCGAATCGTTGACATATTCATCGTAATGGGCTGGTCATGACGAATACTCTGGAATCTCATTTTCTTTTCTTTGAGCATCCGTTCTGTTTCATGCCGTAAAAACATACTCTCTACACTACTAGGATCATAAATAACAATATATGTATCTGGCGTTACCGTATCTGCCTGGCTCCAAGGTTCGTCGCTTCTTTGTACTGAACTTATCGCAGTATTCGCAACGCTAAACAGATGCAAAAAGCCATCCATGCGGTTATATTGGAAAAATACGCCGAGGAATAAAACAATGACAATAATCCAAAAAGCATCGTTTCTATGCATGAACGACCTCCTTATCCCAAAACCGGATAATCCGCAATGCTTCAGGTGATAGCCGCTTCGGTAATGCCTTCAACGCCTGTACCCGCTCTTGCAACTTTTTAGCATCATGCAACGCTTGGTATAATTTTATCTCCATCAATATAGGTTCTTCCTTGTCTGCATGTTGGGCAGAAAATTCCTGACAAGCTTTACGGGCTTCTTCCAACTGGCCGCAAATAATGAGCATATTAATCCGCTCCACATAGTAAATGGTTTGGTCTGGAAACTGTTGATTCAATACTGCCAAGGCTGATATATACGAGCGTTGTTGTTTATTTTTCGTCATTTGTTCTTCGCATCCGCTGTCGAGAAATAATTTTAATTTTGCAGCATATTCTTTCAAAAGAGGAATATTTTCCGGACTTTTTTTCAGCTTCTGTTCAAGATGAAATAATTCATTGCTAAGTGCTTGCAATTTTGCAGTCATCAAGGATACCGCAAAATAAGCAATCTCGCGGTCTTCATCATAAACCGCTTTATGTAGGATATTCTGATTGCTTACCATGTCCTGTCGAATAGCATCAGTAAAATATTTCCTCTTCATTTTGGCATCCTCAAGAAGGAAAAGATCATTCATGGGAATAATCTCTGCATTATAGCCTCTATCCTGTAAAGAAAATACTTCCTCTTCGTCTTTTTCCGGCTCGATGCTTCCTTTTCTCAGATTAAAAAGGAATATGTCCAGATGGAGGAATAATAAGAGGAAAAAACCGAATCCTGGTAAAAGTACTATCAGGCTCATTTCTATCGCAGCTTGAACGATACCATAGTAACGAGAAATTACGATTTCAAAGGCTAAGGCTATTACGATATACAAGGCCGCCAGCATGACAAGAATCATCATATTACCTCCTTAGCCTCTGAAATGAGCACCCCGCCTTGGGCCAGACGCTTCTGTATCAATGCCAAGGTCTGTTTATTCACATCAGTAAACATAATCCATACTGAGTCCCCCAGAATCCCCATGTAATCTTCCAGACGTATCTGGTTGCCAAGACGCTGGTCGATTTGCTTATAAGTCATGCCTGGCAAGTCTATCCTAGCAATCGTAACAGAATATCCCTTCTGCATTTGATGGCGTTCCCGGAGTTCTTCAATGATATGAACAAATTCTTTTTCCTTGAGGATCCGCGTTCCCGGAATATAACGACGTTCCATCATTTCCTGTTCCCATGTATAAGCTCGAGCCAATGATGTCGATACTAAACGGCTGGTAACTGCCATTAGATTTAATTCAAAAGTGCTCCATTTATCAAAATCCATCTGGTAAACCTGGATAACAGCAATAACTCGGCCTTCATAAATAATAGGAGCCGCTAAGTCAGGAAGGCCCTTAATGAGATCCCGATTGATAAAAAGATTATGTTCTTTCATCATTTGTTGAAGATACGGATAATCATCAATGCGCAACGAATGCGGTTCTCCTTCCGTCATGTCCCCAATGCGTACCTTTTGACGCAGATAGGCACTATCTCGACCCACGCTATAAATGATAATTTGCGATACATCGAGAACCTCCGCCGTTACTAATGCTGTCTTGTTATATATATTTTCCGGTTCAACAGAATCCAACGTGCTGACAATACGATAGATACGGCCGATGCTATCTTGAGAATTAACAATCTGCCGATACATCTTATCCTTGATGTTAACATTAGCTTTAAACATATGGCATAAAAAACGATATCGTTCCTGGTCATGCAAATGCTGCCATCGATTCTCATCATCACGAAATTTTGACTGTTCAGAAATATACCCAGTAATAACCCCCATAGCCAAATACGATAGAAAATGGAGCAATTCTGCTGGCTGGTACATAACAGCAATAAGTCCAAACCCCAGATTACCGAAGCTCAATACTAGGAGAATGAGATATGAAAAAAACACTGCCAAAAAAGCTTGACGTCGTCCATATAAAAGCCCCATAACGGCAATATATAAGAAATTAAAGTCAAAAGGCACAATTGGATTAACAGAACTTCCACCTTGAATCTGCATAAGCCACAACATCAGCAAGGCTCCGATAACATTTTCTGCATAAGGCATAATCCGTTCTTTTATCTTCTTATCTCGTTGTTCTTGTCTTTCTTTTTGTCGACGCTTTTCTTCGAAGAGAAGCGTATGAGTAACATCACGATACACATCAGCTATATTTTCTGCCAAACTGTGCCGAGCCTTCCAACCAATTTGTTTCCTAGCCTGTTCCGGATCAAGGATAGCCTGTGCAAAATGTCCCTGTTTATGGGAATCGATTTTAGGTTCTTTATCCATATTTTCCCAAACGATATGATAAAAATCATCATACGTCAAAGGCTTTCCTGAAGCAAAATGCAAATAATCGCCTATATAACCGCGTTCATATGTTTGAAAAATGGCATATGCCACATCTTGAGATGACAAAAAATCCCGCTTCTCATCTGACCTATATAAAGGTACACTTTTATTTTCAGCACAAGCATAAAGATATTGAGAAATAAAGTTATCCTTTCGTTCCATTCCCGTTCCATAGATATCAGGAAACCGTAGTATAGTAATATGAAGGCCTTGTTGTTTCCAACTCAGCGCCAATGCTTCTAAACGCGATAGCAACTTTCCTTCTTTACTCTCAGTCTGTACAAAGGTAGTTTCTATAGCCGGTATTCTCTTTTTCTCTAAAACGTCTGCCCCGGACAAGAATAGTATCTTCCCCTGACTCCTAGTAGAAGCGACTTGCAAAAACTCTTCCAAGCATGCAATAGACTGAATGCCTATTTTTTCCCGCAAGTCATAAACAATCAAATCAAAGTGATATACTGAAAGGACTTGTTGCAAAGCATCCCTATCTGATTTGCAATCATACGCTGTTACATTGCAGAAATCGGTCTTTTTCTTTCCTAAAAGGAAAACTTCCCAGTTTTCCTTTTGAAAAACCGGGATAAGAGATTGTTCTATATAAGTAGCACATTTTATTAATACAGATTTTTTTATAGTTTGAATCTCAGAGGCCATAATATATTCCCTATCCAAATGGAGAAATCCCTTTTTTAATCACATATACCTTTTATAAAAATATTTATATATCATCAGCACTTTACAACTTTTACGTTGCCTCGGAAGTTGACAAAACTAGTTTACACAAGGCCTGCACTAAGTCCGTTGGATTTTTTGCGGATTGGGCTTTAGAGACTAAAGTGCCTAAAAATATTTCACGCTGTATTTGCCAGCTTATATGGCTTCGCAGCTCTTGTGGACTGGTGTTTTGGTACTTCGCAAAATGCTCGTCCAGATACGGTAGCATTTTCAGGCTGCTGTGAACGAGGTTTACCAAATTCACCATGTGTTCAATGCCATTTTGGCGGCGAATCCGGTAGGCATTCAGCGACCAGAAGGCCTTCTGCTCATAGTAGTTGGTTTCGATGGCCCAACGCAGCTTGTACAGCTTCAAAGGATAATAGTCCATGCCTTCTGCCGGTGCGTCCCGTAGGATCTTTCGTTCCTGCCAGGCGCAGCTCATATGCAGGGCACCGGGGTCCAAGGTACTGAAGAAAAGCCGCCGGGAGCCAGATGTAGTGCAGCTGACATAGGCGTGGATACGGCGATTCCCGCAGATATGGGTCAAAACAATCCGATGGCCGACCTGCATGCCATCCATATCCCAGGACAAGTTGAAATCATCCAGATGAAGCCGCTTTCCTCGTTTTTTCGGGCGTCCCGGCTTGCCGTTAGGCAAGGGCGGCAATTCATACATCGCTGAATCACTGCGGACATTGCAGATGAAGGCCAGGTGGGGATATTGCAAAACCCGCTCTATCAGCGAGCTTTTAGCGTACCAACTGTCAAAGAACAGTAATACCTGCCGGTCTTTCAGTAAGGGCATCACCTCCTCGATGAGATCACCGGCTAATTCAAGTTTGGTCTGCTCTTTCGTCCACATCCGGTACCCTACGGGAACCGCCAGATAGCGGATAAGCGGAGCTTTTCCTTCATACTGGTTCAGGACAGGGACACTCAGTGTCAAACTGACGAAGCAATGACCATTTACGTAAGGCTTGCCTGTATGGCAGGCATGGTCATGCAACAGAGAAACAGCATCGAACTTCTTGCCGAATTTCGGTACCGTCGTATCATCGACACTGAGAAAGACCGGTTCATTCTGTAAGGCCGCCGGAATCAGGCTGCAAGCCAATTGTGCTGTTTGCAGGCGGAGAGAATGGCTCGTCACCGTTTCGTTCTGAAGCGCCCGGTAATAACTATTTAAGCAGCGATGCGTCACCTGGGACAAGAAATTCCGATGAAGAAAGCGAAGAGACGGGAAGGCCTGCAAGGCTACCTGAGCGATGACCAACCAGGTCAGTAGGAATCGCGTTGGCCGTGTCGCCGTAGAAAAATATGTAGAAAAGAAACGAAACAGGCTACCAATAATCGAATTTTCGAGGTATAATGAAATCATCGCGTAACTCCTTTGGAATGATGTTTTTGAGCAGATTCATTATACTTCAAAGTGTGGTTACGCGATATTTATTTGTTCAAAAAGTTGTAAACTGCTGTATATATCATTATACCCTGTATGTTCTATAATGACAATAATTTACATGACAATATAATATTATTTTAAATATTATTTACATTAATAGATATTTAAAATACAGTTTCTTTATATGGATTGAATTTATCTAATAACCGCAAATCAGCATCTTCAACACTGGTATACAGTGTATGTTGGGATTCAAGCGCTATCCTAAGATACCTCCCACATTGCAGGTCAGAAAATCCTACTTCATGGGGGAGCTGGCCGCAGGTCGCAAAACCATAGAAAGCGCCGGTCGCAGGCCGCAAAATCATACCGCATATTCCGGTCAAGTATTTTCCCCATTGTTCACAGCGGGCCGCCAAAGGATCCCTTCATAGGGGAGCTGGCTGCCAAAGGCAGTCTGAGAGGTTAAAGGGCGGCCCCTACGCACTTTATGCTATATTTTTCGCGCTATATATAGTATAATTATGTCGAGTAGTTGTATTTTATATTTCCTTATTAGGCAATGAACAGGAGTTGTTACACATGAACAAGAAATGTTTAGCTCTGGCAGCCGCTGCCATGGCGGCTGTGACACTGGTCGCCGGCTGTGGTTCTTCAGCAGACAAAAAGGACGGCGCTTCGGGAGATCAGAAGACCCTCGTCGTCGGTATGGAACCGACGTTCCCGCCGTTCGAATTTACGGAAAACGACAAATACATCGGTTTCGACATTGATTTGGCCAATGCCATCGGCGAAAAAATGGGCACGAAAGTTGAAGTCAAGAGCCTCGGTTTTGACGCCCTCATCCCGGCCCTGCGCAGCGGTCAGATCGACATGATTGCTTCCGGCATGGACGCTACGCCGGAACGGCAGAAACAGGTTTCCTTTACGGAACCGTATTTCCAGGATGGTTATTCCGTCGTCGTCCGCAAGGATAACACCAACATCAACGGCTTCGATGACCTCAAAGGCCGCACGGTCGGTTCCCAGGTCGGCACGAAGGGCGTAGACCTGGCTACGGAAGCCGGCGCTACGGTCAAGCAGTATGACGCCAACAGCCAGGGCTGGATGGAACTGCAGAGCGGCACGTGTGATGCCGTCGTCATCAACACGTCGGTCGCCCTCTACTACATGAAAGAAGGCGGCGATAAAGACCTGAAGATCGTCGGCGACGCCAAGAAAGCTGATGCCGGTATCGCTATGGCTGTTTCCAAGGACAAACCGGAACTCCTGGAAAAGGTCAACAAAGCCCTGGCCGACCTCAAAGCCGACGGGACTTATGCCAAACTGTACAAGAAATGGTTCGGCGTCGATCCGAAGGCATAATCGATGTATAAAGCCTACGTATTCGATTTCGACTACACCCTGGCCAATTCGGAAAAGGGTATCGTCATGTGCTTCCAGCTCCTCTTCGAGGCCGAAGGCTATGACGGTATCCCTGAAGAAGCTATCCGCCGCACGATTGGCATGACCATGTACGACGCCATGGCCCTCCTGACCGGGGAAACGGACCCGGACCGGGTCAACGCCCTGATTTGGGAATACAAGGTCCGCTTCTCCGACAAGTACATGACGGCCAACACCCATCTCTATCCGCAGACCCTGCCGACGCTCCATGCTTTGAAAGACGCCGGCGCCCTGTGCTGCATCGCATCGACCAAGACCCGGTCGCGTATCGGCGAAACCCTGCGGAAATACCAGATGGAAAGCCTCATCGACCTCGTCGTCGGCGTGGAAGACGTCGCCAAGGCCAAACCGGCACCGGACGGAATCAACGCCGTCTGCCGCCACTTCGGCCTGGATAAAAAGGACGTCCTCTACATCGGTGACAATACCATCGACGCCAGAGCCGCCAAAAATGCCGGCGTCGCCTTTGCCGCCGTGACGACGGGAACGACGACGAGCCAGGAATTCGCCCGCCTGCCCCATGTGGCAATCATGAAGGATCTCAGCGAAATCCTTACTATTCCCTAATTGGAGGAACTCATTATGATGAAGAAAAAAGTTACGACCCTCGTCGCTGCCTCGCTGGCAGCCCTGACCCTTCTCGCCGGCTGCGGCTCCAACGGCACAGCCGATAAAAAAGATGGCGCAGCCAAAGGCGACAAGACCCTCATCGTCGGCACGGAACCGACGTTCCCGCCTTTTGAATTCACGGAAAATGAAAAGGACGTCGGCTTCGACATCGACCTGGCCCAGGCCGTCTGCGATAAGCTGGGCTACAAGATGGAAGTCAAGAACCTCGGCTTCGACGCCCTCATCCCGGCCCTGAAGAGCGGCCAGATCGACCTCATCGCCGCCGGCATGGATGCGACAGATGAACGGAAAAAACAGATCGACTTCACGGACGTCTATTACCAGGGCGGCTACACCATCGTCGTCCCGACGGGCAATACGGACATCACCGGTTATGACTCCATCGCCGGCAAGACCGTCGGCGCCCAGGTCGGTTCCAAGGCAGCCGATTACGCCAGAGAACACGGGGCCAACGTCAAGGAATTCGACACCAACACCCAGGGCTGGATGGAACTGGAAGCCGGTACGTGTGATGCCGTTTCCATCGATAAAGCCGTCGCCCAGTATTACCTCCAGCAGGGCGGCAAAGATAAGCTCAAGATCGTCGGCGAACCCATTACGTCCCGCGGCGTAGCCATGGGCATCAGCAAAGATAAACCGGAACTGAGCAAACAAGTCAATGAAGCTTTGAAGGAAATCAAGGCAGACGGAACGTATGCTAAAATCTATAAGAAATGGTTCGGCGAAGAACCGAAGCAGTAAAAAAAAGGCTTGTCGCACATGCGACAAGCCTTTTTAAGTGGTTAGTGGTTAGTGGCTAGTGGTTAGCGGATGGTTTTAAATTTAAACCATCTTCTACAAACTCCGCACTACAAACTATAAAGCCAAAGAACCTCTCCGGCCCGTTGGGCCACCTCCCCTATGAGGGGAGGCTTTGAGAACCACTATTTTTTATCCTTCTTCTGGAGTTTGGCCAGGCGGTCTTTTAAGGACATGAACTCGCCCTGGTTGTCGGACTGAAGTTCCGTTTCGGGCCGGATGGTCTTGTCTTTATAGGCGGCTTTGCGTTTGGCTGCTTCGGCAGCGGCTGCGGCCTGACGTTCTTTTGCAGTCCGTTCGCTCTGGACGGCTTCGCGGATGGGCTGAAGTTTATTGTCCGGGACGACGAGGAAGCGGACCGGCAGGTTGGCGGCTCCCGGCGGCATGATGTGGATGGTCATGTCCGTCCCGGCCGGGAAGGTATCGACGTATTCCATGGCATACGGGTCATTGAGGCCCATGGAGTGGCGATGGCGCGGCAGTTCGACGATTTTCTTGTCTTCGCCCCGCTGGGGATCGCTGTAGATGAGTTCCGTCACGCCGGCATATTCGCCGCCCTGGGGATTGAAATACAAGTGGATGTTCCCGGTCCCCGTCGTGCGCAGGTGGATGGTGTAGTCGACGCCGTAGTTGCCCGTATCTTCCGAGGCCCGATTGTCCATGACGTCACGGCCCTGGAGGAAACGGTCCCAGACGCCGTCAGCCAGGAGGATATAGCCGATGCCGCTGTCCGTCGAATAGGGAATGAGCGTGCTCAGGTAACGGTCCTTGCCGTGGAAAGTGCCGCGCAGCTGGACGGAGTCACTGGCCAGGTACTGCTGCTTGCGGATGAAGGCAATCGGGTCTTCCTGGGGCGGCAGGATCATGGACGACAGAATCATGGGTTCCGGCAGGCTGACGTTGACGATGCCCGAAAAGAGCTGGTCCGGCCGGACGACAGTTTCATTGAGGCGCTGACCGACGATGGCATAGTCATGGGCCGGGACGGTGATCTTATTGACCGTCATGTTGCCTTCATAATACATGGTCGACAGTTCCTTGCCGACCTGGTAGTAGTCCGTACTGGGCCGCGTATACTGATAACCCCGGAGGACCGCTTCCAGCGGATACGGGTGCGGATTGTAGAGCATGGCTACGATTTTCCGGTTATACTGGTGCTGGTTGACATGATAGAAATAGAGGCGCACGTCGCCGCTGACCGTATCCCCATAGAGGATCCCGTCACCATCGGCGTATTCCGGGCTATCAGAGAGGAGCAGCGTCCCCGTATCGACAGGAGCTGTCATGGAAATAGGAAGCATACGCTGGGCGACGACGCGGTCCATGACGTCCGGGTCGTCGACAGCGGGCAGATCCGCTGCCAGGGCGCCGGCCAGGGGCAGACAGGCCGTCAGCAGGCCGGCTATATAGGTACATAGTTTCTTAAATTTCATCTTCTCGTTGACCTTCTATCTGTTTCGCTATATCAGCGATTTTTTTAAAACGGTGGGACAAGCCCGATTTCGTCAATCCCGACTGGGCCGCCAGTTCACTCATGGAAGCTTCAGGATTGGCCATGCGCAATTCCGCCGCTTCCCGCAGCTTCGGCGACATGCACTGGTACAGGCCCGATTCCTGGATGCAGGTAATGGCCCGGCGCTGGCGCACGGCGGCGTCTACGGTCTTCTGGAGATTGGCCGTTTCACAGTTGACGACGCGGTTGACATTGTTGCGCATCCCCTTGACGACGCGGACGCTCTCAAACTTGAGATACGCCTGGGCTGCGCCGATGTATTGCAGGAATTGGGACACGCCATTGCCTTCTTTGATGTAAACCAAATAATCGCCCTTGCGGTCCGTCGTCTTGGCCGGCAGGCGGAAACGGCGCATGATTTTCAACAATTTTTCGGCAAAGGCCGCATTGCCCGTCACCAGTTCCAGGTGATAATCGCCCTTGGGCTGATTGACGGACCCGCCGCCCATGAAGGCTCCCCGCAGGAAAGCCCGCTGGCAGTCGGTCTTCTTGAGGTCGATGGCCGAAAATTCCGTATCTGTCGGAAACAGGGACAAATCCTTCAGGATGGCCGTGCTTTCCGGCGACGGCGATACGCGCAGGATATAGTAATTCTTCTTGCGCAGGCGCAGGCCCTGGCGGACCCGGACTTCGGGCCGGACCGGGAACGATTCCATCCACATCTTCAGGGCCTTGCGGGCGACGGCATTATTGGACGTGCTGAATTCGATGCCGATAGTCCCGCGCGAGCCGAGTATGAGGGAGCCGCCCATGCAGAGCAGCGCTGCCAGTTCGGCAAAACGGCAGGCGGCATTTTCGGGCTTGCAGTGGGCGATTTCATTCTTCACTTCTTCTGCAAATGACAAAGGGCGCCGCCTCCTAACGATGGTTGAATGTGTAACGCTTCAAATAGTAATGCAAGAGCTCCGGCGACAAATCGGTCCGCAAGGCGTTGATCAGATCAAAGAGGACGTTGGCCAGCTTCTTCGTATCGTGAGTGGCACTGTTTTCCTTGTTGATCAAATTCGACAGGATGAGCGTCGCCCCGGTCTGGCTGACTTCCTTCTTGTCGATCATGACCGGATGGGACCCGTGGGCGACATAGCGCTGGAGGACGGCCGGATCGACATCGCCGTTGTTGGCGATGACGAAGTCGATGACCTTGCCGCCGGCCTGGCGGTTGATGGCCCGGATGTGGTCGGATACGGTGTAATCATCCGTTTCCCCGGGCTGGGTCATGACGTTGCAGATATAGATCTTCGGCGCCTTGCTGGTGCGGACGGCCTGGACGATATCGGGTACGCAGAGATTGGGCATGATGCTCGTATAGAGGCTGCCCGGTCCGAGGACGATGGCGTCGGCTTCCCTGATGGCGTCGACGGCCGACTGGATGGCCCTGGGGTGTTCCGGCGTCGTAAAGACGCGCTTGATCTTGCCGTGGGCATGGGGAATCTGCGATTCCCCTTCGACGATGCGACCGTCGGTCATTTCGGCATTGAGGCGAAGCTTTTCCGCCGACGATGGGATGACCTTGCCGCGGACGCGCAAGACCTTGCTGGTCGCGTCCATGGCTTCCTCGACGTCGCCCAGGACTTCGATGAGGGCGGCGATGAACAAGTTGCCGAAGCTGTGGCCCGTCAGGTTGCCGGACCCGCCGAAGCGGTGGGCGAAGAGCTTTTCCATGAGCCCTTCCTTATCGGCCAGGGCGACCAGGCAGTTGCGCAGGTCCCCTGGGGCGATGATATCCAGGTCCTGGCGGATGCGGCCTGTCGAACCGCCATCGTCGGCGACGGTGACGACAGCCGTCAGGTTATATGTCTTGGCCTTGAGGCCGCGCAGCATGACCGACAGGCCCGTGCCGCCGCCGATGACGACGACCTTCGGCCCTTTGGACAGCTGGAGGTTGGAAAAGATCAGGTCGCTGAGGTTATCCGATTCGCCGGGCATGACGACGCCGATCATGGTACGGATCAGGCGCCGCGTCGCCCAGGCCATGACGACCAACCCCAGGAGGATGACCAGGATGCCCATACTGGCCAGGATGGTATAGTTATAATGGCCCGTCACTTCATAGAGCAGGCGGAAAGCCCATTCTTCCAGCGACCCCAGCCATTGGTAGTTAAAGGTCAGGATAATGCCGAAGCTGGAGCACATCATGCCCAGGCCGAAGAGAAAGAGCCATCGCTTGATGTGCAAGCCCGGATGCAGCCATTTCATAAAACGCATGACAGCACCTCCTACGCTTCGCCTTCGTACCCCGGCGCATCTTCTTCGACGTCGTTCTTCTGGATATCCCGGTGTTCGATGGATACGTCGACACCGTTATCCCTGAGATGTTTATACATGGCTTCGGCCATACAGACACTGCGGTGCATCCCGCCCGTACAGCCGACGGCGATGACCAGCTGGCTCTTGCCTTCCCGTTCATAGTTGGGCAGGAGGAAGTCGATCATATCGAACCACTTTTCCTTATACGTCTGGGTAATGGGGAAGCTTTCGACATAGTCGCGCACACAGGGTACACGGCCCGATTTATGTCGGTATTCTTCAATATAATAAGGATTGGGCAGGAAGCGCACATCTTCGACGATGTCCGCATCGATGGGCATGCCGTGCTTGAAGCCGAAGGACACGACGGTAACGGTCATGCTCTTCTTGCTGTCCGTAATGGCATAGCGCTTGACCAGGATCTCCTTGAGCTGCTTCGGCTTGAGATTCGACGTGTCGATGATGAAATCCGCTTTCTGGCGCAGCGAGGCCAGGCGCTTGCGTTCTTCGGCGATGCCCTGGCTGATGCGGCCATGCGGGGCCAGGGGATGGACGCGGCGCGTTTCCTTATAGCGCCGTACCAGGGCCTGATCCGAAGCCTCAATGAAGACGATTTCGTAGGAAATGCCTTCGGCCTTGAGGTCTTTCAGGCACTGGCTCATGGCGTCAAAGAATTCACCGCCCCGGATATCGGCGATGAGGGCCACGTGGCGGACCCGTTCGCCGCCTTTGATGCACAATTCCGCGAACTTGGGAATCAGGACCGGCGGGATATTGTCGATGCAGAAATAGCCGATGTCTTCCAATACCTGGACAGCATGGCTCTTACCGGCACCGGACATGCCGGTGACAATGATCAAATGAAAATGGTCCATAAGAACCTCCTATATAGACAATGTTACAATACAAATTTCTCAACCGCCGCGGCGACGCCGTCGTCATTGTTGGACGCCGTGACGTAAGACGCGACGGCCTTTACTTCGTCGGCAGCATTGGCCATGGCCACGGGGAAACCGGCGGCTTTGAGCATATCCAAATCGTTCTGGGAATCTCCGAGGGCCATGATCTCATCGGCCGTGATGCCGTAGAGCTCGCCCAGGCGGCGGATACCCTTGCCCTTGTCGACGCCGCTGGGCATGATTTCCAGGAATGTCGGCATGGAAAAGAGGATGTTGAACTGACCGGGGAAACGCTCCTCGATGAGGGCCTTGCGGGCCACCAGGTCGTCGTGCTCGCCCCGGCTGAGAAGCTTGTTGCAGTCGCCCTGGACGCGGTAGAATTCGTCGCCGCAGATACAGGCCTTGCTGTGCGTGATTTCTTCATAGCCGCGGATCCACTTATCATCCTTGGCCGTGCGCAGGACGTCGTCGATATAGGTCTGCATCTGCCAGCCCTTTTCCCGGGCCAGGTCGACCAGTTCCTGTGCCGTCTGCTGCGGAATGGCCTGCTGGAAGAGGATTTTCTTCGATTCCAGCGTCTCGATGAGGCCGCCGGCAAAGAGCAGCAGCGGACTGTCGCCGAGGTCCAGGCGGTCGCCGTAAGGCCGGGCCGTCTGGTACATGCGTCCCGTGGCGATGGCGACGACGACGCCCTTATCGCGGGCTGCCTGCAAGGTGCGGACCGTCCGGTCCGACACGCTGCCGTCGCTGCGCAGGAGCGTCCCATCGAGGTCGATGGTGATCATCTTTACCGGCTTCATCAGGCCTTGTCCCCCTTCCAGTCGAAGACGACGCCCTGACTGGACGGTTCGGCTTCCTTCGGCGCGTCGCTGACGTACTGCAGGTCGTCGGCATAGCTCTGGGCCAGTTTATCGATTTCCCGCTGCTGGTCTGCCGTGGCTTTGCTGCGGTTCTTCATGGCAGCGGCGATCATTTCCGTCACTTCATAGCGCGTCAGGTTGTACGACGGCGCAAAGCGCGTCATCGGCACCCCCGTCAGGCCGGCCTTGGACAGGTCGTAGACGGCCTTGTATTCCCAGGTATTGCGGTCTACGGCGTCAAACTGGTTCGGCGCATAGGGATTATAGGCCAGGGCCGCGCTGAGCCCCAGGCAGCACCAGGCTGCCAGCAAAAGAAAGAATCGTTTCATCGTTGTCCCCCTCTATAAACAAATATACTCCCTGCCGGGTCTAACGTGCGTCATACCTGAAAGAGAGCATATCCATAAAATACGTATTATTGGGCTTTTTTAGCGTCCTTTTTGGCATCACTGTCATCGTGGCTGCCATGATCGGGTACGGCTTTCTGCGCGGCTTCGGTCGAAACGGCGACAGCCGGGGCTGCCGGTTTGACGGCGACCGATTTATCCGCAGCGACAGGTGCCGCACCTTCGCCATCGAGGGCCATGTCGTCGAGCAGCTTGAGCTGGCTGGTCAGGATGGCACGGCACTTGGCGCGGTATGCCCCGGTCTGGGCCTTGAGCTTTTCCCATTCCTGCCGGGACTGCTGCAGATTCATCATCGTTTCGTCGAGCATCTGCTTCTTCTTGCTTTCCGCTTCCTGCAGGATGAGGTCGGCTTCCTTGCGGGCCGAGACCTTGACGTTTTCCGCCGTCTGCTGGGCCAGCATGAGCGTACTGTTCATGGTAGCTTCCATCTTTTCATACTGCGTCAGCTTGTCCTGCAGGCTGTCGCAGCGTTCCTTCAATTCGCAGTATTCCCGGTATACCTTTTCGTAGTCGCCGGCGATGTTGTTCATGAAAGCATCGACGTCTTCTTCGCTGTACCCGCGGAAGCCGCGTTTAAATTCTTTGTTGTGAATATCCATTGGTGTAAGCATGGTATTTCCTCCGTGTGAAAGGGAATTACATATACCGCTTCAGCAAGACGCCGATACGGCCCTTCCTGGACGTACCCGTGATCTCGGCCAGTTCCATCCGGCCCTTGCCGCGCAGCGAAATGACATCGCCCTGACTGACGTCCTGGCTCGGTCCCTTGGCAGGCTGCCAGTTGACCTGGACCCGGTCGCCCTTGATGGCTTCGGCCGCCTTGGTACGGGAAATGCCAAAGCCCGAAGATGCAATGGCATCGAGGCGGAGCGATGCGACGGTCGTCTTGATTTCCTTGACTTTTTCCTGGCGAGGCGCAATGTCCGACAGGGGCATCTCTTCGATGGCAATGGATACCATGGCAATTTTAGTGAAATTCTGCTGTAAATACGGGACGAGTTTCGTATCGGCCAAGAGGACGGCGCCGGCATCCTGCATGATGATGTCGCCGAAGCGTTCGCGGCCGACGCCGAGGCTCATGAGCGAGCCCAGGACGTCGCGGTGCCCCAGGAGCCGGTAGCGGTCATCCCAGGACAGGCGGCAGGCGGTGATGCCGAAATCGACAGGCCCGTCGTAATCGGCGCTGACGAAAGCCAGCTTGACCCGTTCTGCCCCTTCATAGCCGCCAAAGGTCTTGAGGACCAGGGACGGCACGTGGGCCTGGATGGTCTCGCCGATCTGGACGGCGCCGGGAGATACGAACTCACTGACCGCATAAGGGCGGCCCTTGGCCGTGCTGTCGGCCAAGTCGATAAGGCGGGCGGCGAGCTCGCCATTATCGGTTCCCTGATAATATCGGATGATCCGATCTCTGTTCTTCAAGCTGATCCCTCAATTACTAGTGCTGCGGCGTGCTGCTGCCGTTGTTGTTATTGTTGTTGCTGTTCCAGGCCAGGGGCGGCGTATTGAAATCGCCGTAGTCGTCACGCTTGCCGTGGTCGACGGTGACATTGCTCGGTACGCAGAGGAAGATTTCCTTGCCGACCTTCTGGATGTTGCCGTCCAGGGCATACGTAGCGCCGCTGACGAAATCGACGACGCGTTTGGCAATGTCGTCCGGCGTCGATTCAAAGTTGATGACGACGGGTTTGCGGTCGCGGATATAATCGGCGATGCTCTGGGAATCGTCAAAGGTTTCCGGTTCGACGATGACCATGCGCAGCGGTTTTTCCTGGGGTGCTGCATAATTGACGCCGGAACGGCGCGGGGCTACAGCCGGCGTGCGGCGCGGTGCGCGTTCTTCTTCCATTTCTTCTTCATCCTCGTATTCGTCTGTTTCAAATTCGTCGTCTTCGTTGACGCCGCCTACAGTACCTACTAATTTATCCCAAACTTTCTTTACTCCCATGGTGAATACTCCTCCTTAGTAATTACGGGGCCCAAAGATTGCCGTACCTACGCGGACGACATTGGCGCCTTCTTCGATTGCTATTTCAAAATCATGGGTCATGCCCATAGACAGGTAACGGATTTGACCTTCCGGAAACTTCGGCTTCATGTCTTCATACAAAGCGTGGGCAATGCGGAATACAGGCCGTACATCCTTTACGTTGTCGTAATTCGGGGCGATGCACATGAGGCCCAGGACGCGGACGTGTTCCATGGTCTTGGCCATTTCGCACATAGCCGGGAAGTCTTCCACTTCCATGCCGAATTTGCTTTCTTCGCGGGCCACATTGACCTGCAGGAGAATATCCTGTACTTTGCCGATCTTGCCGGCTTCCTTATCCACAGCTTTGAGCAGGTGTTCGGAATCGATCGAGTGGATGAGGTCGAAGTGTTCGACGGCATGTTTGGCCTTATTGGTCTGCAAATGACCGATTAAGTGCCAGGTCAAATGGTTATCCGGGAACGCTTCCAGCTTCTGAAGTGCTTCCTGGACCCGATTTTCACCGACGTCGGTGACACCGCATTTAGCGGCTTCTTCCATCATTTCTACGGGATGATTCTTCGTGACTGCGACAAGCGTAATTTTGTCAGTCCTGCCGACGTGGGCAGCTGCATCGGCAATTCTCTTATTTACTGCCTCAAGATTTTCCTTAATCAAGCCTATCCCTCCGTAGTGCATGTGATTATATATATTCATATATTTATAAAACATTACACTTCTTTTATTATATATAGTTAAGGCTATAAAAGCTAGTCATATTTAAAAATTTGTCCCATCTGCTTTTCAAAGGACAGCAAAGGCCCCCATGCGGCCCGTATGACCGCCGTCGCGGCGATAGGAAAAGAACTTCCCTTCCTCGGCAAAGGCACAGCTCGTCGTGACTTCGATGTGGTCCGGCCGAAGGTCCGCTTCCTCCAGGAGCAGCCGGTTGGCCTGCCACAAGTCGACGGACCAGACGCCATCTTTTTCGCCGGCGCAGTTCCCATAAGCCGTCCCCAGGCGGCGGAAGGCCAAGGCCGTAGACTCGCTGACCTCGTAATGGGCCCGGGAAATGGAAGGCCCCACATAGGCCAGGAGGTCTTTCGGGTCCGACCCGTAGGCCAGGCGCATGGCAAAGACCGTCTTGGCCGCCAGGCGCTGGACCGTACCGCGCCAGCCGTCGTGGATGACGGCGACGGCCCGCTTCACCGGATCGTAGACGATGACCGGCACGCAGTCGGCGATGCAGAGCATGAGCGGCACGCCGGGAAGGTTGGTCATGATGGCGTCCGTATGGGCCAGGGCATCGGCATAACTGCCGGCACCGCAGCCGATCTCTGCCGGTCCCACGGCGACGACGTGGTCTTCGTGGGTCTGCTGGGCCGTCGTCAGCTTCTGCATGGGATAGCCCAGGAGGGCACAGAGGCGGCGCCGGTTCTCCAGGACGGCCTTGGGCTGGTCGCCGACGTGGAGCCCCAGGTTCAGCGACGTGAACGGGGCCTCGCTGACGCCGCCGCTCTTGCCGGTCACGCCATGGCGCAGGCCGGCGTCTGCCAGGAGGGTGCTCTCTTCCCAACAGATTCCATTACCGTGTTCTACCCACTTAGTCATGATATCCTCCACAAATGTGACAGCGTCGGCAGCCGTCGAAACAGGGGATGGTGAATTCCCCGTCTTTGGCTTTTTTCAGCTCGTCCGTCAGGTACGTCGGCACCAGTCCCGTGTCGATCGTATCCCAGGGCATGACGGCGTCTGTCGGCCGCTGGTCATATAAAAATCCTTTAATATCGAAATGAAGCTCCTTGGCCGCCCGTTTCCAGCCCTTGACGCCGCCGTATTCATGGGCCTTGACCAGGAGGTCGCCGACGCGGCGGTCGCCCCGGGACAGGACGCCCTGGATATAGGCCGAGCGCAGGGGCTCGATGAGCAGCTCGATCTGCTTGTCCTTCAAGGCCTTCTTGAGGAAATTCAGCCGTTTCTCGACGACCTTCTTTTCCGTCATGGCCATCCACTGGAAAGGCGTGAAGGGCTTGGGGATGAAGGGGTTGATGCTCAGGGTGATGCGGCTCAGGTTGCCGATGGCCGCCATGTGCTGCTGGACGCGGCGGGTCATATCGACGATGCCCTGGATATCATCATCGGTTTCCATGGGCAGGCCGACCATGATGTACATGCGCACGTGGCGGATACCGGCTGCCGTCGCCAGGTCGATGGAATGGAGCAGGTGCTCTTCCGTGATGCCCTTGTTGATGATGTCCCGCATGTGCTTGCTGCCCGCTTCCGGCGCCAGGGTAATCGTCTTCTGGCCGCTTTCGGCCAGGCCCTTGACGATGGCCGGCGTAATCGAGTCGGCCCGCAGGGACGCACAGGAAAAGGCCAGCCCCTGGTCGCGGATGAACGTGACCAGTTCGTCGATATAGGGATAATCGGAAATGGCCGCGCCCATGAGGCCGATTTTCTTGCCCAGGGCCTTGCCGCGCAGGACGGCGGACTTGACGTATTCCAGCGGACGGACGCGGGGACGGCGGTAACAGTAGCCGGCCATGCAGAAGCGGCAGTGACGGCCGCAGCCCCGGGCAATCTCGATGAGGTACATGGCGCCGAACTCCGTATTCGGCGTGGCGATGACCGTTTCCGCCGGCTGGGTCAGCTCGTGCCATTGGCGTTCGACCTTGGCCGGGATGCCCTCTTCCGGGACGATGCGCACGACGTGGCCGTCGTCATTGTATTCGTGGCGGTACAGGGACGGCACATAGACGCCTGGGACATGGGTAGCCAGATAGCGCAGCAGGTCGTGACGGGACAGGCCCTGGGCCTTTCCTTCTCCATATGCGTCGAGGAAGGTATGGATGAAGCGCTCCCCTTCGCCGACCAGGACGACGTCGACAAAAGGCGACAGCGGTTCGGCGTTGAAAAAGGCGACAGGCCCGCCCATGACGACGAGCGTATCGTCATCATCGCGGTCAGCGGCCAGGACGGGGATGCGCCCCATTTCCAGGATCGTCGGCACGTTGAAATAGTCCATTTCAAAACTGACCGACAGACCGAGAATCTCGAAATCCGACAGAGGCCGGCGGTTCTCCAGGGAAATGAGCGGTTCCCCTGTCTTCTCGAAGACCTTCATGAGGTCCTTATCCGGCAGGAAAGCCCGTTCGCAGAGCCAGTCCTCGCGGCCGTTCACTTCGCGGTAGATGATCTGCATCCCCAGATTGCTCATGGCCACGTCATACGTATTGGGATAACAGATAGCCATGGCATGACGCGTGCCGAAAGGATACTGTACAGCCCCCGTTTCCTGGGCCATCAGATCATCCAGCGCTTTCTCTACTTGCCAGCTCATGAATCCCCCTCCTTTCATTCATCGTTCGTTAGGTATCCTATATTGTATCACAGAATGTCCCGATGGGCCAGCCGCGTCTTGCATCGCCGCTCCCATCGTGTTATGGTATTAATTGATGTTCGCAGGCCGCAGGCCGCAGGTCCGGGAGTTTGACACCTGTAAGCGAAAAAAAGTGCCACGAAGCCAGTAAAATGGCGTATTTTTTTGTCAAATTTTATAAATTTGTTAGTGCTATATCGTACTATATGTGGTATAATAGAGAGATGGAGGTGGTTTTATGTACGCGGCTATCACCGGCACTGGTAAAAATAAAAGCGTGTATATCATGCAGTCCTTCCGTAAGGAAAACGGCAGGACTTCGTCCCGCGTTCATCGTAAACTGGGCCGTCTCGATGACCTGTTGGAACAGTACGATGGCAATCAGGAAAAGCTCATGGCTTGGGCCAAATCGGAAGCTGCCAAAGATACCCGGTTATATAACGAACAGTCCGGAGAAATTTCTGTTTCTCTTTCCCAATCCGCTTATATCCCCAAGGATGAAGAACGCTCCTTTAACGTAGGCTATCTGTTCTTACAGCGTCTTTGTACCGAGCTTCGATTCGATGCCATCTGCCGTAAAATCAAGCGGCGTCATCAGTATAGCTATGACTTGTCTGCCATCCTCACGGATCTCATTTTTGCCCGTATCCTCTCTCCGGCCAGTAAGTTAAGCAGTTATACCTTCTGCCAGACCTTACTTGAACCGCCCCGTTATACCCTGCAGAACCTGTACCGGGCTCTTTCGGTTATTGCTGCAGAATCTGATTTTATTCAGGAAGAACTGTACCGCAATTCCAATTCCGTACAACCACGGAATCGTACTGTCCTCTATTATGATTGCACCAATTACTACTTCGAAATAGAGGAACCGGAAGGCAGCCGGCAATATGGGAAAAGCAAGGAACACCGCCCCAATCCGATCATCACCATGGGATTGTTCATGGACGCCGATGGTATCCCGCTGGCCTTCGATATGTATCCGGGTAACCAGAATGAGCAGACGACCTTGAAACCGCTCGAGACAAAGGTCATCCAGGATTTTGGCTGCACCCGGTTCATCTATTGTTCCGATGCCGGGTTGGGCAGCCGGGCTAACCGGCGGTTCAACAGCCTTAACGGGAGACAATATGTCATTGCCCACTCTTTGAAAAAGATGAAACAGGAAGACCGTGAAGCAGCCCTGAATCCTCAGTATTTCCGGGCTCCGGGTTCCCGGGAGTATGTCGATATCTCTACACTGGATGAAAGCAACAGTCAGGTATTCCAGACCATCTATTATAAAAAAATCCCGATGGACGAACAGGAAACCCTGATTGTAACCTACTCACCTAAATACAAGGCATACCAGCAGGCCATACGGCAGAGTCAGATACAACGGGCCCAAAAGATTCTCGATTCTCCCGGCAAAAAAAGACGGGGAAAGAATCCTAACGATCCCGCCCGATTCATTGAGAAAACCGCCATCTGCGAGACAGGAGAAGTCGCGAAGACCTATGTATACAGTCTGGATGAAGAACGGATTGCCGAAGAAGCCCAATATGACGGATTCTATGCCGTCGTCACCAATATAGACGGGAATCCGGAAGACATTATGAAGATCAATCAGCGGCGCTGGGAAATCGAAGAAAACTTCCGGATTATGAAGTCGGAATTCGAAGCCCGCCCCGTCTACGTCCGCCGGGAAGACCGCATACGGGCCCATTTCTTAACCTGTTACATCAGCCTTCTGGTCTACCGGTTATTGGAAAAGAAGCTGGGAAACGCCTATACCTGCTCGCAATTACTCAAGACACTGAGCCGGATGAACGTAACAAAACTATCTACCATAAATGGCTATGTCCCCTCCTACAAACGGACACAGCTTACCGATGACCTGCATGAACTAGCCGGATTCCGGACAGACTATGAATTCATAACCAAAGCAACGATGCGAGCCATCATAAAGAACTCAAAAACCATAAAACAGGAATGAGAAAAATATAGCACGTATGAAAACCAAACAAAAAATGCTCACAAAGCCCATTACAGCAGGCTTTGCGAGCATTTTTTTATTTTAAAAGTGTCAAAGATGGGATTATAAAGTATAAAAACCTCAAGCAAAGATACACCAATGCCAAAGGAAGACCTCCTCATCCACCTTTATCAAGAGCTCCAGCATTCCTCCGTTTCGGCAACGGCCCTGCACTTTCCATCGGCCAGCACCTGACGGGGCAAAAATATTCTTCCCATAATAGCTCACAAACCAATAGTTTATCGCCTACGAGATTCTCACAGCGAGACGCCAGCCACTGCTGTCCGTTTTGGCAACTTCCTGAGCTTTCCGTTGGTCGGCACCTGACGGGCCAAAAAGGCTCTGGACGTCTCCTACGCACAAGGCCATGGGCCGTGTATTTTTTTGCGGTCCGCAGGACCGCGGCGACCTGCGAACGGCGAACTGCGGCCTGCGTTCCCTACTTATGTTCCGCCAGAAAAACTTCGGCATCGTGGCGGATTTTTTCTAAGTCCAGGCCCTGGTCGCGGGCACCGAAGATGCAGCCACAGTAGGGCTGGCGGTAGAGGTGGTAGGCTTCGGTCATTTTCGTCGATGTGAGGAAGCCGTTGTTCTTTTTGAAGTCCGTCGGCAAATAGGCGTAGCCGTACTGGTCTTCGATGTCCCGGCCGACTTCGTTGATGACCTGGGAATTCTTATGGGGGCTGACGGTCAGGGTCGTCGTAAAGTAATCATAGCCCAGTTCCTGCATTTTTTCGGCCGTCGCCTTCATGCGCTGGACGAAGCAGACGCGGCAGCGGGCGCCGCCTTCGGGTTCATCTTCCAGGCCTTTGACGGCTTCAAAGTATGTCTCCGGCTCATAGGGAGCGGCCAGGAAATGGACATCATGGCCGGTCTTTTCGTTATAGGCTTCGATGAACTGTTTCTGGACGAGTTCCCGCCGCCGGTATTCCGCTTCCGGATGGATGTTGGGGTTGAAATAGTAGACCGTCACATCGGCCACGCCGGTCAACCTATCCAGGACGGCCGTACTGCACGGGCCGCAGCAGGAATGGAGCAGGACCCGCGGCTTGACGCCTTCCTGCTGCCAACGGCGGGCCATGCGCTGGAATACTTTATCGAAGTTGATCCGCTGGTTTTGATTCATGCGGTCCAGAATTTCATGAAAATCAATCATCGTTTATACTCTCTTTCTAATATAGATTTATTTTATATTATACCATAGCATGGATGCGCCATCGAGTATCTGCCAGAGCGTCAGGTAAAGGCCTATTTTTTATCCCCCCCATGGGCTTATATTGGCCGGGCTTTTTTAGTAAAATAGTAATATAGTTAAATTTCTAAGGAAAAGAGGTTTCATTATGCATATACCTGAAAATTACCTGAGCCCTTCGACGTGCGGTGTCCTCGGCGCCGTCATGGTCCCTATCTGGCTGCTGTCCATCCGCAAGGTCAAGGAAACGGTGCCCCGTGAAAAGCTGCCCCTCCTCGGCATTGCTGCGGCCTTTTCCTTCCTGGCCATGATGTTCAATATCCCCCTGCCCGGCGGTACGACGGGACACGCCGTCGGCGGTACGCTCATTGCCATCCTCTTCGGGCCGTACGCGGCCTGTCTGGCCGTCAGCGTGGCCCTGCTCATCCAGGCCCTGTTCTTCGGTGACGGCGGCATCCTGGCTTTCGGCGCCAACTGCTTCAACATGGCTTTCGTCCTGCCCTTTACGGGATATTTCATCTATCACGGCCTGAAGAAGGTCATCTCGTCGGATACGGTCGCCGCCGGCATCGGCGCTTATGTTGGCATCAACGCAGCTGCCTTCTGTGCCGCCGTGGAATTTGGCATCCAGCCCCTGCTGTTCACCGATGCTGCCGGTCAGGCCCTGTACTGCCCGTATCCCCTGTGGATTTCCCTTCCGGCCATGATGATCGGCCACCTGACCTTGTTCGGCCTGGCGGAAGTCGTCTTCACGACAGGCATCCTGACCTATCTGCGCAAGACGTCGCCAGACCTCTTCCATGCGGTCCAGGCCCCGTCGTCGAGCAAGTCCCTCTTCGGACTCCTGGCCGCCCTCATCGCCGCCACGCCCCTCGGCTTGTTAGCTGCCGGCACGGCCTGGGGCGAATGGGATGCCGAAGAACTGGCCGATACGGATTTCTTCGGCTCTGCCCTGGGCTATACGCCATCGGGCATGGAACAGGGCTTTTCCTTCGACGCCCTCATGCCGGACTACGCCATCGCCGGCCTGCCCGATGCCGCAGGCTACATCATTTCGGCCATCGTCGGCACAGCCCTGCTCATCATCATCTTCAAAGTCATCGCGTCCTTCCTGCCATCCCGGCCGACCTTCGATACGCCGGCCCAGCACTAGGGAGGATTGCCCATGAAGCTCCCTGAATGGGCGGCCCGCGAGGAAATATATAATCCCGGCAGCGACCGGGATTATTTCATTTCCCGCTCCCTGCTCCGCCTCGTATCCATCCTGACGGCCCTGCGCAGCCAGGGCCTGCGGCCAACCCGTCCCATCGGCGCGGCGCCGGCCTTATTGGCAACCCTGGTCATGGTCCTCTTCGTCGTCCTGGCCCGGACGACGGCCTTCCTCTGGGCCGTTCTGGCAGGCGAACTGGTCCTCCTCTGCTTCCATCGCGGCCGGCAGCTGCGCCAAGTCCTCGGCGCCGCCCTGGCAGCCGCTCTGTTCTGCGCCGTCATCGTCGCGCCGTCCTTCTTTCTGGGCAACGGCCGCTACGCCCTGCTCCTGCCCTGCAAGACCTTCCTCACCGTGACGGCGCTGATACTCTTGCAGGAAAACCTGGCCTGGCACGAACTGACCGGCGCCCTGCGGACCTTCCGCATCCCGTCGCTGGTCATTTTCATCCTGGACACGACGCTGCGCTACATCGCCATCCTGGGCCAGGAAGCATCGGAACTGCTGACGGCCCTCAAGCTGCGTTCTGTCGGCCACAATCCCGATAAACAAGCGGCCATGAGCGGCGTCGCCGGCATCATGCTGCAAAAGTCCCAGCGCCTGTCCCAGGACATGTATGAAGCCATGCGCTGCCGCTGTTTCACCGGCGAATACGCTGCCTATGACGACGGCCAGAAACGCCGTTTCACGCCGGCTGCGGCCCTGTTCATCCTGGTTCTGCTGGCCTATGCCTATCTCTTCATCCGCCTGGAAGGAGTGTTCTCATGATTCAACTCGACGACGTCTGTTTCGCCTATGACGACAGGCCCATCCTCAGCCACCTTACAGAAACCATCGAACCGGGCCAGGCTGTCCTCCTGAGCGGTCCCAACGGGTCCGGGAAGTCGACGCTCCTGCGCCTGCTGAACGGCCTGATTTTCCCCCAGCAGGGGACGTATTCCTTTGACGGCACAATCATCACGGCCGGCAAGATGCGGGACCACGCCTATTCCAAATGGTTCCACCAGCGCGTGGGCTACGTCTGGCAGAATCCCGATTCCCAGCTCTTTTGCAGCAGCGTCCGCGAAGAACTGGCCTTCGGCCCGGTCCAGATGGGCCTGAAACCGGCAGACATCCGCCAGCGCGTCGACGATGCCCTGGAACTGCTGGGCCTGACCCGGCTGGCCTCCCGCCCGCCTTACACCCTGTCCGGCGGCGAAAAGAAACGGACGGCCATCGCCTCCATACTGACCATGAACCCCCAGGTCTGGACCATGGACGAACCGGAAAGCTACCTCGACGCCGACGGCCTGGCTTGGCTTTCAGATTTCCTGCCCAGCCTGAAAGCAGCCGGCAAGACCCTCATCATCGCCACACACCACGCCGACCGCCTGGCCTCCCTTGTGGATAAAGAAATAATTGTAGGGGACGCCTAAAAGGCGTCCCGCAGTTCGCGTTCAAATGCAACCTCTCAGTCAGCTGCGCTGACAGCTCTCCTATTAGGGGAGCCCGTGTCACGCATTATTTAAGATTTTTAACAATTATTCAAAATATTTTATTGATTTTTGGCTTATAAAGTTATATAATATAAGTACAAGCAGAACAGCAAGACAGAAGATGCAACGCAGCACTTATTTCGCCGTTGCATCTTTTGTTGTTTTCAGACTCAAAAAAGGGGGGCAGTGTTTATGTTAATCTACGGACTGGAACAAGCCTTGATGGTGACCCATGGCTATGACGTGGAATTCAATCAGAAAAAAGAAACGGCCCACCTGGTACAGACGACCGATGGACCGACGAAGACGGAAAAAAGTCACTTGGAATACTTGATGGATAAATTGGTCAACTACTCCCGACTAAAGTCGGGAGCTTGTAAGTCGGAACTGCATAGGTACTAACGGCATCAAAAGATGTCTTCCTAAATCCGCCTACATCATCGGGTGGCTGACAACACCCGCTTTGCTAAGGAGTTTACTCCGAAGCAGTTGTTATTCTTTCGTAACGAGGATGGTTATCTCCGGAAATCCACATAGTTCCGAGGAGTTGGATATTCATAGCTCCGATACGGTCATCGTTAGATCTGTAACCACACTGGCAACGATATAAGTGTTTGTGATGGTCACGGTTTTCCTTGTGGATAGTACCGCATTTGGGACAACGTTGAGAGGTATACTTAGCAGATACCATCAGAACTTCGGAACGATTTTCATGAGCCTTATAGGTCAAGAATTGTTCCAACTGATAGAATGCCCAGCTGCGCAGGTCGTAATTTTGTTTAGCCGTTTTTGAAAGATGGGACTCTTCGAAGCTAACACCGGTCAGATTTTCAAGCACAAACAGCGTATCTTTGCCGTATTTTTCAACGAGTGTCTTAGACATCCGATGGTTTACATCAGACATCCAACGGTTCTCTCGTCCTGAAATGGCCTTGAGTCTACGCTTTGCTGATTTTGTACCCTTAGACTGGAGCTGGCGGCGGACTTCCTGAAATTTATGGCGTTTAGTAGCCATCTTCTTACCAGAGACGAATTCAGTTTTGCCCTGTTCGTCGTAACTAACAGTAAGAAAACGTAATCCGCGGTCAATACCGACAACATGACGGACGTTTTCTTTCTGAAAATCTTCGACAGCTTGGGTTACGGGAATGTGGAGATACCATAAACCTTTGAGTTCGACCAGTTTTGCTGTTCCAAGGTCATAAGCGCCATCAAGGTATTCAGCGAAATGTTCGCCCTCAAAAGTGCATTTGGTTCTTTTTCCGAGTGTATTGATAGATAGGATTTGACCATCATCAACGAAACTGTAATCTCGGTTACGGACCAAATCAGCTTGCGGACGAGTAAAGAATATCGGCTTCCAAAGCCATTCCCATGTCTTGGCGATGCGTTGCCAGTTGCCATTCTCATCCTTATATCTGTAGGGATTTTGGAAGAGCTGTTGTTTTACCGTTTTATATTTGGCAATCGTCGTCTTGATAGAAGACTGGGCCAGCTGCGATTTCAGACCAAACTGGCTGCGCAGGTCACTGTACAGTTCTCTGTTGAGACTTTGGTAGGCCATGTTAAATCGGTTGTCGAAAATGTACTGCGACACGAAGTTACAAGCCTGACGGTATTGTTCCGTCATCTGACGGAACAGCGTCTCTTGTTCGGGAGTAACGTGTATACGAAGTTTTATTGTTTTAGTTAGGTTAGACATTTTTTCACCTGCCTTTCTAAAATCTATACTACTTCATTAAAATTATTATATCATAATTTTTTTGCTAAAAGTCTATTATTTATTATTGAAAGGAGGGGAGGTGCGGCTCCTCTCATGACTAAAGTCACGAGTCTCCGCCGCACCATGAAGATGAAATTCAAATACAGCTATCGCAGATAGGTCTGGAACTGCTGGCGATTGGCCTGGATGCGGGGATTGGCGGAGTTGATCTGGCCGGCCCGTTCCAGCCAGGATCCGGCTTTGTCTGCGTTCCCCTTACGGAGGTAGAGGACGGCCATGGCGTTGGCCGCATCTGCCGACTGGGGCGAAAAGCGCAGGATTTCCTGGAAGGACTGCCGGGCCTTATCGTCCTGCTTCAATTCCATGGCCACGAGGCCGCGGTTATACCAGGCCTGCAAATATTCGGGACGGCAGGCGACGGCCTGGTCGTAACTAGCGAGGGAAGCTTCGAGCTCCCCTCTTTTTTGTTGCGTCAAAGCCAGGTCATACCAGGCAGCAGGCGACGTCTTGTCCAAAGCCAGGGCACGGCGGAAGTCCCGTTCGGCCAGCCAGTAATCGTGGCGGTCGAAGAAGAGGATACCCCGGTAGAGATAGGCCTGGGCGTCGTCGGGATGGGCGAAGACCTTCTGGAAACCCGTGACCAGGTTATCGTGGGTTCCGTCCGGTGTCTGGGCTTCGGTCCACATCCAGAGGATTTCCTGGCCATAATGCTTGCCCGGCACGGCCCAGCGGCCGTTGAGGCCCGTCCAGGAATCGACCTTACCGTAGAGTTCGGGATGCTTTTCAGCCAAGAGTTCGTAGCGGGGATCGATGATGGCCGTCTTAGGCCGCTCCGTACTGGCATAGGCCAGGAGGTGCTGGATATGGGCCCGCACGCCGAGCTGGGGCGTAGCGAAGCGGGCGCCGGCCACCCGGTTCCCCGTCGCACCGAGGCCGCAGAAATTGTTCTGGTCCGGCGATACGTCGCCGCCATAGGCAAAGTAGCCCGTTTCCTTCAGGGCCTGGCAAAGGGCCACGTCGGGCCGGATGCCTTCGCGGCCGGCTTCGTCATAATAGGCCTGGACGACGTCTTCCAGGGGCGCGTTCAGTTTGGGGTGAGGATTGCGCTGACGGATGAAATGGACCATCTGGCGGGCCGGTATCGTCGCCGGTCCCAGGATAGTATCGGCCCCTTGGGCGACGTCGAGCATGGGCCGGCCATAGGGCCGGGCCAGCTGCCAGTCTGCCTGCTTCAGGGCCCGGGTATCGGCGCGCAGGGCCTCTCCGGTGGCCTGGACCGGAGCCGGCACGAGGCCCGGCAGCAGGCAGAGGCTGGCCACCAGGGCTGCCGCAACGAGGCCTTTTCCCTTCTTATAAGGCATGGTACGTCCCCTGCCTCCGCTTTTCTTCGGTCATCCTGGAAATATAGGTCCCGTGGACCAGGGGATAGCCTTTGCGTTCGATGATCTGGGCCATATAGTTGCGGAAGGGACACGGCGGCCGATGGTAGCTGTCGGACACGATGCACGACGCAAAATGGATGGTCACATTTTCCTTGGCATCGCCGTATTTCTTCAACTTCTTGGCCAGGTTCTCCAGCTTGGCCGACAGCCCGGCTCCGCAGCAGCCGCCGCAGGTCATCATGAGGAAGCGCGTATCCGGCGGATAATCGGCAAAGGTGTCCTTTCGGTTGACAAAGGTATTCATGCAGGCATAGCCGCTGCAGCGCTTGGTGACGATGTCGCACTGGATGACGACGACGAGTTTCGACATAAAGGTCCCTCCTTTAATTATATAAGTATTTATTCAAGAACCGCTGCGTCCAGTCCGCGTCGATGCGGGCCAGGACGGCGTCTTCTGCCGGCAGGTCGTCGGCAAAGTGCTGCTGGAACTGCCCGTAGAGCTGGGTCAGGCCATTATTAAAGTCCACATAGGCCTGCTGGCCACTTTTTTCATCGACCAGGGACAGGCGCAGGGACCCGTCTTTAGCCGTGACGAAATGGCTTTCCGTGACGGTGAAGTCCTTTTCCTTTTCCCCGACCTGGGCCAGGGCCGCGGCCTTGGTCAGTTCCATCAGGCGGTCGTCGAGGCCGGCTTCAAAGATGGCGATTTTTTCCAGCAAATCGGCTTTCGTCCGAACCAGGCGCATGACATACCCCGCCGTGTCCACCATAGCCTTAAACTGGGCCTGGCCGTCGGCCATATCGCGGTCGGCGTTTTCCTGGTCCTTGTCGGTCGGCGCGTAGAAGACCATGAAATGGTGGTCCATGTCGTGATATAAAAAGCCGTAATCGACGTGGACGTCCGTCCCGCAGTGCGGGCAGTGATAGCAGAAAGCCTCCTGCGACTTGACGCGGTCCTTCATATCCGGATCCAATTTCGTATTGATACTGTCCCATACGGTAAAGATACCGGCCTTCTGGCATTTCGGACAGGTAATGCCTACTTCATGATGCATACTCATGGCAGTGCCCCTTTCGTTTTTTCCTATTATACCATAGATTTCGTGGTTCGTGGTTCGTGGCTAGTGGCTCGTGGCTCGTGGTTCGTGGCTAGTGGCTCGTGGTTCGTGGCTAGTGGCTCGCAAAGGCTCTCCTGATAGGAGAGCTGTCAGCGCAGCTGACTGAGAGGTTTCCCCAATCATGGCAGAAGCCTTCATGCAACAGCCCTTGTCGGCTGACATCTCTCTGCAAATATGATATATTAGAATCATCGATTCAAAGGAGGGATGCTCATGAAAAACGCGTACATCAAATTCATCCTGGCTGCTGTCATTTTCGGCACGCTACTGCGGTCCCATCCTGATCATGATCCTGTCGTACTTCGTCTTCCATGAGCCCTTTACGGTCCCGAAAGTAAGCGCCATGGTCATCGTTACGGTCGGCATCCTCTGCATCAATGGCGCCGACGTTCAGGCGCACGGCCTGTCGTGGGGCCTGGTCTGCGGTTTCCTGAGCGCCGTCTGCTTTGCCCTGCTGGTCATTGCCATGAAAAAGGTCAGCGGCATCGGCGGCATCCTCTCCCCGGCCTGCCAGCTCCTGGTGGCGTCGCTCGTCGTCGCCGCCGTCACTTTGTCCATGCCGACGGCACCGGCCAGCCTGGATATGACCAACATCGCCTGCATGGTCTGCCTGGGCATCGTCAACACGGGCCTCGGCTACTATCTCTATTTTTCCGGCGTCCAGCGCCTGTCGGCCCAGAGCGTCTCTATCTGCGGCTACATGGAACCCTTTACGGCCCTGGCCCTGTCGGCCATCCTCCTCGGCGAAAGCCTGACCTTCCTGCAATGGATCGGTGCTGCCTGCATCCTCGGCGGCGTCGCCCTCAGCGAATTATGGCATCCCGGCAAAAAGGGATAAAAACTTTTTCAGCTCGTCTGTCATGCCGTCCTGGCGATAAGCCAGGACGGCATGTTCTGTAAAGTCGTCGCCCAGGGGGATGACGCTCAGGCCGGGATAGGCATCGCTTTCGGGCATGGGCAGGATGGCAAAGCCCTGGGACAGGCTGACCGTCAGCACCTGTTCCGACAGAGTCTTGCACAGGTGTACCGACAGGAACTCCTGATGGAAGGCGTGGCGGCAGTGCTGGCGTATCTTGGCGGCATAGGCCGGGCTGTTGGACTTGGTCACAAAGTGGCTGTGAGCGATGATGTCGCCTACCGTACCGTAGCGTTCGAGGAGGGGCTTGGAACAGATGAAGGACTGGCGGATGGCAAACAGGCGCTGGCAGGTGAAACGGCCCATCAGGGATTGGGCATCGGAAAAGAGGAAGCCATCCAAAGTCCCGTTCTCCAGGCTCTATTCCAGTTCTTCGATGTCGTGAAAACTGAAATAGAGCTTACAATCGGGAAAGGCTTCTTCAAAGCGGCGCAGCCACAGGACTTCGATGTATTCCTGCATGGCAATGCCCAGGTAGAGGCCTTTCCGCCGTTTCAGGCGCAATGAGTCGCGCAGGTCCTGATATTCCTGGCAGATCTTCGCCATGCCTTCATAGAAGTGCCGTCCTTCCGGTGTCAGCGAGACACCGCGGTGCTCCCGGCGGAAGAGGCGGCAGCCCAATTCCTTTTCCAGCTGGGTAATGTATTTCGTCATCGTCGTCTGGGCGATGTGGCAATTCCTGGCGGCCTGGGTGAAATTCGTCAGCCGTGCTGCTTCCAGGAAATATTGTATTTTCGCAAGGTCCATAATCGGTCTTCCTATCCATCACTTTTTTTCATGGCCATGGTCAAAGGTTTCATTAGTCATGCCGCCACCAGCATGATAAAATGGGGACGTTTTAGAAAGGAGGCTGGCCAATGGCCTATTTTTCCATTGTCTTATCGCAAATCATCGGTTTCGTCATCTATATCCTCATCGGCATCGCCGCCGTGCGCATGCGCGTTCTGGGCAGCCGCTCCCTGGGCGTCTTCTCGCGGTTCATCACCAAGATTTCCCTGCCCCTGCTCTTATTCTCCAACACCCTCAACGGGGCGACGCGCCAGCAGTTCATCAGCGCCCTGCCGGTCCTGGCCGTGACGGTCCTGATGTACTTCTTATTATACCTGCTCTGTCTGTTTTTGGCACGCCTCTTCGGCCTGAAAGGCAATGAAAATCACGTCTACCGGGCCTGTGCCATGTTCGGCAACATCGGCTTCATGGGCATCCCCATCGTCGCCGCCGTCTTCCCGGAACAAGGCATGCTCTACATCGCCCTGTTCACGGTCATCGACCAGCTCCTGCTCTGGACGCTGGGTGTCAACCTGACGGCACCGGTGGACCGGGAAAATGCCATGTCCATCGCCAGCCGCCTGCAGAAGATGGTCAACCCGGCGACCATCGCCATCGTCCTGGCCATCGTCGGCATCTTTACGGGCATCGAGCTCCCGGCTCCGGTCAATACGGCCCTGACCAAAGCCGGCGCCTTGACGACACCGCTGGCCATGATTTACATGGGCGGCCTGTTCTGCTACATCGACATTCCCCGCTACATCCGCAAGAAAGAGTTCTACGGCGCCGTCGCCATCAAGATGTGCCTCTTCCCGCCCCTCTTCTACATGCTCTGCCAAACCCTGGGCGTCGTCCACGACGTGACGGTCACCATGAGCCTCCTGTCGGCCCTGCCCAGCATGGCCGCCGTGGTCATGCTGGCCCAGAACCAGCACTCAGCCGGTAACTACGCCGCCGGCATGATCCTGGTCACGACCCTCTGCTCCATCGTCACCCTGCCCCTGGTCTGCCTGGGATTGGGATGAAAAAAGGGATTGTCGCACATGCGACAATCCCTTTTAAGTTATTAGTGGCTAGCAGTTAGTTGTTAGTAGATGGTTTTAAATTTAAAGGTTTTCGCTGAAAACTACAAACTCCGTACTACAAACTATAGAGCGAAAGAATCCCTGCATGATGGCAGAAACCTTCATATGACCTAAACATCCAATTTCCCCGTGATGAGGTAGACTAACAGGCCTTTTTCGGCGTGGCGTCTGTTTTCGGCTTCGTCGAGGATGGTTTCCAGGTGTTTTTCCATGACGTCCTGCGTGATTTCATAGCCCGGATGAATCGGCATGTCGTGGAAGACCATGGTATCCGTCCCTTCCATGAGGGCGGCGTCGATCTGATAAGGCATCATCATGTTGATGATTTGGTTCTTCTTTTCGGCATAGTCCGGATTGGTGAAGAATTCCATGTCGACCCAGGTGTCGGTATAGACGCAGTCCACGTCGGCGACGACTTTCTTCAGGTCTTCTTTGGAAATGTCTGTCGGCAGTTCCTTATAATGGCCCGTAGCCGTCAGTTTGTCGTAGAAATCGGCCGGCACATTGGTAATCTGACTGAACGGCGTCAGGCCGTACATCATGCCGCCCATCTTGGTGACGATTTCGCTGAGCGAGTTATACGTATTGTTCTTGGCGCCGATGTAGAGGACCTTGGCTTCAAAATGGCCGGTCTTTTCGTAGAGCGTCAGCATGTCAGCCAGGGCCTGCGTCGGGTGGAACGTATTGTCACAGCCGTTGATGACCGGGACCGTGGCGTTCTTCATGAAGCCTTCCGTCGTTTCGTCTTTCTTGAACCGGCCCATGATGCAGTCGACGTTGCGGCAGACGTATTTGACTTCACTCATGAGGTCGCCGATAGTGAAATTGCTGTCCTTCCACAGCTGGTTGTAGGCTTTGCCGCCTAATTCTTCCATGCCGATGGAAAAGGAAAGGTACGTCCGGTTCGACGTCTTTTCAAAGAGCGTGTACAATTTCTTGCCATCCAGGATATGGCCGTAATCATCTTGATGCTGCTTGATCTTTTCGGCCAGCAATAAAATGCCTTTCAATTCATCGGTTGTATAATCTGCGAAGCTGTTTGCATGTTTCATGTATATCCATCCTCCAATAGTTAAGACCAGAACTTGTTCGATGGATATATCATAGCACAGCCGTATGAATATTGCAAGTATTTATGCAAACTTTTTCGTGTTTTTATACATATACAAGGTGCAAAAAAAGGGCCGCGCAGGCTGGCCGAAGCCTTCCTGTGAGCCCCTTAAAAGGTCTATTTTACTTTCCGATTAGCATTTAACTATGTTAGCTGCCTGCGGTCCGCGCGCACCTTCAACGATGTCGAATTCAACTTCCTGACCTTCGGTCAAGGATTTGAAGCCATCTTCCTGGATAGCGGAGAAGTGAACGAAAACGTCGCCGCCATCTTCTCTTTCGATGAAGCCATAACCTTTTTCTGCGCTAAACCATTTTACTTTACCGTGCATAACAAAATCCTCCTAAAAAAACAAATCCAGCTATCTTGTAGCTCTTACGTTAGTATAACATAACGGATTAACAATGTCAATCGAAACGGCGGACATAGTGGACGAAAGAAAAAGAATATTTTTCCCGTCCGTCTGGACGGTGCAATTCCCGGTTTTGTTCCTCCCACTCGTCCTTTTTCCAGGCCGGGAAGAAAGTGTCGGCGCCGTCGAAGGCTTCGTCGATTTCCGTCAGGTACAGGCTGTCGGCCAGGGGCAGAAAGGCTTCGTACATGGAAGCGCCGCCGATGACGAAATAGTCCTCCCCGGCTTCCATGGCCTGCTGCATGGCTTCGACACTGTGGAAGATAGTGACGGCGTCATGGCTGACGCTGTAATCCTTTTGATGGGTCAGGACCCAGTGCGGCCGGCCGGGCAGGACGCCGGGCAGGCTTTCGAAAGTCTTGCGCCCCATGAGCATCGTATGGCCCATGGTGAGGGATTTAAAACGTTTTAAGTCGGCCGAAATATGGCACAAGAGGTCGTTGTCCTTGCCAATACCGCCGTTCCGGTCGACGGCTGCAATGAGATGGATCATCAGACGGCCACCTCCATGGGCAGTTTACCCAAGTGCCGGTAATTGTCCAGGGCGATGTCGTCGATGGTGAAATCATAGAAGTCGTGGACATCGGGATTGAGGACCAGCTTCGGTGCCGGAAAGGCCTGGTCACGGCGGGCCAGCTGGGTCTTCATGGCCTGGACGTGGTTCTCATAGACGTGGGCGTTGTTGATGACGTGCGTGAACAGGCCCGGACGCAGGCCGGCGGACTGGGCGATGAGATGGATGAGGACGGCATACTGGGTCATGTTGAAGGGGACGCCCAGGCCCATGTCGCCGCTGCGCTGGATGAGCATGCAGTTCAGGCGGCCGTCAGTGACATCCCACAAGGTCTGGTAGGCACAGGGCTGAAGGGCCATGTCCGGCAGGTCTTCGATGTTCCACAGGGATACGATCATGCGCCGGTTCTGAGGATCCGTCTTCAGCGTTTCCAGGAGCTTGTCGACCTGTTTGTACTTGCGGATCTGATAGCCATAGGCCTTGCCAATGGTGCCGTCGGGCCGCATCCATTCGTCCCAGACGTGGCAGTTCATCTTCTGCAGTTCCCGCACGTCGTTGCTCTGGAGCTGCCAGATCCAGAGGATTTCTTTGACAGCTGTCTTGAAGGCGACGAACTTCGTCGTCAAGATGGGGAATTCTTTTTCCAAATCGAACTGCATGATCTGGTGGGGCAGTTTATAGGTCCGCACGCCCGTGCGGTTGTTGTCGAAATAGCCGTGGTCGAGGATATTTTCGACGATATTCAGATACTGTGTATCGGCAATGCTCATGTATGTCACCTCAAAATCAATGGTTATCAATATAAGACTGGATGGCGCTGACGAACTGGCGGCCATATTTATGGAGCTTGAAGCTGCCTACGCCCTTGATGTCGCTCATGGCTTCCAGACTGTCCGGCTTGAGAGCGGCCATATCCCACAACGTGGCATCGGAAAAGATGACGAACGGCGGAATATGCTCGTCCTTGGCCAGTTCCAGGCGGACTGCCCGCAGGGTATCGAACAGGGGCCGCAAGGCGTCTTCGTCGATGGCCCCGGCGCGGCGCTTCTGCTGGCGCTTGGGCAGTTCCGGCACGGGTTCAGCTGAAACGACTTTCTGCTGGACGATGCGCTGATGGCCGCTGAGGGCCTGCCGTCCGTCGGCCGTCAGGGAGACGACGGGATATTTCCCATCGGACTGGTCGAGATAGCCGTCGTCGATGCACTGGCGGACCATGTCGCGGACTTCGGACAAAGTGAAATCGCCGAGCATGCCGAAGGCCGAATTATGTTCAAAGCCATAGCGGCGGACCTTGGCGTTCTGGCTTCCCTTGAGGATGTCGCAGACCATGGTCATGCCGAAGCGCCCTTTCAATTCGTCGACGCAGAGGCAGATGCTGCGGACCTGTTCGGTCATGTCTTCTTCGACCGTTTCCTGGTCGCAGTTGCCGCATTTCTCGCAGTGCTGCCACGATGGATGTTCGCCGAAATAGGTCAGGATATAATGGCGCAGGCAGTGATTGCCTTCGCAGTAACGGACCATGGCGTTGAGCAGGCGGAATTCGACGGCCTGCTGCTGCGGATCGTGGACGGACTGTTCGATGAGGAACTTCTGGATCATGATGTCCTGGCGGCTGAAGAGGAGGATACATTCCCCCGGCGCACCATCGCGGCCGGCCCGGCCCGCTTCCTGGTAGTAGCTTTCAATGTTCTTGGGCATCTGGTAATGGATGACGTAGCGGACGTTGCTCTTGTCGATGCCCATGCCGAAAGCGTTGGTAGCGACGATGACCTGGAGCCGGTCATACGTAAAGGCGTCCTGCATGGTCCGGCGCATGTCGTCGTTGAGGCCGGCATGATAGCGGCCGGCCCGGATGCCCCGCCGCGTCAGCTCTTCATAGACGCGGTCCACTTCCTTGCGCGTCGCCGCATAGATGATGCCGCTGTCTTCCCTATGCTGCTGGACGTAGGACAAGGCGAAGTCGAGCTTGCGGTTCATCCGGACGACGCGGAAATACAGATTCGGCCGGTCGAAGCCGCCGATGAAGATGCGTTCCTTTTCCAGGCCCAGGAGGTTCATCATGTCCTCTTTGACCTTTTCCGTCGCCGTCGCCGTGAAGGCCCCGACGACAGGCCGCTCGGGCAGGGCCGCGATCCAGTCCTTGATGGCGCAGTAGCTGGGCCGGAAATCATGGCCCCACTGGGATACGCAGTGTGCTTCGTCGATGATGAACATGGAAATGGGCAAACTCTGCATGAAGGACGTAAAGAATTCGTTTTCCAGGCGTTCCGGCGAAATATAGACCAGTTTGACCCGGCCGGCGCGGATGGCGGCGAAGCGGGCCTTGGCCTCTTCAAAAGTACACTGGCTGTTGATATACGTCGCCGGTATCTCCTGGTTGACCAGGCTGTCGACCTGGTCCTTCATGAGGGAAATGAGCGGCGAAATGACCAACGTCACGCCGGGCATCATCAGGGCCGGCAGCTGGAAGCATATCGACTTCCCTGCCCCTGTCGGCATGATGGCCAGGCAGTCGCGGCCATCGAGAAGGGTCTGGATGACCTCATGCTGGCCCGGCCGGAACGACGTATAGCCAAAATATTGTTTCAAAAGAGATTCGAGTTCCATCAAGATAATCAACCCATCTACGAAAGACTAACAACTCAGCTTTACTGCTGATAAATTTGAGTTTATAGAATAGAGTTTGTAGTTTGTAGCAGTTGGTTTTAAATTTTTTAGCCATTCACTAAAAACTACAAACTACAAACTTAATGCTCAAAAAGGAGCTGTCGTAAGCGACAGCTCCTTTATATCATATCATCTTTAGCCTTATTTTGCCAATTCTTCTTTCAAGACGTCGGCCAGGCGTTTGATACCTTCGACGATGCGGTCTTCCGGCATGTTGGAGTAGTTCAGGCGGAAGTGGTTGGCATTGCCGCCGTGGGGGTAGAAGGGACCGCCCGGCACGTAGGCAACGTTCTTAGCCAGGACTTTCGGCATGAGTTCTTTCGCGTCCATGCCTTCCGGCAGCGTTACCCACGTGAACAGGCCGCCTTCGGGGTATGTAAAGGTGATGCCTTCAGGGAAGTATTTCTTCATCGATTCGCACATCAGGTCGCGGCGTTTCTTATAGAGGGCCTTGATCTTGGCGACGTGTTCATCGAGGTCGAACATATCGATGTAGTACGAGGTCTGACGCTGGCCGAAGGACGACGACTGGAGGTCGACGGCCTGTTTCAGCTTGACGACTTTATCGATGATGACCGGGTCGGCTACCATCCAGGCAATACGAAGGCCCGGCATAAGGATTTTCGAGAACGAGCCGAGAAAAATGATATTTCCTTTCGTATCCATCGATTTCAGGGACGGTACCTTGTCGCCGTCATAGCGCAGTTCGCCGTAGGGGTCGTCTTCGAGGACCGGGAAGTCATAGCGGTTGATGATGTCCATGAAAGCCTTGCGCCGTTCTACGGGCCAAGTGATGCCCGTCGGGTTCTGGAATTCCGGGATGACGTACATCATGCGGACGCGGTCGCCGTATTTTTCCAGAATCTTTTCCAATTCTTCCGGGATGATGCCCTTATCGTCCGTCGGCACTTCGACGAATTCCGGTTTACAGAGTTTGAATGCGTTGATAGCGCCGAGGTAGGTCGGGCTTTCGACGAGGATGACGTCGCCCGGGTTAATGAAGATCTGGGCCAGCATGGACAGGCCCTGCTGGGACCCAGACGTAATAGTGATGTTATCGATATCGCAGTCGACCATGAAAGCCTGTTTCATGCGGGCTGCAATCTGTTTGCGCAGGGGGTTGTAACCTTCTGTCGTGCCGTACTGCAAGGCTTCGCGGCCTTCTTTGGTCAATACGGCGTCGTCGACTTTCTTCAGCTGTTCCGTCGGGAAGAGTTCCGGTGCCGGCAGGCCGCCAGCAAAGGAAATGACTTCCGGCATGGTCGTCAGTTTCAAGAGTTCACGGATTTCAGAGGCTTTCAAATTCATAGCTAAGTCGGAAAAATGCATATCAATCACTCCTTCAGGTTATGTACATCACGCGTTTATCTATGTGTATATAGTATCATCAAAATTACTTTTATGCAATTAAACGTTTGCGTTATAAATATGTTGCGTTTCGTACAACCTTTATAAACCAAATGTAAATAACGAGAATGACTGATAATAGTAAATATCCAGCTTAAAAAAAATTAAAGAATGACTGTAAAAAATTTTTAAAAAAATTTGCAAAAGAAAAGACGCCCTCACGAGAGAGCGCCTTGTTTCCTTAAAATTTAATTATTTACCGATTTTTTCTTTCAAAACTTCAGCCAAACGTTTAATGCCTTCGACGATGCGGTCTTCCGGCATGTTGGAATAGTTCAGGCGGAAGTGGTTGGCATGGCCGCCGTTCGGGTAGAAAGCACCGCCCGGTACGTAAGCGACTTTCTTTTCGATGACTTCCGGCATCATTGCCTTGGCATCGAGGCCTTCCGGCAAGGTAACCCACGTGAACAGGCCGCCTTCCGGATAGGTGAAGGAAACGCCTTCAGGGAAGTATTTCTTCATGGAATCGTACATGAGGGTACGACGTTTGCCATAGAGGGCGCGGATCTGTTTGACATGGGCGTCGAGGTCGTACATGTCGATGTAGTACGAAGCCTGGCGCTGTGCGAAGGACGACGTCTGTAAGTCGACGGTCTGTTTGAGCATGACAGCCTTTTCCAGGATATCATGAGCGGCGACCATCCAGCCGATACGCAGGCCCGGCATAAAGATTTTGGAGAAGGAGCCGAGGAAGATGACGTTGCCCTGAGTATCCATGGATTTCAAAGTCGGCATCGATTCGCCTTCATAACGGAGTTCGCCATACGGGTCGTCTTCAATGATGGGGATGTCGTGTTTGTTCATGATGTCCATGATGGCTTTGCGGCGTTCCAGGGGCCAGGTGATGCCCGTCGGGTTCTGGAATTCCGGGATGACGTACATCAGGCGGACGCGGTCCCCGTATTTTTCGAGAGCTGCTTCCAGGGCTTCCGGAACCATGCCCTTGTCATCCGTTTCAACTTCGACGAAATTCGGGAAGTTAACGGCAAAAGCCGTCGTAGCACCCATGTAGGTCGGGCTTTCAACGAGGACGATGTCGCCTTCGTTGAGGAAGAGCTGGCCCAGGAGCGAAAGGCCCTGCTGGGAGCCAGCGGTGATGATGATATCTTCATAAGTGCAGTCTGTATGGAAAGATGTTTTCATGCGTTTAGCAATCTGTTTACGCAAGGGCACATAACCTTCCGTCGTGCTGTACTGCACGGCCTGACGACCTTCTTTTTTCAAGATTTCCACGTCGACCTTCATCATTTCGTCAATCGGGAAAAGTTCCGGTGCAGGAAGGCCACCGGCGAAGGAAATAATTTCCGGATTTTCTGTTACTTTCAAAATTTCACGGATATCCGATGCGTGTAAACTCTTTGCTTCTTCAGAAAACTTTACCATAAAACTTCACTCCAATCTATTCTCTTTCTTTTATGGCTTTAGCTACGGCAGGCAAATGTGCGTCGTAACGATACTTATTATACCACGATATGGGCTATTAATCTACAAATTTTACGGAAAATGCCAAAAATTTCAAACTAATTAAATCAATAGTCAGCCCTGCCTTTCTTTTAATGTTAGGGCCTGACGGTCGGAGAAAAGCCGTTCGTCGTAGGTCGTTCATCGTTCATCGAGTTTAGGGCCTGACGGCCCGCCGGCCGCCTCCGTAGGGGACGCCCAAAGCCTTTCTGGTCCGTAAGGCGCCGACCAACGGAAGGCGCAAGACGGTTGCCAGAACGGACAGCCGTAGCGGGCGTCCCGCGTGAATCCTGTGTACATCCCCAATGACATACGCGGCAATAAACTCAGAATAACGACATCGCCTCGAGTGACCCTCGGCTCGCGAAAAAATAGTGGCTCGTTGTTCGTGGTTCGTGGCTCGTAAAAGCCTGACATTATACTCGGATAGGTTGTGGTCGCATCTCGCAACGGGCCGCACAAGGCTCTCTTTATAGGGGAGCTGGCCGCCAAAGGCGGTCTGAGAGGTTAAAGGTCGACCCCTACGCACAGGGCCGCTGGCCGTGTATTTATTTTGCAACCTGTATTCTCTTTCATCAAATAATTAGACCGCAAAAAAATAAGCCGTCACAGGAAGCAAAAATCACTTCCTGTGACGGCTTATTTTTTACGGTTGTGGATAATTTCCTGGCAAGCTGGCTAGAAAATCGCACATATCCTGACGGGCTCGCCACGTGCGAGCCCCTACAGTATACGACCACAAACTCCGTACTACAAATTATCTTTGAAAGAACTGGCGCACTGCGGCTTCGTCTTTTTTCATCTGGGCGACGAGGTCGTCGGCAGTGGCGAAGGTTTTTTCGCCGCGGAGGCGCTTGCGGAAGCGCAGGCTCACTTCTTTGCCGTAGAGGTCAGCGTCCCAGTCGAGGACGTGAGTCTCGATGCGGCGGTACTGGTTCTCGAAGGTCGGGTTGTCGCCGATGTTGGTCATGGCCGGATGGCCCTTGCCGTCCCACCACAGTTCGGTGATGTAGACGCCGTCTGGTGGGATGGCCATGTTGATGGGGATGAGCATGTTGGCCGTAGCGAAACCGATGGTCCTCCCCCGCCGGTCGCCGGGCACGATGGTGCCGGTCAGGGCAAAGGGACGGCCCAGGAGATTCTCGGCCGTTTCCATGTGGCCCATCTGGATGAGACGGCGGATGACGGTGCTGCTGATCGGTGTCGTCCGGCCCGGCCGTTCGAGGAGGGTCAGGGCGACAACGGGGATGCCGTACTGGCTCATGAAGAATTTCATGGTCTCCGTATTGCCTGCCGCCTTGGCACCATAGGTAAAGTTCGAGCCGACGACGATGGCCGACGGATGGATGTAGGTCAGGAGGTTCTGGCAGAACTCTTCCGGCGATTCCTGCAAGAGGGTCTGGCTCATGGGCAGGAGGACCAGGCCGTCGATGCCGACGGCTTCGATATATTCCGCTTTCTGGCCGATTGTGGCCAGGCGCAGCGGTTCTTTTTCCGGACACAACACGGACAGCGGATGGGCCGTAAAGGTGACGACCATGGTTTTCACACCGCCAGCAGCGGCCCGTTTGATGGCCGTCTTCATGACCATCTGGTGGCCCCGGTGGACGCCGTCAAAGGTCCCAAGGGCCACGACGGCTCCGGTAAAGCCGGTTATTTCCTGAAAGGAGTGGAATATTTCCATCGTTAGTTACCTCACAATCCCTCTGCGAACATCTTATGAGGCCGCAGGATATGGTGTTCCCCGTCGTAGTGGGCAATGCCCATGAGCCGCTGGTCCGGCCCGTACACGCGGATGACGTCGCCATCGGCCAGGTACGGCCCGGCGAAGGGCACGGGACGGCCCTGGAGCAGGAAGGCACACTGTTTGGCGGAGCAATTCGCCTTTTTAAGGTCCTGGATAGCCATATCGGCCGGCCGGACATAGGCCATGGGATCCCGTTCCAGCTCTTCCAGCGTCGCCGCGTCGTCGATGGTGAACAGCCCGGCCCGGGTGCGGACCAGATAGGTCATGCAGGCGCAGGTCCCCAGGACCTGACCCAGGTCGCGGATGAGGGAACGCACGTAGGTCCCTTTGGAACAGGTCACGGCAAAGGTGCCGCGCCGGCCGTCAAAGGACAGCAGGCGCAGGTCGTGGATGGTCACGTGGCGCACGGGCAGGGTGAAATCGACGTCCTGCCGGGCCAGTTTATAGGCCTTGACGCCGTTGACGTTGATGGCGGAATATTTGGACGGTGCCTGTTCGATGTCGCCCACAAAGGACGCCAGGGCGCGGCGCACGTCGTCAGCCGACAGATCCGGTACGGCCGCCGTTTCGACGACGGTCCCCGTACTGTCTTCCGTATCCGTCGCCAACCCTAAGGCGAATTCGGCATGGTATGATTTGACGTCGCTGTCACCGTATTCGATGAGGCGCGTCGCCTGACCGGCATAGACCGGCAGGACACCGGCCGCCAAAGGGTCCAGGGTGCCGGCGTGGCCCATCTTCTTCATGCCATAGATACGGCGCAGGCAGCCGATGACGTCGTGACTGGACATGCCCGTCGGTTTCAGTACATTGATGATTCCGTGTATCATAGGCGCTTTTCGATTTCCTTTACGATGAGTTTCTTCGCTTCATCCAAAGGCTTATCCAAGGTGCAGCCGGCTGCGCGGACGTGGCCGCCGCCACCGAAGACAGCGGCTACGGCGTTGACGTCCATGCCCTTCGAGCGCAGGCTGACCCGCGTTTCCTTATCGCTGACGTATTTGACCGTAAAAGCCACTTCCGACCCTTTGACGTTGCGGGCGTAATCCATGTACATCCCCGTGTGTTCGCCAGTGATCTTGAGGACTTCCGGCGTGTAGGACAGGCAGGAAATGCGGCCGTCATCAAAGAGCTCCAGGTGTTCCAGCACCTTGGACAGGGCCTTCAGTTTTTCCAGGGACCGGGCGTCGAGGTGTTCCGAAATGAAATCGGGCCGGGCGCCGTGGTCGACGAGGAGGGCTGCCATGCGCAGCGTATGGCCTGTCGTGTTGTTGAACTTGAAGAAGCCGCAGTCCGTGGCGATAGCCGTATAGAGGGCATCGGCCATGGCCGTGTTCCAGCCCCGCTGCCAGAGGTCGAAGAGATAGGTCAGGATTTCGCCTGTCGCCGCGCAGTCGGGCCGGACGTATTCCCACTGGGCGAAATGCTCGTTGGAAATATGGTGGTCGATGTTGAGGACCTTGCCGCGGACCAGCTTTTCAGCCTGGCCGATGCGGCCGAGGCCCGTCGCATCGAGGACGACGGTCAGCCAGGAATCATCCGTTTCGACCTGCTCCGGCTTGTTGATGTACTGCAGGCCGTCGAGGAAGTCATAGCGGTCGTCGATATCGTCGTCGATGACCATGACGGCCTTCTTCCCCTGCAGCTGCAGCCAGTGCCACAAGGCCAGGAGGCTGCCGATGGCGTCGCCATCGGGACTGACATGGGCTGTCAGCAGGATCTTATCGTAATGGCGCAGTAAGGTATAGATTTCCTGAGCCGAACAATTCATGGGTATCAGTCCTTCTTTTCAATGTCGCGAAGAATCTTATCGATCTTCATCCCGTAATCGAGGGATGTATCTTCTTTAAACACAATGGTCGGCGAATAGCGGATACCCAGGCGCTTGCCGACTTCCGTGCGGATATAGCCGGTCGCGCTCTTCAGGGCTTTCAGCATTTCCTGCTTGGCTTCGTCGCTGCCGAAAAGGCTGACGTAGACTGTCGCATCGCGCAGGTCGCCGGTGATGCGGGCATCGGTGACGGTGACGAAACCGATGCGCGGATCTTTCAGTTCATTCAGGAGCATCTTCGATACTTCCTGTTTGATAAATTCCTGTATCTTGCGTACTCGTAATTCTCCCATAGTACGTACCTCCCTTTATTCGGGTTCGACTTCGACCATTTCGTAGGCTTCGATTTCGTCGCCTTCCTTGATGTCGCGGTATTTTTCCAGGGTAATGCCGCATTCGTAGCCGGCTGCGACTTCCTTGACATCATCTTTGAAACGGCGCAGGCCGTCGATTTCGCCTTCGTGGATGACGATGCCGTTGCGGATGAGGCGTATCTTGGACGTGCTGGTGATCTTGCCTTCCTTGACATAGGAACCGCCGACGATGACTTTCGGCGTCGTAATGACTTTACGGACTTCAGCACGGCCGACGATCTTTTCTTCGTATTTCTTTTCCAGCATCCCTTTGATAGCCGCTTCGACGTCGTTGATGGCGTCGTAAATGACGCGGTACATGCGCATGTCGACTTTTTCATGTTCTGCCATCTTGCGGGCTGCCGCATCGGGGCGGACGTTGAAGCCGATGATCAGGGCGTTCGATGCCGAAGCCAGCATGATATCCGATTCGTTAATGGCGCCGACGCCGGCATGGACGATGGAGATGCGGACTTCGTCGCTCTTGATGCCCATGAGGGACTGGCTCACGGCTTCGACGGAACCCTGGACGTCGCCTTTGATGATGAGGGGCAGTTCCTTCAGTTCGCCCTGCTGGATCTGGTTGAACAGGTCATCCAGGGTGACTTTGGCATTGACGTGGAGTGCGGACGAACGTTTCTTTTCCAGGCGTTTTTCGGCAACGGAACGGGCCGTCTTTTCGTCGGTGACGTTGAGGATGTCGCCGGCTTCCGGTACGTCGTTGAGGCCGAGGATTTCGACTGGGATGGACGGTTCCGCTTTCTTGACGCGTTCGCCCCGTTCGTTGTTCATGGCGCGGACCTTGCCGAAGCAGGTGCCGACGATGATCGTATCGCCGACGCGGAGGGTCCCTTTCTGGATGAGGACGGAAGCGACCGGGCCGCGGCCTTTATCCAGCTTGGCTTCGATGACGACACCCTGAGCCGGACGGTTCGGGTTGGCCTTGAGATCCTGTACTTCTGCCAGGACGAGGATATTTTCCAAGAGATCGTCGAGGCCGATTTTCTTATGTGCCGAAACGGGGACCATGATGGTGTCGCCGCCCCAGTCTTCACTGACCAGGCCGTATTCCGTCAGCTGCTGCATGACGTGTTCCGGATTGGCGCTTTCCTTATCGATCTTGTTGATAGCGACGATGATGGGGACGCCAGCCGATTTGGCATGGTTGATGGATTCGACAGTCTGCGGCATGACACCGTCATCAGCTGCGACGACGAGGACGGCGATATCCGTGACCTGGGCACCGCGGGCACGCATAGCCGTGAAAGCTTCGTGGCCCGGCGTATCCATGAAGGTGATTTTCTTGCCCTGGTAGCGGACCTGATAAGCCCCGATGTGCTGAGTAATGCCGCCGGCTTCGTGGCTGGTGACATTGGTCTGACGGATGGCGTCGAGGAGGCTCGTCTTGCCGTGGTCGACGTGGCCCATGATGGTGACGACAGGCGGACGGGTCTTGAGGGTTTCCGGCGGGTCGATGATTTCTTCGATTTCCGTCGGGTCTTCCGGCGGTGCTTCCTTGGTAACGGTGACGCCGAATTCATCGGCAACGAGGGAGGCCGTATCGAAATCCAGTTCCTGGTTGATTGTCGCCATGATGCCGCCCATGAGGAGCTTCTTCATGACTTCGCCGACATCGCGGCCCAGGCGTTCGGCAAAATCCTTGACGATGATTGTTTCCGGCAGTTCGATAGCCGTCGGATAATTCTTCTTCTTCTTCGGAGCTTCCTGCGCTACCGGTGCCTGATGCTTCTGGTTGCGCTTGTTCTTGTTGTGCTTGCCTTTGTTCAGGACATTGGACAACAGCGTATGGGGACGGTTGCCGCCGTTATTCTTGTTGTTATTGCGGTTATTCTGGCCGCCGCGCTTGTTCTTGTTGCCACTGCGGTTGTCATTGCCGCCCTGGGAATGACCAAAATACTTGGTGCGCTTGTTGTCGCCCTGCTGGCCCTGGCTGCTCTGGCCGCCGTTATTGCCGCCTTTATGGTTCTGCGGACGGCTGCCCTGGTTCTGGCCCTGAGCGGCTTTGGCACCGCGGTTCGGCTGGTTCTGCCCATTGCCCTGGTTCTGGCGTTTCTTGTCCTGATTCTGGTTATTCTGTTTCGGCGTATTGCCCTGGTTCTGGCGTTTCTTGTCCTGATTTTGGTTATTCTGTTTCGGCGTATTGCCCTGTTTTTTGTTTTTGTTCTGTCGGCTCGTTTCGTTCACTTTTCGGCTAGTTCCTTCCCCTGTCTGTTTATTTTCCTGTTTATGTCCACGCTGTGCTTCCCCTTTGGCACCCTTTTTGAAGGATGCATCGAGGATGGACTTCATATTGGCGTCAATACCGGTGAAATTACCGGCTTTGATGTGATGATCTGCCAGCGTCTTGATTACTGTCTTTGCGGGAACGCCGTATTCTTTTGCGGCTTCGTATACTCGTTTCGTCATCTAGTTACCCCCTTCTATTCATCACGCTTCACTTTCTCTATGGCCCCGGCGAAGCCTTTGTCATCAATGAGGATGATGACGCTCTGGGCTTTGCCGACGGCACTGCCTAATTCATTTTTCGTATATGTATCAACGACGGTGATCCCTTTCCGCTCCGCCAGGCGGCGATATTTCTCGACGTTATCGCTGCCGCCGTCGGAGGCCAGGAATAAGAGCGGGACGCGCCGGCGCTTCAATGTTTTCTGTGCGGCTCCATCACCGCAGACGGTCTTGCCAGCCCGGCAGGCAAGGCCGAGGAGATTCAGGACCTTGTCGCTCACAGCAGTTCCTTCCTCAGCTGTTCATAGATTTCGCTGGACACTTTGGTCTTCAGGGACCGTTCCAGGCGATGTTCCTTGTAGGCTTTTTCCAGGCATTCGCTGTTCAGACAGAGATAGACGCCGCGGCCGGACTTCTTGCCGGTCTTGTCGATCTCGACAGCGCCTTCCGGCGTGCGGACGACGCGGATCATTTCCTTCTTGCTCTTCTGTTCCTGACAGCCGGCACAGACGCGCATGGGAGTCTTTCGGGTCTTCATGGCTTATTCTCCTTCCGTATCGGCTGCAACATCGTCAGCTGCCGGCATGGCCAGGTCGCTGAGGATGTCGATGTCATCGGCCGGTTCACTGTCCTGCGGAGCTTCTGCCTGGGCAGCCAGTTCGGCAGCCTGGCTTTCGCTCTTGATGTCGATCTTCCAGTTGGTCAGTTTCGCAGCCAGGCGGGCGTTCTGGCCGGCCTTGCCGATGGCCAGGGACAGCTGGTAATCCGGTACGACGACGCTCGACGATTTTTCGTCTTCATCGACCGTGACCGAAATGACCTGAGCCGGGCTGAGGGCGTTGGCGATGTAGACCGCCGGGTCTTCATCCCATTTGACGATGTCGATCTTTTCGTTCTGCAATTCCGAGACGATGTTCTGGACGCGCGAGCCTTTCGGGCCGACGCAGGCACCGACGGAATCGACATTGGCATCGCGGGAATAGACGGCAATCTTAGAACGGCGGCCCGGTTCGCGGGCGACGGATTTCAGTTCGACGACGCCTTCGTAGATTTCCGGTACTTCCAGTTCAAAGAGGCGCTTCAAGAGGCCCGGATGGGTCCGGGATACGAGGATCTGGGCGCCTTTCGTCGTCTTGCGGACTTCGACGACATAGCACTTGATGCGCTGGCCGACGCTGTACGTTTCCGACGGGATCTGTTCCGATGCCGGCAGGATGGCTTCAGCCTTGCCCAGGTCGACGTAGACGTTGCGGTTCTCGATGCGCTGGATGATGCCCGTGATGATGTCGTCCGTGCGGTCCGAGAATTCATCATAGACGATGTTGCGTTCCGCTTCGCGCAGGCGCTGAATCATGACCTGTTTGGCAGCCTGGGCGGCGATGCGGCCGAAATTGTCCGGCGTGACATCGACGTTGACGACGTCGCCGACTTCGTAATTGACATCAATGAGGCGGGCCTTATCGAGAGAGATTTCCGTATGCGGGTCTTCGACTTCGTCGACGACGGTCTTGGCAGCCTTGATGGCATAGTCGCCCGTCGAGCGGTTCAGTTCGACTTCCGCCGTCGGATTGGCATCGGGTTCCTTCTTGTAAGCCGTGATCAGGACGGCTTCCAGGGAGTCACAGATGACATCCGGAGATACGCCTTTCTCTTTGGATAAGTAAGCAATAGCATTGAGCAATTCTTTATTCACGTTAATAACCTCCACTAAAAATCAATATGCAAACGGACTTGCGATATTTCTTTCATGTCAATCTTATCTTCACGGCCATCGACCTGGACGATGAGATGCCCGTCAGCTGTCTTTTCGACGAGATCTGCCGTCAGGTCCTTGACGCCGTCGCGGGCCTTAAAGAAATGGATGTCTACGGACCGGCCAGCATAGCGGACGAAGTCCTTGTCCTTCTTGAGGATGCGGTCCAGTCCCGGCGACGATACTTCCAGGAGATAGTTGTCGCTGATCGGGTCCTTTTCGTCGAGGACCTTGCTCAGCTTCTCGCTGACGGCCTGGCAGTCTTCCAGGTCGACACCACCTTCTTTATCAATGAATACGCGCAGGTACCAGTTCCGTTCGCGCACGTATTCGACGTCGACCAGTTCCAGGTCAGTCCCTTCGATAATCTGTTCTACTTCCTTGGCAATCAAATCTTCAATGTGTTCACGTCTCATCGTATTCACCAGCTTATCTTCAAAATTTCCTACAGGTAAAAGTTAAGAGTGGGCTTTCACCCACTCTTCGCATCTAAACATCTAAATTACTTTTAGTATACCACTGTCTGCTCATTCTGACAATGATTTGTCCCGGTCAGCCGCGATTTCGTCGAGGACGGGCAGGAGGCGTTTCCGCAAGGCTTTCTCCAGCTCCTTCAAAGACGACGTATCGAAGTCGTGGACCAGGTGCGGGAAGTTCTGCACCCGCCGTTCAGCAAAGAAATCGTCGCGCAGGACGTTGTACATCAGGGACAGGCCGCTGCGCGTGGCTGCGTCGTAATAAGCCAGGATCATGTAGGACCCGTTGATGATGCGCACGGCATCGTTGGGCTTGACCAGGCGCCGGAAGCCCTGATAGCTGTCGGGCAGGAACTCATCCCATGCGACGTCAGGGACGCCCTTGTTCTTGAGGATGACGCTGAAATTGCGGCTCCGTTCGACGTAATCGTCGTGGATGATACGGGCCAGGCGCTCTTCGACCATGGACCGGAAGAGGTCGAAGGAATCGGTGATGAATTCGATGAGGGCGAATTCCAGCATGCCGATATCCGTCCGGATAGAGAATTCTTCCGATTCGGGATTCAAGATAGCCCGCACGGTCCAGCCGTTGACGTGATTCTCATAGGTGAACAAGCGGTACTCGACGGGCTTGCCGTCTTTCTCGATCATGCGATATTCTTCCAATAACTGAAAATCTCCCACTGAAAGTGGGAGAACAGTTGTGATATTCCATTGTTTGAGTGTTTCAATCAATGTAGCATCCATAGTAAAAATGGTGCGGTTGGCGGGAGTTGAACCCGCACGATCGAAGATCACTGCCGCCTGAAGACAGCGCGTCTGCCATTCCGCCACAACCGCATAACTCAGAAATCGTAAAGCTGTTTGTAATGCTTTTCGTTCAGCAAGACTATTCTAACATATTCTCGCGTTTCTGAAAAGGGGATTTTTTCAATTTCTTGAAAATTTTTCGTCCAGCCATATTTCTGGATCCACGAGTCGACATGTCCCCGGCCGGCATTATACGCAGCCAAGGCCAGTACTTGATTCCCGTCGTATTCCTTCAATAAGTAGGCCAGATACCAGGTTCCCAACCTGATGTTTGTACGGACGTCATTGAGTTTTTCAGGCGTGTAGTCGGTCATCCCCATCTCATCGGCAATCCATTGTGCCGTGTCGGGCATGACCTGCATGAGGCCATGGGCACCGGGCTGGGAAGCAGCTCGTTCGTCAAACTTGCTTTCCACTAAGATGACGGACGCCACCAGGGCGGGGTCGACTTTGTCTTCGTAGGCATACTGCCGAACCAGGTAATCGTACTGGAGAGGGTATACGAACTTCCGCATGACATCATCTTTCCAAGAATAAAAGTACGATGCGGACAGACATATCAATAATGCCGCTATGATGATTTTCCCTTTGGTGCTTGCTCTTTTTCTCAACGTCTTCTCCCTACCCTTTGATGCGGTCCATCAAGGCCTGCCATGCGACGAGTACCTGTTTCTGCGTCTCTTCCGGAGAGCCGGTATTGTCGATGATGACCTGTGCCAAAGACCGTTTGTCGTCGATAGGAAGCTGTGCATGAATCCGTGCCAGTGCTTCACTTTCGGGATAGCCGTTCCGCTTCATCAGCCGCGTAAGCTGCGTTACCGGATCGACGTACACCAGCCACGTTTCGTCAACGTACGAATCGTATTTTACCTCATAAAGCAGGGGCATGTCAAGGAAAATGACAGGATTTTTTTTATTTTCTTCGATTTTTTTGATTTCCCCGTCGATGCCGGCATGGATGAGGGGGAATAAAATGGCTTCGAGCTGCGCTTTCTTCGCCTTATCGCCAAAGACGACGCTGCCGATGTAGGCCCGGTCCATGGATTCGTCGGCTAAGAGCGTCTTCGGCCCAAAAGCCGCAGCGACGGCCGCAAGTCCTTCTGAACCGGGTTCGACGACGTCGTGGGCAATGACGTCGCAGTCGACGATACCTGCCCCCAATTCGCGCAGCATGGTGACGACAGTACTTTTGCCGGAGGCAATGCCGCCGGTCAGGCCAATATGTAACATAAGAATCGCTCCTCCTGTAAATCTTTTCTTCCATTATAGCCGTTCCCGGCCTGTCTGTCCATGCCCTGCCGGACGGGCCGCTGCCTTGATTTCTCCTCTCCCGTCCGATAAAATAAGGTTGCTAACCAATTTCTAAAAAAGAAGGTGTTTTCCTATGATGCGCGCTCTATTTCTATTATATGCCATCTGGGGTTTCAACTGGGTCGTCATGAAGACGGCCAATGCTTATTTCCCGCCCGTCCTGTTCGTGGCCTTCCGCTTCCTCATCGGCGCCGCCGTCATGCTCTCGGTCTGCGCCTGGCGCCGTATTCCCGTCCCGGAACGGAAGTACTGGAAGTGGATCGCCGCTACGGGCATCTTGCAGATTGCCGTCAACAATGTCTGCATGCAGATCGGCATGTATTCGCTGACAGCCGGCGTCGTCTCCGTGTTGAACTACACCATGCCCGTGTGGATGGCCATTCTGGCCCAGCTCTTCCTCAAAGAAAGGCTGACGCTCCGGAAAATAGCCGGCATAGCCATCTGCATCGCCGGCCTCTTCGTCCTCATGGACATCCATGACCTGGGCAATATGACAGCCGTCTCCATCGTCCTCGCCGGGGCCGCCGCCTGGGCCGCATCGGGCATCATCCTGAAACGGCACCTCCAGGACAGTCCGCCCCTGCAGTACTCGGCCTGGCAGATGGTCGTCGGCTCGCTCCTGCTCTTCATCGTCGCCCTGATTGTCCCACAGCCTTCCATCCACTGGACAACAACAGCTGCCGCCTGTCTGCTCTATAACGGTATCCTGGCTGCAGCTGTCGGCTTCTTCTTATGGAATTATATCCTCGCCCACATGGAAGCCGGCAAGGCCGGCGTCGCCATACTGGTCGTCCCCGTCGTCGGCGTCGTCAGCGGTATCCTCGTCCTGGGCGAAGCCTTCACCTGGCATACAGCCCTGGGCATTCTCCTGGTCCTGGGCGGCGTCCTGCTCATCGTCAAACCCAGACGGCCGCGCCTGTCCCTGACGCATTAAGGTAAAAATGACATATGTCACAGAAATATGAAAACACAGGAAATTGTCATTTCTTTTATGATTTATTTATAATCTTCCTGTATACTATATAGTAACGCACATATATAGGAGGTATTTTATGACTGACGCACTTCGCCGCCACCGGCGCTTTCTGATGGGCCTGTTCATCGCCGCTGCGGCCTTTTTGTACCTGGCCCACATCGGGTCGTATCATCTCATCGACCTCGACGAAGGACGCTATCACCGGGTCGCCATGGAAATGGTCCTGTCCGGCGACTACATCACGCCCCACTTCGATTACATGCCCTATTTCGAGAAGCCTATTTTCCAATACTGGGTCACGGCCCTGTCCATGGAGCTCTTTGGCATCCGTGAATTCACGGGCCGCATCCTGCCGGCCCTGACGGGCCTTGGTAACGTCTTCCTGGCCTTCTGGCTGGCCAAGACCATGTACAACCAGCGCACAGGGCTCCTGGCTGCCGTCATCGTGGCTACGTCGGCACTGCAGCTCATCGTCGCCTCTATCGGCGTCATGGACATGGCCCTGACCTTTTTCATCGATGCCTGCCTGGTCTCGTTCTACGTCTTTGAACGGACGGAAAACAAGAAATACCTGCTCGTCTTCTACGCTGCCATGGGTTTCGGCATGCTCACGAAAGGCCTCATCGCCATCGTCTTCCCCTTTGGCATCCTCTTCTGGTATGCCCTGCTGAGCAAGCGGCCGCGCCTCTTCCTCAAACTCTTCTACCTGCCGGGCATCATCCTCTTCCTGGTCATCGCCGTGCCCTGGTACTACCTGGTCTGCCAGAAGAATCCGGACTTCTTCTATTTCTTCTTCATCCGCGAACACTTTCTGCGCTTCGCCACCAAGATGCACGAACGCTTCCATCCCTGGTACTACTTCGTCCCGGTCCTCATCGCCGGCCTCATGCCCTGGACGGGCTTCGTGGCGACGTTCTTCAGCAAAGACGGGATTTTCCGCAAGCCCGGTTCCCTGCGGCATAAGAGGGACCTGCTGCTGCTCGCCCTCTGGGCCGGCCTGATTTACGTCTTCTACAGTATTTCCGACTCGAAACTGCCGACGTACATCCTGCCCTGCTGGCTGCCCTTGTCGGTCCTCCTGGCCGCGTCCATCGAACGGTGCCGTCAGGAAGGGCGCTGGCTCGGCCACAGTTTTCTCATAAATGCCATCCTCTGCCTGCTGTTCACGGCAGCGGGCATCGCCTACCTCATGCACACCGATTTCCTGACCGTCGCCGACTTCCTGACCCACGGCGGCCTGCTCATCGCCTCGCTCTTCGTCGGCACCCTGGCAGCGGCCTGGGTCTGGCATCGCAAGAAGGACTTCCTCTCGGTCCTGGTCATCCTCAGCTGCATGGCCTATGGCTTCGGCCTCGGCGCCCATCAGATCCAGGGCCAGATTCACGACCATCAGACGGCCTATACAGTCAGCCAGGACATCCGGTCCCTGAACGTCCCGGACAGCACGCCGATCATCATGTATGGCTCGTTCATGCCAGGCCTGGTCTACTATCTGGATCGTCCCATCGCCGCCGGCAACTTCATGGGCGAGCTGGAATTCGGCATCCATCATACGGACCAGACGAACATGTACTACGGCAGCCAGGACTTGTATGACCTCTGGAACAGCGACCAGCCGGCTATCGTCGTCGTCCAGCCGAAATACCGCGACGAAGCCCTGCGCGTTTTGGGAACGGTTCCGGCCCAGCGCCTCGACGTCGAAGACTATACGGTCCTCCTGAACCGGGCCGCCGCCGGAGGTGACAAACGATGAAGCAAATCGACATCCTCGTCCCCTGTTATAACGAAGAAGCCGTCCTGCCCCAGTTCTATCAGCGGACGTGTGCCGTCATCGACGCCCTGCCAGACTACGCCTTTACCTTCATCTTCGTCAACGACGGCAGCCGCGACCAGACCCTGCCCATCCTGCGCCAGCTCCACGAAAAAGATAAGCGCGTGGCCTACGTATCCCTGTCGCGCAACTTCGGCAAGGAAGCAGCCATGCTGGCCGGCATGGACTACGCCGAAGGCGACGCCCTGGTCATCATGGACGCCGACCTCCAGGACCCGCCGGAACTCCTGCCGGACATGATCGCCTGGTGGGAAAAAGGCTACCGCGACGTCTCGGCCCGCCGCCGGCGCCGCGAAGGGGAAACGTTTTTCAAGAAGTGGTCGAGCCATGTCTATTACCGCCTGCTCAAGAAATTGTCCCCCGTCCCGGTCCAGGAAGACGTCGGCGACTTCCGCCTGCTCGACAGGCGCTGCGTCAAGGCCCTGCGCAGCCTGCGCGAATGTCAGCGCTATACCAAGGGCCTGTTCAGCTGGATTGGCTTCGAGAAGAAAGAAATCCTCTTTGACCGGCCGCCCCGGGCTGCGGGCAAGACCAAGTGGAACTACTGGAAACTCTTCAACCTGGCCATCGACGGCATTACCAGCTTTACGACGGCGCCTTTGCGCATCGCCGCCTTTACCGGCTGTTTCCTGGCCATCGTCGCCGCCATCTATCTCGTCTTCATCGTCCTGCGCACCCTGCTCTTCGGCGAAGACGTCCCAGGCTATCCGTCCCTCATCTCCCTCATCCTCTTCATCGGCGGCGTCCAGTTCACCTTCATGGGCATCCTCGGCGAATACGTCGGCCGCATCTATAACGAAAGCAAAGGCCGCCCGCCGTACATCGTCGGCGAAAGCACACGGGAAAAGAAATAAATCAATCAAAAATGACCGCTCCGTCGGCAGACAGATGGCGGTCATTTTTAGGTTCCATCACAGCCATTCATCACTGTGGCAGCAGATGGATATGAGGTCCTGCATGGGCTGTATCAGGTATTTGTTTTTGTGATGTACTAGGCGGAAATGGCGCTTGAATTCGAGGCCCGGCAAAGGGAGTTCGACGAGGCGGCCCGTTTCGATTTCGTTTTGAACCAGGCGGCGGGACAGGACGGATACGCCTAAGTTGGCCATGACGGCTTTCTTGATGGCTTCGGAGTTATTGTAGACGCCGATGATGCGGCAGGTCAGGTGGTGGTCTTCCAGGACGCGCTCAAAGAGGTCCCGCGTGCCGCTTCCCTGTTCGCGGACGAAGACGGGCAGGTCGTCCAGGTCCTGCGGCGCTGTAATGGCCTTACGGCTCCATTCGCTGTTCGGCGAAGCGATGAGGGTCAGATAATCCGTAAGGATGGGCCGGGATACGAGGTATGGCGAATGGACTCGTCCTTCGACAAGGGCCAGGTCCAGTTTATCTTCCATCAGGAGCTGTTCCAGTTCCTCCGTATTGTGGATAGCCGACAGGATGTCCCATTCAGGATGTATCTGACGGCAATGCGTCAGGAGTTCGACCAGGAAGATGTCGCCAATGGTGATGCTGACGCCCAGGCGGATTGGCAGCTGATGCTGCATGGCCGTCAGGCTGTCTTCAGCCTGCTGGCAGAGCGATAAAATCTGATAGGCATACTGTTTCAAGTTCTCGCCGGCAGCGGTCAGGTAAATATGACGACCCAGGCGTTCGAATAACAATATGCCGTAATGGTTTTCCATTTCATGGATGGCCTGGGTGACTGACGGCTGGCTGATGTGGAGCTGGCGGGCCGCTTCGGTCATGCTCAGCCGCTCGCAGACAGCCAGGAAAATGCGGAAATGGCGCAAGGTCATGGACTTCTCCTCCTCATTTCATAGGTAAATACTTATGATTTATATTATATCCTAGTATTTTACTTATTGAAAGAGACAGATTATACTGGAGTCATCTCAAATATCAGTATAGGAGTGACTTCATCATGCATTTATCCACTATGATCGACTGGCGCCACGCCCTGCTCGGTGTCGTCCTGACCCTGGCCTGTTCCCTGGCCGGCCAATCCCTGGCAGCCCTGCCGGGCTTTTCCCTCATCGGCCATCTCGTCCTGGCCCTGCTATTGGGCATGGTCATCCAGGTCTGCCGTCCCGTCACCCTGGCGGCCCGGGAAAGCACGGGCTTCATTGCCAATAAATTTCTCCGGGCCGGCATCATCTTCCTGGGTTTCAAGCTAAACCTCATCATCCTGGTCAGCGCCGGTATGAAGAGCCTCATCGCCGCCGTTTTCGTCGTGGCCATCATGATTCCCCTCAATTATGCCGTCGCCCGTGCCCTTCGCGTCGACCACACATTGGCCCTGCTCACGGCCTGTGGCTGCAGCATCTGCGGTGCCGCCGCTGTCATGGGCGTTTCGGGGACACTCAAGGCAAAAGCCGACCAGTCCGTCCTGGCCGTCGCCATCGTAGCCATCCTGGGTACAGTCTTTACGCTCATCGAAGTCTTTCTGCAGCCCATCCTTGGCTTTACAGACGGCCAGTTCGGCGTCATGGCCGGCCTCAGCCTCCATGAAATCGCCCACGCCGTCGCCGCTGGCGGCAGTGCCGGCCCCATAGGTACAGACAGCGCCATCATCACCAAATTATCGCGCGTCCTGCTCCTGGCCCCGGTCGCCATCATCCTGGGTATCGGCGAAGCCTGGCGCCAGCGCCGTCAGTCCCAGGATAGGGATCAGAAATTCAAAGTCCCCATCCCCTGGTTCATGGGCGGCTTCATCGCAGCCAGTGCCATCGGCTCCTATATCCCCGCCATCGGATTGGCCGTCCCCATGCTGGTCAAGATAGCTTACCTCATCCTGGGCATGGCCATGGCTGCCCTGGGCCTGAACGTCAACTTCTCGGTCATCGCCAAAGAAGGCGTCCGCCCCATGGTCAGCGCCATCACCTGCTCCTTCGTCATCCTGGCCCTGTCCTGGTTCATCGTACGCACGTGGTTCTAGGAAGTGCAGAAAAAGGTGCTGTCGCATAAAGACAGCGCCTTTTTTTGCAGTATAATCCCCTTACTTCAGGTATGCTTCGACCTGGTCCGCTTTGAGGGCCCGGCCTGTCGAAACGACTTTATCATCGACGACCAGTGCCGGCGTACTCATGATGCCATAGCGGGCGATCTGGGCAAAGTCCGTGACATATTGGACTTCGGCGTCAATCCCCAAATGCTGTACGGCTTCTTTCGCAGCAGCCAGGAGGGATTCACATTTGCTACAGCCACTGCCTAATACTTTGATTACCATATGATCAACTCCTATTCTTTGTCGGCCTGCGCTGATGGCTGGCAGGCTTTGCCCGGTACGCAGCCAGTGTGCGTACACTTTAAAGTATCTATAAAGGTGCGGAAAGCCGTCAAGGTCTGGCAATTCAGGGAGTAATAGGTATTCTTCCATTCTTTCCGGCTAGTCACCAGACCGCATTCAGTCAACACCTTCATATGATGAGATAAGGTAGGCTGGGTGATTTGAAAATACTCCAGCAGCTTGCAGGCACACATTTCCCCCTGCGTCAACAATTGGACAATCTGCAGGCGGTTCGCATCCCCCAAGGCTTTACATAATAAGGATACATCTACGGCATTCATTGAATCACCTCACAATAGAAATCCCTGAAGGGCGTTGAAACTGTAGCCGACCAAGATGATTCCGATGACGCAAGTCAGGATAAAGACGCCTAACAATTTCGGCTTGATGGCTTTTCGCAGCAAGATAAGCGAAGGCAGACTCAGCGTCGTCACGGCCATCATAAAGCTCAATACGGCGCCTAACTGCGCCCCCTTCCCCAGCAAGGCTTCGGCAATGGGGATAGAGCCAAAGATATCGGCATACATCGGTGCCCCTACCAGGGTGGCCAGGATTACGCCAAGCGGATTCTGGCGCCCCAGAACGTCTTCGACCCACTGCTCAGGAATCCAATTATGGATCAACGCACCGATTCCAACGCCAATCAGGATATAGGGAAAGACCTTGCGGAACGTACTGGTCATCTGTTCTTTCGCATAGTCCAAACGGTCGCGCCTTGTCAATTGTGGAATCTCCGCTTCACTGACAGCCGGAGCCTGACGGATGAAATCTTCAATTTCCGCCTCCATGTGCAGGCGTTCTATGACGGAACCGCCGATAACGGCGATGATCAGGCCAAAAACCACATAGGCCACGGCAATGCGATAGCCAAAGATACTGATGAGCAATACCAGGCTGCCTAAATCGACCATAGGTGACGAAATCAAAAAAGAAAAAGTAACGCCCAGGGGGAGGCCGGCACTGGTAAATCCCATGAACAGCGGAATGGACGAACAAGAGCAGAACGGCGTCACCGTCCCCAGCAAAGCCCCCATGATATTCGCCCAGATACCGCGGAACCGTCCCATGATTTTCCGGCTCCGTTCCGGTGGGAAGTAACTCTGGATATAAGAAATAAGAAAGATCAATACGCATAACAGTACGGTAATCTTCACGACATCATAAAAGAAAAACTGCAAACTGCCGCCGACCCGGCTCTGTACATCGACACCGGCATATTGTAAAATTGCCGCAACGACCTCATTCAGCCACTGCATCCCTAAAACCTGGTTCTGGATAAAAAGCCACATATCCTCCGCCTCCATCACATAGATTTTTGTCTATGTCATAGATTATACAAGTGATATAGATGATTGTCAATATGATAGGTTCAAAAAGAAGGACTGCCACATGAAGGCGTCTGCCCTCGTGCGACAATCCCTTTCCAAAGAGTATGTACTATCTGCTGAAAACTACAAACACTGTACGATAAACCATCATTTTCCCGTATACGTCCTGCGGGCGGCGACGACTTGGCGGATGTGGTCGGCTACGGTCGTACAGCAGCCGCCGACGGCGACGGCACCTGCTTTCATGTAATCCAGGGCATAATCGCCGAAACGGCGGTCCGTCCCGACGCCGTGCCAGGTCTTGGTCTGCGGGTCGTATTCTTCGCCACTGTTCGGGTAGACGATGATCGGCAGGTCCGACGCCCTTTTCAATTCGCCGATGAGGCTGGCAATGTATTCCGGCTTCGTGCAGTTGACACCGATGGCCTGCCGGTGCGGATAGTTACGGGCCAGCTGGCGGGCACAATCGGCCAGGAGCTGGCCTTCGCAGTTGTGGCGGCCGTCGCAGCAGGAAAAGCTGATCCAATAGGGGGCGCCCAGTTCTTCGGCGATCTGCGCTTCGACTTCCGCTTCCATCAGGGACGGTTCCGTTTCAAAGAGCAGGACGTCGGCACCGGCCTGCCACAGGAGTTCCGCCCGGCGGCGATGGAAGTCCCGCAGCGTATCGGCACTGACGCCGTAATGGCCCTTATATTCGGACCCATCGGCCAAATAAGCCCCGTACGGGCCGGCACTGGCCAGACAGAGCGGCCAGGACGCGGGCCGTCCACAGTTTGTTGTTCAAATCGGCCCCGAGATTTTCCAAAGCTGTCCCCATGGAGCCGTCGAGGACCAGGATGCCCTCGCGGTCCAAAATCTGTTTCAATGTACTTTTCATTTTCTTTCCCCTTTCACAGGCACCGTCCCATAAGCGACGACAGGCAGATTTTCCCCTCGTTCCTGCGCCGGCAGGAAACGGAACCAGAAATCATTGACGGACGATCAATTCCAGCGTCTCCGGTACCTGCGGCAGATGCTGGACGAGGATGGCCAGGCCGCCGAGGATGTAGAGCAGGGCCATGATGGGCACGACCCGTTCCATGACGGCCGAAATGCGCCGCAAGCCGCCGAAGATGGTGACGAAACAGGTGAGGCCCAGAAAAGCGGCTGACCAGAGCGGGTCGATGCCGAAGGCTTCCCGCAGGGCGCCTACGACGGATTCCGTCTGGACGCTGCACGTCCAGGGACCCAGGGTAAAACAGGCAATGGCCAACAGGAAAGCCCCTTTCCGCCAGCCCAGGGCGTTGCGCATGACAAAGGACCGGTCGCACATGTATTCATCCATGGATTCAGAATACTTGACGCGGAAGCGCTGGCCCAAAATGATTTCGCAGGCCTTCGTCGACATGCCGAGACAGCCCGAGACCCACATCCAGAAGACGGCGCCGGGGCCGCCGGAAACGATGGCCGTCGCCACGCCGCCGATATTGCCGACGCCTATCGTATTGGCCATGGCCGTACAAGCTGCGGCGAACCCCGATACCGACCCCTGGCCGCTGCCATGGTGCTGGAACATCTTGCCAAAAGTATTGCGGAAATGAAACCCGATGTGCCGGAAATTATAGTAAAAATGAAAACGGATACTCAAATACAAGCCCATACTGACCAGCACGACAATCATCGGCGTCCCCCACAAAGCATCGGAGACCGCCATCAATCCATTCAAAATCATAGTTTTCCCCCAATCAATACATAGTCTGACTTACTAAGAATGACATAAGCCATGGAAAAAGTCAATGATTCCTTCCATTTGTCACGTACTTTTCGATATGATATAATTTATATAATACAATTAATTTGTTCATATCTTTCATTTTTATTTTGGAAAGGTGGTTTTTCTTTGAAAATTCCAAAAAACAACTTGCAGGCAAGTATTGTCCTGCCCAGTATCTTATTCATTGGGATCGTCATCATAAGCTGTATCTTCTTTCCCGACCGGACAGATACAATTTTAAGTATTGTAAAAGAATATATATTCAGTTCATTCAGCTGGGTATACATTCTTTGTGTCGCCTTCTTTTTCCTCTTCCTGGTCATCTTATGCCTGGGAAAACTCGGTGACATCCGCTTGGGAAACGAAGATGAAAAACCAGAATTTTCCTTTTTTTCCTGGTTGTGCATGCTGTTTTCAGCCGGTATGGGCATTGGCCTGATGTTCTTTGGTGTAGCCGAACCGATTTCCCACTTATCGGCCCCCTTGCACGGGTCGGCTTCATCACTGGTCCAAACGAAGGAAGCCATGCTGAACACCCTGTTCCATTGGGGAATCCATGCCTGGGCGATTTACGGTATCATCGGCCTGGCCCTGGCCTATTTCGGATTCCGCTATCAGCTTCCCGTAACCCTGCGTTCCGGTTTTTATCCCCTCCTGAAGCATAGACTGAACGGTTTCTGGGGCAACCTGATCGATATCGTCGCCCTCTGTGCGACGATTTTCGGTCTGACGACGACGCTGGGCTTCGGAGCCATGCAGCTCAACGCCGGCCTGAGTGCTGTCGGCATTTTTTCGACAGCCTCTTTTTCCCACATCGTCCTCTTGATTGTCATCACCGTCGGCCTGGCCATCTTGTCGGCCATTTCCGGCGTAAGTAAGGGGATCCGTTACATGAGCCAGGGAAATCTGATCCTGGCCATCGCCCTGCTCCTGTTCATCCTCTTCGCCGGCCCGACGGTATATCTCTTGTCGGCCTTCACAGAAAACGTAGGCTACTATCTGACACACATCATCGAACTGTCTTTCCGCACTTTCGCCTACGAAAGCACCAAAGAAGAATGGTTCACGAACTGGACCATCACCTATTGGGCCTGGTGGATTTCCTGGGCGCCCTTCGTCGGTCTCTTCATCGCTAAGATTTCCAAAGGCCGCACGATACGCGAATTTGTCGTCTGCGTCCTCCTGGTCCCTACCCTGTTCAATATCTTCTGGATGACCGTGTTCGGCAACGGGGCCATCTGGGTCGACGGCCAGACCGGTGGCATCCTGACCCAGGCCGCCGCGGAAACGGAAAAGCTCTTATTCCTGTTCCTGGACCAATTCCCCCTGGCCCTGGTCACCTCGCTGATTGCCCTGCTGGTCATCGTCATTTTCTTTATCACTTCGGCTGACTCGGGGATTTTCGTCATCAACAGCATCGCCTCGCAAGGGAAGAATACGTTTCCCAAGTGGCAGACTGTCTTATGGGGAACCCTGCTTGCCCTGCTGTCCATCGCCCTGCTCTATTCCGGCGGCCTCCAAGCCCTGCAGACGATGACCGTCATCATCGCCCTGCCCTTTGCCGTCATCATGATCCTGATGGTGTTCTGCCTGCTCCGGGGCTTGACGATCGATAACGCCTATTTCAGCAGAAAATTGTCAGAAAGTACCGTCTACTGGGATGGCTCCCATTGGCAGGACCGGCTGAAAAAAATCGTATCCGTCGGGACCTTGGACGATTTCCAGCAGTTCCTCAAACAGACCGTCGACCCGGCTTTCCAGGAACTGCGCCAGGAATTTCTGCGGAATGGAATTTCCGTCCACATCCAGGGCAGTGATGATAGTCAGACGGCCTGCCGGGAATTGATTGTCGAAAGCGGGAGCCTCCGCAATTTCATTTATGGCATCCGCTACCGGGCCAATGACGTATCCGATACTGTCGTCGGCTCCCTGTCCTTCCCGACCATTACGGAAGAGGAAAATTATGAACCCATTTGTTATTTTGCCGACGGCCGACGCGGATACAGCATCAAATATATGCAGAAAGATGAATTGATCACCGACGTCCTCCGTCAATATGAACGATATGTCAAGATGCTGGCAGCCGGCAAACACGACTTATACCTGACAGATAAAGTACATCCCGGACAAGGAGGAAAATCATGAACCGCTGGAATAACTTAATCGATTTGAAAGGCGACTCGGCCCCGATGGAAGTCATCAATCAGCGCATCTTATCCGACGCCACCATCGAAGGCACGAACTTGATCGTCTTAGTCATGGCCATCATGATCGCCTGCATCGGCCTGAACTTGAACAGCGTCGCCGTCATCATCGGCGCCATGCTCATTTCCCCGCTGATGGGCTGTATCGTAGCGACGGGCTACGGAATGGCCACATATGACGTCCCTTTTATCCGCAAATCCCTCATCAAATTATCCTTCCAGGTCGGCCTGGCCGTGCTGACAGCTTCGATTTATTTTCTCCTTTCGCCGTTTACCTCGCCGACAGATGAAATCCTGGCCCGGACTACCCCGACAATCTGGGATGTCCTCGTCGCCTTATGCGGCGGGATTGCCGGTGCGGTCGGGAACACGCGGAAAGAAAAGAGCAATGTCATCCCCGGCGTCGCCATCGCCACGGCACTGATGCCGCCCCTCTGTACGGCCGGCTATGGGCTGGCCTCCGGGAACCACACGTTTTTCCTGGGTGCCTTGTACCTGTTCTTCATCAATGCCTTTTTCATTGCCTTGTCTTCGTTCTTGGTATTTAAGATTCTGAAAGTCCCGCCTCACGGCAATGTCGCTGAAGCTCATTTTCGCAAACAGCGTCTCATTTTAGTTATCCTCGGCCTATTAATTACGATTCCAAGCATCTATATGGCTCATCTAACGGTAAAAGATGCGCTCCAGGAAGTCCAGGTCAAATCTTTTATAGAAACAAACATGAATTTTGAAAAAACTAGTGTCGTTTCTTACACACTAAAAGATAAGACCTTGACAATTGATCTTGTCGGGGCTGTCCTGACGGAAGAACAAATAGACCAGCTTAAATCGAACATAAATAACTATCCACGTCTTCAAGGCATATCTCTTTCTATTATCCAGGGAAACAGGAATCTGAACACTGAGGAAGTGCAGCGATTAATCAATTCACGTATAGAAAAACAAGGCAAAGCCGAAAAAGAAGCTTCGTACAAGATGCTGACCAGTAAATATTACCCAGCTTACGAACGTGCTGCAGCAGACCAGCAGGTCATCCAGATTCTAAACAGCCAGGCTCCTTTATTATTCCCGGAAATCCAGTCTGTCCGGGGTGGCACGCTAACAGCCTTGCATCGAGATAACGATACGAAAGACGGTACATTTGGCTACGACCGTTTCATGGCCGAAGTTACCGTCAGAACTCCCCTTAGTGCCGATGACGCGCTGCGTCTGCATGATTGGATCAAAGGTCAGGTAAACATGCCTGTCATTCTGAATGTCCAGACCAGCAATGCTCCCAGCGAATACTATGGCAACGGGATTCAATGGTAAAATCAAAACTGCTTTAAGCAGCTGAAAAGTATACCGACCCCCAATGGTTAGACCAAAACTCTAACGATTAGGGGGTCGTTTTGTTATTTATTTAATTTACTCTGGCTTGATAGCAGATGAATCTATCTTTAACTTTTCTGTAATCGCTTGAAAAAACTCAGTACTTCAAAGAGCTATGTGTTTGCCAAAAAAGGAGCGACATCTCTTTTTGCAGCATCAAAATCCAGTTCGGCAAAACTTTTTTTACATATCTTTTGTATCTTGCTACAAATACCATAATGCAACCTGGCGACATTGTATGGATTGTTATTGCATTGGCACATTTCCCAGAGTATGGTATACTATTTTTTAGACAAAAGTCATGTTTGAAGATCCAGGATAAAATTCATATCCCATGAATCAAAAAAGGGAGGAACCTGTCATGGATGTCACTCATCACAAATTATCCTCGCAAGAACTCGCAAACTATCTCCAACGGATCCATCTGGTATCTCCACCGAAGGCAACCGATATAGACGGCTTGAAGGAACTCCAAATCCATCATCTTTTATCCATTCCTTATGAAAATCTGGACCCTATGAATGGCATTTCAACATCCATGGATTCAGAAGACCTCTATAAAAAAATGATTCTTCATCGACGGGGCGGATATTGCTTTGAACTGCAAGGGCTGTTTCTTCTACTGCTCACGACACTTGGCTATCACGTTGAACAGCGGGCAGGCCGTTTTATGGACGAGCCCGGTATTGTCCAGATGCGGCGTCACCGGGTCCTGATAGTTACCATAGACAGTATCCCCTGGCTCACTGATGTTGGCGTCAATAGTGAATCCCCCAGACAACCAATCCGCATTCATGGAAACCGATCTATGGTTTTACCGATGAACCGCAGATCGATGACGATTTTATCATGCCCTCTTTCTATTGTGACCAACATCCCGATTCCCGGTTCAATAAATACATGAAAATCAGCCTGTTTACCCAGGATGCCGATTTGACTATCGTAAAAGATGAAATGAAAGTGTATCGAAATGGCAAAGTAGAAAAGCGTCTTCCCATTTCTGGAAAAGAAGAAGCTGCCCATCTCCTGTCTGACATTTTCCACATCTCAGTTCCCCATAATTATCGTCTTTTACCATAAATTTAAAGAATATGACCATAAAGCTATGATATTTTTGCATACAGCAAAAGGGCTTATGCACGATTCTCCGTGCAATAAGCCCTTTTACGTTGTTAGTAAGGTCAAATATCAAGTCTCGAACGTACTTCCTGATCCAGCACCTGCAGCAGGCCGATGTAGTCTTCTTTGATGTGGCGGTAGATGTCCTGTGCCGTTTCTTCATTATAGGTATGAAAAGAAAGGTTGCGTTTGACCTGCATGTCCAGCCATTTTTCCGCATCGCCGATGAGATGTTGTTTCCAGGCTTCGCGGATACTGCTGCGTGGGCTGGTCGCTTCGATGCCTTCATAGTCCAGGACGGCCTTCATCAGTTTCCAGGCCAGTTCAAAGGTAAATTCAAAACGCTGGATGGTTGCATCGAGATAGAGGTCGTCTTCGTCCAAAGTCTTGGTCAGGGCAATTTCCAGGCGGTTCAGGGCTTTGTGGTAGTCTTCCCACTTCAGCCGTAATTGTTCTTTCGTCATCATCCATTCTCCTTTGCCGTCGACAGCCCAGAGCAGTTTCCCTTCCCTGTCGATGGCATCTTTCAATTTCTGATTCGGCTGACGCCGGTAATCAATGAGATCAAAAGTAAAGGGCAGCTGGCTCTGGTCGAAATCGAGCTGCAGCGGCGTCACCAGATTTTCCGTACTAGCAATGGCCAAATCCACATCGGAAACGGGTTTATAATCGCCGCGGGCCCGCGACCCGAAGAGTTTCACCCAGTCAATCCGCTTGCCATAGCGGGATAAAATGGCAAAGATCTGCCGCCACTGTCTGACACTCAATCCGTACATAGTACTCCTCCTTTGGGACGGCTCCTGCTTAACCTCTCCGGCCCTGCGGGCCACCTCCCCTATGAAGGGAGGCTTGGGCGTCCCTATGATTGGCGGGCGGCCGGCGACCTGCGACCTGCGGGCCGCCTTTTAGGCGGCCCCTACGATTGGCACTTCGGGCAGTAGTGGGTGCCGCGGCCGTTCAGTTTGGTGTATTCGATGGTCGTGCCGCAGACGGTGCAGGGCGTGCCTTCGCGGCCGTAGACGCGGAGGTTTTCCTGGTTCTGCCCTTCTTTGCCGTTGCTGCTGATGAAGTTGCGGATTGTCGTGCCGCCGTGTTCCAGGCCTTCCTGGAGGACGGCGACGATGGCTTCATGAAGGCGGGCCGCTTCTTTTTGGGTCACTGTATCGCTGTGGCGCATGGGCCGGATGCCCGCCCGGAACAGGGCTTCGTCGACGTAGATGTTGCCCAAACCGGCCACTTTGGTCTGGTCCAGGAGCAGCGTCTTCACCGGCCGGTGGCAGCCCTTGAGGAGGTCATAGAGCCGCTCCGTCGTGAAGTCCGGGTTGATGGCGTCCGGTCCCAGGCTATCGTAGCCCTTGACGCCTGTCGGCCCGTCTGACGGCACGAGCCACAGGCAGCCCAGGGTGCGGATATCGCGGTAGAGGAGGCGCCCTTCGCTGAGCGTAAAAATAAGATGAATGGCCCGGCCAGCATACTGGCCGGGCTTTTCTTCATAGAGCAGGCTTCCTGTCATGCGCAGGTGAGCCAGGAAGGACCAGGGACCGCGGCAGCGGACAAAGAGGTACTTGCCGCGGCGTTCCACGCCTTCCAGGGTCTGGCCGGTCAAGGCGGCTGCAAAACGGTCTGCCGTCGTATTCTTGATGAGCCTGGGCAGGTCCAGGTCAATGGCCGTAATGGTCTTGCCCCGGACGTGCTCGTCGAGGAAGGCCCGTATCGTTTCTACTTCCGGTAATTCCGGCATAGTCTCACCTACTTCGCTTCTTCCCAGTTGGTCCCGCTGTGGATGTCGACGACGAGGGGCACGGACAAGTCGACGATGTGTTCCATTGTATCCTTGAGGAGCTGTTCCACTTCATCCTTTTCCCCGGCCGGGACTTCCAGGACCAGTTCGTCATGGACCTGGACCAGGAGCTGGCTCTTCAAGTGGCGCTTTTCCAGTTCGTCCTGGACAGCGTTCATGGCCAGCTTGATGATATCGGCCGCACTGCCCTGGATAGGCGTGTTCATGGCCGTCCGTTCGGCAAAGGACCGGCGCGTGAAGTTCTTGCTGTTGATTTCCGGCAACGCCCGGCGGCGGCCGAACATGGTGACGGCCATGCCCGATTCCTTGGCCGAGGCGATGAGGCCGTTCATGTAGTCGTGGACCGTGTTGTAGCGGGCAAAATACGAATCGATGTATTCCTTGGCTTTTTGGCGGGAAATGGAGATATTCCGGGCCAGGCCGAAGTCGCTGATGCCATAGATGATGCCGAAGTTGACGGCCTTGGCATGGGACCGTTCTTCCGGCGTGACCTCGTCCAGGGGGATGCCGAAGACTTCCGACGCCGTCCGGCGGTGGATGTCCTGGCCCTTCTTGAAGCCGTCGATCATAGTCGGGTCCTGGGACAAGTGAGCCAGGAGGCGCAATTCGATCTGCGAATAGTCGCCAGAGACGATGTAGTCATAGCCTTCGCCGGGCACGAAGAGGGAGCGTATCTTGCGGCCCTGTTCGGTCCGGATGGGGATATTCTGCAGATTCGGGTCGGAACTGCTCAGACGTCCCGTCGACGTGACCATCTGGTTGAAATGGGTATAGATGCGCCCCGTTTCCGGCACGATGAGCGGTTCCAGGCCATCGAGATAAGTGGAAATGAGTTTCTTCAAGGCCCGGAAGTGCAGAATCTTGTCGATCATGGGATGCTTGTCGCGCAGGGCGTCGAGGACGGAACTGTCCGTCGAATAGCCCGTCTTGGTCTTCTTGATGACCGGCAGCTGCAACTTCTCGAAGAGGATGACGCCGAGCTGTTTCGGCGAATTGATGTTGAAGGTCTCGCCGGCGTCGTCGTAAATGGCTTCTTCCAGGGCATCAGCCTGGCGGGACAATTCGCTCTTCATGGTCATGAGGCGGTCCGTATCGACAGTGAAGCCGTTCATTTCCATGACGGCCAGCGTATGGATGAGCGGTTCTTCGATGGTATCGTAGAGCTGTGTCAGGGATGCCTTATCCAATTCAGCTGCCGCTTTGGGCCAGACCTGGAGGGCAAAAGCGGCAGCGCAGGCCAGCTTCTGTCCGTCGTCTTCTGTGCCTTCGTCCAGGCTGACGTCGAAGGTTTCGGAAATATACGTCAGGCCATAGGACGTCCGCGTCGGGTCGAGGAGATAGGCTGCCAGGATGATGTCCTTCAAGGGCAGGCGGCCCGGAGCGACGCGGGATACGACCTTGGTCAGGTCCTTGCCGTCATCGGTGACGACGGCTGCCGCTTCGGTCAGGACGGCGAGATAGGCGTCGTAATCGCTTTCGGGAACGACGAAGGCGCCATCATCGACGGCCATGGCCAGGGCCGTCACAGCCGGGATGGGCTGGCTGCCGTCATAGCGGGCGGCGACGGCGACGGTCTTCCCTTTCAGGCTGGCCGCGCCCGGTGCGTCCATGACCTGGACGGCCGCTGCCGGTGCCGCGGCGTCTGCCAGATGAGAGAAGCGGTCGAAGGCGGCAAAGCGTTCCAGAAGATTGCGGAAGCCCAGGCTGCGGAAGAGCTGGGCCACGTCTTCCTGGCGCGGCTGGGGCTGGAACATGTCCATGGTGTAATCGAGGGGCACGTCACAGCGGATAGTGGCCAGGTCCTTGGACAAGACGGCCTTGTCCTTGTTGTCGGCCAGTTTTTCCTGCAGCTTCTTGCTCTTCACTTCGTCCAGGTGTTCGTAGACGCCGTGGACGCTGCCGAACTGGCTGATGAGCTTGAGCGCCGTCTTTTCGCCGACGCCGGGGACGCCGGGGATATTATCGGCCGTATCGCCCATGAGGGCCTTCATGTCGATGACCTGGGCCGGCGTATAACCGTATTCGGCTTCCATGACGGCCGGCGTAACGGCCAGCATGTTGGTGATGCCCTTCTTGGTCAGATAGACCGTCACGTCGTCCGTGACCAGCTGCAGGGCGTCGCGGTCACCGGTGACGACAGCGACGGCATAGCCATCGGCTGCCGTGCGGCGGGCCAGGGTGCCGATGATGTCGTCCCCTTCGTAGCCTTCCTGTTCGAGGACGCAGATGCCCAGGCAGGCCAGGACTTCGCGGATCAGGGCGAACTGGGGCCGCAGGTCATCCGGTGTGGGCTTGCGCGTAGCCTTGTAGCCGTCGAACAAGTCGTTGCGGAAGGTGTGCTTGCTCTTGTCGAAGGCGACGGCAACGTACTGCGGGTCCAGTTCTCCGTACAATTTCAATAACATATTCAAAAAACCATAGACGGCATTCGTCGGGTGCCCCTGGGCATCGGTGAGATGCGGGATGGCATAAAATGCCCGATAGAGCAGACTGCTGCCGTCGATGATGACGATATTTTCTTTCATAGAACCTCCCTACGCCCACTCACCGATGCAACAGGGAGCTGACGATGCTGTAGATACAGTAGATGACGAAGATGCCCAAGAGATAGGGCATGGCCATGATGATAAAGCCCAGGGCGCCGATGATGACGGCGACGATGCAGAAGACGATGAAGCCCAGGGCCAGTTTGACACGCCACGAAAGGCCGGACGTGACGATGTGGATGCCATGATGCGCTTCCTGTTGCTGACGCAGCCGTTCTTCATAGAGGGACTTCTGGTCTTGGACCGTCCCATCTTCATCGATGGTCTGGCCGCGGAAACTATCCCGTTCGTGATCCGAAAGGATTTTTGGGTCTTCTGAATTCATAGATACTTCTCCTCCTGATTAGTAGTTACGGCTCTTCATGCGGCGTTCGATGTCGCGCTTGGCTTCTTTTTCGGCCAGGGCCTGCCGCTTGTCGTAGAGCTTCTTCCCTGTTACCAGGGCGACGGTCACTTTGACCTTCCCCTTCTTGAAATAGAGGTTGAGCGGGATGAGGGTATAGCCTTTTTCCTGGATCTTGCCCAG
>OGYD01000068.1_pt1 | contig 79689 bp, 97 predicted proteins | sample 1576441 | NCBI WGS metagenome assembly OGYD01 (sample SAMEA3541537, study PRJEB24748) | human gut metagenome | biome: human gut; feature: human-associated habitat; material: faeces | place: China | collected 2012 | reverse complement strand
TATTTTCTTTAATCTTATTAATGTTTCTGTTCCTCTCATTCTTGGCATCATATCAACAAGATCTCCGTAATCAATTTATAATAATATCATAATTTTTATACATAAAAACATTCTAAAACTACTATTATAACCAATCCTTGATAATTTTTTTGAACCACGCTTCATTATACTTATCATTAAATATAAAAATACTGAATTTTATTCAGTACTTTGTATATTATTTTCAATTTCACCGTATTTACCTTTATACATCACATTTTCAGCAAGAAGTGAAGCCATTATTTCATTTAATCTTTCAATTTCTTCTTCTGCTTCCATATATTTTTTCTTATAATCAACAATTACTTCATTTGTATTAACTGGCTGTGGCTTAGAAACAAGAACTTTTTCTTGTGAATTATTTTCTATTTTTTTATCTTCATTTGTTAATAAATCAACAAGATCTTTTTCAAATTTAAAAATTCTTGCCTTTTGTATTTTCATGCCATTAAGTGTTTCAGAATTTAAATCAGTAAAGGTTTTTTCTTGATTATATTTAATTTCTTTTAAAATCGTTTTTAAAATAGTTTGTGTATATTGCCATTCAGAATCATCACTAATATGATAACTTAAATAACGACCAAATTCTTCCATAACTTTTACCATATATAGTTTAATATAATTCTTTTCATCTTTTTCATTTAAAGTATAAATAAAATACATATCATTATTAAACTTAAAAAAACGAACTAAAGAAACTTGTACTTTTCGATCATTACTATCAAATAGATTAATTTTTTTCATTTTAATCCCGCCTTTTATTCTAAAAATAATTATAACAACTTTTTGTCTTTTTTTCAAGCAAATTATTTAACGATAGTTGGCGCTAAATAATTAAATAGTGGGATATTTCTAAAAATACCAAATATGATTGTTATTACAAGCAAAACATACCATATCCAATTAGGAATTTTCTTAGTTATTTTATCCTCTAAATCAAATATAAAAATAAAATATAAATATAATACATACGGAATTAATAATGGAAGTAATACAAATATTAATGGATTGTACCTAAATGCTTGATAAAAATCCAAATTTATTAAACTAACAAGACATCTTGTAAGTCCACATCCTGGACAATAAAAACCTGTAATTTTGTGAAAAACACAAGGTATCGGTAATTGTACTTTATATAATATATAAAATATGATAAAGAAAATAGGTATAATTACAATTTTTATAATTTTCTTTTTCATCTTATTAAAAAATTGTTGATTTAATCAACAATTCTTATTTTTCTACAGTTGCAAAATCGTTTAAATCTGATTGAATCAAACAGTAGTTAACTATACCTAAACCTAAAACTGCAAGAATTAAATATAAAACTGAGTTATCACTAGCATTCATACCTTTTTTGCATTTAGCTTCATAAAGTTCTTTACCCATTTTATAGTTCCAATAAAGTCCATAAATTCCGCATGTAATTAATGTAAATAAGAATGCTTTACCTCCTGATAATTCATGATCATCATTTACATATGCTGCATCATCAGTCATATTGATAAACCATATAATTCCATAAATTCCACATGTTATTATGCTAAGTAAAATGCAAACAACAATATTTTTATTTTTAACCATACTCATTTCTCCTCCTAAACTCAATATATCATATAATATGTCTTTTATCAATTTTTTTTGACAATTATTTACTAAAAAAGCAATATAACGTGTTAATTTGCTATATTGCTTATGAAAAATAATCAATTTTCATTTTTTGTTTTACTTCTTTTATAACTTCTTTTGCTACTTTTTGGGCATTGGCAGTTCCTTCTTGTAAAATTGAATCAACTATTTCTGGATGTTCATCATAATATTTTCTTTTCTCACGAATTGGTTTTAAATGTTCATTTATTTTTTGAATAAGTTCCTTCTTACAAGCAACACATCCACGACTACCTTTTTTACATTCACTACATACAGTTTCTAAGCTATCCTTATTAAACAATTTATGATAATAATAAACCATACAAATATCTGGATTAGCAGGATCATCTTTTTTTATTTTACTTGGATCTGTTATTGCTTTCATTACTTTATCATTAATTGTTTTTTCATCATCTTTTAAATAAATAGCGTTTCCTAAACTTTTACCCATTTTATCATTTCCATCTAAGCCTTTAATACGAGGAAAGTTAGAAAGCAATATTTCTGGTTCTTTTAATGTTTCACCATATATAGAGTTAAATTTTCTTACTATTTCACGACATTGTTCAACTAAAGGTTTTTGATCATCACCAGTTGGTATTAGTTGTCCTCTAAATGCTGTAATATCTGCTGCTTGACTAACGGGATATCCAACAAATCCATATGTTACGCTTTCACCGCTATTTCCAAATAATGCTTTTTTTTGTGATATTTCTGTTTTTACTGTTGGATTTCTATATAATCTTGCCATTGTAACTAAATTTGAATAAAAAACAGTAAGTTCAGCTATTTCAGGTATTTTAGACTGAATGAAAAGGTTAACTTTATTTGGATCAATCCCTACCGATAAAATATCTTTAGTGATTTCAAATACATTAATACGAACCTTATCCGGATTATCAAAATTATCTGTTAATGCCTGAACATCAGCTATTTCAAGATAAAAATCATATTCATCTTGCATTTTTAACCAATTACTACAAGCACCAAAATAATGTCCTAAATGTAAATTGCCGGTTGGTCTTATACCTGTTAAAACGGTCTTTTTTTCCATCAAAAGTACCTCCTTCTTTATTTATTTAGTATATCATATTTTTAAAAAAAGAAGAAATTATCCTTCTTTTTGTTCATTTAATTTATATTTTTGCTTTTCTTTCATCATATATTCAGTAATATTTGTTTCTATTTCATCTAAAGCTCCTCTTTGAATATTAGATAAAACAACTTCTTCTTTGATTGTATCGATAATTACTTTTCCCCAAATAATTCCCATTTTAACTGTTAAATCGTTAAACATATCAGGAGTTATAGCTGTAAAAAAGTATCCAAACAATAATCTTTTTTGTCCAAGTAATATTCTTTTATTTGTAAGAACTACAGCATAAGTAGTTATAACATCAAGAGGATTATTATTCTTTTGAGCCGCAAAAGCATATTGAACTTCTTCTCCAGGATTTAAATGTTTTTCAATTATTTTAGCATGTTGTTTTAAACGCCAGGAAACTGTCATAGGGTATTTTGTTTTAAATTGTTTTAATTGTTCATAAACTGTCATACTTTCACCTTTTTCTTCACTTATATGCTTATTATAACACATCTATTCTATTCAATAAAGATTGAATTTGTAAATTTAAAGCAAAACATAAAAGATTGCGTAAAGCAATCTATTTAGTTTTATCTTTTTTTTGTTTCATGAAATTTAATATAATATTTAATCCAAAGAAAATAATAAAGATTATAAATACATATAACATATTTTGAGTTAATAAATTGTTTTCTACACTAACTAGTGATTCTTTTAACAAATTAATTGTATATGTCATTGGAAGTAGAGGATGTAACCATCTAAATCCTTTAGTTACGGTTTCAATTGGGAATGTTCCTCCTGCTGCCGCTAATTGTAAGACTAATATAATTAAAGCAATGAATTTTCCAATATCACCAAAAGTTTCAATTAAGAATTCAACTATTGCTAAGAAGCAATTTGCGATTAAAATAATACTTACATAATATAATAATACATTTGTAATACTAAAATCTAATAGTAATTGTAATAATATTCCTAAAATTAAACCAGATGCACTAGCAAGTCCATGATAAGCTAAAGTCCTTTTTACTCTTTTCTTACTATCAATACCTAATAATCCGAATCTTTTTTCTTTATCAAAATAAAGTACCATAAATAACATTAGACTTCCAACCCATAAAGCGATCGATATAAATAATGGGGAGAAAGCTGTACCATAACTTGATACTTTGTTTACTTCTTTTGTTTCAGCTTTAATTGGCATTTTACTATATTTAGATAAACCATCTACTTTCTTCATTTCTGATTTTGTAGAATTAATCTTATTATCTAATTCAACTTTTGAAGCTTTTACGCTATTATTTAAAGTTGTTGTTCCTTCATTTAATTTTACTGTTCCATTATATAAATCATTAGATCCAGTATTCAACTTAGCTAAACCGCTTGTTAAACTATTTAGACCTTCTTGTAATGGTGTTAATGAAGCTATTGATTTATTAGTTGCTGTTTCTTTAGCGCTTGTTGCAACTTGTTTTGCTACTGTTTCACTAACATTACTTGCAGTTTGAACAGCTGATTTTTGAGCAGATGTTATAGCTGTATTATATATTGATTGATATATTACACTTGATGAATCATTTAATTGATTATTTAAAGATACTAATCCAAGATATGAACTACAATAATTAGCTAACCCAGGATTTACACTAGAACTGTTACAATATGCGTCAACATCTGTAATTCCAAAAGCTGATATGTTTGCTAAAATACCTTGTTTTAATAAATTTATATTATTTTCATATTGTGCTTTTACTGTTTCAACTGCTTGAACACCTATAGCATTTTTATATGTATCTGTAAAAGTTGCATTAACACTACTAGTAACTTGATTTTTAATATTATTTAAAGTTTGAGTATCTATTGCTTCACTTTTATCATTTTTTAAATTTTCAATTGAAGCATTCACTCCATCAGTAATAGTTTTACTTCCATTATATGCTTCATTTATTCCATTTTTTAATTGTTCTGATCCTGATTTTAATTCACTTGCACCATTTTCTATTTGACTTGTTCCTTCACTCAATTTACCAAACCCTGTACTTATTGTATTAAGTTGTGTTGGTACTGCTTTTAATTTATCAGATAAGTTTTCAACTATTTTTGAATTAACAGTATTATCAAGATTTTTTTCTACTGTCAAAACAACTGTATTAATAATTTGACTTGATAAATAATTTGATTTTTGATTTGGTGAATAAGTAATAGTTGCATGGCGTTTATTAGTACTAGAAGCACTATTCATACTAGAAGTAAAATCCTTTGGAATACTAATAATTGCATAATATTTACCATCATTTAAACCATCTGTTGCTTCATCATTAGAAACAATACTTAATTTTAATTTTTTTGACTCTTTAATATTATCAATTAATTCTTTTCCTTTATCACCACTGTCTTTATTAACAACAGCAACAGGTAAATTATCAATATTACCTTTTCCATATGGGTTCCAATATGCTTTCAAATAGAAAAAGCTATACATAAATGGTACTAATAATACAGCAATTATAACAACATATTTAAACCAATTATTTGTTTTCTTATTCATAATAAAACCTCCCTAATTTAATAATCCTTCTTTTAGTATAGTAGTAATTTCTTTTGTAACTTTCTTCTCATCTATTTCACCATCATATTCAAACATAATGGAAAGAAAAACTTTATATATAACAAAAGATATTAGATGAGCATCACATTTTTTGATTCTTTTAGCATTAATTTCTGTTTTAATCTTTTTTTCAATATAATCCATAATACTATTGTCATATGATTTTAAAAATTTTTCACAACCAGTAGCATTTTTTGAATTTACTTCTTTCGAAATATTTGAAATCAATAAACTGTTTTTTCTTAAAAGTAAAATGTGATAAATATCTGAGGCAACTATTTCAATAAAAGGTAAATCATCATTTTTATTTTTTTCTAATTCTGTTTTTATTTTTTCTAATTCTTCATTAATGAAGTATAAAAACATAGAATCTTTATCTTTGAAATAACTATAAATTGTTTTTTTAGTTACATTTGCTTCTCTTGCAATTTCATCCATAGACACCTTTTTATATCCATAAGTTGTAAATAAATCCCTGGCCTTTTCAATAATTATTTCTTTTTTATTCATTTTACCACCTCTACACTACTATACTAAATCGGTTTACCAGTATAGTATATGACTTCAATTGCTATTTGTCAACAAATTTTGACAAAAACTTTAAAAAAAAACAATATTACATTGTTCTTCGCCTTATATTATTTTTTATAAATGTTTTTTCTAATTTTTCATTTACATCATATAAACCATTATCATCAGGTATTATTGATTCAATATCATAATTAAAATCGAATGATATTTTTAATTCTTCCAAAAAATTTTGAAAATCATCTACTTTAAATTTATTACCATTATCAAATGTTCCATATATATCACAAAAAAACAAAGTTACTTTTTCCATATTATGCTCCTTAAAAAAAATAAGTAGTAATAAATACTACTTCTAAAACTTTTACTGCATTAAGTATTATAACACATATTTATTAAAATATATTAAATTAATAATCTAATTATTTAGATATAATTTTTTTTATTTTACTTTTTACGAAGTATTCCTCTTCCATTTTATCCATAGCAACATAATTTAGCATGTAATGGCTTTTATCATAAATAGTATTAATAAAATCGATAAATTCTTCTGTACTCATCTTAAACATTAATTTTTCTAATTTTTTTATAATTATTAATTGATCTGGAAATAATTTTTTTAAAATTGCTGTTTTAGCTTTCTTTTCTTTTTTTGGTAAAGTTATAATACTTAAAAAATGTTTTTGTATAATATCACTATTATCACGAGGAACATTATACCAAGGTTTATCTATATTATCATTTTCAATCAAATTAAAGCTTTTTCTATTTTTTAAATATTCATATAAATTATCAATTGTTTTAATTATAAAAATTTTTCTTCCCTTTAACTTTTCCCTGTCCCATTTTTCTAATATGCAATATATATATAAATTACAGTTTAATTTTGAAAACTGATTATCAACTCTTTCAATTATTGTATACTCTTTTTTTTCTGATTCTGCATCAGTTAATATTCCAACTGTTGGTTTAATACCTTCCTCGTCCATTAATTCGGGTACTTTATATAAAATACATTTTGAAAAACTATCATACCTTTTTTTATTAGCATCAATTTTATCAAAAACTTCTTTAATATTAATATTATTTTCAACACTAGCATAAAAATATTTTTTTTCTTTCATAAACAAAACCTCCTACAAGATATATTAACATATATTTATTAAAATACAAATAATTTATTTTGAGTTTTCAAATAAATTCATTTGTTTCTTTTTTACTTTATAGCTATATTGTTTTGCTTTAATGATTTCATCATCATCATTTAGATTTCCAATCAATAGTGGTGAATTTTCAAAGTGATTTTTCATATTTTCTTGAACTTTTTTTTCATTGTTATTTGCATAGCAATATCTACATAAATGTCCACATGAATTATATGCACCAATATCGTTTTGAATTAGACAATTACAACCTTTTCGATTATTCTTCATTTCTGGAAATTCAATTTTATAACCAATGCATTTTTCTAACATTTCCTTACTTTTACACCCTGTACAATTTATACCATACGAAGCTAAAAAATCGCCTTCACAACAAGTATATATATTGATATTATTTTCTTTTCCTATTTTTAAAAATGATTTTGCTATTATAATTTGTTCTTCCTTAGTTGGTGGTTTTAAATTCGGAGCATTTCTTTTTACTTTTTCATACAAATCTAAGAAACTGATAACACAATAATTAGTATAGCCTTTTAAATTTTTAGCTATATGTTCAAATTCTTTTATATGCCTGTTTATATCAAACTCTTTAGTTAAAAAGATAGGATCATATCTCCATCCAATAAAACCTTTATTTAATTTTAGAGATAATTTCTTAAAACTTTCTATAACTTTTTCTTTACTTGGAACATTTGGTTCAATATTTTTTGAATATGGTGTTATTGTTACATACCAAAAGGTATTATAATTTTTTAACTCATCTAAATATTTTAACATTGGTTCTGGGTTTTTGGTACAAAAATCGATACAATCTACAACATTTGGATTTAATTCATATTTAATTACTTTTTTTGGATAATATGGATTTCTTACCATTACATAACCTTGTCTTATTCTATTTATAAACCATTTAGAATAAAAAGCAGGGATATCCGTTCTAACACCTGTATTTATAATCATTTACTAACCTCCAGCTTTATTCATGAAATTTTTTGTTTTTATTCTAGATACTTTCTTGTAACATATTAATAACATACATCTATATATTATTTGTATTTATTACAATTAAAGGTATATAAATTTCATCATCAGTGTAACCTGCATGTTGAGATTTTAATGGTTTAGAACCACCATATAATAATGTTTTATTTGTTTTTGCTATTGCAAGGTAATCTCCTAATATATCACGGAAAATTTCATTTTCTTTACCTGTACCAAATAGATTAGAATTTATAACATCTTCTTTAGTATATAAATTGAAATCTTTACTAAAATACTTGTTAAATAATAATTCAAATTTTTGTTTTTCGTTTTTCTTTATGAAAAAATTTACTGCTCTTGGTTCAATTGAAGTATTTCTTTCTAAACAATCAACTATATCAGGATAATCTTCAAGCATTATGTTTTCTACATTTTTATGTCCATGATCAGCTACAACAAATATTATTGTATCTTTTAATTTTTTACTTAATTCTTCTACTTTAAAATTAATATTTTCAACAATTTTCTTTATTTCATATGCATCAGTTCCAAGTTCATGCATTGTATGATCTGGCTCTATATCATATGCATAAATGTATTTTTTTCCATCTTCATTACATAGTGTTTCTATTTTATTATATAAGTCTTCAATATCGGTATATGAATTTTTCCCAAACGGAAATAAACTATATCCTGAATCTTTTCCCTTTTCATTAATTTCTTCTATTATAGGCTTAGTAATCATATGCTTATGTTTATATTCAATTGCTTCTTGTAATGGAGTACATTCTTCATCGCCTTTTTCAGAATTCATAAACGTTGTAATTGTTTTATCAATATCTTTATAATACATATCCCAACCTAGCATAGCTGTTTCAACTGGGTTTAAACCTGTAATCATAGATGTCGTAGCTGCAACAGTTGTTGCTGGAAAAACAGTTGTTATTGATTTTATTCTATGTTTTAAAAGGAAAGAATCTTTAGATAAAATTTTATCCATTATATTAGAGCCCATTCCATCACATAATATTGTTACAACATTTTTAGGTTTATTTTCTTTCAATATCTTATCTATATAATCAACCGTATTATGCTTATAATCTAAATCAAAATATTTTCTTATAGAACAAGCTAAATTTGTTAAGCATTCATTATAATTATTTCGTACTTGCATTTTATCAACTCCTACAATAATTATACACTATATTTGCTATTATCACTATGATAGCCAATATTTTTAATTTCATTATAGAAAAAAGTCCATATTTCAGGACTTTACTAAATTATTTTATTTTTCACAACATTGTTTGTATTTTTTACCAGATCCACAAGAACAAATTTGCTTAGTATTTACGGTATTTATATTATTTGTAATATTATTTATATTTCCTTATATTACTTGGTAAAACTGATTTACTATTTGTAGTATTTGTAGTATTTATAGTATTAATCTTATTTATATTATCTATCATCGGATGACAAATGGGTGACATTGTCAGCTTTTCCATTTGCTGATACGATTATATGATATGTAAATTAAATATTCAAATCTACAATAAAATTATTTGTACATTTGAACGATTTAACAATTATATTATACACTAATTATTATCTAATTACAATTACGGTATTTCAATAGTTATAACTTTTGGGTTATTAATTAAAGTCCTTTTCTAACATTAATATTTTCCTTTTTTTAAAATTAATTCAAGAACATGTGCAACACCATCTTCATCATTGGATAATGTAACATAATCTGCATTTTCTTTTAGTATTTTATCTGCATTTTCCACAGCAATACTATATCCACTTTGCTCAAACATTGATAAATCATTTTTTTCATTTCCAATTGCAATTGTTCTAAAATATGGAATATTTAAATAATCTGCCAAAAATTTCATTGCGTTACCTTTAGAAGTATTAATATCAGAAAAACTTATCCATTGCTCATCACCTGATAAATTATCAGATTTTTCATCTATTATTTTAATCAACTGTTCTTCTTCTATTTTTTTCTTAACTTCATTAATCTTTTCTTTATTATCATCTATAAACATACATTGTTTAATACGTAAATTATCAATAATATCAACAAAATTTTCTTTATTCAATAAAAATTGATTATCATTTCTAACATCTTTTGTTACATAATCATAATCTGATGATGACAATACTAGTCTTAAATCATTATCATATGCATAATTAATGTATTTAATTAACATTTCTTTATTTATTAAATTTTCAAATATGACCTTATTTTCACTCATATCATAAATATCAGACCCATTTAACGAAACAACATAATTACTTGCATTAGAATTTTTCATTATTTCGCACGCCTGATATCTTGGTCTTGATGTACATATGACAACATAGTTACCAATTTCACCCATTTTTTTAATTATATCTTTTGTCTTATCAGTTATCTCACTTTTATTATTTTTTAAAGTGCCATCATTATCTATGAAAATCATTTTGCTATAATTATTAATTTTCTTCAAGAAAATTGATTTATCAGTAATGCATTCAACATTTAATTTTTGTAACATTTTATACAAATCCTCATATTTCCCATCTATAGCAGGTAAATAACAAGCAAATGGATTTCTTTGAAAATGAATAAAATGTTTTTTTAATTTTAAGCATTCATTATCGAAAGAGTTTAATTCTTCAAAATAGTAAGTAAATAATTTTTTTGTTAATTCTACATATTCTTTACTAAAACAATCTAAATTATAAGTAAATCTTACAGGAATACATTCAAAATCTGAATTCAATAAATTTTCGCTTATAAATTTTTCATCGTCTTCGACAAACATAATTGTTTGTTTTTCATCCATATTTTGCATTTCTGCAAATACATCATAATCTTCCACATTTAATTCCTCCTTCACATTCAATCTTTAACATATCTTTTATTTTTGAATACTCATTACATACTCTTATCATATCATATAAAGCAGTATTCTTTTCTTTTGTCGTTTCTAAATTATCAGTTAAAACGCCTTTTAATATTTCAAATGGTATATATTTGCATTCATAATTTTGGTCAATTTCACTCTCTACTAAATTTCTTTTTATGGGATCATATTCTTTATCAGTATAAACAATATAATAATATATTTGCACTAATCGATTTTTATTACTATTTTTGTAATTTTTACAATAATATTTTATATTATAGAATGGTATTTTATTTTCAGTTGAAATATCTATACCTGTTTCTTCTAAAATTTCTCTAATTAGGCATTCTTCAAGTGTCTCATTTTTTTCTAAATGCCCTCCTGGAAATTCAAAGTGTGAAAGTCCATTTGAATAACACATTAATATTTCGTTATTTAAATTTATTAACAACGCTCTAGCTCTTGTTGTTATTTCATCAATATCATTTTCTTTTAGTCCGTTACTATTAAATTTTTTTTCTATAAAATTCATTTTTTAATCCTTATTCTGTTCTATATATTCTTCTATCGCAGTAATCATATCTGGTGAAATTATTTTATTCTTTTCATTATTTGGAATGTTTTCTTTTATCTTATCTACAGCTTCTGAAAGTTTAAATGATTCTATTTTAAAATTGCCTTGTTTTTCATGTTCAGTATATTTTGTTTTTAATAGATTAACATCTTTGTTAGTTTCAACAATATAATAATATATCTCAGCTTTTCTATTTTTTCCTTTTTCAGGCCAGTCTTTAGACAAGAAAGTAACTTTATAAAATGGACGTTTTATTTCTTCGTCATCAAGTTCGATACCTGTTTCTTCTAAAACTTCCCTTTTTAAACAATTAGTAATACTTTCATTTTTTTCTAAATGTCCTCCTGGAAATTGAAATAGTCCGTTTTCATTTCCAACCAAAATATTTTCATTTTTAATTATTAATGCTTTCGTCCTAACGACAACTTCTGTTATATCATTGTCAGTTAAATAATCATAATTATAAATTGTTTCTTTCATTTATATTCCTTCTTCCTCATAAATTATCATAATTATATCATATTTGTAATATAATTACATATTTGCTTTTTTTAATATCTTAGAATTATTCTTTTCTTCTTTGATGACATTAATAAATTGTTCAACAAGTTCTGTTGGTTTATAGTTTTCAGAATCTAATTCAATTCCTAAAATATCTTTATTATTTAAAAGTCTATACCATTCATAATTTTCATGATTATTCTCAATAATAGCTTGTTCTATAGTTTTATATTTTATTTCTTTTCCTGTTTCTAAATATCTTATATTTGATCTTTCAACACATTCTTTTGGAGAACAAGATATATATATACAAATTATTTTTACATCATTATTCAAAAACTTATTAATTAACTCATTTGATATTGTTGGATAATATTTATCATCTATTTCTGAATTTGATTTTGTTTGAAATAATTGAACAGCATAATGAACATCCGAAATTATATAATCATGTTTCAAGCATTTTTCTAGGAAAAAGTTATCAACCTCATCAGAAGAAACTTTATCAAATATTTCATCAGAGGGAATATTTCTAAACTTTGCAATATCATAAAAACATTGAAATCTTCTATACATAAAACTTCCATCTAAATTTTTGTTTAATTCTTTTGCAAATGTACTTTTTCCACTTGCTGTTGATCCACCAACAAAAATTATAGTGCTCATTCCAAAACCTTCCTTTTACTCAATATATAATTTCCAAATTCATCATCAGGAGATTCTTTAATACTATCAAATTGACTATAAAATTCTAATAATTCTTCAAAAGCAATTTTTGGCGCTTGTTTTATTTGATTAAATTTATCATTCATTCGTTCACCAAGATCACCACAATAATATATTTTATCTTTGTTTAATCTTGTTCTAATATGATTACCTAATGCATAAATTTTTTCATTTTCAACATCTTGTTTCAACAATTCTTTTAATGCTTCTAATACTTCTTTTGTAACACTTCCACTACTTAATGAAAATGCTGCAATTTCCTTACTATGATCGAAATATTTTAAATTATAACCATATTCATCAAACAATTGAATTAAGTCTATTAAATTTTGTTCTATTCTCCAACCTCCTCCTTGAAAAACAAATAATCCATCATTACTTTTTTCCATTGCTGTTCTACAAAAATTCAAATAAAATCTCAATGAATTAGGGCTCATCTCTAATAATGCATGATTAGAAACAACTAAATCAATATTAAATGGTTTATCCTTTAAATTCCATAATTCCCAATATGGAACATGAATACAGGGAGATTTTTCATCTAATTTTTCTTTTGCTAATTCATTAACATTAAATTTTGTGATGTAGTTATATAATCTATTTTGTACTAAATAAAATGCTTGAGTAACATCAGTTGCAGAATAGTTTACTTTGTCTTCTAACAATAAAGATCCTAATGTTCCTGCACCCCCACCAATTTCAAAAACTCTTTTAGAATTAGTTGTTCCAAGTGCAGCTTCTATAATTCTTTTTTCACATATAGAAGCAATCATAGGTGCTTTTACTAAGAAATCACCATCATAATATTTTTTTGTTACATCAAATATATCACTAGTACATTTTTTTAACAATTCAAACTCTTCTTTGGTTATTCCACCACATAATTCCTTAAAATGTCTTTCTAAACTATAAGCATGCATACTGTCTATGTATCTAATTAATTCTTCTTCTTTAACAACAGTAGTTGGAAAACCTCCATTTTCAAATAATTTAGGTCTAAATGCTCTTATAAATCTATTTGATAAATTTACCTTTCCATCTATTTCCTGTTTATTATATTCATCTATGCTCAAATCTTTATTTGTCATTTTTTCATCTCCTTTAATTCATGTTTATTTAATTTAAAAATCCTATCAGATATTTCTTCAACAAATTGTTCTTCATGTGAAACTATAATCATAGTCATATTTTCTTTTACTAATTCTTTTATCATATCAAAAACACTATTTTTACTTTCTTTATCTAAAGCACTTGTAGGTTCATCCAGCAAAATTAAATTAGGTTTCATTAAAATAGTTCTTGCAATTGCAACTCTTTGTTGCTGTCCGCCTGATAATTCATCTGGATAATTATTTTTTTTATCTATTAAATCAATTTTCTTTAATATTTCCTCAGCTTTTTTTATGCTTTCACTTTTTGTCATTTTTTTGATTTTCATTAATCCTATAGTCAAATTTTCAATTACTGTTAAATGACTAAACAAATTATAATCTTGAAATACAATACCAACTCTTTTTCTTAAGTCTTCAACTTTTATATTTTCAACATCATGATTATATATAAATATTTTTCCTTGTTGAATTTTTTCTAATTTATTTATACATTTTAGCAGCGAACTTTTGCCACATCCACTTTTTCCTATTATTGAAACAACTTCACCTTTATTAACTGTTAAATTTATATTATTGAATATCATATTATTTTTATAATATTTACTAATATCACATAATTGCAAAATTATATTACTTTTCATTCTTTGCACCTCTTTTATTAATTTTTTTATAAATTGTATCTAATAAATAGCTAACAATTTTGCAAATCACAAAATATACAAACGCAGTAAATATCAATGGAAAAAATGCCTCATATGTTCTATTTCTTATAATATCACTAGATTTTGTTAAATCCATTATTGAAATATATCCAGCAATTGATGTCATTTTTATTAATGAAATACATTCGTTTTTATATACAGGAATCGTGTAAGTTAATACTTGTGGTAATATAACATATTTAAATGTTTGAACTTTATTAAAGCCTAATGAATAAGCTGATAAAATTTGATTTTTATTTAGTGAATTATATGCCCCTCTAATAATCTCTGATACATATGCAGCGAAATAAATTGAAAATGCAATAATTGCTACTATTAAAGGCTCAATGTTAACTTTTCCAAACACAACATAATATAGAATTAATAATAACACTGTACATGGTGTTCCTTGCAACAATGAAACAATAAACTTGCTTAATTTTGGTAATTTTGTTACTCTCATCAAAAATATTACAAATGCAATTACTGTTCCAAATATTATAGAAAAAATAGATATAACTAAAGTTGACTTTAGTCCTTCAAGCATTAATAAATATCTATCTTCCTCAATTAAAGTTCTATTAAAACTTATTACTATGTTATTAAAATTTTTAACTATATCATTATAATTAAATATAGTTATCAAAATTATTAAAAAAATTATAACAATATAATATATATTTTTCCGTTTCATTTACTTACTTCCTTGTGACTATTACTATTCCGCCCGTATAATTAGGTTCTGAAAATATAACTGATTTTTTTCTTTCTTCCGTTACAATTATTGAGCAACCAGATATATCTACTTTTCCAGATTTTAACGCTGGAATAATACCATCAAATGACATTTCAATAATTTCTAATTTATATCCTAATTCTTTACATATATACATCATTACATCAATATCATAACCAACAATTTTATTGTCTTTCATATACGCAAATGGTGCCGATCCTGATACAGTTGCATACTTTATGATTCCATTTATAGGATCGTATTTATAATTTCCTAAAACTTTTTTTTCTTCGTCATTACCCATCCATTTTTCTTCAAATGAAGATAAAATTCCATTATCTTTCATTTTTTTTAATTGCTCATCTATTTGTTTCTTTAAATCATTTTTTTTCGGATTTATTGCATAGGCATAACTATCATTGGTTATTTTTTTCAATATTTTTAGATTTTTATTATTATTAATTATTTCTTTTGCTAATGGCTCATCACTTAAAAAGCCATCAATTTTACCAGATTTTAATGCAGAAATTTGATCACTATAACTATTATAATATTTTGGTTTTGCATCAGATATTTTTTTGGAAAGAATAATATCATATTCAGAGCCAGTATAAACGCCTATATTGCTACTACTTAAATCTTCTATACTATTTATTACTTTTACCTTATTTGTACATCCTGTTATGAATAAAATACTAAACAAAATTACTAAACTAAATTTTTTTAACATATTTTTTCTCCTTGTACTCATCTTTAACTTCTATTTCAAAATTATCAAAAATATACTGCATTTTTCTCAATGTGTCGTTTTCATCTGCACCAGCAACTTGAATCCATCCTGAGGCATCATTTCCCACTCTTCTTTTCTTTTGAAATTCACCTACTTTAGTAAATAATTCACCATCAATTGCTCCGTCCATTTTTAATAAATCCGATAATGGAGTAATGTTACTAATTATACCTTCCTTATTAGGCAAATATAAATCTCCGACACTTATTATAGGATTTCTATATTGAAAACTAACTTTATCATGAATGGCAATATCTAGTAATGCATTATAAATATCTATTCCATATGAATAACTATGATTTAATGTAGCTTGACATCCAGGCAATCTCCATCCTAATTCACTAGCTTTAATATTTCCATCATTACTGATAAATACTTCAATTGTCATTGCACCATCTTTAAGATTCATACCTGAAACTATCTGTTGAATATACTCCTTTGGTGTAAATTTAAAATAGTTTGGAATTTTTGGGATAGTCATATGACAATTTAGTTCATTTGCAATAGATGCCCAAATTGTAGGATTTGGGATATACGTAACATATGAATCTATTACTTTTCCATCTTGTACAATGCTTTCTATTGACCACTCATGATCATAACAAAATTGTTCAAGCATATATTTTCCAGGTTCTATATTTATATTTAAATTATCAATATCATCTTCCGAATTAATTATATATGTATCTATGCTATTCATACCACGACGTGGCTTAAAAATCATCTTTTCTCTACCTGATTCAAAAAATATTTTTTTTATTTCATTTTTATCATTAACTTCATAAAAATCAACTGTATCCAATCCAATTTCTCGAAACCTTTTTTTCATTTCTACTTTATCTCTTACCCACAAAATTTGTTGTGCAGATAATGCATTTAATCCTAATTTTTCTGCAAATTTATTTGAATATTCCAAATAATATTCAGAATCATTTAAAAAATAATCAATAACTAACTTATTCTCATATAACCATTTTTTAAATTTTATAACTTCCTCATCCATATCATTGAAATAATCTACAATATAAATTTTATATTTTTGTGTTTCTTTTAAATATTCTTGAGAAAAAAACCTCATATTTTTAGTTGTTCTCAATATTATTGGCAAAATATCAGTTCTTTCAAAAAGTTTGTGAGATAAATTACTTTCATACTCTTCAAAATATAATAATGTTTTCATATAGTCAATCTCCTTACTTTTTGAATTTGATCATCAGAAAATATACTTTTATTAAAAATATTATCTATACTATTTTTAATAAAATTTAAGTGATTTATATCATAATAATCCGACAATGTTTTGGTTTTAGTCATATCAATAGAATCTAAATGTTTTATTAAATAATCAAATAATTGAACTTGTTTAAATTCTATACCATTTTGATTATCGCACTCATCATTTATAATTTTATCAAGCCAAACCATATAACATTTTTTATCTCTAGTAATTCCAACTTCTGGTGTTTCATATTTTCTCATCAGCTTGAATTTTTCTGGAAAATCATTTGCTATTGTTTTAAAATAAAGTACACCATCATATGTTGAAATAAGTTCATCTTTTTTTATTCTATTATCAAATAATATTTTTTCAAAAGCATTATTTTCTAAATACACATTCCCATCTAATAATCCTCTATCACATAACAATATTTGTTTTTCGTTCTCCTTTTTATATTCTTTTATAAATTGAATTTTGAATAAAAGATTTTGAAAATCTATTAAAGTAATATTATTTCCAGGAAGAATACCTAATGATAAAAGTTCCGTTGCTGTTTCAGAAACAATACCAATATTGTAATTTTCTTTTTTTAATTGTTCTTTAAAATAATTTAATGATGTACTTTTTCCACCACATGGTCCACCAGTAAATGCTATTTTTATAGAATTCATTATTTTATTCTCCTTTCCAAACCCTCTGATAAAGATTTGATTATTTCATTTTGTTTTTCATATGTATCTACATATCTTGTTAATAAATCTGGTTCAGCAAGTTCTACTTCCATTACTTTTGCAATACCATTTTGAATTACAATATCAACTCGCATATATAAATAATTTGAATATTCTGGAATTTTTTCAATAGCCATTGCTAAATCCATAATACATTTAGGTACTTCATTTATTATGTATGGTTGTTTCTTTTCATGAAAAACATTTGGAAATCTTAGCATCACATGAGATAAATTACCATCTATAAATATACACGAATATTCACCACTATTAATTTCTTTTATATATGGTTGAATCATTATTCGACAATCGTCATTTTTTTCTAATATTATATTTATTTTTTTTAATACTTCATCTTTTTTTATGAAATTAGGTATATCAATTAATTTATTTGTCTTTGAAAAAAGAAAAGTATTTTCACCACTACCAGAAATTGATGGTTTAATTACACAAAGATCACTCTTAATTGAATTTATTTTTTCTTCTAAACTTTGAAAATCAGCAATATAATCTTTTAAAAAAACGGTTTTAATAATACTCTTATTATATTTTTTTAGTATCTCAAATTGTCTAAATTTATCAATATTATTAATAATCAAATCTACATCATTAACAATTTTAATTTTCTTATCATTTAAGGATATCAACCATTTTTTGAAATTAGAATAATCATTTTGATATCCCCAAACTGATCTTAATATCAATATATCATAATTGTTATTTAATGGTTGTTGCCAAGAAATTATTTCAGCATTATGACCCATACTAGTTAATTCTTCTTTTAACAAAATATCTTCTATTATTTTATTTTTCCATTTATCACATGAAACAATTCCAATTCTATACATAGCTACCTCAATTTCCTTAAGCATTTATTCATTGCTCCCATATGATTAATTAATTCATTTCGTTCTAATGCTGTTGTAACCCTACCGATTAATTGTTCTTTATTTGGAAATGAAATTGATTGACCAAGAATAATCTTAATTTTTTCTTGCTCATACATGTATTTCAATAATTCAATTTCGGAAGTTATTGTTCTTCCATCAGCAGATTTTCCTTTTAAATTAGAATAATCTAATAATGCAAAGAATCCTGAATCTGGTATTGAATTTTTTAGAAAATGAACATTTGGAATTCCTTCCAATAATTCATTACAATTAAAATCATTTGATGCATATTTTCTAATATCACATTCAATTGCCAATTTTAACTTTAAATCTGTTATGTAATCAATTCCCTCTACTAACGCTTTAAGTAATTCTAATCTATACTTATATTCTTTTATAATTGGATTAAAATACTTTTCATATTCAATATATCTCTCATTTGATGAATTAAATGCACCTGCCAACGCTTTTCCTTGTAAAACTGGTGAAGAATCCATATTTTGAAAAATTAAATTTCTAACCCCTCTAATTATAGGTTCTGGTGCCACGATCATTCCTGCACGTAATGAAGCTAAACCATAACATTTTGACAAACCTGTAATAGTTATTGTATTATCAAATAACTCAGGATTAGTTCCCATTGGCATAGCCATATTATCTCTATCAAATGTTAAATCCCTATAAATAATATCATCAATGACAAATACGCCTTCTTCTAAACAAACTTTACCAATATTATAAAGCAATTTGCTTTCATTTTTTCCCATAACTTTTCCTAATGGATTATGAGGATTTTCATTTAAAAATGCAACAACCTTTGGAACATAATCTAGTTTATCTTTATATTTTTCTTCTAATTGTTTATTTAATTCATTAATTTTATTTTTTAATTTTTCAGGATTTACTTGCCAATTATCATCAGCAGATAATGGTAAAATTTCAACTGTTGCACCTGCACTTCTCTCTGGAACAAATGTAAATAATCCATAATTCGGTCCAGTCATTAATACAACATCATGTGGTCGTGCAATCAAATTCATTATTAAATTAAAAGCTTGTGTTGATGATATTGTAAAAATTATATTATCTTTGTTTACACCATTTTTACTTTTAAATCCTTCTTTAATTAAATATTCTACTATTTCTTCTCTTGATTTTTCATCTCCAGCTGCTAATGGATATTCAAACATGTCATCAGATTGAATTGTATCCATCATACTTTTTTTACACAATGGAAAAGCACCAGTTTTCATTGGACTTCCACCACCTAATGATCTAGTTTCTAAATCTTTTATTTTTTCATTCTCCAAAATATATAAATCATTACCATAAATAGAGAAAGCATTATATATTTCTTTTACTTCAGTAGAAAATTCTTCTTCATTTAATCTTTTACCTAAATTAGGTAATCCTCTAACCTTATTTCGTAAAAGTGGATTTTTTTCTAATAATCTTTCTATTGATCCTGGATTTTCAAGCATTATATCACCTCATTAATCAAATTATATACTAAAAACCTATATAATTAAAAATACCAAAAATCAATATACTATATAATTTTTTTTAATATTAAAAAAAGATTTTGTTTATTTAGCAAAATCTTTAATTTAAATAATCTATTATTTGATCATTAATTCTATCTATCAAATAATAAGCAACTTCCCCATTATTGCACATTCTTTTCACTTCATCCTTAGTAAAAAAATTAATATCTGCATAGTTAGAATCACTTAATTCAATATTTTTAATATTTATATCTTCAAATAAAATACAAGTCATATAAGCATATTTATGTGGATCTCTTTTTATAGGATGTTTAATTTCATAATTAAATGTATTTATATTTAATCCTAATTTATCATTTAAAACTCTTTTAATACAAAACTCTATATTTTCGTTGCTTAATAAATTACCACCAATATTCACCCAATAGTCAGGATATAGCTTAGTATAATCTATGCTATTTTTAACTAACATTAATTTTTTTTCATTATTTACTATCCATATATCAATTGCCATATGATAATATCCATTAGGAATTTCTTCATCACTAAACACAGATAAATTCGTTTTATCTAATTTATTATCATATAAATCCCATTTTTCCATTATAACACCTCATTTATATATGATATTAACATTTTTGAAAACTCATCTATATTCTTATTTCTTTTAGATATTGCTAGTGAAATTTGATCATTGAATATTTCTTCACAAACTTTAATTATGTTAATATCATTATTGTTTAAATACTCTTTTAAAAGTATCTCATTTGTAAAACCTATTACTGAATTTTTAATCAATAAATCAAAATATAAATCTGATTCATTAACATTATATAGTTCAATAAAACTTACATTGTTATCATAACATAACTTTCTAAATTTTCCAGTTTTTAATGATGGCCTATAAGAAATAAAAGGTGCTTCATCAAGTTCACTTATACTTCTTACATCTTTAAAATCATTATAATATTTATTACCACATATAAAATAGTTCTTTATACTAATTAAATTTTCAATTGATATATTTTCCAATTGACTTACATAATCGTAATCATCAATTACAATATCATATTCTTTGTTCTTTACCTTTTCAAAATTTAGTTTAGAATATAAATCTATATTTAATTTAATTTTAGGATGTTCTTGACTATATAGGGTAATAAAATTACTTAATATACTTTTTGCATAGCAATAACGTATACCTATATTTATTACTTCATATTTATTTTTCTTATTAGAAAAATCTATATTTTTTTCCATATTTTCAAAAAATGGTTTTAACAATTCAAAAAGTTTTTCTCCTTCATCAGTTAACATAAATTGTTTACTTGTTCTATCAATTAATGCCTTTTGTAACTGACCTTCTAAATTTTTAATACTTAAACTTAAAGATGGTTGTGCAACACTTAAATTTTTAGATGCATTGGTGACTCCGTTGTATAGCACAACATAATAAAAATATTTAAATAAGTTCAGATTAAAATTATCCATATAAACATACCTCCAATCAGAAATATATCTATATTATATCATACTTATATATAATAAAATCAAAAAGTACATAAATATTATTACATACTTTATTCAACCTTAAATAATAATTCTATACTAATGTCAAGTGCCTTTGAAATATCATATACTGTTTGTACAGAAAAAAGTATTAGCAATCTTTTCAGACTCTATTTGTCTTATATAATCATGTGATAAATCTGCTTTTTCTGCTAATTCTGCCTGTATCATATTTTTCTCTTGTCTATATTTTTTAATATTTTTTCCATTTCTTCCTGTGTAAATATATGAACTGGATCCTTATCAATTTTATTCATTCTTGGTGCATGAACTCTTTCTGCTGAATTTTCATTGATAAGATTTAAAGAATAACATGCATATTTAAAAGAACCCTTTATTACTTTTAATATACTTGCAATATAATTTTTTGAAAATGAATTATCTACATAAATTTTATTAATAGTTTGCTGTAATAATCTTGAGTCAATTTGAGATAACATATAATGACCAATTCTTGGTTTTAAATGAATTTTTATTATATTGTAATAAGTTACTATTGTGGAATATTTTAAATTCAGATTTGCATATGTGCTAATCCAATACTCTAAGTAATCTGCATAAGACATATTACTTGAATTAAATATTTTTCCGTTATTCATATATTCATTATATGCTATAACTCCTGCTTTCTGTGCTTCTGACTTTGTAGCAAATCCTGACTTTGTTATTTGTCGTCTTTTTCCATCAACTTTCGCAATTTCAAATGAATATTGATAGACTTTTCCTCTTTTTCTGATATTAATCATAATTTTTCCTCCCTAATATCAGCAAATGAAAAAGAGTTAGCATTAGATACTAACTCCCATAAGTCATCTTTGTCATCTTTTTCATTTTTGGATGACAAATGGATGACAGATGACAAATTTCAAGATTTTTTTGTCCTTCCAAATCTCTGGAAAGACTTATTTTATAAGCTATTTACCACAGCATTGTTTGTATTTCTTACCACTTCCACATGGACATGGGTCATTTCTACCTATTTTGTTAACTCTTTTAGGTGTTGCTTTTTTTGTTTTATTGTTATCCGTTACAGCTTTTCCCTTTACAACTTGTTTTCTTTCTATATTTTGTCTTATTTCTGATTTTAATAGGAACATAGTTGTTTCTTGATCAATTGTATTTAATAACTCATCATATAACTCAAATCCTTCATTAGTATAAGCTCTTAAAGGATTTTCTTGAGCATAACTTCTAAGACCAATTCCCTCTCTTAAATGTGACATTGTATTAATATGATTCATCCAATGAGTATCAATAACTCTAAGAGAAATAGCTTTTTCAAATTCATTTGCAACTTCTTCTGGAATTTCACTTAGTTTTTCATCATATTCTTTTAATACTCTTTCATATAAGTATTCAATTAATTCATCTTCAGTTCTATCTTTGATATCAATCAAATCTAATTTTCTTTTTAATAAATGTTCATTAGTAAACTCTAAAATTTCATTTAAATCATTTTCAGTTAAATATCCTTCTGGCATAATATGACTATTAACTAAATCAGTTATAAAATTTTTAAATGTTTCTAACACTGTTTCATGAATTGAATCACAATCTAAGATTTCATTTCTTTTTTCATAAATATATTCTCTTTGTTGATTTATAACATCATCATATTGAAGTAAAGTTTTTCTTATATCGAAGTTATTTCCTTCAACTCTTTTTTGAGCTGATTCAATTGATTTTGATAACATTCCAATTCTAATAGAAGCATCTTCATCAAATCCAGCACGAGCTAAAATACCTTTTGCTTTATCAGTTCCAAATCTAACCATTAAATCATCTTCAAATGAAACACAGAATTGAGATACACCTGGATCACCTTGACGACCTGAACGTCCTCTTAATTGGTTATCAATACGTCTTGATTCATGACGTTCTGTTCCAAGAACACATAATCCTCCAAGTTGTCTTACTTCATCATCTATCTTAATGTCTGTTCCACGTCCAGCCATGTTTGTTGCAATTGTTACTGATCCTTTTTTACCAGCATTTGCAATTATTTCAGCTTCACGTGCATGGTTTTTTGCATTTAAAACCTCATGTTTAATATGTTCTTTTTTTAACATTGAACTTATTAATTCACTAGTTTCAACAGCTATAGTACCGACAAGTACTGGTTGACCTTTAGCATGTCTTTCTTTAATTTCATTAACGATTGCTTTATATTTACCTTTTTTAGTCGCAAAAATTAAATCTCCAAAATCTTCTCTAATAACAGGTTTATTAGTTGGAATTGTTATAACATACATATTATAAATTTCTCTGAATTCTTCTTCTTCTGTTTTAGCTGTACCTGTCATACCAGATATTTTTTTATACATTCTAAATAAGTTTTGGAATGTAATTGTAGCTAAAGTTCTTGTTTCTTGTTCAATTTCAACACCTTCTTTAGCTTCTATTGCTTGATGAAGACCATCTGAGTAACTTCTACCTGGCATTAGTCTTCCTGTAAATTGGTCTACAATTATAACTTTTCCTTCTTTTACAACATAATCAAAGTCATTTTTCATAGCATAATTAGCTTTTAAAGCTTGATTAATATGATGAACTAAAGTTGTATTATTTATATCATATAAATTGTTAACTCTAAAGTATTCTTCACCTAACTTTATACCTTTATCATCCAAAGTTACAGCTTTACTCTTCTCATCATATATATATCCATCATTTTCTTTTAATTTCTTTACAAATTTATCTGCATCTATATATAAATTAGCAGATTCCATATGACCACCAGATATAATAAGTGGCGTTCTTGCCTCATCTATTAAAACTGAGTCTACTTCATCTACGATTACGAAATTAAGTGGTCTTTGAACTCTTTGATCTGCTTTAACTACCATATTGTCTCTCAAATAATCAAAACCTAATTCATTATTAGTTGTATACATAATATCGCAGTTATAAGCTTCTTTTTTTTCTTGAGCTGTATTTTCTCGATAATTTATTCCTACTGTAAGTCCTAAGAAACGATAGATTTCTCCCATCCATTCAGCATCTCTGCCTGCTAGGTATTCGTTTACAGTAATAATATGTACTCCATCTCCTGTTAGAGCATTTAAGTATGCTGGCATTGTTTCAGTAAGTGTCTTTCCTTCACCTGTTTTCATTTCAGCTATATTACCATAATGAATAGCAAGTCCACCTAAAATTTGGACATAGTAAGGCTTCTCACCAATTACACGGAAGGCTGCTTCACGTGCTACTGCGAAAGCTTCCACTAAAAGATCTTCTAGTGTTTCGTCATTTTCAAGTCTTTCTTTAAATTCTTTTGTTTTTCCTTTTAATTCTTTATCTGTTAATTTACTGATTACTGGATCTAATTCCATTATTTCATCAGCTATTTTTTTAAATTTTTCTAATTCTTTATATTCATGATCAAATATTTTTTTGAAAAATGACATTCATATCATCCTTTCTAAATAACTATATTATATTTTATCAAAAAAACCAAAAAAATAATAGTAATTTAATTAAAAAAGTTCTTATTTAAAAGAACTTTTAGCTATATCATTTCTATAATTCCATAATCTCCGTCTTTTCTTCTATATACAACGGCAACATTATCAGTTGAAATGTTTTTAAATATAAAGAAGTCATGTCCTAAAAGATCCATTTGTAATATTGCTTCTTCTTCATCCATTGGTTTATTTTCAACTTTTTTTCTTTTTATAATTTTATTATTATTAACTTCTTCTTCTGTTATTTCAAAGTCAATAAATACATCTATATTTTCCTTATTTGTTTTATGTTTGATTTTTGTTTTATTCTTACGAATTTGTCTTTCTAGTTTTTCTAAAACTAAATCAATAGCAGCATAAATATCTTTGTTACTATCTTCTGCTCTAAGAATGGCTTTCTTTATTGGAATTGTAACTTCAATTGTTTCTTTTATTCCTGATTCTTTAACTAAGATGTTTGCTGTTATTTCATCTGGATTTTCAAAGTATTTGTCTAGTTTTCCAATTTTTGTTTCAATGTAATTTTTTACTGATTCATCTAAGATGTCTTTACTTCCACGAATATTAAATTTCATGATATCACCCTTCCTACTTTAATTATAACACAATTCTTTTTTTATTGAAACAAAAAAAACTACTATACTAAAGTAGTTTTGATTTCTACAACATTTTTTGCTTGAAGACCTTTATCAGTTCTTACTAATTCAAATTCAACATATTGTCCTTCAACTAAGGTTTTATATCCTTCAGATAAAATCGAAGAGTAATGAACAAAAATATCTTCACAATCATTGTATTCGATAAAACCAAAACCCTTTTCATTGTTGAACCATTTTACTTTACCTTTCAATGCTGACATCTCCCCTCTAGTAAGCTTACCTCTTACATTATCACTATACATTTTTCTAACCACCTTTTTCAATAAATTTCAGTCATCAAAAAACGACAAAATATTTAATGACTAGCGACTACAATCTAACAGTCACGATACGATATTATCAAATAAAATGCAGGTATACAACGAAAGTTGCAAATTCGGGCATTTTTTATGTCAATTTGGTAATTTTTAAATATGTCGATTTTTGTTAATAAACAACTTGTGCTAGTGCAAATGTAAAACAAGTAGAAATCAAAATTTTCAGCCTTTTTTCATGATAACATTTCTTCAGGATAAGGCGGTATTATTTATGAAAAAAAATTTTCTAAACTTTGCAATCAATTGCATAAAAGAATCACATCCAGATTATGATGACATTAAAATAGCTGAAATGAGGTATAGTCTCGAAGGGTTCTATTTATCTTTTACAAAGTTGATAATTATAGCTGCCTTTTCATTAATTTTAGGAGTGTTCAAAGAGATGTTAATTATGTTAGTAATATTTAATGTATTAAGATCTACTGGATTTGGTTTACACGCCACTAAAAGTTGGATATGTTTATTATCATCCTCTATTGTATTCTTGTGTTTTCCACTACTATCAAAGATAATAAACATTCCTCTTAATTTTAAATTTCTATTAGGGATTTGTTCTATTTTACTAATATATATATACGCTCCAGCTGATACAAAAAAAAGACCTTTAATTAAAAAGGAAAAAAGAGAAATGTATAAGTTTAAAACAACTATTAAATGTATATTTTTAGTAATATTAAGTTTAATTATTAAGGATGATACTATTTCAAATTTAATTATATTTGGAATTTGGAATGAAGTATTTATGATTTTACCTATAACATATAAGATTTTTAATTTAAGTTATAACAATTATAAAACTTATATATTAGAAAATAATTTAGGTTAAACATTAAATGTTTAATATAGAATAAAAAGGAGGAAGAAAAATGGGATTTTTATCAAAAATATTTGGAATGGTTGCAAATTTATCAATAAGTAATAGTAATAGCGAATGTTTAACATGGTTATATGATGAACCAGAATGTCCAAAAAGTATTATAGAAAAATAAGACCTTTGAGTCTTATTTTTTATATTTTAAACAAATATGCTGAACAAAATAAATTCCATTAAATTCTCTATACTGTTCTACATCATCTCTTTTCGAAATTATATCATGAACTAATGATAATCCATATCCTCTATTTTTTCCTTTTTTACTATAACCGGCATTATCAATTTTGCTCAGATTAATTCTACCCTTATATGTATTTGATATAGAAAAATTTAGTTTGTCTTTATTACATTCAACTTCTATTATTATATACTTTTCCTTACTTTTCAATGCAGCTTCTCTAGCGTTATCTAAATATACACCTATAATTTTACTTATATCATTTAAATTGTCTCTTAAATATTTATTAGTTTTTTTATTATTAACATTTTCATTTATATCTATATATAACTTTATTTTTTTCTTTTCCATTTCAACAATTTTGTAATGTATTAATCCTTTAAGTCCACCATTTGGTATATTTTTAATTTTATTCAACCAATTACTTTTACTTTGCTCATTTTCTATAGATAATATTTGATCAATGTATTCCCTTACTTTTTTGTTTCTGTTTCCTAACATTTCTCTAATTAGTATTAACTGATTATTATATTCATGTTGATTTTTACTTTTTTCTTCTATTACCTCTTCATAAGTTTTTACATAATCTAATAATTGATCATACTCTGACGATAATCGTGCATTATCTGTTTTTTCCTTAAAAAAACTTATTATAAATATTATTACACTTATAAAAAAAGCATTATTTATAAAAAATATTTCTTTAGATTCTATTTTTAAATAATTATAAAATATAAAGAAAAACATCATAATTAATCCAAAAAAAATTAGAATAATATTATTGACTATTTTTTTATTTTTATACCATTCAATTATACGCACTATATTTTTTTCTATAAAATGAAAATTTATAAGAATTAAAACTATCACCAAAATTGATACATTAGCAAAAATTATTCCAATAAAATTGGTTTGAACAAATGTCTTATCAATATTTAACAGCATCACAAATATTATTGCAAAAAACATTTCACCTATAGCAAATATGACATATATAAAAAAAGAATTAATCAATAATTTTGATAAATTATCATTATATACTATTTTAAATAATAACATAGTTAATATAAATTTGAAAATCACCATAATTTCTTTTGTTTCAAATGTTAAAACTAGACAATACAAAAAAGAAATTAATAAACAGATTAATATATTAGTTTTATTTATTTTAAATTTTTCTTTATTATTAAATCTAGAATATATATAACAATAAAAATAATTGTAAATAATACCTATTATAAACCAACTACTTAACTCCAACATATTTCTTTAATCCTTTCCTTTTATCTCTAGAAAGTAAATTTATACTCATTCCATTTTGAAAATAAATAGTATTATTTTTAAAATCGATTCTAGAAATTTTTTGAGTATTTACTAAACAACTTTGATGCGTTAAATAAAATCTCTCATCTAACTCATCAATTACTTCATTCATATTTTTATTAGCAATAACTTCATTATAATCTGTTTTAATAATACACTTTCGATCAACTGTATCTTTAACGACATAAATAATATCATCTAAATAAACTCTATAAGCAACACCTAAATATTCATAAGCAATAACTTTTTTAGAATCAATTTGTTTTATTGCTTTCTTTAAAACTCTTTTTAAATTCTTTTCACAATTATCATACTTAGATATAAAATCTAATAACATTATTTGAGCTTTCAAAGCATCATAACCTAATTCATTGTGAGAAGTAACCATAATTATAATGCTATCCCAATCAACTTTTCTAATTCTTCTAGCAATATCTATTCCAGAAATGCCTTCCTTTAATTCAATATCCAATATATATATTTTGGCTGCGCCATCATTTTTTATTAATTTAGCAAAATCCTTGTCATACTTTTCAAATTGAATAACATCATATTCCAACTTACTACCTACTAAAACATCGTTTATAAAATCTTTTATCTTTAATCTAAATTCTTTAATATCATCACATACTATAAATTTTATCATTTTATCACTCCAGTTTTCGCAATCAGTAAACAACACAAGGTCGAAAAATTTATAAATCCAATTCCCTCTTTATCCTTTTTTCAATACGACTATCTTTAAAACAACTAACATAATTATATAATTTTTCCTTATTAACTAAGCGAAATAATTTTTTATAATTATTCATAATTTCATGATAATCTTCATAACTAAGTAAAATCTTATTTCGAGCTACCTCAACTAAAGTTCTTTCTAAATCATAAATTTTAATTTTAAACCCTTTATAAGTAATAACATTAACACCAATACTATATAAAGAATCAGTCATAAAAATTTGTTTGATAAATTCATCATTTATCTTTCTATCCTTTTGTTTTGTAGCAATCCTATAATAGTCCTTCTTTTTTTTTAACAAACCATAACAATAACATGCACTTTCAAGCGTAACAATAGCATTAGGATGTTTTTTAGAAATATACTCTAAATAATCAAAATCTTTTGAACTGGAATACATTCCTTTTTTTATAAAGAACAACTTTTTTTCTGCAAGCATTTTCTTTATTTTATAATCACTAAAGCCCCTTTTTGTAAGTTCTTTATATGATAAAACCATAACATCACCTATTTAAATTATAGACATTATTTGACAATAAAGTCAACACAATACCGACCAATAACAAAAAAAAGATGACTAAACGCCACCTATATAACCACGACTTTTCTAATTCTTCTTTTGTTCTAAATAACTATATTCTATGAATTTTCTAACTTCTATTTTTGAATTCCTAAAAGTTAACGTTTATTGGTATTTGACATATTCCTATCATTAAAAATAATATCTAGTTTTTGTTTTATTTGATCCTTGTTAAATGGCTTTGCAATATAATCAACAAAACCTTCACTTACATATTTTTCTTTTGCACCAGATACAGCATCAGCAGTAAGAGCTATTACCGGAATTCTAAAATTCGAATTTTCTTTTAATTTTTTTATTGCTGTTTCTCCACTCATATTAGGCATCATTATATCCATTAAAATTAAATCATATTCGTTTCCAACAACAACTTTATTCAAACATTCAAGTCCATCATAACATTCATCAATTTCAAAATCAAAATCAGAGATTGCTCGTTTTGCTACTTTAATATTTAATTTATTATCATCTACTATTAATATTTTTCTATGTCCATAATCAATATTAGTTGTATTACTTTCTTTAGTTGTATTATTATTATTATTCAAAAGTCTTGAAGCTGTATCCATAATTTCTTTTTCAGTCATTGGTCTTTGAAATTTACTAACTTTTTGTGGAATATTTACCACAAAAATTGAACCTTTTCCAAATTGGCTACTTACATTAATCGTTCCACCCATCATTTCTATCAATGCTTTAGTTATTGCAAGTCCAAGTCCTGTTCCCTCCGTAGTTGTATTCTTTTCAATGTCTAATCTTTCAAATTTTGTAAATAATTTTGATATATATTCTTTCTTTATTCCTCTTCCTGTATCTTGACATGTAATTATTAAATTAGACAATCTTTTATTATAATCATTAACGCATTTAACACTTAAATTAATTTCACCTTGTTCTGTATATTTAATTGCATTAGTTAAAATATTATTAACAATTTCTTTTACATGAACTTTATCACCTATCAATTCATAAGGTAAATCATCAGATATATTTAAATTGAATTTAATATCTTTTTCCCCAATTCTAGTCGTAGTAACTTTGCACATACTTGTAATACTTTCCTTAAAATTATAAGAATGTTCTACAATTTCTAGTTTTTCAGATTCTATTTTATTTATATCCAAAATGTTTCCAACTATTTCAAGTAATGTTTGTGAAGCATTCACAATATCATGTGAATTTTCTATTACCTCAGGAGGACATTTTGATTCATAAGATAAATTATCTTCTGATAAACCAACTATAGCATTTAATGGTGTTCTTATTTCATGAGACATACTAGATAAGAAATCACTTTTAGCACGATTGGCTTTTTCTGCCTGATCTTTCGCTAATTCCAATTTTGTAATCATTTTTAAATCTGGATTTTCTATTGTAAAATACATTAAGAAACAAATTAAACTTTCCATTGTTGTTGTTATTACTAATTCAGGATATTTCATTTGGATAACCATAACACCTAGACCAAATAATAAATATAACCAAATTGGTAGAACCTTTTTATTTAAACCAACACTTTTTCTTTTTGCAATTAAAATTGCAAATATGACTAAACTTAATATAGCAGATAAGAAAAAAACCACTTGAACTGCCGGTCCATATGTATAATAAATTTTTTGAACCACATCTCTATGTAAATTATATGGAAGCATAAACACTACAATAGTTATTAATGTATCTCCTATTAAAGTTATTATATTGGCTATTTTTTTGTGCTTAAATGAAATTTCAATTAAATAAAAAATTAGTAATGATATGAAAATAATGAAATATACTAAATATAATCGTAATACAAAGTCACTTATAATAGTAGGTATTACATCATACTTATAAGACACAAAATCACATAAAAATTGTAATACCAATCCAACTAAATTTGTAATAAGGATATACTTATATATTTTATTTTCCCCATTATCTAGTCTTGTCTTTGAAAAATACAAGAAAGACAATGCAACAATATACATAAAACTAAAAATTATTACCCATGTAAGATTTGAGATAACCATAAATTCACTCTCCTATATCAATATTTTACCACACAAATAAGTCCTTTTTACAATTTCTCAAATATTTTAGATAAAAAAATATCTCATTAACGAGATAATTTTTTTTGTTTATTTTCACTAACAACTTTATTAATTACCAAAAATCCATCCTTTTCCTGTTTAATTTTTCCAACATCTCTTTTACCAGACTTGGCATATGGGAATGAATCTCTAATTTTAAATCTACATGGAACCATATTTTCATTATTAGTTTTTTCATAAATATATTGTTGAATATCATGTAATTTTTTTTCTAAATAATCTTTATTTACTTTAATGTTTTTTTGAAATTCTTCAGCAAAGATTATATGTGCTGCTAATTCTTTTTGGCCATCATCATCAAATTCTAATACATCACATATTTTAATTTCCTCTAATTCCATCATAATATTCTCTATATCAAAATTATAAATTTTTTCTCCATTTATTGTTGAATAATCAGATGCTCTACCTTGAACAAATAAATTACCTTTTTCATCAATATATCCAACATCTCCTGTACAATTCCATTTTATACCATTTTTATCTATATGAAAATATTCTTTTGTTGCTTTTTCGTTTTTATAATACCCTAACATACTACATGGGGTATTCGCTAAAATTTGTCCTCTTTCATAATAAGGTAATTCATTAAATTTTTCGTCAAAAATACCAATTGTAATTCCAGGTAATGGAATACCAACAGATCCTCTTGTACTTTCAGCCATTTGGGTTTGTGTTGTTATTGCTGCCCCACATTCACATTGTCCATAAGCAACTCTTAATCGAGCATCACTTCCATGTTGCTTAAATACCGTTTCTATCTTAGTAGCAACTTCATTACTTAATGGTTCTCCACCCTCAAATGGATAATTAAAAAACGATAAATCTTTATTTTTAACTAGATTTTCATCTAAAAAACCTTCATACATACTTGTTGGAGCAACACAATAATTCGGTTTTTCTTTAACAATATTCTTTACAAAAATATCTCTTTCAAATCTTGGATCCATAAATACAGACGTTCCATAAGACAACGGCAAATGTATCGATGTACTTAATCCAGTTGAATACCATGGAGGTATAATTTGATAAAACTTTTGCCCTCTTGAAATATCAACACCAGATGCTGGATATGATTGAATTGAATTTTGAAAACTATCATTTGACAATAATATACCCTTAGAGGCACCTGTTGTTCCACTTGAATATACCATTGTTAATGGTAAATCTTTTTCATATGAAATAGTCTGACTTTCTTCTCTATTCTTTCCATCTTTAATAAATTGATTCCAATACAATTCGTTACTATGACTATCTAATTTATATTTTTTAGAAACGAATCTTAATATTGAAGAATTTAAAGTTGGAAGAATAATTATATTTTTTATTCTTGAATTTTTTATTGCATCTTTTAATTCTGGATAAAATTCATCCATTATTATCAATAAGTCACTTTCACAATCACTAATTCTTGCTATTAAATCCTTTTTTTCAAAATGAGGAGCAATCATATTAGCAACTGCGCCTAATTTTGATAAGGCATAGAACGAATAAACAGTTTCCGGAATACCCGCTGCACAAATTGTAACAAAATTTCCTTTTTTTATTCCATACTCTTGAAATGCTTTTGCTGTTGCTTCAATATTTTTAAAAAAAGTTGAATAATTTATCTTACTTCCAAAAAATTCTAGCGCTAAATCTTTTGAAAAAGAGAAATTGTTATTATAAATTTCTTGAAAAACAGTCCTTTTAGGAATTTCTTTTCCTAACTCTTTTTGATTATAATTTTCAGTCCATGGTTTATCTATTGTTGGATATCCACTTAATTTTAATGTTTCAAGTTTTAATAAATTTTGTTTTGCTTTTAATAATTCGTCCTTTGTCATATAAATTCCTCCTAATATCACCGTATACTGCAAGCTCCCTTTTTCGGCATATACTACCACAAAAAAATAGTTTTGTCAAAATAATTAAATAGAAAATATAACTCATCTATTTTTAATTAACTCAATTGAAAATTTAAATAATCCTATAAATTATATATATGCCATATTACAACAAAAAAGATGACTAAACGCCACCTATATAACCACGACTTCTTAAAAATATTTTTCTAAACCAATCTATAGGAATAACAGTAAAAGCTATAACAATCATTATTTCTAATTCTTTTAGTGTTAATCCTGCCGTTCTAAATAAATCTCCTCCATAATAAATTAAAATCAATTGAACTATAAAAATAAATATAATAGTAGCTAGAAAAATTTTATTTTTTAACAAATTCGAAAGTAAATTAAGTCTATTAGTTCTAGCATTAAAACAATTAAAAATACCAATAAATATGAATAGACCAAAAAAAGCAGTCATGAAATATTCATCATTTACTCCATTTCTAAATAATGAATGAATAAACGGATTTTTTAAGAAGAAAACACAAAGTAATGATGAATAAGAACCAGTAAACAATATTTCATGAAGCATATATTTATTTAAAATTTTCTCATCTCTTTTTTTAGGATATTCATCCATATATTCTAATAATGGTGGTTCAAACGAAAAAGCAAGTCCAGCTAATGTATCCATAACCATATTAATCCATAACATTTGAATAACCGTAACAGGAGTATCTACCCCAATAAATGGACCAATTATTGATAAACTTATGGCACACATATTAACTGTTAATTGAAAAATAATGAACTTTCTTATACTCTTAAAAATAGTTCTTCCAAATAAAATAGCTTTAGATATTGATAAAAAATTATCATCTAAAATAACAATATCACTTGCTTCTTTTGCAACCTCTGTTCCACTTCCCATTGAGAAACCAACATCAGCCTTTTTTAAAGCTGGAGCATCATTCACACCATCACCAGTCATTCCAACAACCAAACCTAAATCCTGAGCAATTTTAACTAACCTACTTTTATCCTGAGGAAGAGCACGAGCAACTATTCTTAAATATGGAAGAATTTTTTTAATTTCATCATCTGATTTAGTTTTTAATTCATCGCTAGTTAAAATCAAATCATTATTATTTTTAATTAACCCTACTTCTTTTCCAATTGAAAAAGCTGTATCTTTATTATCACCAGTTATCATAACTGTTTGAATATGAGCTTTATTCACTAATTTAATTCCTTCAATAGCTTCCTTTCGAACTTCATCCTTAATTAATACAATACCAACTAAAGTTAAATTTAAAAAGGTATTATTTAAATCATAATTATCATTAATAGCTAAAGCTAATACTCTAATACCTTGTTTAGTAAAACTATTTATTTTATTTTGATACTTATCCTTGTCATAAAATCTTCTTTTTTTACCATACTTATCATAAAAACTAGTACAGTGTTTTAAAATCACTTCCGGAGCACCCTTAATTAACTTTTCCTCTTTTATATCTTTTATTTTAGTAACAGAAAACTTATCTTTACTATTAAAAGGAATAGTTTCTAATTTTTGATAGTCAACTGATTTTGTTTTAATAAAATTTAAAAGCGCTCTATCCGTTATATTACCACCTATAGGATTACCATTTTCATCATAGGTACTAGCATTATTACAAATAAGAGACTTTTTAAATAAATTGTGTAATCTAGGTAAATTTTGTAATTCATATTCAGTATGATAACTATTTAACTCTCCATCCATCAATCCAATAACTTCTAATTTACCCTTAGTAATAGTCCCCGTTTTATCAGAAAAAAGAATATTTAAACTACCAGCAGTTTCAATACCTGTCATTTTCCTTACTAAAACATTATTTTTTAACATTCTTTTCATATTTGATGATAAAACAAGCGTTATCATCATAGGTAACCCCTCTGGAACAGCAACAACAATAATAGTCACACTTAAAGTTAAAGCATGAAGTATATAACTAGAAAGAAGTGGGAAATTAGATACTAAACTATGAACCTCTTTCATATCAAAATTATTATCAATAAAAATAACTGAAAATAAATATGATAATGATACCAAGATTGCACCAACATAACCAATAATACTAATAATTTTAGCTAGATGTCTAAGTCTTAATTTTAAAGGACTATCAGGTGCAGCCTCTGAAAGTTCACTTGCCAGTTTTCCATAAATTGTTTGATCTCCAATACTAGTTACAATCATAATTCCTCTCTTACTATAGACAACTGTTCCTCGATAAAGATTATTTTCATCTTTTACAATTCCGTTTAAAGGATACTTATATTGTTCTTTAGCTTCACCATTTAAAGATGATTCATCCACTGTTATCTCGCCATTTACCAAAACCCCATCAGCCGGTATTTTATCGCCTGATTCAAGTAAAACAACATCACCAACCACAACCTCATCTATATTTATTTCAATAATTTGACCATTTCTTCTAACACGACATTTTATTTTTGAAGCCTCTTCTTGTAATTTTGAAAAAGCTTGTTCACTTCCATATTCTGAAATAGTTGAAATAAACGAAGCTAAGAAAATTGCTATTACAATTCCTACTGTTTCATACCAATCAAAATCTTTAATTAGAAAAATCGTTTTTATTGCTAGTGCTATAAGTAATATTTTAATAATAGGATCACCAAGTGTTTCTAAAAAATTTTTAAAGAAACTTGGTTTTTCAATCTTAGAAATACGATTTTCGCCATATAATTGTTTACTTTTTAATACTTCTTTATCTGTTAACCCTGTTCTAATATTTGTATCTGTTTTCATAGGCCCCTCCTATCAAAATATATTAGAGTTAAAAGTTAAATATAAATAAATTAAAAAGACATTTTTTGACAAAAAAAATAATTTAAAATTAATTAAATTATTTTAAAAAACAAATTTATCAAAACACAGAATATAAATCCAACTAAAGTAGGTATTATAATAGCAACAAACATCCACTTATTACTTCCTGTTTCCTTCCTTATTGTCATACATGTTGTAGAACACGGAAAATGAAAAAGAGAAAAAACAATAAAATTAATCGCTGTTGTCGTTGTCCAACCATTACTAATAAGTAATTTTTTTAATTCCACTAAATTATCAAATTCTGTAATAGTTCCCATTGCCATATATCCCATAATGATCAATGGAATAACTATTTCATTAGCTGGAAAACCTAAAATAAAAGCCATTAATATAACTCCATCTAATCCCATTAAACTACCAATTGGATCTAGGAAATTAGAACAATATTCTAATAAACTTAATCCATTATAATTAACATTAGCAAGTACCCATATTACTAAACCAGCTGGAGCAGCAACAGATATTGCTCTTCCCAAAACAAATAAAGTACGATCAAAAATAGAACGAATTAAAACTTTTCCAATTTGTGGTTTTCTATATGGTGGGAGTTCTAAGGTAAAAGAAGATGGCATTCCTTTTAAAATAGTATTTGATAACAATCTTGAAATAGTAAAGGTCATAAATATTCCCATTAAAATAACCAAAGTTAAAATTACTGTTGTTAATAGTGAATTACCTAAACTAACATTAAAGCCAACAAAAAACATTGTTATAATTGAAATTATAGCCGGAAACCTTCCATTACAAGGAACAAAACTATTAGTAAGAATTGCAATTAACCTTTCTCTTGGAGAATCAATAATTCTTGCCCCAGTTACACCAGCTGCATTACATCCAAATCCCATACACATAGTTAATGCTTGTTTTCCACAGGTTTTACATTTTTTAAAACATCTATCAAGATTAAAAGCAATACGGGGAAGATAGCCTAAATCCTCTAATAAAGTAAACAGAGGAAAGAATATTGCCATAGGTGGTAACATAACCGAGATAACCCAAGCTAAAACTCTATAGACACCTAAAACTAAACAGTTGCTAAGCCATATTGGTGCTTTTATCATTCTAAATAATTCTAATAATTTATCTTCTATCCAAAATAAAAAATCATATAAAATGGATGACGGATAATTTGCGCCTATAATAGTTATCCAAAATACAACCATCAATAGACACAACATAATCGGAAAACCATATTTTTTACTAGTTAAAACTTTATCAACTTTTCTATCCTTTTTATTATAATTAACATTTTCAAAAGTAATAACATTATCAGAAATTTCTTCAGCCTTTTTAACAATAGATGTTACCATAACATCTTCTAAATTACTAGGATTTAGTTTTTTATTATTTAAATCCTTTCTTGCATCAATTACAACCTTTTTTAACTTTTTATCAAAAAAATTGTAACCGAAATATTTATTTAATGACTCAATAAAAAAAGAATCATAATTTAACAACTTTAAAGCTAACCATCTTGACGATAAATTAGTTCTTTCTAAAGTTTTTTCAATTTTCTTTATAGAATTTTCTATTTCTTGTGGGTAATCAACTATTAAAGTATTTTTCTTAGGTTTTTCCACAGCTTTTACTGCCATTTCTAGTAAATCTTTAATACCTTTTCCACTTCTTGCACTTGTTCCTACAACTGGAACACCTAATTCTGTGGATAACTTTTTTAAATCTATTTTTATTTTCTTTTTTTTGGCTTCATCTAATAAATTAACGCAAACGACAACATTACTCGTAATTTCTAAAATCTGAATAACTAAATTTAAATTTCTTTCCAAACATACGGCATCACAAACTACTATTACACCATCATAATCTTCAAAACAAATAAAATCCCTAGTAACCTCTTCTTCTTGTGAATGAGCGATAAGAGAATATGTGCCTGGTAAATCATAAATCAAATATTCATTATCTTTATACTTAGTTACTCCTTCTGCACTTCCAACTGTTTTTCCTGGCCAATTGCCTGTGTGTTGATGCATACCTGTTAAACAATTAAATATAGTACTCTTTCCTACATTAGGATTTCCAACAAGAGCAAATTTGCCTTTATAACTATTATTTTTTTTCAAACATAAACACTCCTTTATAAAAGGCTAACAAAGATTTTACTAGAATCTTCATTTCTAATCGCAATTGTTGCCCCTTTTATCATATAGGCAATAGGATCACCTAAGGGACTTTTCATTATACATTCTACTTTACTTCCAGGAATAAGTCCTATATCAAACATTCTTCTTTTAATAGAATCATGTACTTCTACTTTTTGAACAATAGCCTTTTGACCTAATTCTAGATCTTTTAACTTAATCATCATTTCACCAGCCTTTAACTTTCTATAATACTATATGAAATTCAAAAAAAAAGGTAATATTTTTTTACCTTTTTAATAAAACACATCTTTTAAATATAAACCTTCTGGATGAGCTGTTTTTCCAGCCTGTCTACGATCTTGAGATTCTAAAATAGTTATGATATCTTCACTTTTTCTTTTTCCTTCGCCTATTTCAATTAAAGTACCAACTATATTACGTACCATATATCTTAAAAATCCTGTTCCAAGTAAAGAAATGGTAACTTTATTGACATCTTTATAATTTCTAATAAGTGTTGCTTGAATTATTTTTCTTTCATAATCATCTTTATTTTCTTCATTAGTTTTTGTAAATGCTTTAAAATTATGAACTCCTTCTAAATATTTAAGTGCGCGTTCCATTTCAACAACATCTAACCTTTTATTGTATTGATAAACATAATTTTTTTCAATAGGATCGTATTCTCCCATATTAATCTTATATATATATTCTTTACCAGTAACATTAAATCTCGCATGAAAATCATCATTTACCTCAACAATACTTTTAATATATATATCACTTGGCAAAAGGCTATTTAGAGCCTTTTTTAAATTTTCTGGTTCTATATTACTATCAAGATCAAAATGAGCTTTTTGATTTAAAGCATGAACATGTGCATCAGTTCTGCCTGATGCATGAATATCTACTTTTTTATCATTATTAATTTTTTTTAATTTTTTTTCTATTTCTCCTTGAACCGTTTTTACTTTTGGTTGTTTCTGATATCCTTTATAATTAGTACCATCATATGAAAATGTCATAAAATATCTCATAATAAAACCTCATTTCATTACTATTTTACCAAATATTTAAAGGTTTGAGCAAATTATATTAAAAATTATGTTATTTTATTATCAATTAGAACAACGATATATATCTTTAATTAAATCATTTATTTCATATCTATATCCAATTTTTATTTGTTTTTTAGTTAATACCAAGTTTTCAAATGAAGTTATATTCGGACCTATTATTCCATATTTTTTTAAAATATCTGTCTTACTTAAAACATCGATTTTTTTACCTTCTAAAACTATTTCTTTATCATATAACACATAAACATAATCAGCTACTTCTAGGACAAAATCTAAATTATTACTTACAAAAATTATTGTTTTATTATATCTAGTTTTTAAAATTCTAAATATTTTTTTTAATTCTTCTTTCGTCTTTCTATCTAAACCGATAACTGGTTCATCAATTATTAAAATGCTGGGATTTAAAATAAGAGCAGAAGCTAGAGCTAGTTTTTTCTTCTCACCACTACTTAAATTATTTATATTTAAATTTAAATATTTTTCATTTAAACCTACCATAATTAAAGAGTCATTTATTCTTTTCTTTTTTTCTTTTAATTTATAGTTATATAGTTTTAAAAGCATTTCTAATTCTTCTTTTACTGTTTTTTGTAAAAATTGGTTATTATCTTGAGAAACATATCCAATATCAAAAGCATTATTTAGATTATCAATTTCTTTTTCATCTATTAAGACTTTTCCTGTTGTTGGTTTTAAAATACCTGTAATTAACTCTAATAGTGTTGTTTTTCCTGATCCACTTTTTCCAACTATAGCATTTATTTTACCTGCTTTTAATTTTATATTTATATTTTTTAAAACTTCATGCTCACAATAGTTAATTTTTTTATAAGTAAAATTTACTTTATCAAATTTTATTTCCATAATATATCCACCATCTTATTTTTATCTAAAACAATTTTATTTAAAAGCTCATAATAACCAAGTTTAATAGACAAATCAGCTATGAATGGTAAATTCAAATTTGCTTGTTTAAAGTCTTTTTCTTTTTCTAATACTTTTTCTTTTTTATCTTTAGTCATTATTTCTCCATTGTTTAAAATAGCAATTTGTTTACCATAAATAGAATCTTCAACATTTGATGTTAAATTAATTATTGTTATTTTATTTTTTGTATTAATTTTTTTTAAATATTTAAAAACTAAATCTCTTTGTTTATTATCCATTAATAACATTGAATCATCTAAAATTAAAACTTCAGGATTATTTATTAAAGCTTTAGTTAGAGCAATTATTTGTTTTTCAGAAGCACTTAGATATTTAGTTGAACAATCTAGTAAATTTTTTATATTTAATTCTTTTGATAATTGTTCAATTTTTTCCTTTATTTCTTTTTTTGACAATTTATAATTTCTTAAAGATTCTTTTAACTCTTCCTCTACTTTATCTTGAAAAAATTTAATGTTTTCAAAGTCAGAACAAAAACTAACTTCTTTTTTTGAAACATTTATACTAGTTTTTCCACTGTGTTTTAATTCGTTTTTTAGAATTTTTATTAAAGTTGTTTTTCCACTACCACTAGAACCTAATATAGTTATAAAACTTCCTTCTTTTATTACTAAATTTAAGTTTTTAAACAATTCTAAATTTTCATAATTAAAACTTAAATTTTCAATATTTAAAATATTTTTCATACTATCACCAACATAGTTGTTATTATAGTATATTTAACCTAAATATACAAGAAAAAAAAGCTTTAAAAGCTTTTATTTTTCTATTTCATAACTATATATTTGATTTGTACCTTTAGTTGTGCAAGTTACTTTAACACTATAGCCATATTTTTTATACTCATCATCTAAATATCCATCTTGAATTAAAGTTGATACTGAAATAGATTTTTCACATACATCATTGCCATCATTTATAGAATCGGCAACATATGATTCTGCTGCTTCTTTTATTATATTTTCTTGATACTCATTTGCTTCATTTCTTTTATTTTTTATGATACCTGTTATGTTTGTAGAAACGATAGTTGCTACAATAGCAAGTACTAGTAGTGTAGCTAGTAATTCTATAAGCGTTAATCCTTTATTATTCATAGTTTACACATCCTTCTTTTTTTGTATATTATAAGTTATTTTTAGCAATAATTTTTTTGGAACAAATTTATTCATAGAACATATAAATTTCATTTTAAAGCCTGGAATAATTATTAACTTTCTTTTAAACATCTGATCAATAGCATACTTAGCTACATATTCTGATGACTGTCCTTTCAAAGAAAATTTCACATTTGCGACTTCATTAAATTCTGTATCAACAGGACCTGGACAAAGTAAACCAACATATACATTACTTTTTTTTCGTCTTAGTTCTTCATAAATTGCTTCTGTTAATCTTGAAACATAATTTTTAGTAGCATAATAAGTTGACATTAATGGTCCAGCTAAAAATGAGGCACTGCTTGAAACATTTAAAATATATCCTTTATCTTTTAAGATAAAATCTTGTAAAAATAGTTTTGTTAAAATATGTACGGCTTTAATATTCGTATCTATCATATCAAGTTCTTTATCAATATTAGTTTCATAAAATTCCCCTAGTAAACCAAATCCGGCGTTATTAATAATGATATCTATATCCTCTTTTTTTACTTTATCATATAGTTTCATACAATTAAAAGTGGATGATATATCTAAAGTAATTATTTTAACTTTAGTCGGTAATTCTTTCTTTAATTCCTCTAATCTTTTTTTTCTTCTAGCAACTAAAATAAGGTCATAACCTTTATGACTCAAAATTTTAGCCATTTCTTTTCCTATTCCCGATGATGCACCAGTTATTAATGCTTTCATATTATCACCATAAATATTATAACACGTACATAAAATTTAGCCAAATTAAAAGATGTTTTATACATCTATTTAACTTTTTTATATACTAATGCACAATCATTTGGAGTAAGATAATCTAAAGTAAATTCCTCTTCAAAAAATATTTCTTCATATTTTCTTTTTCTTTTATTATCAAATAAATAAGATAAAATGATTCCTTTTTCATTAAGATTAATATTTTTTAATAATTCTTTATAATTACCACGATAAAAATAAATAATACTTGATAAATTTACTAAATCATACTTGTTATTATCAGTTAAAAGAATATCTCTTATATCCCCTACTTTATGATTAACATTAGCTTTTTTTATTTGTTGTTGTAATTTTTCATAATTATCATCTTTCATATAATTATTTCTAGATATTACTGTATATGGAGTTATTATTTCATGAGAAAATAATTGTGAATTATAAATTTCTCCACCTTCAAAAAATTGAAATAATCCATCCCAAAATTCTTTATTTTCTTCTTTTAAATTTTCTCTAATTTTATCATAAAGATCATCATTTAATATATCATCATAGCAATCATCTTTTAAGAAAAAATCAAAATATTCATCTTTAGTTAAAGATAAAATCGCGGCTTTTTTTAATTCAAAAAAATACTTAGGAAATCTACTTATATCACATGAAGTTATATCATAAGTACCGGATAAAATACTATTAAGTATTTGGTCACCAGAAGCCGTAATAATCAAAGCTTTCTTTCTATTTTCTAGATATTTCTGATAGTAAGATATCATTTCATTTGAAAATTTATATATAAATGAATTATCATGATAAACTTTAGAATCATCATAGTTAGAATATTTACCTGAAACTATTTGTTGCGCTAATACTATATCATTATCTAACATATATTATTCCCCCTTAATTGTTTGCTATTATATCAAAAACGCCGATTAAAAACAATAAAAAAAGATGCTATTTTGCATCTCCTTCTACTAATTCTAAGATAACCATAAGTGCATCGTCACCTCTGCGTTCAGTTAATTTTAGAATTCTTGTATATCCACCATTTCTAGTAGCATAACGTTTAGCTAAATCATCAAATACTTTTGTAGTAGCTTCTTTATCATTTTGCATAAATGCTAAAGCTTTTCTTCTAGCAACTAATGATCCGTCTTTTCCGTATGAAATCATTTTATCAACAAATTTACGAACTTCTTTAGCTCTTGCTTCTGTTGTTTCAATTCTTTCGTTTTTAATGACGTTTCTAGTTAAATTAGCTAACATGCTTCTTCTATGTTTATTAGTGCGTCCTAATTTTCTGTAAGCCATAATATCCTCCTAACTAATCTTCATCACGGAATTTAAGGCCCATATCTTTAATTTTATCAATTACTTCTTTTAAAGATTTTTTACCTAAATTACGTATTTTCATCATTTCTAATTCTGATTTTTCTGTTAAATCTCCTAGTGTATTAATACCTGCTCTTTTTAAACAGTTATATGCACGTACAGAGAAATCTAAATCATCAATAGAAGTTTCTAGTTTCTTTTGTTTTGAATCTTCTTGTTTTGCATTCATTATTCCTGTTGTATCAGCTATTTCACTTAAATTAGTAATAATATTTAAATGTTCAATTAATATTTTTGCTCCAAGAGCCATTGCTTCTTCTGGACGAATTGATCCATTAGTACTAACATTCATAATAAGTTTATCATAGTTAGCATCTTGACCAACACGAGCATTATCAACATCATAACTAATTCTTTCAATAGGAGAATATATTGCATCAATTGGAATAAATCCAACTTTTGCATTCTCTATATATTTTTTATTATCAGTTGATTGTACGTATCCACGTCCATTTGCAATAATGAATTCCATTTCTAATTTACCACCTTTAGAAATAGTAGCAATAACTTGATCTGGATTAACAATTTCTACATCTGGATCTACAACTATATCAGCTGCTGTTACTACTCTTTCTTCATTAACAGATAAATGAGCTGTTTTAATTTCTTCGGAGTGGTTTTTAACAACGATATTTTTTAAATTTAAAACTATTGTTGTTACGTCTTCAACTATTCCTTCCATTGCTTGGAATTCATGCATTACTCCTTCAATTCTAACGGCAACTATAGCACTACCTGGCATACTAGATAACATAACTCTTCTAAGAGCATTACCTAAAGTAATACCATATCCTCTTTCTAAAGGTTCTAATTCAAATTTTCCATAATTATTTTTTTCTATATAGTCTGTTATTTTATATATTGGTTTTTCAAAGTTTAACACTTTAACACACTCCTTTTCTTTTATCCACGTGGACGTTTTGGTGGACGACATCCATTATGTGGTACAGGTGTTACATCAGTGATTGAAGATATTTCAAGACCAGCTGTTTGTAAAGAACGAATAGCTGTTTCACGTCCTGATCCTAGTCCTTTTACAAAAACTTCTACTTTTCTCATTCCCATATCAAATGCAGCTTTACCAGCAGCTTCTGCACTCATTCCTGCTGCAAATGGAGTAGACTTTTTACTTCCTTTAAATCCTAATGTTCCAGCAGATGCCCAGCTTATTGCATTACCTTCTTTATCACTTATTGTTACAATAGTGTTATTGAAAGTTGATTTAATATAAGCCTTACCTTCTGGTACATTCTTTTTAACTTTACGTTTTCTTGGTTTATAAGCCATAGTTATAACCTCCTTTTTTTAATAATTATTTTTTCTTATTAGCTACAGTTTTACCTTTACCCTTACGAGTTCTAGCATTTCTGTTTGTTCTTTGACCTCTAACAGGTAATCCTTTTTTATGACGAGTTCCACGATATGAATTAATTTCCATTTGTAATTTAATATTCATATTTACTTCACGTCTTAAATCACCCTCAATAGTATATTTATCTAATTGTTCACGGATACGATTTAATTCGTCATTATCTAATTGTCCTGCTCTTTTATTAGCATCAACTTTTGCATCTTTTAAAATTCTTTTTGATAAACTTCTACCAATTCCGTAGATATAAGTTAATGCAATTTCAATTCTTTTATTATTTGGTATATCTACACCTTTAATACGTGCCATAAAACACCTCCTATTTTAACCTTGTCTTTGTTTATGTTTTGGATTTTCACAAATTATTTGTATTTTTCCCTTACGTTTAATAACTTTACATTTTGGGCATCTTGGTTTAACTGATGCTTTTACTCTCATATTTATCCCTCCTATTTTCTATAGGTTATACGCCCACGTGTTAAATCATATTCTGATAACTCTAAAACTACTGTATCCCCTGCTAAAATGCGAATATAATTCATTCGGATTTTACCAGAAACGTGAGCTATTACAGTATGTTTATTTTCAAGTTCTACTCGGAATTGTCCTCCAGGTAAAACTTCTAATACTTTACCTTCTACTTCAATAGCGTTCGTTTTTTTTGGTTCGCTATTTTTGTTAGAATTATTATTTTTTCTATTATTTTTAAATTTTTTTGGCATTATTTCACCTCTTTGTTAAAATTGTATACCCTTCTTTTGTTACAACAACAGTGTGTTCAAAATGAGCAGATGGCATTCCATCAGCTGTTATAATAGTCCAATCATCATCCAACATATATATATTAGGTGTTCCCATGTTTAACATTGGTTCTACAGCTATTACCATACCCGCTTTTAAAACAGGCCCACTTCCTTTAATACCAAAGTTAGGTACATCAGGATCTTCATGAACAGCTGTTCCAACTCCATGACCACATAACTCTTCCACAACACCTAAATTATGTTTATGAGCGTATTGTTCTATTGCATATCCAATATCACCAACATGCGCTCCTTCTTTTATGGTTGATAAACCTACAAATAATGATTCTTCCGTATCATGTAATAATTTTTCTTTTGCTGGACTAATTTTTCCAACAGGATATGTCCAAGCAGAATCACCATGATATCCTTTATAGCAAGCACCTATATCTAAAGTAATTATATCTCCATTTTTTAATTTACGTTTACCTGGAATACCATGAACAACTTCATCATTTATTGATATACATATTGTTCCTGGAAAACCATATAAATTTTTAAAAGATGGAGTTGCTCCTGATTTTATAATAAAGTCATTTGCTTTTTCATCTAATTCCTTTGTAGTTATACCAGCCTTTATAAATTGTTTTAGATATTGATGTGTATCCCAAACAATTGCTCCTGCTTGCTTCATTAATTCAATTTCTCTGTCTGATTTAATTGTTATCATTTTTTCCCTCGATTACTGAACAAATTTCATTAAAGATGCTCATTTTATCTAAATTTCCATCTATTCTATATAATACATTTTCTTTTGCATAAAAATCAATCAAAGGTTTTGTTTCATCAAGATAAACTTGATAACGACTTTCAAAAATTTCTTCTGTATCGTCTTCCCTTTTTACTAAAGTTGATTGACAATCATCACATAAATTTTCAACTTTTGGTTTATTTTCTTCAATTGCAGTATTATAAACTTTTCCACAACTTGCACATGATAATCTAGATAATATTCTCATTTTAGAAATTTCTTTTGGTAAATCAATATAGAAAACAACATCAATTTTACCATTTATAGTCTTTAGCATTTCTTCATATGCTTTTGCTTGACTTACATTTCTAGGAAAACCATCCAAAATGTACGTATCTAAATTTTGAATACGATGTAATAAAACATCTAGAATTATTTCATCACTTACTAATTTTCCTTCTTTTAAAATATTATCTATTTTATTACCAATTGCTGTTTTATTTTTTATTTCATCACGAAGTAAATCACCGGTTGAAATGTGCATAATATTATATTTATCAGATATTAATTTAGATTGAGTCCCCTTTCCAGCAGCTGGAGGGGCAATTATAATAATACTTCCCATACTATCTTCTTCTTCCACGAGTATGACTACGTGTTATAAGTTCACTATCTAATTGTTTATAAGTTTCAAGTGCAACTCCAACAACGATAAGTAAACTTGTTCCACCTACTCTAACACTACTTGGTAAACTTGATATAGCACCAAAAATAATAGGTATAGCAGCAATAATAACTAAGCTTAATGCTCCAACGGTTGTAATTCTTTTTAAGACTTTACTAACATAATTTACTGTTTCATCACCAGGTCTAACACCAGGTATAAATCCACCATTTTGATTTAAATTTTCTGCAAGTTCTTTTGGTTTTAATTGTAAGAATGTGTAGAAATATGCAAAAGCAAATATACACAAAACATAAATAATAAAACCAGTTGGTGTTGTCATAGTTAACCATTTATTAACAAACAATGTAAATCCATCATTTTTTAAAGCACTAGCTATCATTCCAGGTATTGAAATAATTGCTGATGCAAAGATCACTGGAATAACACCTGCAGAATTTAATTTAAATGGTATATAGTTTTGTTTAGCTAATTTAGAACTTGTTGATTTGTTTGCATATTGAATTGGAATACGTCTTTCTGAAGTTTCAACAAAAACAACTCCTAAGATAATTGCAATATACATTATAACAAATAACACAAATTTAGTTATGCCAAAGGCTAATTGTTGAGTTGTTGCTCCATCAGGTATCATTCCATCCCATGCTTGAATAAACATATTTGGCATTGTAGCAATAATACCAGCCATAATTATTAATGAAATACCATTTCCAATTCCTTTAGCTGTAATTTGATCACCTAACCATAAAAGTAGTGATGTCCCAGCTGTTAAAATTAAAGCAAACATCATATATTCAATAGGAGTTCCTCCTTTTACAAATGCAAAAGAATACATATATCCTTGAATAAAAGCAAGGGCTATTCCTAAATATCTAGTTATTTGATTTAATTTTGTTCTACCTGTTCCTCCTTGTTTAGAAAGTTCGGCGAAATATGGAATAATATCCATTTGTAATAATTGAACAACAATCGATGCTGTAATGTATGGCATTACACCTAAAGCAAAAATTGAAAATTGCTCTAAAGCTCCTCCACCCATAGCATTAATTAATTCTAAAAATCCTAAATTGTTTGTTCCTAACGATTCCTTATCAATTCCAGGTACAACTATTGTTGTTCCTAGTTTAAATATAAACAAAACTACAAAAGTAAATAATATTCTTTTTCTTAAATCTTTATTTTTGGGATTAAATAGTTGCTTAAATCTTGCAAACAATTAAATCACCTCTGCTTTTCCACCTAATTTTTCTATTTCTTCAAAAGCTTTGCTAGAAAATTTATTAGCTTTAACAGTTAATTTCTTTTCTAATTTTCCAAATCCTAGCACTTTAACGCCAGATAATTGTTTCTTTAAAAGTCCCATTTCTTTTAATAATTCTGGTGTAACAACGGCACCATCTTCAAATTTATTTAAATCACTTAAGTTAATTACAGCATATTCTGTTTTAAATTTGGCATTACTAAATCCTCTTTTTGGTAAACGACGGTATAGTGGTAATTGTCCACCTTCAAATCCAGCTTTACGGCTATATCCGCTTCTAGATTTTTGTCCGTTTTCTCCTCTACCAGAAGTTTTTCCTAAACCACTTCCTGGTCCACGTCCAACTCTTTTACGATTTTTAATAGCTCCTTCTTGAGCATGTATTGAATGTAATTTCATTAAACTAAATCCTCTACTTTCTTACCGCGTAAACGTGCGATTTCTTCTGCTGTTTTTTGTGATTTTAATGCTTCTAAAGTTGCATATGCCATATTAATTTTTGTATTTGAACCAAGTGATTTTGATAAAATGTCTTTAACACCAGCAAGTTCAAGTACGGCTCTAACTGGTCCACCAGCTTTAACTCCTGTACCTTCAAATGCAGGTTTTAACATAACACGACTTGCTCCACGAACACCAATTGCTTCGTGAGGAATAGTTCTATTATCAACTAGGGATACTTTTATAACGTTTTTTGTTGCAGCTTGAACTGCTTTTTTAATTGCATCTGGTACTTCATTTGCTTTTCCAGTACCTAGACCAACTTTTCCTTTTCTATCTCCAACAACTACTGTTGCTGAGAAACGGAAATGACGACCACCTTTTGTTACTTTTGTAACACGACCAATATTGATTACTTCTTCTTCATATTGTTTTGGGCGTGGCGCTCTTCTTCTAGTTTCCATCTATTACCCTCCTTTTAGAATTCTAATCCATTTTCACGTGCTGCTTCTGCCAAAGCTTTAACACGTCCATGATATAGGTATCCACCTCTATCAAAGGATACTTTTGTAATTTTTGCTTTTTTTGCTCTTTTTGCAAGTAATTCTCCAACTTTTGTAGCAGCTTCGATATTTCCACCATTTTCAAGTTTTAATTCTTTATCGATTGAAGATGCAGAAGCTAATGTTACTCCAGCCTCATCATCAATTATTTGAGCAAAAATATTCCCATTTGATCTAAATACATTTAATCTAGGTTCAACAGCTGTTCCACTGATTTTAGTTCTAACACGTTCATGTCTAGCTTTACGAACTTCATTTCTAGATACTTTTTTAATCATGAGTATTACTCTCCTTTACTTAATTATGCTGCTTTTTTTCCTTCTTTACGACGAATATATTCATCTTTATATCTAATACCTTTTCCTTTATATGGTTCAGGTTGTCTTATTTTTCTGATGTTTGCAGCAAACTCACCAACAAGACACTTATCAATTCCTTTAATTGTTAATTCAGTATTGCTTGGAGCTTCTACTGTTATTCCTTCAGGAATTTCTACTTTTACAGGATGTGAGTATCCAGCATTTACAGTAATTGTTTTTCCAGCTACTGCAAAACGATAACCTACACCTACTGCTTCTAATTGTTTTTGATATCCTTCTGTAACACCGATAATCATATTTTTAATAAGAGCATTTGCAGTTCCATGAAAATTTTTGAAATTATCATTTTTTCTTTCTACAATTACTTCATTATCTTTAATGTTAACAGTTATGTTTGGATTAATTTCAGTAGAAAGTTCACCTTTAGGACCTGTTACCTTAACAATATTACCATCAACTGATACAGTTACTTTTTCTGGTATTTGAAGTATTCTATTTCCAATACGACTCATATTTATCCTCCTTACTTTCTACCAAATATAAGCTAAAACTTCTCCACCTAATTGTTCTTTTCTAGCTTCTTTATCAGTCATAAGACCTTTTGAAGTTGAAACAATAGCGATTCCAAGTCCATTTAATACTTTTGGAATTTCATTAGTTTTAGCATAAACACGTAATCCTGGTTTAGAAATTCTTTTAAGTCCAGTTATTACACGTTCTTTATGTTGTCCATATTTTAAATTTAGAACAATAACATCTTGTACATCATTTTTTTTGATTTTATAATCACTTATAAAACCTTCTTCTTTTAAAATTCTAGCTATTTCAGTTTTAATATTTGAAGCTGGTACTTCAACTTCTAAATATCTCATTTGATTTGCATTACGAATTCTGGTAAGCATATCCGCAATTGGATCTGTCATTGCCATAAAATCCCTCCTTATCTATTACCAACTAGATTTTTTAACGCCTGGTATTTGTCCTTTGTAAGCTAGTTCTCTAAAACAAATACGACAAATTCCATATTTTTTAAGTACTGCATGAGGTCTACCACATCTTTCACAACGAGTATATTCACGCACTTTAAATTTTGGTTTTCTTGATTGTTTTACAATCATGCTCTTTTTAGCCATAATATCCTCCTAATTCATTATTACTTTTTAAAAGGCATTCCGAATCCTTTTAAAAGAGCAAGTGCTTCTTCATTAGTTTTTGCTGTTGTTACAAAAACAATATCCATTCCACGCACTTTTACAACGTTATCGTATTCTATTTCTGAGAAAATTAATTGTTCATTAAGACCTAATGTATAGTTTCCTCTACCATCAAATGATTTAGTTGATATTCCTCTAAAATCTCTAACACGTGGTAATGTAATACTAATTAATTTATCTAAAAAGTTATACATATTTTCTCCACGTAAAGTTACCTTACAACCAATTGCTTGACCTTCTCTTAATTTAAATCCAGCAATTGCTTTTTTGGCTTTAGTTGCAACTGGTTTTTGTCCAGTAATAATTTCTAGGTCAGCTATTGCAGCTTCTAATAGTTTACTATTATTAGTTGCATCACCAACACCCATATTAACAACAATTTTATCTAACTTTGGAACTTCCATTACATTAGAATAATTAAATTCTTCTCTTAAACTAGGTACAATTTCTTTTGTATATTTTTCTTTTAGGCGGTTCATAATATACCCTCCTTCCAATTAGTCAATTTCTTGATTAGATTTTTTTGCAACTCTAACCTTTTTTCCTTTTTTATTGGTTGTATGCCCTATTCTGGTTCTTGTTTTAGATTTTGGATCTATCAACATAACATTTGAAACATGAATAGAAGCTTCTCTTTCTTCAATACTTCCAGCATCTTGTCCATTCGGTTTAATATGTTTTTTTACCATATTGATTCCTTCAACAACAACTCTGTCTTTATCTCTTAAAACTTCTATGATAGTTCCTTCTTTTGTCTTATCTTTCCCAGCAATAACAACAACTTTATCTCCTTTTTTAAAGTTCATGTTCTTCCTCCTTCGAAAGTTATAACACTTCTTTAGCAAGTGATACAATTTTCATAAAATCTTTATCACGTAACTCACGTGCAATTGGTCCAAATACACGAGTTCCAACTGGGCTCTTATCATCTTTGATAATTACACATGCGTTATCATCAAATTTGATATATGATCCATCTTCTCTTCTTAGACCAAATTTACTTCTAACAACTACAGCTTTAACAACTTTACCTTTTCCAACTGTACCGTTAGGTGTTGCTTTCTTAACAGTAGCAACCACTATATCTCCAATATTTCCTGTTTTAACTTTGCTTCCACCAAGTACACGAATAACACTAACTTCACGTGCACCAGAGTTGTCAGCAACTTTTAAACGGCTTTCTTGTTGAATCATGTATTCTCCTCCTCTACTTCAATTATAGAATAATTGCTTTTTCTACGATTTCCACTAGACGGAAATGTTTATTTTTAGAGATTGGTCTTGTTTCAACAATACGAACCTTATCTCCAGTTTTCGCTTCATTTTTTTCATCGTGAGCAGCATATTTTTTAGAATATTTAACACGTTTACCATATAATGGATCTTTTTTATAAGTTTCAACTAAAACAGTAATTGTTTTGTCAGTCTTATCACTTACTACTTTACCAACTAATTCACGAGTTCTAGCTTTTTCCATTATTTTTCCTCCATTCCAAGTTCACGTTCTCTTAAAATAGTTTTCATACGTGCAACTAATTTTCTAAGTTCTTTAATTCTTGATGGTTTTTCAAGATTTCCTGTTGCTTGACTAAAACGTAAATTAAATAATTCTTCTTTACATTCATCAATTTTTTTTGTGATTTCTTCGTTAGTTAATTCTCTTATTTCACTATTTTTCACTTGAATCACCACTTTCTCTTGTTACAAATTTACATTTGATTGGAAGTTTGTGCATAGCAAGTCTTAATGCTTCACGTGCTACTTCTTCACTTACTCCAGCTATTTCAAACATAACTTTTCCTTTTTTAACTACTGCTACCCATTTTTCAGGTTGACCTTTACCTTTACCCATACGAGTTTCTAGAGGTATTTTTGTTAATGAAAGATGAGGGAAAATGTTTATCCATACTTTTCCACCACGTTTCATATAACGTGTCATAGCAACACGAGCTGCTTCTATTTGATTTTGAGTAATCCAAGCACCTTCCATTGCCATAAGCCCATATTCACCAAAATTAACTTTTGTATTACCTTTAGCTACACCGTCATAACGTAATCTATGTGGTCTTCTATATTTAGTTCTCTTTGGTATTAGCGCCATTTTTCTTACCTCCCTTATCTTTTCCAGGAAGGATTTCTCCTTTATAAATCCATACTTTTACACCGATTTTTCCATATGTAGTATCTGCTTCTTTATGAGCATAATCAATATCAGCTCTTAAAGTATGAAGTGGAATATTTCCTTCTGTATAACCTTCAGTTCTCGCCATATCTGCTCCACCTAAACGTCCTGAAACAGAAGTTTTAATACCTTTTGCCCCAGCTTTCATTGCATTTCTAATAGCTCTTTTTTGAGCAATTCTAAATGAAACACGATTTTCAATTTGATGAGCAATATTTTCTGCAACTAATGCAGCAACAACATCAGGGTTTTTAATTTCCATAATAGAAATTTGAATATTTTCATCAACTAATTTTGATAATTCTTTTTTTAATTTTTCAATTTCATCTCCACCATGACCGATTACTACTCCTGGTTTAGCAGTATTTATAATTACATCAGTCTTAGTAGCGTTTCTTTCAATTAATATACTTGAAACTGCTGCGTCTTTTAACTTTTTCTCTAAATATCTACGTATTTTAACATCTTTATTTAAAAATTTAGAAAAATCTTTATTTCCTGCATACCATTTAGATTCCCAAGTTTTATTAATACCGATTCTAAGTCCGACTGGACTAACTTTTTGACCCATCAGTTTACCTCCTTATCTATTTTTCACCAACAACAATTGTTATATGGCTTGTTCTTTTTTTAATTGGATCTACGTGTCCACGTGAACCAAATTTAATTCTTTTCATTGTTTGACCTTCATTAACATAGGCCTCTTTTACATATAATTTTGTTTTATCTAATCCTAAATTGTTTTCAGCATTAGCAACAGCTGAAGTAAGTACTTTGTGACTTAATCTTGCTGCTTCTTTATTTAAATTACTTAAAATTATATCTGCTTCTTCAACGCTTTTTCCGCGTATTAAATTTATAACTAAACGAGCTTTACGAGGTTGAATTCTAAGCCCCTTTGCAATAGCTTTTGCTTCCATTTTAGTCCTCCTTCCTGGTAACTAATTATTTCTTTTTCTTGTCATCGCCATGTCCACCAAATTTACGAGTTGGTGAGAATTCACCTAATTTATGTCCAACCATATCTTCTGTTACATAAACTGGAATAAATTCTTTTCCATTATGTACAGCAAATGTATGTCCAATAAATTCAGGAAAAATTGTTGAACGGCGTGACCAAGTTTTAATTACTGATTTTTTACCAGATTTATTCATTTCACGGACCTTTTTCATTAATCCTTCAAATACATAAGGCCCTTTCTTTAAACTTCTAGCCATTTAAACCATCCTTTCACTATTTTTTACGACGACGAACAATTAACTTGTCAGAAGCTTTTTTGTTTTTACGTGTCTTATAACCTAAAGCAGGTTTTCCCCAAGGAGTAACTGGTCCTTTACGTCCGATAGGCGCACGACCTTCACCACCACCATGAGGGTGATCATTAGGGTTCATAACTGATCCACGAACTGTTGGTTTAATACCCATATGTCTTTTACGACCAGCTTTTCCCAAATTAACTAATTCATGATCTGCATTTCCAACTTCACCAATAGTTGCTCTACAAGTACTAAGTACTTTACGAACTTCTCCACTAGTTAAACGAATTAATGTATATTTACCTTCGCGACCAAGAATTTGAACTGAACTTCCAGCTGAACGTGCAAGTTCTCCACCTTTTCCAGCTTTTAATTCAACATTATGAACTACTGTTCCTTCTGGGATATTTTCTAAAGGTAATGCATTTCCAACTTTGATATCAGCATTTGCACCACTTTCAATTTTATCTCCAACTTTTATACCTTTTGGAGCAATAATATATCTTTTTTCTCCATCAGCATATTTAATCAAAGCAATGTTAGCACTTCTATTTGGGTCGTATTCGATTGATGAAACAGTTCCAACAACACCGTCTTTATCTCTTTTAAAATCAATAATACGGTATTTTCTTTTAGCTCCTCCACCACGATGTCTAACAGTAATTTTACCTTGATTGTTACGACCACCTTTTTTCTTTAATGTAACCACTAATGATTTTTCGGGAGTTGTTTTAGTTATTTCTTCACTATAATCTAACTTAGTCATTCCACGAGTACCATTAGTCATCGGTTTATAACTTTTAATAGCCATACGTATCCTCCTATTTTATTAGATAAGTTCGATTGAACTTCCTTCTTTTAATTTAACAATTGCTTTTTTTACTTTATTTGTTTTTCCAGCATAACGTCCAACTCTTTTTTTCTTTGGTTTAACGTTAATTGTATTTACATTTTCAACTTTTACATCAAAAATATTTTCAATAGCTTGTTTTATTTGTGTTTTATTAGCTCTAACGTCTACACTAAATACATAAGTATTTGTTTCAGCTAAAGCAGCACTTTTTTCAGTAATAATTGGTGCCTTTATAATATCTCTATAATTACTCATTAAACAAGCACCTCCTCAATTGTTTTAACTGCATCAACAGTAACAATCATGTTATCAGCAGCAACTATATCTAATGTATTAATTTCATTTGCTTGAAGTAAATTAACATTTTTTAAATTGCGTGTTGCTAAAATGATATTATCATCTAATTCATTAACAACGATTAATACATTTTTAGAAACTTTTAAATTTTCTAAAGCTTGTTTAGCATCTTTTGTTTTAGCATTTTCTAAATTAAAATTATCAACAACGATTAATTCTTTATCAATATTTTTATAAGCTAATGCTGATTTTAATGCTAATCTTCTTTCTTTGCGATTCATTTTTTTATCATAATTTCTTGGATGTGGTCCGAATACTATACCACCTTTGATCCAATGTGGAGCACGTGTACTACCTTGACGAGCACGTCCTGTTCCTTTTTGTCTCCATGGTTTTCTTCCTCCACCACTTACTTCACTACGTGTTTTTGTATCATGAGTACCTTGTCTCATAGCATTTCTTGCTAATGTAATTGCATCATATAAAACAGCATCATTTGGTACAATTCCCCAAACTTCTGCATTTAAAGTAATGTCGCTTACTTTTTCACCTTTAATATTTAAAACAGATGTTTTTGCCATTTTCTTGCCTCCTACTCTTCTACAGTTTCTACTGTTTCTTCAGTAGCTTCTTCAGTTGCTACGTTTTCTGGTTGTTCAGCAGGAACTTCTTCAGTAGTTAAAATATTTAATTCTTCTATTTCATTTACTTTTCCTGGATTTTTAACAGCAGTTTTAATAACAACTAAACCTTTTTTAGGCCCTGGTACATTACCTTTTACTAAAATGCAATTATTTTCAACATCAACCATAACGATTTCAAGATTTTGAATAGTTACTGTTAATGTACCCATATGTCCTGGTAATTTTTTACCTTTAAAAACACGCATTGGTCTCATTGTTCCCATAGAACCTGGACCTCTATGATAATGTGAACCATGTCCCATAGGTCCTCTTGATTGTCCATGACGTTTAATAACACCTTGGAAACCTTTTCCTTTAGTTGTACCTGTTACGTCAACCATTTCTCCTTCGGCAAAGATGTCAACTTTAACTTCTTGACCTAATGAATATTTGCTAACATCCACACCTCTTATTTCTCTAAAGAAGCGCTTAGGTGTAGTGTTTGCTTTGTTGGTAATTCCAACTGAAGCTTTTGTCGCTAACTTTTCTCTCTTCGTATCAAATCCTAATTGAATTGCTTCATAACCATCGTTTTCTTTTGTTTTAATTTGTGTTATCACATTTGGTTCAACTTCAACAACAGTTACAGGAATCAATTTACCAGATTTTGTAAATACTTGAGTCATTCCAATTTTACGACCTAAGATTCCTTTCATAATTTTTCCTCCTTATTTTATAACTTTATTTGAATATCAACACCACTCGGAATTTCAAGATGCGTTAATGCATCAATTGTTTCCTTACTTGGATTATTGATAACAATAAGTCTCTTGTGTGTTCTTTTTTCAAATTGTTCTCTTGAATCTTTATATTTATGAACAGCTCTTAAAATTGTTATCTTTTCAATTTCTGTTGGAAGTGGTACTGGTCCACTAACTTCTCCACCAGTTCTTTTTACTGTGTCAACAATTTTAGCACATGCACTGTCTAAACTTTTGTGTTCAAAAGCTTTCAATTTGATGTTTACTTTGCTTTTTGACATTTTGTATCCTCCCTTCGCCTATATCTAGTATAGACTCGCTCCGTGTAAAAACCCGATATTGAGATTATTTTTCTTAACAACTTAACCTGGTGTATCGGCAACCTCACACATCAATGCGTTCCACACATTCAAAATTATACTAAAATATTGTATGAAATGCAAGCTTTTTTTATGAAAAAGTGAAAAAATGAAAATAAAAAAAACTAATCATTGATTAGTTTTCATTTATATATATCATAATTGCCAAACATATGATAATTATTCCAATTCCACTTAATATAAAACTTGCTTCATTTAATAGTAATAACGATACAACATTCATAATTAATCCAATTTGTATTCCTCTTCTATATATCAACCATATTTTTTTATATTTATTATTATTTGGTAAAGAGGAAGTTAAGTTTATATCTAGAATATGTTTAGCCACTTGCTTTTCAACAGAAATCGGTTCCATATAATTATCTCCATAATTTTTACGTAGGTATTCACAGTAGTTACCAGGTACAGAAAAGCTTGTGTCTTCAAATTTTATTTTTTTAGTTGGATATATATCCGAATATTTATATTTAAATGGTTTTAAAGGATTGAAAGACCAAGTTATTTCATCTGCAAAATACTTAGAATTTTTACACAACTTTCCATACATTCTTGCATTAAATCGATATAGTTCTTTAATTGGTATTAAATTAATTCCTAAATTTTCAAAAAAAACCAAAACTATCATCAATATTGTATTAATTATTCTTAAGATAAAATCTAAAAATCGATTATTTGACATATAATCATAAATGAACACATCTATAAAAATTCCATCTGAATCAGTACAAGGATTTGGTAAAAATTTATTAGCTTCTCTTATATAGGTGTTTTTTAAACGAATCTTCATTGCTGGCCAATAAACTGGATACTTTTTATTTTTTTCGTAACAATGAAATACATATTTATCTCCAAGATCCTTTTTTAAAGCTTTAACAAATTTGTTATATTCGACCCTAGACATTGCAATATCCATATCATCATCCCAAGGAATAAAACCATGATGACGGACTGCACCGAGACAAGATCCACCCGCTAAAAAATAATTGATATCATTTTTTTGACAAATTTTATCAATATCTTTCATCATTTCAAGTAATTTATTTTGTAACATTCTAACTGTTATTTTTTTACCAGTTTCTGTCTTTTTTAAAACATATTCCATAATTCAAGACCACCTGAATAATATGTTATATCAAAAAAAATAAGATGTCAATCATCTTATTTAACGAATGGTAATAAAGCCATAAAACGAGCTTTTTTAATTTCACCAGCAATATGTCTTTGGTGTTTTGAACAAGCTCCAGTTATTCTTCTTGGTAAAATTTTACCTTTGTCTTGACTAATATATTTTTTTAAGATTTCTGGATCTTTATAATCAACTGATTTACCAGCACACATTTGACATATTTTTTTCTTTTTTCTATAAAATTCAGCCATTTTTCTTCCTCCTTTTAATCTAAGAAGTTATCATCAATTGAAACACTATCACCGAAATCAGCAAACGGATCATTTTCCACGCTTATATCGTTGTTATAGTTATTATCTTGATAATCATATGGGCTAACATTATCATTATTATTTGATCTATTTTGTGCTTGACTTTTACTTTCTAAGAATTGCACAGAATCTCCAACAACGTCCATTGAATATCTTTTGTTTCCATCTTTATCATCATAACTTCCAGTTTGTAGTCTACCTTCTACCGAAACTAGGCTACCTTTATCTAAAAAATTACATACATTTTCTGCTTGTTTTCTCCAAACAACAACATTTATAAAGTCTGTTTCTCTTTGTCCTTGACTATTACTAAATGTTCTATTTACAGCTACAGAAAATCTTGCAAACGGAATATTAGAACTTGTATATCTAAGTTCTGGTTTTGCCGTAAGTCTTCCTATTAACATTACTCGGTTCATCTAACTACCTCTTTTCTTATTTTTCAATTTTTGTTATTAAATGACGAAGTATACTGTCATTAATTAGAGATAAACGATCGAATTCGTTAATTGCCTTATCATCTGCTGCTTCAATTTCATAAACATAGTAATAACCACTTTTACTTTTTTTAATTTCATAAGCTAGTTCTCTTTGTCCCATGTCTTTTGTTGAAACAATTTTAGCTCCATTATCAGTTAATACTTTTCCAAAGTTATCAATCACTTTTTTTGTTTCATCTTCACTTAATGTAGCTTTAACGATAATCATAATTTCATAGTTTTTCATTTCTTACACCTCCCTTTGGTCTATCGGCTTCAATCTGAAGCAAGGAGTAAATTAATACTCGCTATTGATTATAACAAACTTACCGTTTTTTGTAAAGTCTATCTAATTTTATTCAAAAAAAAAAGAAGATATTAATCTCTTTTTCCAAAAATTCTAAGTAAATCAATAAAAATGTTTATAAAGTCTAGATATAATTCTAAGGCACCTATAATAGCTATTTTATCTTCATCATCAAATTCATAAGATAACATTTTTATTTTTTGCATATCATATGCTGTAAATCCTAAGAATACAATAATACTTATATAACTAACAAATAAATCTAAAGTATCATTTTTTAAGAATACGTTTACAAATGTACAAATAACAATACCAAGTAACATCATAAGTAAAATTGTACCAGCCTTAGTTAAATCTAATTTTGTGAATCTTCCTATTAATGCAAAGATACCAAATAAAATAGCAGTTATTAAAAAGATTAGCATTATTGAAGACATTTTAAATACTATAAATATACTTCCAAAAGTTAAACCTGATACAAATGAATATAAAATAAATACTATTCGTGCAGTTGTAACTTGCATTTTATGAATTCTAGCTGACAAATAGACTACCAGTACTAATTCAATTATTATTAATATAAAATATGTACCACCAGAAAATATATTATATAGCATATTATCATTTGAAGATACAACATATCCTGTTAAAAATGTTATTAGAAGTCCTATAAACATCCACATAAATACTTTTCCAAAAACTTTATTATTTTCCATAATTTCCTCCTTTATAATATATTAATTTAATTTCTATTTTTTATACATTAAATCTGAAATAACAAATGTCTCCATCTTGCATTTCATATTCTTTACCTTCTAGACGCATTTTACCAGCTTCTTTTACTTTTAATTCTGATTTATATTCTTTTAAATCTTCATAACTCATAACTTCTGCTCTAATAAATCCTTTTTCAAAATCAGTATGAATTATTCCCGCACAAGCTGGTGCTTTCATTCCTTTTTTGAAGGTCCAAGCTCTTACTTCGTCAGTTCCTGCTGTAAAATAGGTTTCTAGACCTAATAATTTATAAGTAGCTTTAATTAATTTATCTAAACCATTTTCTTTTATTCCTAAGTCATTTAAAAATTCTGTTCTTTCTTCATCAGTTAAATCTACTAATTCCGATTCTATTTTTGCACTTACGACTACAACTTCTGATTTTTCTTTTGCAGCATATTCCCTTACCATTTTTACATATTCATTATCATCGCTAATCAAATCTTCTTCACTTACGTTTGTCATATAAATAATAGGTTTTATAGTTAATAAGTTAAAACTTTTTACAAGTTTTAGTTCATCATCATTAAATTCTAATTGTCTTACAGGAATATTTTTTTCCAAGCTTTCCTTTAATTTATTTAGAACATTAACTTCTCTTATTACTTCTTTATCTTTAGACATGCTTGCTTTTTTACCAATTTTTCCAATACGGTTATTTATTACTTCTAAATCTGCTAACATTAATTCTAAGTTTATAATTTCAATATCTCTAATAGGATCAACTTTTCCTTCAACATGAATTATATCACCATTATCAAAACATCTAACTACCTCGATAATAGCATCTACTTCTCTGATATGAGATAAAAATTTATTTCCTAGTCCTTCTCCTACTGATGCTCCTTTTACAAGTCCTGCTATATCGGTATATTCAATTGTTGTAGGTACTAAACTTTTTGGTTTATATAAGTCGTTTAAAAAAACTAGGCGTTCATCCGGAACTACTACCACTCCAACATTTGGATCTATAGTTGCAAAAGGATAATTAGCTGCCAATATTTTTTGTTTTGTTATAGCATTAAACAAAGTCGATTTTCCGACATTTGGTAATCCTACAATTCCTGCTGTTAAACTCAATCTTCATTCTCCTTTCAATTAGTATCATTATAACACTTTTTAATTTATTTTTAAAGAAAAAGAAATCTTAACGATTTCTTTACAAAGTTGAAATAACTCCAACACCTATTGGTATTCCAATTATATACCAAAGCACTATTATTAAAATCCACAATCCTGTCATCAATAATACAGTTGGAAGAATTTGTTTAATTGTTCCAAAAATACTTATTTGAACTTTTTTATCATTATTATATTTTTCTAAAAAGGCTAACATAACAATAAAATATGCGAACATAGGAGTAATTGATTTACCTATTCCATCAGCCACTTTAAAGATAAATTGCGTAAATCCTGGTGTAATATTTGATCTCATGAAAAGTGGTATTATTGTTGGTGACATAAATTCCCATTTTTCTAATGTATTTGGCATTAATAAGCTAACAATTATTACAATAACAAAGAAAGTAATAATTAATGGAATTCCTGAAAATTTAAGACTTCCTATCCAATCAACCAAGTTTGCACATATTATCTCTCCAATATTAGTCCATTCCAAAATAGATATCATTTGACAGTAAAAGAACATTAATACAAACATATAACCTAAATATTCAAAGTTTTTAGATAATCCAACACTAAATTCATGACCATCTTTTATGTTTTTTGACATTTTTCCATATACCCATCCACATAAAACAAATAATAATGTTATAAATACTACAATTCCTTGTTTGAATGGTGCAGATGTTCCAAATAGTTTTTCCATATAGCGTGTTGAATCATTTGCAAGCAAGATCCCTGCGCCTGGTAATTTTATAGGTAATAAAGTATATATTGTTAAAAGGCAAAATATTAATCCAACAATTAATGCCCATCTCTTTGCTTTTTTTGATATAATTAGTTCTTCATCTTCTTGATCTTCTATTTTTTCTTTAATTGTAAATTTATACATCAAAAATCTTTCGATTATTAATGTTCCAATAAAAGTTATTATAAAAGTAGAAACTACCATAATATAGATATTTGATAATAAATTAAATTCATATGTTTTATCAACATCTAAATTTGCAGCCATTTGACTTAGATTTCCCATCAAATAATCATTATAATTAAAAATTAATCCTGCTCCATGACCTAAAGTTATTCCTAAAAACATAACTAAAATTCCAAATACTGAATTTTTACCTATATATTTATAAACTATCCCTGATAATGGTAACAAGAAAATAAAGTTATAATCTCCTATTACTCCAAAAACAATTCCTAAAAATAATGTGAAATATATTATTATACCTATTTTAACTTTCTTTAATGGTGAGAATAAAGCCTTAAAAAAGCCACTTTTTTCACATATACTCATTCCTATAAGAGAAATGATTAATAAAACTAATGGTTCGAATTTTTGAAAATTGCTTACTACATGACCTACTACATATTTTAATCCTTTAAAACTAAATATGTTATTTACTGTAATAAGGCTTGATTCTAAAACTCCATTGTTAATTGATGTTTTATATCCTTCTACTCCTAATAGTGATAAAACAAAACTAGCAACACAAATAAGAAGGGTTAAAAACAACATAACAAGTACTGGGCCATACAATTTTTTTGTTTTCTTTTTTAATTTTCCCATAATACCTCCTAATAATTTTCTACCTTTTTTAATTTTTTATTAAATTCAACTCTTGGTAGCATTATTGTTCTTCCACAATTTAAACATTTTATTTTAATATCTGCTCCTACGCGAATTATCTCCCAAAGATTTGTTCCACATGGGTGCTGTTTTTTCATAATAACAACACTACCTAATTTATAATCATGCATTATGAATCACCAATTGATTATATGGAATATTTATTTTGTTTTTATCAAATGTCATTTTTATTTCACGTAGAAGTAATCTTTTGATTTCTAAATGTTTCATTGGTTTGGTATCAACAACGATTCGATAAGTTATTCCAGAATCACCTAATTCATTAATTCCTAAAATTTCTATTTTACTTTTTAATCCTTTTATTTCATTTGATAATTTATCGCATACTTCTGAAAGTACTTTTTCTACTTTTAATAAATCCTCTTCATATGAAACCATAACATCAACAATTGCTTTTGAACTTTTAAAACTGTGGTTAATTACTTTTTGAATATTTCTATTTGAAATAATCATTACTTCACCTGTATATGCTTTTAATCTAGTCGTCCTAAATCCAATTGCTAAAACTTCACCTTTAAAATCATTTATAGTTACAGTATCACCTATCTTATATTGATCTTCCACTATAATTGATATTCCTGACAAAAAATCTTTTAAAATGTCTTGGAAGGCTAAACCGACAACCACTCCAACAACTCCTAAAGATGCAACTACAGCATTCATATTTACACCAAGCATTGATAGTATTATTATAATTGCTACTACTATTAAAAAGTATTTTATTATATTTAGAATTAAAACATTTATAGTCTTTTGGCGTCTTTGATCAATTCTAGAAAGTTTTACTTTCATCATTTTACTGATTATTTTTTTTATCAAATGATAGATTAAAAGGCATGAAAGGATTACAACAATAGGACCCATAACCTCTTTAACTAATATCTTTTCTAACATTTTATCACCTATTCTTTTATGTCAATTATTTCTAAAATTCTATTTAAATCAGCTGTACTTGTAAAGTTAATTACTATTTTTTTATCTTTTATTTTAACTTTTGCATCTAATTTTTCACGAAGTAAATCCTCAACATATTTATATTCATTATTACTTTTTTCACGCGGTGTTTTTTTAATTTCATGCGTATGTGTTTCTTGATTTGTTAATTCTTCGGCATTTCGAACCGATATTTTTTCATTTACTATTTTATTTGCTAATTCTTTGATTTTTTCTTCATCTTCTAATTTACTTAATGCTCTTGCGTGTCCCATAGAAAGTTTAGATTCAGCTATCATTTGTTGTACTTCCTTTGGTAAACGAAGTAGTCCTAAGATATTTGTAAGATGACTTCTACTTTTACCTACTTTTTTTGAAAGTTCATCTTGTGTTAATGAAAGTTTTTCGATCATTGCTTTATATGCATATGCTTCTTCAATTGCTGTTAAGTTTTCTCTTTGAAGATTTTCAAGCAATGCTATTTCCATCATTTGCTCATCTGTAAAATCTCTAATTATGGCTGGTATTTTATCAAGTCCAGCAAGTTTTGAAGCTCTAACACGTCTTTCACCTGCTATTATTTCATATCCTTTAATACTTTTTTTAATTATGATTGGTTGAAAAACACCATGTTCTTTTATTGAAGCTGATAATTCTTTTAAGGCTTCATCATCAAAAACTTTTCTTGGTTGATACGGGTTTGGACGTAATTCGGATAATTCTATATCTATTATTTCTTCATTTGTAGCTGTTTCATAAATTGTTTGTTCTAATTTAGCTACATCTAAATTTTCATTGTTAAATAATTGTTCTAAACCTCTACCTAAAGCTCTTTTTTTATTTTCCATTTCGTTCAATCACTTCCTTAGCTAAGTTTAAATATGCCTCTGTTCCTCTACTTTGTGGATCATAAGCAACTATTGGTTTTCCATGACTTGGAGCCTCTGATAATCTTACTAAACGCGGAATTATTGTATCATATACTCTTTCTTTGAAATAACTTTTAATGTCTTCTACTACTTCTAATCCTAAGTTTGTTCTACTATCAAGCATTGTTAATAAAACACCTTCTATATTTAAATTTGGATTCAAGTTTTTTTGTGCTAACATTATTGTATTTAATAACTGCATTATTCCTTCTAGTGCAAAGAATTCACATTGAACTGGAATTATTACAGAGTCAGCTGCTGTTAATGCATTTGTTGTCAATATACCAAGTGAAGGTGGACAATCAATGATAATATAGTCAAAAACTTCTTTTGCTTTTGTTAAATGTTTTTTCAATTGATTTCCTCTTACAAAGGTTGGATCCAATTTACTTTTTTCCATTAGTTCAAAGTCTAAACCAGCTAAATTTATTGTAGCTGGAATGACATATAAATTATTAAATTTTGTTTTTATTATTACTTCTTCTAACTCTGCATCATCTTTTAGTAGTTCATAAACACTTTTTTCATAATCTGTTTTACTTATTCCTACCCCTGTTGTTGAATTTCCTTGCGGATCTAAATCTACCAAAAGTGTCTTTTTTTTATAAACTCCTAGGGATGCCGCTAAATTTATACTTGAGGTTGTTTTTCCAACTCCTCCTTTTTGATTTACTAAAGCAATAATTTTACCCATTACAATCACCAAATTTCTACACAATCTACTACATTACATTTTATCATAAAATAAATACAAAATCTATTAATTAATAAAATTTAAATAATTTTCAAAAAAAAGAACTTAATCTTCCAGTTGGTCAATTAGTTCTTCTTTTGTCATTTTAGAATATCCTTTTATTCCTTTTTCCTTAGCAAGTTCTCTTAATTCATTTAAATTCATATCATGATAACTTACTTCTTTAAAATCACTCATATCTATCTCATCATCTTCATCTGGTAGACATTTATGTTCAACTAGATATTCTATTTCTTCTCTAGTTAAAGTTTCTTTTTCTAGTAAACTATTTGCTATTAAATCCAATAATTCTTTATTTTGAGAAATAACCTTTTTAGTAAGTTCATAACATTCACCAATTATTTTACGTTGTTCCTCATCTATTTCATAAGCAACTTGGCTAGAAAAATTACGACTTTTATTATAATCTCTTCCTAAGAAAACACTTGAATCTTGATGTTCAAATTGAACTGGTCCTAAATCACTCATACCGTATTCAGTTACCATAGCACGAGCTATTTTAGTTGCTTTTTCAAAATCATTATGTGCTCCTGTTGTTATTTCATTAAAAATAAATTCTTCTGCTACACGTCCACCAAGTAATCCACTAATTGTTTCTAACAATTCTTTTTTCGTAGATAAATAAGTTTCTTCTTTTGGTAACATTAAGTTATATCCACCAGCTGCTCCTCTTGGAACAATTGTAATTTTTTGAACTTCATTTGCACCATCAAGCTTAATTCCCATTACAGCATGACCTGCTTCATGATATGCAACAACTTTTTTCTCATGTTCTGTATACTTATGACTTTTCTTTGCAGGTCCCATTAATACTCTATCATGAGCTTCATCTATTTCTTCCATTGTTATAGCTTTTTTATCGCGACGAACAGCAAGTAGTGCTGCTTCATTTAATAAGTTTTCCAAATCTGCTCCTGAAAAACCAACAGTTCTTCTAGCAATATTTGAAAGTTTAACATTTTTAGCAAATGTTTTATTTCTAGCATGAACTTGTAATATTTCTTCACGACCTTTTATATCTGGTAAATTAACAGTTACTTGTCTATCAAAACGTCCTGGTCTAAGTAAAGCTGGATCTAGTACATCTGGTCTATTTGTTGCAGCTATAATAATGATTCCTTCATTTGCTCCAAAACCATCCATCTCTGTTAATAATTGATTAAGTGTTTGTTCACGTTCATCGTGTCCTCCACCTAAACCTGCTCCTCTTTGACGACCTACGGCATCAATTTCATCAATAAAGATTAAACAAGGTGCATTATGTTTTGCTTGTTTAAACATATCTCTAACACGACTTGCTCCAACACCGACAAATAGTTCAACAAATTCCGAACCACTTATATAATAGAATGGAACATTTGCTTCACCTGCAACAGCACGTGCTAATAAAGTTTTTCCTGTACCTGGAGGACCAACTAATAATACTCCTTTTGGTATACGAGCTCCAAGTTTTTGGAATTTTTTAGGATTTTTAAGAAAATCGATTAGTTCACTTACTTCTTCTTTTTCTTCATCTAATCCTGCAACATTATCAAAAGTTAATTTTTTACTATCTTCGTTTAATCTTGCTCTACTTCTTCCAAAATCCATAGATTTATTTGCACTTCCCATTTGTCTTGAAATAAAGAAGAATGCAACTCCAACTAAAACAACCATTGGAAGAACATTAATTATGAATAATAATATAGTACTAGAAGCTGGATCAGACACTGTTTCAATTTTAAATCCATATTTTTCTTCTGATGCTATTATTTTATTCATTACACTTTCTGCTAGTGGAGCCTTTAAAAAGAAAGTTTCATCTTCGTCATAATCTTTCATTTTACCGCTAATTTCATAAACACTAGCATTACTTCTTGGAGTAATAACAATTTCTTCAACATTTTTTTCTTTTACTTGTTTCATAAAACTATCAAAAGTTAAAACATTAACTTTTTGATTTGCAATGTTAAGAAAAAATAATACTCCTAACATAAATATTCCTATAAATAAATAAGGTAATAAACCTTTTTTTACTGTTTTTTTATTCATCAGATTTCTCCTCTCTTAATAGTACTTAAGTATTATATCATACTTTTCTTCTTTTGATTTGTCAAATTTTGATTTCTTTAATCCAGGAAGCCAAACAACCGTATTATTAGAATCTACAACGACTGGCCATATATTTCTATCATGCATTGGAATTTTACAATCAATAAAAATATCACTTACCTTCTTACTTCCAATCATTCCTTTAACACTTATTTTATCACCATCAACACGTGTTCTTACACGAAGTGGCATTTTTACATCTTTGCTACTTAAACGACAAGTATTATTACTAGTATCACTTGATGAAGAAACTACTTCTATGTTTTTACCGTTTGGTAAATTTAAATAATTTATAATTTCTATTTCATACTCATCTTTTGTCATTTCTTCATTAACAAAAGTTAATGTTCCATAGGATTTTATAGCCTTCAAATTATTTGGCAAATATATATATGCATTAGCTCTTTTTGATGTAATAAGTTGATGTAATAGTTCTGCATGATTATCAGTTATCAACATTAAATCATCTTGATATATATGTTCTAAAATATAATAAATAATTTTCATTTGAATAACTTTTTCTTCCTTTAAAAACTCATCTATTTTTAAAGTGTTTTGAACATAAATATTTGCTATTTTCTTTTCGACTTGTTTATCAATATAATCATTGTACTCAAGCAATGTTGTACTAAATTTATAAAATTTATTATGAACATTTGGATCTTCTTTTTTAAATTCAGGAACAATATACTTTCTGAAACGATTTCTTGTATATACATCTTTTTGATTTGAAGCATCTTGTACAAATGCTATATTATTGTTTTTATTGTATTCAAAAATTTCATCCTTAGTAACATTTATTAGTGGTCTTAAAATAGTATAATCTTCAAATTTTACGATTTTTGAAAATCCACTATATCCTCTTAAGGTTGAACCTCTTACAATACGCATTAAAATTGTTTCTATCAAATCATCACCATGATGAGCCGTTAATAAGTATTTTGCCCCGTATTTTTTTACGATATTTCCAAAATAATTATATCTTTTACTTCTTGCTTCATTATGAAAATTATCATCTCCGTAATCTTCAATTTTCATACTTTCAAAAACAATTCCGTGATTTAAGCAAAATTTTTCAACGAAAACTTTCTCACTCGAACTTTCTTTTCTAACATTATGATTGACATGTGCACATACTACTTCAATATCAATCACTTTTTTTATACTTGACATTAAATGAAGAAGTGCCATTGAATCTGGTCCTCCACTAACACCTACGACAATTGAGTCTCCATATTTAATACCTACTTCATTCATCAAAAAATCATACGCTTTATCCATTTTTACACCTCATACTTCATTGTATATCAAATTTAATTTTATATCAAGAAATTAAATTACCAATTTATTTTTTTAATACCATTTTTTTCCAAAAAAGCATTTGCTCTAGAAAAGGGACGACTTCCAAAAAAACCTCGATTTGCTGATAAAGGAGAAGGATGAACACTTTCTATAATCATATGTTCTTTATTTTCAATTAATTCTTTTTTACTTCTAGCATAACTTCCCCATAAAATAAATACCATTTTTTCTTTTCTTTTTCCTAACATTCTAATGACATTATCTGTAAAAATTTCCCATCCATGATTTTTATGGGATAATGGTTGATCTTTTACAACTGTCATAATTGAATTTAAAAGTAGTACTCCTTGTTTTGCCCAATCACTAAGATCCGTAGTTGTCCTTCTAACACCAACATCATCATATAATTCCTTAAAAATATTTCGCAATGATGGAGGCATTGCAACACCTTCTTGAACAGAAAAAGAAAGACCATGTGCCTCTTTATCACCATGATAAGGATCTTGTCCCAATATGACTACTTTAACTTCATCATAATCAGTATATCTAAATGCATTAAATATATCTTTATACTGTGGATAAATTATTTTATGTTTATACTCATTTTTAACAAAGACACCTAATTTTATAAAATAATCCTTTTTAAATTCTTGTTCTAACATAATATCCCATTTTTTATTAACCACAACAAATCACCATTTACATTTTATCATATTTGGAATAATTTGTTTCATTAAAAACAGTATTTCTTAAATTAAACATGGCATAAATATTAATTATGGCAAGTAATGCAACTAAGATATCAACAATTTTCCACAACAAATTTGAAGAAAGTATACATCCTAAAAACAAAATTATTAGTGTAAATACTTTTAAACTATATAAATATTTGCTTTTTATGGTGGAAAAAAAGTATTTTAATGATGATTCACCATAATAATAACCTGTTAGAATTGTGGAAAAAGAAAATAATAGAATGGAAATAAAAATAAAAATGTCCCCAAGTTTGCCTAAATGATAAGAAAAAGCATAACCTGTTATTTCAATTCCATTTAAATCATTAAATACAGGTTGTAAATAATTTGATGTCAAAATAATGAAAGCTGTAGAAGTACAAATTATTAAACTAGTTATATATACACCTAAAATTTGAATATATCCTTGTTTAACAGGATTTATATCACTAATTGAAGAAGCTATACTCCCTGTTCCTAATCCCGCTTCATTCGAAAAAATTCCTCTTTGAATTCCTACGACAAAAGAAGTTAAAAAACCTGAGTAAAAAGATTTAAAATTAAAAGCCTCAGATACAATAGATAAAAATATATTGGGGATGGAACTTATATTATTAATAATTATATATATTGTTATAAGTAAATAAAATACTCCCATAACAGGAACTATCTTACTTGTAGCATCACTAATTTTTGTAAGGCCTCCAAATATAATAAAAGAAGTTATTATAACTATGATTATTCCTATAAAATATGGATTTATATTAATTATTTGATTTAATGATTTAGTTATTGTATTTGTTTGTATACTTAAAAAACCACCTATATAACTTATTATAATTAAAATAGCATAAATTCCTCCTAATTTTTTCTTTCCCAAACCATTTTTTAAATAATAACTAGGTCCCCCTTTATAAAATTTGCCATCTTTTTCTTTATAAACTCCTCCTAAAACTGTTTCAACATAAGCTAGGATTGCTGAAAAAAAAGTCATTATCCATAACCAAAAAATACTACCTATTCCACCTATGTAAATACATAAAGCAATACCGGCTATACTTCCAACTCCAATACGACCTGCAAGTGTTATCATTAAAACATTGAAAGGTTTTATTTCATCTTTTTTTGTTTTTGAAACTAAACAGGAAAAAATAGTTTTAATTTTTAACTGTAAAAACTTAAGTTTCATTGAAAAATAAAGACTAGAAATAACTATTGATATCGTTGCAATTAACCAAACAATTTTATTTATAAAGCTCAACATATTATCACCAATACTATAATATTCAAAAAGAAATAATTTTTTTGTCAAAAAAAAAGATGATATTAATCATCTAAGTTATTTGCTATATCTACAAAAATATCTATTGATACCTGTTCAGCCCTAATACTTGTATCTAAATTATATTTACTCAAAACTTCATTTACTTTTTCTAAATCATATTCTTTTAAATTGTTTTTTAGAGTTTTTCTTTTTTGTTTAAAACTATCTCTTATTAATTTAAAAAATAATTCTTTATTCTTTAAATCTAATTTTTTTTCTTTTTTACTAAATTCTACTACTATACTATCTACATTTGGTTTAGGAATAAAAACATTTCTACTTATGTCGATAATTTTTTTAACGTTAAAATAGTAATTTAAAAAAATAGATAATGAATTATAATCCTTTGTTCCAACAGATGCCTTAAAACGATTACCAACCTCTTTTTGAACCATAACAACTATTTTATCTGGCATAATATTGTCTTCGATTAATTTAATTATAATTGGAGTTGTTATGTAATAAGGTAAATTTGCAACCACATACAATTTATCATAATTATAACTTTCTATATCACTTTGAACATCACTTTTTAAAAAATCTTTAAACAAAACATTAACATTGTCATAATTTTCTAACATTTTGTCCAAAATCGGTTTTAATGATGTATCTATTTCATAACATAAAACATTACCAGCCTTTTGACATAATTTAGTAGTTAAAGCTCCTGCACCAGGTCCTATTTCAATAGCTAATGTATTTTTATCAATATCAGCTAGTTCAACAATTCGATTAGTTATATTTTCATCAATAATAAAATTTTGTCCAAACATTTTTTTAAAATTAAAATTATTCGTCTTCATTTCATCTTTTAATGTTTTTAATGAATATTCCATATAATCACATCCATACCAAAAATTATACTAAAATATTAATATATATGCAAACAAAAATGAGGATTACCATCCCCATCTTTTAACATTAATTTGATAATTTAGACCAGATACACCACCTACTTTTGCATCTGCAGTTGAACCATAGGCTAAATCTATCCAAATAGTTCCTTTTGAAAAAGCACTATTCATTGAACCACCACGGTCTAACACAACAGCTGTAATAGGTTGTTGTCCTGCTTTAACTATTTCAATTATAGTTCCACAAGGAAATTTTTGAATAGCTGCAGCTACTATACGAACTTGACCGAATGTAGAATCATTATAATAGATTCCATCATTATATAAATTATGTTTCGTTCCTTTTGCAGTTTTGCAAGCTAAATTACCTCGTCCTGAACATCCAGCACAATCTGGACCATAACCAGTTAACTTACCAGTCATTACCTCTAAAGTAGTAGATGCAGGCACTACCTCTTCTTTTGGTTGTTCTTCAACAGTTGGTTGTTGTTGAACTACTTCTTGCTCTACTGTATTAACTACAGGAGTTTGTACTTCAACAGGTTTTGCCTCTTCTTTTTGCGTTTGTAAAACAATTGGTTGACTATTAACAACAGTCGTTCCAAAATCCATATTTTTATTATCTACATTTAAAACATATTCATCATATGTTCCAACATTAAAGATAGAAATAAATGATACAAATAACATTCCTACCCACCTTAGAAAGTGTTCTAGTAAATATATATTCATTTTTTATTCACCTCATAATGACAACTAAATTTTATCATAAATCAAGCTTTAAGTCAAATTGACAAATAGCATTACTAGTTGTTACTTCTAATACTTCATCAAGGGGTAAATTCTTCAACTCCGCTATTTTCTTAGCTACATAAATAACATTGCAAGGTTCATTTTTTTCTCCTCTATGTGGTTCTGGAGTTAAATATGGACTATCAGTTTCTAATAAAAAATTATTTAATGATAGTTCTTCTACAATATCTTTTAATTTATGTGCATTTTTAAAAGTTAAAACACCTCCTATACCTAATTTAATATTCATTTTTATAAATTCATAAGCCATTTCTTTACTATAACTATAACAATGCATTACTACTTTATTATTAGTTATAGAAGATTTTTTTAATATATCTAAAGTATCCTGCGCTGCATCACGACTATGTATAACGATTGTTTTATTGTATTTTTTTGCTAATTCTATTTGTTTTTGAAAAACTTTTTTTTGTAAATTTTTATCTACATTGTCATAATGATAATCAAGTCCTATTTCTCCTATTCCAACTATTTTAGGATTAGACATATTATTTTCTACAAACTTTAAAGTTTCTTCATAATTATCATGTATTTCACTTGGATGTAGACCGATTGTACCATATATATTTTTATATTTATTACATAGTGCAACTACTTCCTTATTAGTTCGATCATCTACACCACTTACTATAAGTATATTATTTTCAACCCTCTTTATGACGTCTTCTACATTGTCATAATCTTTACTATCCAAATGACAGTGTGTATCTATATACATAAAATCACCTCTTTTTTAGTATAACAAAAAAAGTTTCAATAAGAAACTTTAATCTAACCTTTTAAACACACAATAATGTATCTTATTGCACATATAAATATTAATACTAAATACAGTACATCTATAAAACTTGTATCAATTATAGCACTACATAGTAGCGTTATGAAAATACCTACTCCTATCAATACAACATACTTCATATCCGCATATTTACTAGTAGTCATATTTTTCCCTTTCTATTCTTATTAAGCAACAATAACAATATAGCACATTAATATTATATCAGCAATGACTTTTTCCTTTATTTTTACGACAATTTACAACATTTTACACTAAAAAAGATAATGTTATTCATTATCCTTATTTATTTCTTGCATTTTTTCCTCTTTATTGATTCTAACAAATAAAGGTTCTGGTTGGTTTAGCTTTGTATGATCTTCCAAACCATCAAAATTAATGCTTTCAATTGATTTATTATTAGTATTTAATTGTTCAAAAATCTTTTCAGCTGTTTCAGGTAAAAATGGTTGTAATAAAACTGCTCCAGATCTTATACTTTCAAGTAAATTATATAAAACTGTCTTTAAACGTTCTTGCTTATTTTCATCTTTTGCGAGAATCCAAGGTGTAGTTTCATCTATATATTTATTACTTCTTCTAAATATTTCAAAAATTTCATCTAAAGCCTCCATTGTTTTAAAACTATTCATTTTTTCTTCAACTTTAGATGGTGTATTTATTACAATATCTTTTAATTCATTATCAATTTCTTCAAATTCACTTGGTTTAAATACTTCTCCATCAAAGTATTTATGAGCCATTGATATTGTTCTATTTACTAAATTTCCTAAAACATTAGCAAGATCTGAATTAATACGATCAATAAATAAATCATAAGTGAAAGTTCCATCACTATTAAAAGGAATTTCATGTAACAAATAATATCTTACAGTATCAGTTCCAAAATGTTGCGCTAAAGCATCAGCATAAACAATATTTCCTTTTGATTTACTCATCTTATCATTACCAAATAAAACCCATGGATGAGCAAATATTTTTTCTGGTAAAGGTAAATCTAAAGCCATTAACATAATAGGCCAATAAATTGAATGAAAGCGGATGATATCTTTTCCTATAAATTGAATATTAGCTGGCCAATATTTTTTAAATTCTTCACTATGGTTACCATCTGGATCATATCCTAAGAAAGTAATATAGTTACTAAGTGCATCTATCCAAACATATATTATATGTTTATCATCAAAATCAACTGGTACTCCCCAATCAAATGATGTACGAGTTACACATAAGTCTTGAAGACCTGGTTTTAAGAAATTATTAACTATTTCATTTTTTCTACTCTCTGGTTGAATGAAATCAGGATGAGTATCAAGATATTCTTCTAATCTTTTAGCATATTTTCCTAAATTAAAGAAATACGCCTCCTCACTAGCCCTAGTTACTTCACGACCACAATCTGGACATTTTCCATCAACTAACTGTGATTCTGTAAAGAAGGACTCACATGGTGTACAATAAAGACCATCATACTTTCCTTTATACAAATCTCCTTGCTCATACAATTTTTTAAAGATTTTAGTTACTTTTTTACGATGTTCAGGATTTGAAGTTCTAACAAATTTAGTATAACTAGTATTCAAACTATCCCATACTTGCTTTACTTCACCTGCTATATTATCAACATATTCCTGTGGTGTAATCCCAGCCTCTATAGCCTTTTTTTCAATTTTTTCTCCATGTTCATCTGTACCTGTTTGAAAATATACATCATAACCTAGTAATCTTTTATATCTTGCATACGCATCAGCTAAAACAATATCATAAGAATTACCAATATGTGGTTTACCCGATGCATAAGCTATTGCTGTTGTAATATAAAATTTTTTTTCCATAATATTCCTCCTTAATTAGTACTTCCAAATCCTGAAATTCTAACATTATTTATTTCTTCTTCATCATCTACGGTTAAATATTTCATAAATATACCTTGCACAATATGATCACCTTTTTTAACAATAAAATCTTCTTTACCTTCATTTTGTAAACTAATCCACATATGCCCTTCATTTGTCTCATTATTATAGTAATCACTATCTATAACACCAGTTTGATTGGTCATTCTAACATTATATTTAAACCCCATACTACTTCTAACAATTAGAAATAAAACTTCATCTTCATTCATTTGAACTTTTATACCCAGAGGTATTTTTTTTATTTCACCAGGTTTTATTTGAAAATCATTTATTGCTACAAAATCATAACCGGCACTGTTTTTTGTACTACGTGTTGGTAAAGTATATTCATCATATAATTTTTTATTATCACAAATATCCTTTCTAAATTGATCATAACTAATTTTTTCAAAGCAACGCATAAAACCATCCTCCTAATAAAAAAACGTCCTTATATTAAGGACGAATAAATCGCGGTACCACCTTATTTTATAGATAAAATCTATACTCTCAAATATCTAACGCATATATACGGTTTAAGCTAAATTAATTCACTTAAACAATTCCAGAGCCATTTCAAATAATTTGTTTTATTTACTTTCACCAAACATAAACTCTCTGTAAAAACAATATTATTCTTCTCTCTTTCATAATTTTTAAATATGATTAATTATAACATAAAGATTTTTATTCTTCAAGATATTTAGATAAAAAACTAGAAGTTATATTAGCTATTTTTTCTTCTAATTGACCTACTTGATTTTCTGTTGACAAAATAATTACTAACCCAACCACATCTCCATGAGCACTAATAGAATTTATTATATAACTTCCCTCAATACTTTCATCGTTTATAATTTCTATATTTTTAAAGTGATTTTCAACTATATTTTCTCTTCTTTGAATTGAAGTTAACAAATTATTACTTATTGGTTGATTTAAATACTTTTTTTTATATTCTCCCGATGCAGCTATAATAGAATCTGTATCGGTTATAATAATATTATGTTTTATATAAGAATTCACGACATCAGTTAAATTTTGAGCAAAATCTTCTAATTTTTTCATAACAGAAAATTTTTTTAAAATTATATTTTCACTAGTATCAACAAAAATTTCTACATTTTCTCCTTCATGAATACGAAGTGTTTTACGAATTTCTTTTGGAATCACAACGCGTCCTAATTCATCTATTCTTCTCACAATTCCTGTTGCCTTCATACTTTACCTCACTCTCTATGGATATTTTGGTTAAAATTACCTTTTTTATACTTTAAAAATTGGTTTTTGTGGTATAATGTCATATGCAAGGAGGAAAAATATTATGGAAAAAACTTTAATCTTTGGACATAAAAAACCTGATACAGATAGTGTTACAGCTTCTATAGCTTTATCATATTTAAAAAATACCCTTGGAGATCAAACAATTCCTACGATTCTTGGTAATCCTAATAATGAAACAAAGTATGCATTAGATTATTTCAAAGTAAAACAACCAAAATATTTAAACGACGTCAAATTACAAATAAGAGATATTAATTATTTAAAAAATTACTATATGGACGAAACTAATTCAATTTATGAAGGTCTTAAATATATGAATGAAAATGAGATTGGAACATTACCTATTGTAAATGATGAAAATAAACTTGTTGGTATTGTTTCATTAAAAGATATTTCTAAAGCTCAATTTGAAAATGAAAATACTATTTTAAATACATCATATAAAAATATAATAGATACAATAAATGCTGAAGAAATATTAAAATTTGATGATGAAATCAAAGGGGAATTATTAATTGCTTCATATCGTAGTACAACATTTATTGAAAACATTAATATAAATGAAAATACAATTCTTATGGTTGGTGATAGACATAGTATTATTGAATACGCTATTAAGAGCAACGTTAAAATGATTATTTTAACTGGTAATGCTCAAATAAAAGAAGAACATCTTGAAATGGCTAAGAAAAATAAAATTAATGTAGTTAGAACACAAAATCATACTTTAAAGACTTCAAGAAAAATAGAACTTGCTAATTACTTAAAGGAATTAACCTTAACAGATGATGTTGTAACGTTTAATGAAAATGGATATGTTAATGATTTTGTCGATATTGCAAATAAAAGAAAATTTAGTAATTACCCAATTATAAATGATAAAAATATATGCCTTGGTATGTTAAGATTTTCTGACATAAATGATAAAAAAAGAAAAAAAGTTATTCTTGTAGATCATAATGAAGCTAGTCAAAGTGTTGACGGTCTAGAAGAAGCAGACATTGTTGGTATTGTTGATCACCATAAAATTGGAACAATTGGAACTACACTTCCAATAAACTTTAGAAATATGCCTGTTGGTAGTACAAATACAATTATATATATGCTATTTAAAGAAAATAACATAGAAATTCCTTCACATATTGCAGGACTTATGTTATCTGGAATTATTTCAGACACATTGTTATTTAAATCTCCTACAACAACTGAAATAGATAAAGAAATAGTTAAAGATTTAGCTAAAATCGCAAACGTTGATTACGAAAAGTTTGGGATGGATATGTTAAAAGCAGGTGCATCTTTAAAAGGTAAAACAAAAGAAGAAATTTTATATTCAGACTTTAAAAACTTTACAATTGACGGTAAAAAAGTTGGAGTTGGACAAGTTGTAACTCTAAATATCGACGAAATTGAAAAAGAAAAAGATGAATATATAAAATTAATCAATAATGTTGCCGAAAATAATGATTATCATATAGTTGCACTATTTGCTACAGACATTATTAAAAATGGTTCATATATTTATTATAATGATAATGCAAAAGAAGTATTAGATAATTGCTTTGATGTAGATGAATTTAAACAAGGATGTTATTTAGACGGTATTGTATCACGTAAAAAACAAATGATTCCTAATATAATGGACGCTATAGAAAATAAATAAAAAAGCTTATGTAAAATCATAAGCTTTTTTTGTGTCAATAAAACATTAACTAGAAATAGCCTTTTTAATAACTTCTAATAATTCTATTAAATAATAAATAAAATGACGATCTAATTTAACAATATCTAATGTTATTATTAAACATTCATGTTTCATACTAAATCTAAACATGCGACTAATAGCACTAACTTCTGTAAATAACAAATCTCCTCTTAAAATATTAGTTATTTCTTTAGGTAAAGTTATTTCAACAAAATTACTAGTTTGTCGAACTTTTATAATATTTAATTTATTAGCTTCTTTTTCAAACCATTCTTCATACATATAAATTAAAATACTTTCTGTTATTTTACCAAAACGATCTTCTAATTCTTCCTTAACTTTTATTAATTTGTCATAAGAATCGATACTATTTATTTTTTCATGAATTTCAATTTTTAAATCAACTTCATTAACATATTTGTCATCAATTGAAGTTTCTACT
>OGYD01000067.1_pt1 | contig 80437 bp, 71 predicted proteins | sample 1576441 | NCBI WGS metagenome assembly OGYD01 (sample SAMEA3541537, study PRJEB24748) | human gut metagenome | biome: human gut; feature: human-associated habitat; material: faeces | place: China | collected 2012 | reverse complement strand
AGAAGGTCGAGGTTCTGAGACTCTGCCCACTGGGCCACCCAGGCATGCCGCGGATCTTCCGTGACGAAGCCCTGGGCTATCGAGTCGCCAATCACAAGGCACAAGGGGCGTGCCTCAATGGGCTCGAGCGTCGTGCCGTCGCCCCAGATCCTGCCCAGGTGCACGCCGCGAAGGCAGGGCAGCCATATCTCCACCTCATGCTCTGGCCCGAAACCCGGAAGGCGCTGCAGGTGCCAGGAAGGATGGAGCGTATCCTCATCGAGATACCAGCTGACGACCTCTCTGCCCTCTCCTGCCTCATGGAATGCAAGCTTCCGTCCATCGCAGGTGCAGGACACCCCGTCATGTGCCTTCCAGGCAGCAGGGTCTTTTCCGTCCACATCCTTGAGCACCGCCCGGGTGCCGGAAGGCTCCTCATCCCACACAAGCTCGAGCGCAATCTCGAGCGAGTTCGTGCGGAGACGCAGCACCATGCCTGCAGAGGTCTTTCCCATCTGCTTGTAGAGCCCTGGATGCCATGCCACACAGCTGCCGAGCGCGCGCATGCCCGCCTCGCTCATGCGCCAGGGACGGGTGAGGCCCGCTGCCTCCTCTTCCGTGCGGAGCGCTCCATGGAGGAAGCGCGCTGCCGGCGCCTCGATGAGGAGCCGGCGCGTATCCTCTGATGTGAGCATGTCTTTGAGACCCATGGAGCTGACCCCTCGTGCCGCGATATGGCGCAAATCTTACTATTGCTCCATCTTAGCGGGCTTTTCCGCCATCTGCAGCTTCGCGGACAGGACGGTAAGCCAAAAGCAGATCGGGGAGGCGCATCCGGGCATTTGCAGGGCTCGTCGAAGGCAGGGCATGGGCAGAGATGCCTGCTGCCTTCTCCACATAGCGCCGGTAGAGCGCATGCGCTCTCGTGCCCGTCGTGAAGACGCACCCGATCGAGGTGCCTGAAAGAAGCTTCGCTATATCGTTCGGCACGACGTCGGTGATGCTTGCATCAGAGGCACCCCGTATGCGGCAGCGATGGATCACGTCCCAGAGGGCGATATGGTGCACAGCACAGAAGGCAATGCGCTCCTCATTTGTGAGCGGCTCGTCCTCTTCCCAGAGCCCTGCCATGACAGGCCAGAAGCGGTTCTGCGGATTTGCATAGTACATGCCGGCTTCGCGGGACTTGGGGCTCGGAAGGCTCCCCAGGATGAGGACGCGGGCGTCTGCCGGCAGAATCGGTTCCAGAGGATGGACGATCGTCTCAGTCTCCATCAAGCACGTCCTCGTAGAACTCTTTCCGGTCATCGAGCCTCAGCATGCAGAGCCTGCCATGGTCAGGCACCGACCCCGCCCCGCAGTCGATAACAAGACGGTCGGCAACGCCGCCTGTCGCCTCCGTCGCGCCAAGCGAGAGCATCTGGCATCTGCCATCGTCGTTCAGGGCACTTCTGTCTGTCACATCGGCAAGCGTTTCTGCAAGCGCTGTCGGCGTATGTCCGCCGATGATGACGGGGCCTTCGCCCTTTGCATCGAGAAGGCCGGTCGGCCGGTCGAGATACCCTTCGCGGATCCAGACAAGGTCATCCGCATCCTGCGCCGCAAGCGCTGCGGAGATATGGTCCGCTGCATCGGCAGCGAGCTTCTCTGTCCGCAGGCCGGCATGCACGAGCACGTACGTCCTTCCGGCAACGGTCTTCACGATCCAGCGCGCCAGGCCTGCCACCCAGTCGAGCAAATCGTGGCGTGCGTCCGCCTTCATCTTCATGAGCCCCCGGGCAGTTGGGACGCCGCCATTGATGGCCCAGTTCAGAAGCGCCTCCTGATCCTGCGGATTGTGGAAGAAGTCGAGCATGAGCTGCTCATGGTTGCCAAGAAGGACCGTCGCATTCGGCAGGTTCCGGCAGAGCTTCATGACCTCGACAGAGTCAGGTCCTCTGTCGACCATGTCGCCCAGGATGTAGATCTCGTCGTCTTCGGCAGGCGAGACCTTCTCGAGGAGGCGGTCGAGCGTCTTCAGTCTGCCATGTATGTCAGAGAGTGCATAGCATGCCATGTCCGCTCCTTCCACCGCGCGCCCGCGCCATCACTCTAGGGCTTCTGCGAGAGAAGTGGCAGCAATTCCAGGAACAAAGTCTGCCAATGGCTGAACAGGTGCGGCTAGCGCCTGAATGCACCCCATGAACGGCAGGGAATATCCGCATCTATGCAAGCTGCTTGTCGAGGTCGGCAAGCTCGTCCGGTATGTTCGAGAGGTCCCAGCCGAATGCCACAGCAACGGCACGCGCCTGGGCAAGCCTCAACTCGGACGTCTTGTCATCTCCGCGCCTCTCATAGAGCGAGGCGAGCTTGTTCAGCACGTAGGCAGCATATCCTGCAACCGTATCGCCGATGCCGGAGAGATCCATCATCGTGACGAGCGATTCAGGCGTCAGCATGAGCGCCGTCTCGGGATCGAGCTGCAGAAGGTCGCCCACCGCATGCTCTGCCTCGTGGATCGATTTCAGGTCCTGGTGCGCTGCTGCGTGGAGCAGCGGGTCCGTGACGGCGTCGACGAACTGGGTGATGAGCATCATGATATAGTCGCGTTGCAGCATGAGTCGCTCCTATGCGTCGGTAGGCGGAATGAGTCCGAGGTGCTCGAAGGCCGCGCGGGTCGCTTTCCTACCCTGCGGAGTCCGGATCACCAGACCACACTGTAGCAAATACGGCTCGTAGACGTCCTCGATCGTCGAAGGATCTTCGCTGACGGCACTCGCAATCGTCGTGAGGCCGACCGGACGTCCGCGGAACGTGCTGCAGAGCGCTGTCAGGATCTTCACGTCCATCCAGTCGAGGCCGAGCTCGTCGATCTCGAAGAACGAGAGCGCCTCGCGGGCAACCTTTTCCGTAATCGTGCCATCGCTCTTCACCTGAGCATAGTCGCGCACGCGCTTCAGGAGCCTGTTCGCAAGGCGCGGGGTGCCACGGCTCCTCGACGCAATCTCCTGCGCGCCCTCCTCGTCGATCCCGACACCCAGGATGCCGGCAGAGCGTACAACGATCTTCGTGAGCTCAGGAATCGTGTAGTAGTCGAGACGGTAGGAGATGCCGAAGCGGTCGCGGAGAGGCCCTGTCAGAAGGCCGGTCCTCGTCGTTGCGCCGACAAGCGTGAACTTCGGGATATCGAGACGGATCGAACGGGCGGCAGGGCCCTTGCCGATCACGATATCGAGGAAGAAGTCCTCCATTGCAGGATAGAGGACCTCCTCCACCTGATGGTTGAGGCGGTGGATCTCGTCGACGAAGAGCACATCGCCTGGCTCGAGGTTCGTAAGTATTGCAGCAAGGTCGCCTGTGCGCTCGATCGCAGGGCCGCTCGTCGTATGCATCTTGGCACCCATCTCGTTTGCCAGGACATTCGCGAGCGTCGTCTTGCCGAGGCCCGGAGGGCCCGAGAAGATCACGTGGTCGAGCGGCTCGCCACGGCGCTTCGCCGCCTCGATGAGGACACGGAGATTGTCGCGCACACGCTCCTGGCCGATATAGTCATCGAGCGTGCGGGGCCTGAGCGTGCGGTCGACCTCGATATCGTCTTCCGTGAGCTCTCCCGAGACCTGGCGGGCATGTCCTGGCCGCGCCATGTCCTCGAAGAGATCGTCCTGCTTGGCCTGCCACATCCTAGATGCCACCTCCCAGACGCTTCAGCGCATAGCTGAGCGCTGTCTCGACGGACACAGCTCCCGCCTCGTCTGCGCCCTTGAGCGCAAGCTCTGCCTCCTTCGGGGTGAATCCCATGGAGAGAAGCGCCTGCGTAACCTCTTCGGCAGGAGACTCCACAAGCGGCAGAGGCGCACTCTTGCCAGCGGGAACCTCGGTGGCAGCCTTGCCGGCAAGGCCCATGAGGACAGGATCCTTCGCAAAGACGCCCTGGAGCTCCAAGATGAGGCGGTGCGCCGTCTTCTTGCCGACACCCGGCACGCGCGACATGCCCGCTGCATCGTCTGCTGCGACCACGCCATAGAGCTCTGCCGGCGTGAATGTCGAGAGAACGGAGAGCGCAAGGCGAGGCCCCACGCCTGCGACCTGGACCAGCCGGTCGAAGAGCGCGCGCTCCTCCTTCGTCGCGAATCCATAGAGCCGAACTGCATCCTGGGAGACGATCATGCGGGTCAGAAGCGTCACGCCCGCCTCCCCTGCCTGGGGAAGCGACGCTGCCGTGTTTGCCGATATGCCGAGCTCATAGCCGACACCGCCGACATCGAGCACAGCTGTCGTCGGCAGCACCTCCACGAGCGTTCCTGTCAGCTGCACGATCATCTTGAAGCCCTTTCCCGTGCCATCTTCTCGAGGCGGGCAGCCGTTGCTGCCGCCGTCTCCTCATGCTTCTCCCGGCGCCTCTGCTCCTTCTGGGCAATCTCCGCCTCGCGCACGAGCGCTGCCGTCCTCTGGTTGCCGTTCGCATAGCGGGAAATGTCCTGCGTGCGCCTCAGATTCCAGTGGCAGATGGCAGCAGCAAGCGCATCGGCGCAGTGGTCGGGGTGCGGGTCATGATCGAGCGCAAGCACCTGTCTCACCATGAATATCACCTGATGCTTGTCGGCGGCACCGGTGCCGACGACAGCCTGCTTGATCTGCATCGGCGTGTACTCGCCGACCTTGAGCCCCTTCTCTGCCGCAGCGACAAGTGCCGCTCCTCTTGCATGCGCTGTCGCTATGGCCGAGCGGCTGTTCTCTGCGAAGAAGATCTTCTCGATAGCAAGCTCGGTGGGCTCGAACTGGATGATTGCGTCGTTCACATCCTGGTAGATGCGGCCCAGCCTCTCGTGGAGCGGCTCATCTGCCCCCGTCTTGATGCAGCCATAGGCACGGGCACGGCAGACCGTGCCCCTTGTCTCAATGATGCCCCAGCCCGTATGCGCAAGGCCGGGATCGATGCCGATGATGACCATGGTAACCCCCGAACAACCGTTCTGACTCATACCATGGTAGCACAGACCGGCATGTTGCAGCACGCGGCACAGGAGCGCACAGAAGATATCAGTTCTCCGAGAACGGCTGCCCCCACGACGGAAAGCCGGGGCGGATCGTGAAGCCATCCTGCTCCGTGCCTTCCGGCATGCCCGGCACCTCCTTCGGACCCGGCGTGTTCGAGAGCTCGCGGATGAGCTCGAAAGCATCGGCGAGGGCATCTGAGTCCTGAGGCGGGACAGACCCTGCCTTCTGGCCCCGGAGCATGCGCTCGAGCTCGTGCACGATATCCTCGAGGTTCTCGGCTCCTCCCCCTTCGCGCTCATGGTCCACCCAGGCAACGCCGACGGGGGTCTCAAGCTCGGAAAGCGTGCAGTTCGAGACCTCGAAGCAGGGCGGAAGCATCTGGCGCGTGAGTGCAGCATCATGGAGGCGATGGAGCGCAGCCTTCACGAAAACAGCAGGATAGCCCTCATCGAGAAGCGCTGCCATATCATGCATATCCTCGATGTGTGCGGCAAGCATGCGGTCAAGCGCCTCGAGCCTGCCCTTGTCGGTCGCAGCGCTCTGGGAGATGCCGAAGATGTCAGGCACAGCGTAGGCGCTGAGCATCTCGTCCGGAAGCACCGGAGAGACACGCATCCTGTCCTCGGCCAGATCGAGGAGCTGGGATCTCCAGATGTCGCCGAAGGGTGCCCAGACCTTGCCGGAGACGCCCATACGCTCCTCTCCGAGCGCCAGGCCTGTCTTGTCGTCTGGCACGAGCACAAGCGCATGCTCCTGGCGGGTAAGCTCCGCCAGGAAGGCTGCCTCGACACCCTTGAGGAGCAGAGGCGACTCCGTGGCCCAGGCACCCGGCTGCGGCACGGGCAGGCGGAAATCAGGCATCCTTGTCTCGATGTGGAGCCGGTCTGCAAGCTCTGCGGCAGCTGAGCTTCCGTCCACGACAAGGGCCTCGACCTTGCGGGGGCCCAAAGCATCGCAGGCAAGCGCAGCGAGAAGCCCTGAGGCAAGGCTTCCATCGAGCGCCAGCGCGACCTTGTCCTCCCCTTCTGCATGGACAAGATCGGCAAGTCCGCGTACGAGAAGCTCCCAGAGCACATGGCTCTTCTCCCGGACGCCCGGATGAGGAAGCTCTGCCGCAGGCGTCCCTTCAGCTTTGTCTTCCGTATCGAAGACAAGAAGGCTCTCCTCGAGAAGCGGTGCCTTCGCCTGGAGACGCCCCTCTGTATCGAGCACGAAGCTTCCTCCGGCAAAGAGCTGAGGCCCATAGCCGCCGACGGAGTCGGCGCAGGCAAGCCAGCAGCCGATCTCTTCTGCATCCTTTGCAAAGCGGTTCTCCGCAAGAGAGAGCGAAAGCGCCGAGTCGAGATCTCTGGCAACATAGCCATCCTGCGGAAGGTAGAGCAGGACATCGAGCGAGAAGTCGTAGTCGCGGTAGTCGTCGAGATCGTCGTAGGTGAAGGCGACGCCGATATGCGTGCCGTCGAGCTCGAACTCGGGAAGATCCGGTGCCGGCATGCTGCCTGCCTGGGGAAGCTGCCCCGAGCTGGCAAGCGCGCCCATCGATGCCGCCATGGCACCCATGCGCAGAGGAACAAGCTCCCCATCGTCTATCAGGAAGGCTTCGGCGGCAAGACCAGTGCCGGTTCCTGCCACGACCGGCACGATCGCAGCACAGGGAATATCGTCGGCCAGACGGCGCAGCGTCTCTGCCGCATCTCCCACATAGGCCTCGATATCGCTCTCCTCGACAGGAGAGGGGCCTGTCAGCACGGCATACGGAAAGACGACGAGGCGGGCACCTGCATCGGCTGCCTTCTTCGCGCTTTCGGCCATGCGCTTGGCCGTCACCTCGAAATCGCCCGCCACCGAAGACATCTGGGCTATGGCAATCTTCATGTGCACCATCCAAAGAAAAAAGGCCCGGGCGCCTTGCGCCCGAGCCCATACTGCTCGAAACAAAGGTCTTGCCAGAATAGTAGCGCTTAGAGCTCGCACTTCCAAAGGCCGTGGAGGTTGCAGTACTCGTAGACCGTCGCCGGGCCCTCTGCCACGGAAGCGAAGACCGTCTGCGGCTTCTCGCCCGGATGCAGGTGATGGATCTCGACACGGTCGCCCTGGGCAAGAGCGATCCACTGGATCGAGTGCTCCTCGAGCATCGGGTGCTCGACAGAGCCGACGGTGACCTTCACATCTGCGCCCTCACGTACTGCGACCGGAACATGCTTCTCGGTGGCAGCATCGGTGGAGCCAGCAACGAGCTTCTCCATCGGCTGGCCGCAGCACTGGGGTGTGCAGGCACCCTTATTGACGACAGCGACCAGGTTGCCGCACTTGTTGCAGCGATAGAACGTGACTTCACTCATGATGTATCCCCTCTCTTGTGGGACGTGACTTAGTCTCTTTGTTCCCGCCCTTCCGGGCGTTTAAACAGGAGTATATCCTATTTGCTACTAAGCTACTATCACTTTTCCGTCATGTCCAAGAAAATCTGAGACTTCCGCGAGAAGCACCATGTTGTGTGCATCGACCTTGCAGGGAAGCTCGAAGCAGAGCATGTCGCCTGTCGCTGCCTCCACCCTGAGCTCCACATGGTCGAGGCCGGGATAGCGGACAAGCATCGAGTCGAGCGTCTCCATGTGGCCGCGCGAGAGCATCGAGTTCGGCAGGTTCACTTCGAGCACCTTCGGACGGTTCGTCGCATCGTTCAGGATGAGCGGCTCTACGCTCTGGGCAATGACCTGGTCGCCTCTATCGGAGCGCTCGAGCTTGCCGCGCACCTGGATGAAGACATCGCCGACGGTCTCGCCTGTCTCCTCGTCGACCTCTCCTCGCAGGGCCTCTGCACACTCCTCGAAGAGCTTCGGGAAGATGACGATGGTGGTCTCTGCCTCCATGTCGGCAAGCGTCACGATTGCCATGGACTTGCCGGTCTTCGTCGTCTTCTTCTGCGCGGCTGTCACCATGCCGGCAAGGCGGATTGACTTGCCTTCCTCGACGAGGTAGCGCGTCGAGGTGGCGCCGGTATAGCTGTTCGTGACCTCTTCGGAGACTTCGAGGTCGGAGATCTTGTAGTCGCGTGCCTTCGAGAGCGCGTACTCGTACGGGCGCAGCGGATGGTCGGAGACATAGATGCCGAGGACTTCGTATTCCTGGGCAAGCTTCGTGCGGCGGTCCCACTCGATGCCATCAGGCGCCGGCACCTCATCCTCGAAGCCAGAGCCCTCAACCTCCGAGAACATGTCGAAGAACGAGGACTGGCCAGCGGCGCGGTCCCTCTGGCGCTTTGCGGCAGAGTCGATGATGTTCAAGGGATTGTTCTTGTCCACGAAGTGCATGAGCTGGCGCCTCGTGTAGCCCGTCGAGTCGAAGGCACCGCTCTTGATCAGCGCCTCGACGACGCGGCGGTTTGCCTGCGAGGAGTCGACACGGTCCACGAAGTCATGGAGCGTCTTGAAGGGGCCGCCCTTCTCGCGCTCTGCCATGATGGCCTCGCCGACCGACTCGCCGACGCCGCGGATGCCGGCAAAGCCGAAGCGGATGCCCTCATGCGTGGCCGTGAAGTCGCGGCCGGACTCGTTGATATCAGGCGGCAGGATCTTGATGCCCTCATGCCTGCAGGAGTTCACGTAGTGGACGATCTTGTCCGTCTTGCCCATGTAGGACGTGAGGACCGATGCCATGTACTCGCGCGGAAAATGGGCCTTGAGCCAGGCAGTCTGCATGACGAGGATGGCATAGCCGGCAGAGTGGCTCTTGTTGAAGGCGTAGGAAGCGAACTCGAGGACATCGTCCCAGATGCGCTGGGCCGTCTCCTTCTTGTAGCCGTTCGCGACAGCGCCGTTCATCCAGTGGTCGTAGATCGTCTCATCCGCGCCATTGCCTTCCCAGTGGAAGATCTGGCTCGTGAGCATCTTGATCTTCTTCTTGGCCACAGGCTTGCGGATACGGGAGTCGGACTCGCCTGGCGTGAAGCCGCACATCTTCATCGAGATCTGCATGACCTGCTCCTGGTAGACCATCGTGCCGTAGGTCTCGTCCAGGATGTCGGAGAGGCGGTCATCGTAGAAGACGACCGGCTCCTTGCCGTTCATGCGGTTGATGTAGCTTGTGACCATGCCGGCGCCGAGCGGGCCCGGGCGGTAGAGGGCGATAAGAGCGACGATCTGCTTGTACTCGCGCGGCTGCATGTTCTTGATCGTTGCTGTCATGCCGGCAGACTCGACCTGGAAGACGCCAGCTGTGCGGCCGTCGCCCATGAGCTTGTAGATGGCAGGATCGGAAAAGTCGATCTTGTCCACATCGATATCGACGCACTCTGCCCCCGGCTTGATCGTCTTTCTGACGGTCTCGGGCATCTTCTCGATATCTTCCTTTGTGGGATAGCTCGCACGGATGTTCGCGAGCGCCTTGTTGATGACCGTGAGGGTACGAAGTCCCAGGAAGTCCATCTTGAGAAGGCCCATGTCTGCGACCGAGTGGCCCTCGTACTGCGTGATCGTGACGTTGCCCTTCGTATCGAGCTTCGTCGGGACGTGGTCCGTGACGGGGGTCGGTGCGATCAGCGTAGCGCAGGCATGGACGCCCTCGCCGCGCATGTAGCCCTCGAGCGACATGGCAGCATCGATGATGGCCTTTGCATCCGGGTCCTTGTTGTAGACCTCCTCGAAGTCGGGAGAGTACTGGTCAGGCTTCGCATCGTTCTTGTGGAGGGCATTCTTGAGCGTAAGCTTCGGGTCGTTCGAAAGCATCTTCGAGAGCTTCTGGCCCATATAGACCGGGAAGCCCAGAACGCGGTTCGCATCGTTGATAGCCTGCTTCGCCTTGATCTGCGAATAGGTGATGACCTTGCAGACGCGGTCCTCGCCGTAGACGTCACGCACATGCTGCAGGACGTCCTGGAGGTGCTCATCGTCGAAGTCCATATCGATATCGGGCATCTCGGTACGCTGCGGGGACAGGAACCTCTCGAACATGAGGCCGTTCTCGAGCGGATCGAAGTTCGTGATGTTCATTGCGTAGGCGACGATAGCGCCAGCAGCAGAGCCACGGCCCGGTCCTACGCCGATGCCGTTGTCCTTTGCCCACTGGACATAGTCCTGGACGATCAGGAAGTAGTTTGCGAAGCCCTTGCCGATGATGATGCCGGCCTCATGCTCGTAGCGGTCCTCGACGTTGATGCCGTTGATCGTCACGTTCTTCCAGTCCGGTCCATAGCGGCGGGCAAGGCCCTTCTCGCACTCGGCGCGGAAGCGCTCCTCTGCCGTCTCTCCCGGCTTGAGGCCTGGGAACTCCGGCAGGTACATCGAGCTCCAGTCGAGCTCGAAGTTGCACTTGTCGGCAATCTCGAGCGTCGTGTCGCATGCTTCAGGACACCAGGAGAAGAGCTCGCGCATCTCCTCCTCGGTCTTCATATAGAACTCCGTGCCCTCCATGCGCATGCGCGTCGTGTCGTTCACGGTCGTGTTCTTGCCGATGCAGGACAGGAGGTCCTGGGTCTTTGCATCCTCGCGGGTCAGGTAGTGGAAGTCGTTTGTGCAGACGACCTTGATGCCGAGCTCGTGGGCAATCTTCACGAGACGCTCGTCGAGCTTGCGGTCATCCCAGCCATTCCTGAACTTCAGGCCATGATCCTGGATCTCCATATAGAAGTCGTCGCCGAAGACGCGCTTGAATTCCTTGGCCCAATGCATTGCATCCTCGAACTCGCCGTCCAGGATCCTCTGCTGGATGATGCCCTGCACGCAGGCGCTCTGGCAGATGAGGCCCTCGTGGTACTCCTCGAGCATCCCGAGCGTCGTCCTCGGCTTGTAGTACATCATCTCGTGGCCTGCCGCCTTCGACATGCACTTGATGAGGTTGACATAGCCCGTCTCGTTCTTTGCGAGCAGGATTAGGTGGTAGCGGCGCTGCTTCGTGCCGCGCGGGATGCAGTCATCGGTGATGAAGTAGGCCTCGCAGCCGAAGATTGGCTTGATCTTGAGGCGCGGACGGTTCGCCTCGACCGCCTTCAGGTCATGGTCCGAGCTTTCCCAGACAGCGACATCGGAGGCCCACTGGGCGTGGACATCGTCGAAGTAGCCGACATCGGGAGAGGAGTTCTGGGGCTCGTCAAGCTCCCAGCCCTTCTTGAAGCATTCCATATCATGGCGCCACTGCTTCATGTTCTCCTGGGCGTCGTTGTAGGAGCGGCACTCGAGGTCGAGGTTCGGGATGCCGAACATGTAGCCATGGTCCGTGAGCGCCACAGCCGGCATATCGAGATCCACGGCCCTCTTCACCATGGCCGGTATGCGCGCCGCGCCGTCGAGAAGCGAGAAGTCCGAGTGGTTATGAAGATGTACGAACGCCATCTATCTCTCCTCATAGGAATTGCTGGAAGGCAGGAAGCCCTCCTTCCAGCATAGCAGAATGCTCTGGAACGTCTGTACTACCAAAGGGCCGGTGTGTGCTCTGCATCATAGTCGTACGCGACCACGAAAGGCTCGCCAGGGTGGTCTGCATCCTCGAGCTCCACACAGACGAAGCGGCAGGATACCTTCCCGAAGCCCTGATCCATGAGGACACGGGCATAGAGGTCCGCCTGGAGGAAATGCCTCTGGAAGATCTCTTCGGACGTGAGGCCCACATCACCTGTCTTGTAGTCGACGAGGAACGCTTCGCTTCTGTCGTTCCAGGCCAGAAGGTCGAAGGCGCCTTCTGCATAGCGCCCGAACTTCTCTTCATGTGCCTTCGAGAAGAACGGCACCTCCGCCTGGACATGGACATGGGAGAGCGCCTCATGCCTCACGGAAGAGCCGCTCCAGCGTGAAAGCGCCTCTTCGAGCCTCGAAGCCACCCTGGGGCTGAGCCGCCAGACCTGCTCCTGCGCTGCAATCCTTTCTGCATCCGGGAAAGAGCCTGTCTCTGCCATGCTCTGGGCAAGGAGATGGAAGGCAGAGCCGAGGTTTGTCGCCTTGTCCGCATCGGCGACGACAGGCGCCCCTTCCTGCATCGCATCGCGCTCGGCGCGGGTCGGGAGCACATGCCCTCCCCGCTTCGGCCGCGCCTCTCCCTCGAAGTCCGGCATGTCGACCAGCTCAGCCATCTTCTCATGGGCAGACGAGTAGGAGAAGATGCCCTCGCGCGAGGTCTGCATGCGGGTCTCTTCCGCCAGCACATCCCTGCTCTCCTCGAAGACCGCAAATGAGGTCTGCGGCTCCTCTTCGGGAGCGACAAGCAGGCGGGGATCATCCGGAAGAGCGCCTTCGAGCTCGCCCAGCAATCCTCCGGCATCGAGCACCTTGACCTTCTGTCTTTCCACTTCCTGGGTTGCGAGCTTTGCCACATGCACGAGCGCAGGCTCCGTTCCGCCATACTCTATCCGGTGCTCGCCCGGCTCGGGCGTCACATCGCCGAAGAGCGCTCCCATCACCTTGGCAGCAAGCTCGTTCTGGGGCCTTGTGGCCTTGGTCGGCGTGCTCTTGCTTGCGCTCCTGACGGGTGCAATGCCCAGGATCAGAGCTTCCTCGGCACGCGTGAGCGCAACGTAGAGAAGGCGGGTCAGCTCTGCAGCATCGGCGGAAGTGTTCTCGTCCCTCAGGTGCTCATACCACTCGCCGAGCGTCTCGGGATTTTCTGGCACCTCTTGGGGCGGCTTATAGGAGAAGCCTTCAGGCGGGACGATGACAGCACGACCACGGCCCGGGACGGAACCCGAGCAGAAGGACTCCGCCGTCGGGTTTGCCCAGCACTCTGCCACGGCGACAATCTTGAACTCGGCTCCCTTCGAGGCGTGCACGGTCATGATCCTCACGGCACCCTGTTTGCCTCCGGAAAGGGAAGCAGGCGGAATCTTCGAGACCTGGAGCCACCGGTCGTATTCCCAGGCCGCACGGGAGCTTCCAAGCCCCAGATCCTCGACGAGCCCGCGGATATAGCGAAGTCCGGCAAGCACATTGGCACAGACTGCCTCGCCCTGGGCGCCCTGGGAGGAAAGCCGTGTGAGCCAGCCCGATTCCCGCACGACATAGGTGCAGGCATCTGCGATATTGTGGCGCTTCGCAATCTGGCGGGCACGCACGAGGATCTCGTGGGCACGCGCGAGACGCGCCGTCGGCTTGTAGCCTCCTCTGAACTGCATGGTCACGAAGCCGTTCTCGATCGAGCGCTTCGTCGGGAGATCTGCCTTCTTCTGCGTCGTCGTGGCAAGCTGCACGAAATCATCTGCGGGGATGCCGAAGACCGCAGACGACAGGAGCGGGAAGAGGCCGCTTTCCGTATCCCGGCTGTTCGCAAGGTAGTGCAGGAGCGCCTGCAGGATGGCAGCCTCTGCCGTCTTCGTGAAGCCGGAACCTCCAGAGACGATGCAGGAGAGCCCTTCCTTGCGGATGGCATCGATGTAGTACGCTGCGTTCGTCATTCCTCTCAGAAGCAGCACCATGTCGCCCGGATTCGCACCGGCATCGGCCATCGCGCGGAACCGCTTCGCGATCATGGCCGCCTCGACGGCAGCCTGCGCCTTCGAAGGCCGCGAAGTATCCTCGCAGACCTCGATATCGATGCGGGGGATCTGAGGTGTATCGTAGGTGCCTGTATGCTCTTCTGCCGGGTCGAGATGCATGAAGTGGTCAAGGACTCCCTTCCTGCCTCCCTTGCCTCCGCAGACTGCATCCACAAACGAGAGGATGTCTCTGTGGCTGCGGTAGTTGATTGCAAGACGGATCTTCTCCTTGTCGGGAAGTCCCTTTCCCCTCCCATGGAAGACCGAGACATCGGCACCGCGGAAGCGGTAGATGGACTGCTGCGCGTCACCGACCGTAGCAAGATGGCGGGCACCTTCGCCCGAAAGCAGGCTGATCAAGCGAAGCTGCTTCTCATCTGTATCCTGGAACTCGTCGACCATCACAAGGCGGAAGCGGTTGGCATAGTCGCGCCGCACCTCCTCGTTCTCTTCGAGCGCCCGAAGCGCAAGCGTCACGAGGTCGTCATTGTCGAGCAGCGAATGTGCCTTCTTCTTTTCGAAGTAGCGCTCGTCCACCTTCTTCGCAAGAGCGATCAGGGTCTCGGTCGTGCTGCGGGACTGGGCAAGCAGGAGCTCCTCCTCGGCATGCTCCTTCGCATCCTTTGCGTCGTCGAGTATGGTCTTGTAGTTCTTGGACGATCCAGGCCACTGCACCTGGTCCAGAATCTCGAGAGTCTTCTCCGGTGTCCTTGCTCCTGGGGCTAGATTCTTGTATTCATCAAGCAGCTCCATAGTCGCTTTAACCTTATCGGAGCTCTTTGCCGAGAGCTTCACATCGCTGCTCAAGAGAGATCCGTAAGCAGAAATGAAGCGTTCCATCACCTCATTGGAATCTGCCGCTTCAGGCACGAAGAGGTCCTTGAAGCCGCCCGGCGCCGCAATGGCAGCCTGCCTCGCCGAGAGGACAAGGCCCATGATGCCGGTATAGCTGCCCGATTCATTCCGCGAGCCCAGCCTGTAGGCGGAGAGGAGTTCCTTCATGGCAGGATCTCCCGACTGCCGCTCCTCCCCCATGACTTCCTCGAGGGCTTCGTTCAGATATTGGTCTGTCTCGTTGCCAGAAGCGACGCGGAACGCTGGGTCGATGCCGAGATCCAGGGCATGGCGGGTCAGGATCCTCTTGCACATGCCGTGAATCGTAGATATCCAGGCAGAGTCGACCTCGAGCGCATGCTCGTTCATGCCGGAGCTCCTGAGCTTTGCACGCACACGCTCCTTGATCTCGCGGGCAGCGACATTCGTGAACGTGATCACGAGCGCCTGCGAGAGATCGTCGAGGAAGGGCTTGCCGTCCTTGCCCGGCCCTGGCGCCAGGGCCCAGGCAATGCGCTGCGTCAGCGTGAACGTCTTGCCGGAACCGGCACCAGCCTCGACGAAGAGCGGCTCGTCGAGCTTCTTGACGATATGCCTCTGGTCGGGATTCAGTTTCGAGATATCGACCTTCGCCGTCATCCAAGCCTCTTTTCGCATCCAAGCACCGGGCAATACATGCACGCTTCGGCGTCGCACGGAGCCGCCTCGATATTTCCCGCCATGAGCTCCGCAATCTTCTGTCTGACAAGCTCCTCTGTCGCATCGAGCACGGCATCCATGCCCCGTCCATCCGTGCCGAAGCTCTCCTGGTCGCTCACGGCCATCGTCTCGAGCGTGCGCTTCGCGGGAGCATGCTTCCAGAAAATCCGGTCTGCGAGGTTTGCCGAGACCGCGCCAGAGACCGCATGGGGGTCCTGTGTCGAGAGATAGACAGCAGCCACCACCTTGAGATCCGGATGCCGGCGCCGCACGACCTGCCCATAGATGAGCGACTGCACACGCCTCGGCAGCACGAAGCCTGCACCCGACGCAGGCGCCCCGTTCGGGAAGACCGCATACTCCTTTGCGAAGCCCGTTGCAGACTTCTGCTTGTAGTCGATCACGCAGGCCAGGCCATGTCCGTCGACATCCACGCGGTCGATCGTACCCGTGATATAGGCGCCAGCATACTCGACTGCATTGTCCCTGCTGCCGAAATCCCACTCGAAGTGGCGCGGCTCGAAGCCATCGAAGAGCCCTGCCTCATACCCGATGAAGGTCTCGATATCGTGCCTGATCCGACGAATCGTCCCCAGGTCCGCTTCGGTATGCGGTATGAGCGGCTGCCGCTCATGCTTCCTGACATACTGGCTTTCGAGCCTCTCGTCGAAGATCTTGTCCGCAAGCGCAAGGGCAAAGTCCATGCGCTCGGGGTTGCGCTCCACATCGACGCGTGAATCTGGAAGAGAAGCCCAAGACACAGCTTTGAGATCCTCTTCGCTCATGCCCGCGCGCTCCAGCGTATCATCGAGCATCTTTTTGTGCAGGCTCTCAAGCACGCCGTGGACGAACGTGCCGATCTCCATGCCGCTGAATCCGGCATCCTGGTTCTCGAGCTTGAGCCTTCTCAGGCTGAACCACTTGAGCGGGCACTCGAGATAGGTCTCGATCTGGGTGGCAGAAAGGAGCGGCTTGCCATCCAGCAGGTCGATCCTGCCAGGAGGCGGCACGACGATGGCATGCTTCGATGCCTCGCTGATTGTGCCTGCAGGCACAATCTCTTCTGCGGCGGCCTGCCTGGGGGCCCTGCCTTCAGGCATGGTCTCTTCCACGATATGCTGCTCGTCTGCAGACGAGGCACCGACTCCTGCTTCACGGGCACGGTCTTCCCAGAGTTTCCCCGCCTTGGCCTTCTTGCCGTCGTCAAATCCATAGACAGAGAGCAGCTCTGTCAGCATGACCGAAGGGTAGCTCTCCTTTGCGTCTGCATCGTTTCTGACGCGCTCCATCACAAGGAGACGGCGGGGCACCGAGAGGGCCGAGACGAACCGGGCACGTGCATCCTGCATGGGGTCGGGTGCCAGCTCGATGCCGCAGCGCTCGAGCAGAGCAGAGAGCACATCATCGCCGGTGCCGATGCTGCTTTCCTGCGATGTCTGTCCGCAGCAGATGAGGGCATCTGCCGAGCAGGGCTCCATGCCTGCCACCTCGGACTGAGACGCGATGCGCACCTGGGCAAGGGCGTCCTTCTCGCTCCAGGCAGGCCTCGTCACAAGCGCCTTCTCCCCCATGGCCTGCTTCATCAGGGCCACGACGAGCCTGAGCGATACCGGATGCTCTGCCTTCGGGTCGGCCGAGATGCCAAGCTCCTTCAAGGTCCCTGCAAGCGAGAGGATGCCTTCGAGCGTGCCTGCCTCGAAAGTGTCGGAAAGCGTGTCGGAGAGCCTCTCCGTGCGTATGCTGATGTCCCGGTCTTCATCCACGAAAAGATCGTCAGGCGTCTCGATCCCTGCGATATAGGGTGTGAGCAGCCTCTGTGCTGCCGTGCCAATGCGGCCGCGCAGAAGCTCCTGAGTGGCACGGGCGCAGGAAGCGCCGACCTCGCGCTCGTTTTGGAGCGTCGTGAGCACGTCTTCCGGTACAAGGAGCCTGTCAGACCTCCACTTTGCGTCGAGCGTCTGTGCCTTCCCCGTCGTGATGTGGCTGATATCGGAGAGCAGGAAATCCGTGAGGCCCCGGGGCGGCCACCAGGACATGTCGCCGAGGCGAATGCGCTCCGTCCCATCCTCGAGCGTCTCAGGCTCGGGCCACGTCTTTGCAAGCTCGGCGAGCTCTGCTACCGTCTCCGCATAGGAGATGAAGGCATGTCCCGCCTCGGTCTTCGCAAGAGGGCGCTCAAGCCTGGCCGAGACGGCGATATGGCGGCAAGCAAGCTTCGGCGCAAGCTCACGCCAGGCACGCTCGGGATCGGGCGTGGAAACGACAATCTTCTTCTCGCCTGCATCAGCAAGACGGCAGATCGTTGCAGCCAGATGCTCTGCCTCGGCCAGGGGCCCTTCCGGCTCGGCCAGAAAGACAGCGCCGGTGCCATGCATCGTCTCTGCCTCCGTGAAGAGGGCACGTCTGAGCTTCGAGAGCTCCTCGGCTCGTGCCGTGGACTCCGGTGCTTCGGACTCCGGCTCCTCGCATGCGACATGATTGTCGCCCGCAAGGGCAAGAAGCTCTTCCTCGAGGCTCCTGAGCCCGCGGTCTGCCTCCGCATTGCGCTCGGTGCCAATGAACCAGACGTCGGATACACCTGCAGCTGCCGCCAGAAGCTCGCGCTGGCTGCGTCCCAGCTTCGAGATGCCGCTCACGACGAGCGTGGGCACCTGTGCCCCTGCACGCTCCATCGCAGGGACAATCTCGGCTGAAGCCTCTGCAGGCTCTATATAGCCAAGCGCATGGATCATGTCTGCGTAGGCGCCGACAAGCCCTATTGCAGAGGCTTCGGCAGCCGTAAGGCCATACTGCTTTGCCCGGAATTCATCGACCTTGCTGTTCGGCATGAGCGGAAGCCAGGGCAGCGCCTCTTCTGCCAAAGACGAGAGCAGGCGCAGCATGCCCGGAAGCGGCTCTGCCTGACCAGCATCGAGGAGCACCTGCTCGATTGCGATCGTGCGGACCGGCTTCTCGACGAGGTGTCTGCCGTCTCCCCACACATCCCAGCGCTCCTTGATCCACGCGGAGAGCGTCGTGACCGAGATGCCGAAAAGGGCTGGGTCGGAAAGGCCTGCAAGCTGCTTCTGCGCTGCAATCTGCGCCTCGAATGAGGGCACGACAAGGACAGCTGCGCCCTTGCTGCTGGCCTCGCGAAGCGCTGCCACGACATCTGCCGACACGACGCCCTCTGCGTGCGTATGCACGATATGCATTCCCATTGCTGCTCCTTGCTTCCGGTGTCTCCATCTATGGTAGCGCGCGGAGGCGACAGCAATGCCTGGCCTAGGCGAACCCCTTGCCCTTGAGGCGTCCCAGCACGAGCCTATAGCCCCCTTCAGGGCCATTGAGGCATTTCGAGACCCTGCTCACGGTCGTCGACGAGGCGCCCGTCGCCTCAGACACGGCGTTATACGACGATCCGGAATCCAGAAGGCGCGCCATCTCGAGGCGCTGGGCAAGATCCTGGATCTCGCGCTTGCTCAGAAGGTCGAGAAGGAACGCATGTGCCTCGTCAGGAGTCTCGAGCAGGCAGAATGCCTCCATGAGACGTTCTGTCTCCCCTGCTCTTCCCATATCGGTGCCCATGCCTCTCCCTCCGGACGACGTCCGTCTACTTTAGCACACTAAAGTAGCAGCTGTGAAGAAAGGATGGGAAGAGCTCTGAGGAAGCGAAACAGGAAAGCGCTTCAGAAGACAGGCAGCCTTCTCGGGTAGACTCGAGGAAAGAGGAAAGGAGCGTCTCCCATGCGTTTTCTCAAGAGCTGGTTCGTCTGTGCCCTTGCCATCGCCCTTGCCATCTATCTCGTGCCCGGCATCGTGCCTCTGGGCGATACCGTGAAGAGCGCCATCTTCGCAGCGCTCGCGCTCGCCCTCGTGAACGCGACGATCAAGCCCATCATGAAGGTGCTGTCGCTGCCCCTGACGATAATCTCGCTCGGCGTGTTCTCGCTTGTCGTGAACGCCGTCGCGCTCGAGATTGCAAGCTGGCTCTCAGTCTCGGTCTTCGGCCTTGGCATCTATTGCACGAGCTTCGGCGCTGCCTTCTGGGGCGCCCTCGTGATCTCTGTCGTCTCTGCCATCCTGAATGCCGTCATCGCGTAGACGTCCCTGTGGCAGCTGCGAGGCAAGCTTTGCAGCGTTCAAGGCGGCTGTCTCCACAGCACGGCTTGCGGCGTGGCGGGCATAGGACATCGTGTTTGTGACCGTCGATGCCACAAGCTTCATGATGGCATCCTTCGTGGCAGGGCTCGACCCGGCCAGTGCCTGCACGACCTTCTGGATGCCATCAGGCGTCGCCGTCACTTCATCCAAAGTCTCAGCTCCTCCTGCAGCAAGCACGCGGAAGAGCTCCTTCGTGAAGGAGCGGCGCTGGTCTTTCGGGACCGAGGCAATCCAGTCCGCAAATATCTGGTTCGTGACCTTGCATTGGGGCAGAAGGTCTTCTGCTGCGACCATGCCTGAAGGCCCCATCTCCCAGGAGGTCGGATCGTGCTGGAGGGCGCCCTGCGCCGTGCTCTTCACATAGATGCGCGGCTCCTCGGGTCTGTCGAAGAGCTCGCCCACGATGGAGTAGGTCGGCTGAATCCGCAGGAACCGGTGTCCGAGCACATCCCAGGCGCTCTTCGGCGAGACCTCTGCATCCATGCCGGGGCCATCGTTGCTCCAGCAGAAGAGGACTTCAGGCGCAAGGTCTGATGGCAGCATCGATGCGGCATAGGAGGCCAGGTTCCCGCCCTTCGAGTGACCGCCCACATAGAGGCGCCTGCCCTCCTTCTGGGCCCTTCTCGCCATGTGCGCAAGATATTCTGCAGAGATCTCCTGCGCTTCCGTGACGGTGAAGCTCAGCATGAAGTCCTCCTGCCAGCCCACAAGCGTCGAGTCCGTGCCGCGGAAGGACACATAGCTCTCGTGCGGCGTGACATCGATCGTGACCGCCGATGCCTGGACCGAGCGCTCCGGCACGAAGACATCGACCATATCGTGGAGGGCAAGAGGGCCGAAGCGGCGGGATTCTGCCAGGAGCTCGAGCGTCTCAGCCGTGATGTTTGCCATCGACCGCACATAGGGCGAGATGTCACCACTCGAGGCTGCAAGAAGGCTTCTGAGGGCATCATGCACAGAAGCAGAGCCAGACTCCCCCTCCTTCGGCACGAACGAGGCAAGGTCGAGGTAGGAGATGCAGGAGCAGATGACATTGTCGCAGTCGTTGAAGGGACGCTCCGCAAAGGAGAGGTCTCCCCGCCACAGAAGATAGTCATCGATCGTCCCCATAGCTCCCCCATCCGTATCCGGTACTTCAGAGCATCGTAGCAGAAGAAAGCGCCCCTCCGGAAATTCCGGAAGGGCGCACATGCAGCATTTCAGTTTCTGGCTGAATCCTTATGCCATGATCTTGCGGAACATGTCCTTGACCTGCTCCGGCGTGGCCTCGCGCGGGTTGCCCGGATAGCAGGCATCGGCGAGGGCATCCTTTGCGAGCTGGTCGAGGTCCTCCTCGACGAGGCCCTTGCACGTCTTCGGGATGTTGACATCCTCGGAGAGCTGGCGGACAGCAGCGATGGCGGCATCTGCTGCCTCGTCGTCCGTCATGCCCTTGGTGTCGACGCCCAGAGCGACAGCGACCTCAGCGAGGCGCTTCGCGACGACCGGCTTGTTGAACTCCATCGCGATCGGGAGCAGCATTGCGCAGGCGACGCCGTGCGGCGTGTCATAGTGCGCAGAGAGCGTGTGTGCCATCGAGTGGTCGATGCCGAGGCCGACGTTGGAGAAGCCCATGCCGGCGATGTACTGGCCAAGCGCCATGCCCTCGCGGCCGGATGCGGGCTTGCCGCTCTTGGCCTCGGCGTAGGCATCGCGGAGGTTCTGGGAGATGAGCTGGATGGCCTTGTAGTGGAACATGTCGGAGAGCTCCCAGGCGCCCTTCGTCGTGTAGCCTTCGATAGCGTGGGTGAGTGCGTCCATGCCCGTGGCAGCCGTGAGGCCTGCCGGCATCGAAGCCATCATCTCGGGGTCGACGACAGCGACCTCAGGGATATCGTTCGTGTCGACGCAGACGAACTTGCGGACCTTCTCCGGGTCGGTGATCACGTAGTTGATCGTGACCTCGGCCGCAGTGCCTGCCGTCGTCGGGACAGCGATCGTGAACACGGCATGCTTCTTCGTCGGAGCGACGCCCTCGAGGGAGCGGACATCGGCGAACTCAGGGTTCTCGACGATGACGCCGATGGCCTTGGCGGTATCCATGGAGGAGCCGCCGCCGATAGTGACGATCATGTCAGCGCCGGATGCCTTGAAGGCGGCAACGCCGTCCTGGACGTTCTGGATGGTCGGGTTCGGCTTGATCTCGGAATACAGGCTCCAGGGAATCTTGGCCTCATCGAGCAGGTCGGTGACCTTGGAGGTCACGCCGAACTTCACGAGGTCGGGGTCGGAGCAGACGAAGGCCTTCTTGTAGCCGCGACGGAAATCTCGCCCGGAATCTCCTTGATAGCGCCAGCGCCGTGATAGGAGATGGTGTTGAGCACGAAACGATTGACCATGAAACAGTCCTTTCCAAGCTGCCGTGTACAGGATCAAGACCATCGTGCCCCAAATCGCGTACATGAAAATTCGCAATATTGCGCTTATTCTGTTCCCGCATCCTGAACGCAGATGTGGCTTTCTGGGCATTTCCTGTCCAGATGCTGCGATTCACGAGATTGGAAATCGCCGAAATATCGAAAATGCCGCCGCTCGCCCATCGGCGAACGGCGGCCCTTGCTGATATCGGGAAATACTCTATGCGAACATGAGATCTTCGAAGGAATAGAAACCAGGCTCCTTTGCAAGGAGCTTCTCCGCTGCGGCAAGAGCGCCCTCGGCGAAGATCTGGCGGCTCTGGGCACGATGCGTGAGCACGAGCTCCTCGTCCGTGCCGAAGAAGTGCACCTCGTGGGTACCGGCCACGGTGCCGCCACGAAGGCTATGGACACCGATCTCACGCGCAGGCCTCTCGCCCACGATGCCTTCGCGCCCATAGACAAGCGAGCACGCGCCTTCAGGGTCTGCCGCTTCGATGAGCATCTTCGCCGTTCCGGACGGAGCATCGACCTTCTTCTTGTGGTGCGTCTCCTCTATCTCGATATCCCAGCCAGGAAGCGCACTCGCTGCCTCAGCGACAAGGCGGCGGAGCACTGCGACACCCAGAGAGTAGTTGCCTGAATGGACGACCGGGACAGACTTCCCGAGCTCCTCGAGAAGCGAGAGCTCCTGCTCCCCCAGGCCCGTCGTGCCCGAGACGACGGCACAGCCGCAGTTCCTGGCATAGGCGCAGAGATCGGCTGTGAGCGCCGGTGCAGAGAAGTCGATCGCGACATCGGCTGCGGGCAGGCTATCGGGCAGGTCTTCCCTGTTCTCGAAGCCGACCTTGCCCACGAGCTCGAATCCTTCGCGCGCGGCAATGAGGCCTTCGAGCACGGAACCCATGCGCCCCGTGCCGATCAGTACTGCCTTAGCCAAGAAGACCCACTCCCTCCATCGCACGGCGAAGCCTTGCATGGTCTTCGTCTGTCATCGGCCAGAGCGGCAGGCGGTAGTTCGCCTGAAGCAGCCCCATGTCTGCCATGGCCTGCTTCACGGGAATCGGGTTCACTTCGCAGAACAGGGCATGGATGAGGTCGAGGCAGGCAAGCTGGGTCTTCCTGGCCTCCTCGATGTTGCCGGCGAGGTAGTTCTTGCACATCTCGTGCACTTCCTTGGGCATGACATTGGCCCAGACGGAGATGACGCCGCGGGCACCGAGGCTCATGAGCGGCAGGACCATATCGTCGTTGCCGGAGAACATGCCGAAGTCAGGTCCCAGGCAGTGTGCGATCTCGGTCGCATAGCCGATGGAGCCCGACGCCTCCTTGATAGCAAGGGCACGTGGATGCTTCGAGAGGCGCTCGAGGTTCTTCACGCTGATGGAGCAGCCGGTACGGGAGGGCACATTGTAGAGGATGGCCGGCACATCGATTGCATCAAGCACGGTCTTGAAGTGCTGGTAGATGCCTTCCTCATTCGACTTGTTGTAGTACGGGGTGATGACGAGGAGGCCATCGACGCCGACCTTTTCGAGCTCGAGCGACTTGTTGTAGCTCTCGCGCGTGCAGTTCGATCCTGCGCCGCCGAAGATAGGCACCGCACCTCCGACATGCTCGACCGCGAACTTCGCGACGGCGATATCCTCTGCGTCTGTCATGGTCGCTGACTCGCCCGAGGTGCCGAGCACGAGGATGCCATCCGTCCCATTCGTGACCTGGAATTCGAGAATCTTGTCGAGCGAAGCGTAATCGATGGAGCCGTCCTCATTGAACGGCGTGACAAGAGCGACGATGGAGCCGGTGAGCTTCTGAAGATCCATGCGGTCTTCCTTTCCATAAATCCTGCCCAATACAGCAATCGCCAGCAAAGAGCACTTTGCTGGCGACCTCGGCCACATGACATAGCGCTCCTGCAGGCATTCCCGCAGACAGTCCCCGCCGTATTCCCGCGGGGCCCACCCCTTCGACATGCCTGCCGAGGAGGTTCGGCGGATTCCGCCTCCGCCCAAGGTCTTTGCCTGCCGGCTCGCCTGGGCATCATCTGTCCGCGCCTCTACCTTGAGCGCATGGTAGCACGGAGAATGGCGCTGAAAAAGGAATGCACCCTATCGGAAATAGGGATGAAACGTAGATGGTCCATGCACCTTGGGCACACCGAAAGCACGTTTGCCGAAACAAAGTGCCAAATAATGCGCTCACTGCAAAAAACACGGTTTTCGTTCAATATCTCTGCCCTATTATGATACAGAGTTCCAAATAGCACTCTGCCCAGTTTCCGCTAAAGAGGTTTACATGAGATACAGCGGCACGTCTTCCATCGAATCGGTTGCTTCCAAGGTCCTGCATGCTGATGAACTGTCTGCAAAGGCAGAAGCACTGCGCGCAGGCCAAGCAGAGAATGCGCCTTCCGAAGACAGCGAAGCCGAAGCGGCAAAGGCCTGCCTCGAGACATGCGAGAGCCTCTACCGCATCTCGATACCGCTGCTGCGCTGCCTTTCGCAGGGCAATGCGACCGTGCTCCTCTATCTCGACACCCATAAGCATGACACTTCTGCTGTCCGCATCGCAGAAGAGGTCGGCCTCACGCGCCCCCGCATCACGCAGATCATCGACGACCTCGAAGAGCAGGGGCTCGCAAAGCGTGTGAAGGATCCGCATGATGCCCGCAAGATCAGGGTCACGATCACGCGCAAGGGCAAGAAGCTCGTTGCCGGCACGCGCCAGAGCTTCCAGAAGATCATCGAGGACTATGGAGCGGTCATCGGCCAGGGCAAGCTCGAAGAGCTCACCGGCATCCTGAACGAGACCTATGCGCTTTTGCAGGAGCTTGGGCAGGAAGACGCCTAGGCTAACTGGCAGAAAAGCTTCCCTCTGCTACGATGGGGCCGCCCAGTGGGAACCGGACCGGAAGGCAGATATGGACGCGAAGCTCACCGCCCTTGCAAAGGCATATGCACGCACTGTCTACGACGAGGAGATCATGCTGACAAGCGCCCTCGCCTCGCTTCCTGCCCCCTCCCACCATGAAGGCAGGCGTGCCCAGTTCGTCTGCAGCTGGTTCCATGCAAACGGCGCACCCCAGGCCTACATCGATTCCCAGAAAAACGTTATCGTGCCCATCGCCACCCGCCACAAGGATGGCTCGCCTCGTGACCTTGCGGTCTTTGCTGCGCACACCGATGTCGTGTTCCCTGACCGCGATTCCTTCCACCCCGAGGTGGATGGAAAGAAGATCATGGCGCCAGGCATCGGCGATGACACGGCCTGCCTTGCCGGGCTCCTTCTTGCGGCACGCTACCTCATCCGCCATCCCGAGATTGCAGAGCATCTCGACTGCGGCATCCTCGTCGTCGCGAATTCCTGCGAGGAGGGCCTCGGCAACCTCGATGGCACCCGCCAGGTTTTCGAGAAGCTCGGCCACCGCATCCACGAATACATCTCATTCGACCGCTACATGCCCCAGTGCTGCTCTGTCGCCGTGGGATCGCGCCGCTTCCGCATCAGCTGCCATACGCAGGGCGGACACTCCTGGGCAGATTTCGGAACGCCGAATGCGCTCGAGCGCCTCTGTGCGCTCACAGAGCGCCTCTATGCGCTCGAGCTTCCGAAGGATCCGCGCACGACGATGAACATCGGCAGGATGGAAGGCGGCACGACCGTGAATTCCATCGCCGAGGATGCGTCGCTTCTCTTCGAGTTCCGTTCGACCGACGAGAGCGTGCTCGCAGAGCTCGAGCAGAAGCTCCGCGAGATCGTCGCCTCATTTGCCGTGCCTGGCTGCACGATGGACATCTCCCCCATCGGCAGCCGCCCCGGCAACGGCGATATCCCGGAGGAGGATGAGGAAGAGCTCACGCACGCCTGCCTCGATGCGCTGAGAGAGATTGCAGGAGCTGCACCCGATACCTCCCCTGCCTCGACCGATGCGAACATCCCGCTCTCCATGGGAATCCCTGCTACCTCGGTCGGCACGATCGTCGGCGGCGGTGCCCATACGCGCGAGGAATGGATCGATGCGACGAGCCTGCCGAAGGGCTTGGCCGTCACGCTTGCCCTGATGCTCCGCCATGTCTCAACCGATGCGCTTGCAGCAGAGGAGAAGAAGGAAGCCTAGCGCTCCATCTCTTATATATGTCTTCAGACTTGACGGGGGCCCCGGACGAAATCACGGGACCCCCACTTTCCGGGCTCTTGGCAGAACCTCTGAGGTGCCGAGTACACCTCCTTGTCCTGTCTGCCCTTGCGCACTCATATGATGCCCGCATAAAGCGTTCCAAATCTTGCGCCCGCGTGAACGGCCACATTCGGCCGCAGACGGTCGATTTCCCGCTTCCATCTGTTTTGTTCGTGGCCGGCTCATGGACAAGCCGTGAACTCCATGAAAAGGGGCTGCCCCGAAGAGCAGCCCCTCGATGAGCTCCTGTCCTGAGAGCTAGCCGAGCTTTTCCCTCAGCATCTCGTTGAAGCGCTTCGGGTTGCCCTTGCCCTTCGATGCCTTCATGCACTGGCCGACAAGGTATCCCAGGACCTTCTTGTTGCCACCCTGATACTGTGCGACCTGGTCCGTGCAGCGCGAAAGCACCTCGTCGACGATGGGCTCAAGAGCGCCCGCATCGGAGACCTGGCGCATGCCGCGCTCGTCGACGACAGCTGCCGGATCCTTGTCCGTTCCATCGACCGCATCGAGCACTTCGCGTGCCTGTGCGAACGTGATTGCATCTTCTGCCAGAAGCTTGGAGAGGCTCTGGACCTGGGCAGGCTTCACGTCAGCATGCCCTGGCACGAGGTTCACCATCACATTCGCGACCGTGGGGACCGTCTTCTTGTCGGCGCCGTCAAGCGCCTCCTCGAAGAACTTCGAGACATCCGGGTCTCCTGCAAGCTGCGCGGCGTCAGCATGCTTGAGACCGTAGTCACGCTCGTAGCGTGCACACTTCTCATCCGGCAGCTCCGGGATGCGCGAGCGGCAGTCGTCGATGAAGTCGTCGGTAAGGTCGAAGGGTGCCAGGTCGGGGTCGGGCATGAGGCGATAGTCGTCTGCCGTCTCCTTGACGCGCATGACGACAGTACGGCGCTTGGAGGGCTCCCAGTGGCGGGTCTCCTGATAGATGATGCCGCCCTCCTCGAGCACCTCTGCCTGGCGGCGGATCTCGTACTCGAGTGCATCGTGGAGGCTCTTGAACGAGTTGATGTTCTTCATCTCGGTCTTCGTGCCGAGCTTCGTCTCTCCGCGGCGCCTGAGGGAGATGTTGCCGTCGCAGCGCATGGAGCCGGACTCGAGCGAGCAGTCGGAGATGCCGAGCGTGCGGAACGTCTGCTGGAGCTTCTCCATGAAGAGGCGGGCCTCTTCAGGAGTCCTGAGGTCGGGCTCCGTGACAAGCTCGATCAGGGGCGTGCCGCAGCGGTTGTAGTCGACGAATGACTCGGCAGCACCCGTGATGCGGCCTTCCTCGCCGCCCGAGTGCACCATCTTTGCAGCATCCTCTTCCATGTGGATACGCAAGATCCTGATCGGTGCCGTATAGGAGCCGTCCTCGGCGCGCTCGATCGGTGTGCCGTCAGCTGCCATATCCTCCCAGGCAGGGCGCTCCTTCGCGCCTGCTCCGTCGACGGTGAGGTCGAGATGTCCATGCATGCAGAAGGCAACCGGGCCCTGCGTCGTCTGGTAGTTCTTTGCCATGTCTGGATAGAAGTAGTGCTTGCGGTAGAACATCGAGTGCTTCATGATCTGGCAGTTCGTCGCAAGGCCGGCCATGACAATGGACTGGATGGCCTTCTTGTTCGGGACCGGCAGGGCGCCGGGCATGCCGAGGCAGACCGGGCACACATTCGTGTTGGGCGGATCGTTGTGCGAGAGGCGGCAGTTGCAGAACATCTTCGTATCGAGCGTCGTGAGCTCCGTGTGGACCTCGAGGCCGATCACGGCCTCCCAGTCCTTGAGCACCTCTTCGAGCGTCATCATCTGAGCTCGCCTCCCTTCCCGGCAAATGCAGGCGCGACGGTGCCTTCAGCCGTGAAGGCGCGCTCGATCGCGCGTGCAAACTGCAGGAGCCTTCTGTCGGAGAAGGCAGGTCCCTGGAGCTGTGCCGAGACCGGAAGCTTCGATTCTGCGCCGAGTCCGAGCGGCACGGAGATGCCGCCATTTCCGGCAATGTTGTTCGAAATCGTGAACATGTCGGAGGCATACATCTCGGTCGGATCGCTCATCTCGCCGAAGCGGAAGGCCGTGCGGGGTGCCGCCGGCATGAGTATCACGTCGCACTTCTTGTAGGCGTTGACATAGTCCTGGGTGATGAGCGTGCGTACCTGCTGCGCCGGATAGTAGTACTTGTCGTAGACGCCCGAAGCAAGGAGGTAGGCACCGAGCATCTGGCGCCTCTTCGCTTCCTCCCCGAAGCCATGGCTCCTGCTCTTGGCTGTCTGCTCGGCAAGCGTTGCACAGTTCGGCTCCTGGTAGCCATAGCGGACGCCGTCGAAGCGGGCAAGGTTCGAGAATGCCTCGCAGGGGGCGATCACGTAGTAGGCGGCAATGGCGGAGCGGATGTTCGGAAGATCGACCTCGACGACAGAGGCACCCTGGTCCTTGAGCGCTGCGATGGCACCGGCAAGCGCATCCTTCACTTCCTGCGTGAGGCCAGGAGCATCCATAAGCTCGGGGACGATGCCGACAACCTTGCCCTCGATCGGGTCCTCGAGATGCTCGAGGAAGTCGACCGGGCAGTTCTGGCTCGTCGAGTCATACGGGTCGCGTCCAGGACCGGTAAGCGCATTCATCGCAAGTGCAACATCGGCGACGCTCCTGCCGAAGGGGCCGACCTGGTCGAGCGAGGAGCCGAAGGCGACGACGCCGTAGCGGCTCACGGCACCGTAGGTCGGCTTCATGCCGACAACGCCGCAGAGGCTTGCCGGCTGGCGGATCGAGCCACCCGTATCGGAGCCGAGCGAGAGCGTGACCTCGCCTGCAGCGACCGCTGCAGCAGATCCGCCCGAGGAGCCGCCCGGCACCCTCGTCGTGTCCCACGGATTGTTCGTGCGGTGGAAGGCGGAAGACTCCGTCGAAGAGCCGAATGCGAACTCGTCCATGTTCGTCTTGCCGACAGGCGTCGCTCCTGCATCGAGCATGCGCTGGACGCAGGTTGCCGTGAACACGGACTCATAGTTCTCGAGCATCTTCGAGGCGCACGTCGTGTGCGTGCCGACAAGATGCATGTTGTCCTTGAAGGCGCAGGGGACGCCGGCAAGGATGCCGAGAGGCTCCCCCTTCGCGCGTGCCTTGTCTGTGCGCTCGGCAGCTGCAAGCGCGAGGTCTGCCGAGATCTCGAGGAAGGCCTGGATATCGCCTTCGCGCTTGTCCACTGCGTCGAGCGTCGCCTTCGCGACCTCGGTTGCGCTGAAGGAGCCATCCTTCACGCCCTGGGCAATCTGGGATGCCGAGAGCTCGTCGATGTCTGCCACTAGCGGTCTCCTTCCTCATCGCCCAGGATCGAGGGGACCCTGAAGTAGCGCTCGTGCACCGAGCCGGCATTCTGGAGCGCTGTATCGATATCGAGATGGCGGACGGAATCGTCGACGATATCCTCGCCCATCACATTCGAGAGGTCTCCAATGGGGTGGAAGGTCGGCTCCACCCCCTCGAGGTCGTATTGCCGGATAGGCGCAAGCATGTCCATTGCATCGTTCATGTACTGCGTCATCTCGTCGAGCTCGTCAGGGGTCAGATGGATGCGGGCATAGTCCGCAATCCCTGCCACATCTTCTCTCGAAAGAGCCATGCGGTATTCCTGCCTTTCGGTCTCGTGTGCGTTCTGATTGCTTCAACATTCTATAGCGGAAGGAGCGGACATCCGCACGCTGCAACCGCACTGCAACGTTTCGGGACCCATCCAGATGGCCGGATTTCCGTCAAAGCCCCTGCATTGTGCACATTCGGAGAATGTGTCCTCAATTGGTCGCAATTGGCCGGTATAGAAATGGAATGAGGCGGTAAAATACCCAAAGTACGGTAGGAATTATGAAAGACGCCCCGTACAAGGCGTGCAGGGACCATGATACCAGCACTTTGCAGGCTTTGTTCGGAGCTTGTCTCCTAAATACCCCTACGAGTACTATGAATTGGTCAGAGGGGGCTGCACACCGCAGCCGGAAAGAGACCGGAAGGCCTCGCGAGCGTTTTGGAGAGAACTATGTCCCAGACTCTGCTCCAGGTGAGCAATCTTTCAGCGGGCACCGAAGACAAGCCCATCCTGCACAATATCTCGCTCGAGGTGGGTGCAGGCGAGACCCATGTCCTCATGGGCCCGAATGGCGCCGGCAAGTCCACGCTCGGCCATGTGATCATGGGCGACCCGCAGTATATCGTGAGCGAAGGCAAGATCGTCTTCGACGGCCAGGACGTGACCGAGCTTGCTGCTGACAAGCGCTCGCTTGCCGGCATCTTCCTCTCCTACCAGGCACCGGTCGAGGTCCCTGGCGTTCCTCTCTACACGTTCCTGCGCACAATCACGCAGATGCGCCCCGAGCTCAAGACGACAGCACGCAAGTTCCGCCAGCGCGTGAACGAGATTGCCGATGAGCTCGATATGGACGAGTCGTTCCTGACGCGCGAGCTCAACGTCGGCTTCTCCGGCGGCGAGAAGAAGAAGATCGAGATGCTGCAGCTCCTGCTCCTGAAGCCGAAGCTGGCCATCCTCGACGAGACCGATTCCGGCCTCGACGTCGACGCCCTGAAGATCGTCTCCAAGGGCATCGAAGCCTACCGCAGGGACTGCGACGGCGCGCTTCTCATGATCACGCACAATACGCGCATCCTCGACAAGCTCTCTGTCGACCGCACCCATGTGATGGTCCACGGCAACCTCGTGGAAGAGGGCCCCGCCGACCTCATCACCGAAATCGACACCCACGGCTTCGGCCGCTTCGAGCAGGCACTCGAGAACTCCGAGAAGTCCCAGGAGGCGTGAGGCTGTGAGCGAGAAGAAGACACAGGTAGCGGATATCAACCGCTCCCTCTATGATTTCGTGAAGCCGGAGGAGGGCTACGAGCGCTACGCGAACGGCCTGACGCCGGATATCGTGCGTGCCATCTCCGAGAAGAAGGACGAGCCCGAGTGGATGCTCAAGAAGCGCCTTGAAGCGCTTGAGCTCTTCCAGGACATTAAGATGCCGGCAAACTGGGGCCCCTCCATCGCCCGCCTCGATATGGACCACATCTCCACGTATGTGAACCCGAAGACAAAGCAGGCCAGGAACTGGGACGACGTGCCGAAGGACATCAAGGACACGTTCGAGCGCCTCGGCATCCCGCAGGCAGAGCGTGACAGCCTCGCCGGCGTCGGCGCCCAGTACGACTCCGAGATCGTCTACCACAACATGCGCGACGAGGTCGCGAAGTACGGCGTCGTCTACACGACGATCGAGGATGCCATCCACGATCCGAAGTGGGAGCCTGTCGTTAAGCAGTACTTCGGCACGCTGATTCCGCCCACCGACCACAAGTTCGCAGCACTCCACTACGCAGTCTGGTCCGGCGGCTCATTCGTCTATGTGCCGGCAGGTGTCACGGTCGAGTATCCGCTCCAGAGCTACTTCCGCCTGAACGCTTCCGGTGCCGGCCAGTTCGAGCACACGCTCATCATCGTCGAGCCCGGCGCGAACCTCCACTTCATCGAAGGCTGCTCGGCACCCAAGTACTATGAGGCAAACCTCCACGCCGGTGCCGTCGAGCTCTTCGTGAAGGATGGCGCACGTCTGCGCTATTCGACGATCGAGAACTGGTCGAAGAACATGTACAACCTCAACACGAAGCGCGCGACGATCGGCAAGGACGCCACGATGGAGTGGGTCTCCGGCTCCTTCGGAAGCCATGTCTCCTACCTCTACCCGACGACGATCCTCGCAGGCGACCGCTCGCACTGCGAGTTCACGGGCATCACGTTCGCAGGCGCCACGCAGGACCTCGACACCGGCTGCAAGGTGATCTTGAACGGCCGCGACACGACCGCTTCCGTCGAGACGAAGTCCATCTCCAAGGACGGCGGCATCAACACGTTCAGGAGCTCGGTCGTCGTTGGCAGGCACGCAGAGCATGCAAGGGCTACGGTCTCCTGCCAGTCCCTCATGCTCGACGACATCTCCCGCTCCGACACGATTCCTGCCATGGACGTGCGCTGCAGCTCCGCTTCTGTAGGCCACGAGGCAACGATCGGCCGCATCTCGGACGATACGATCCTCTACCTGATGAGCCGCGGCTGCTCCGAGCAGGAGGCAAGGACCATGGTCGTGAACGGATTCGCGAACCCGGTCTCCAAGGAGCTCCCGCTCGAATACGCCGTCGAGATGAACAACCTGATCAAGCTCGAGATGGAAGGAGCGATCGGCTGATGGCAGACACGCAAGAAGCGCTCACCACGCTCTCCCATATCAATGTTCCGCCTGCGCAGACGTGGAACTACCTCAAGATCGATGAGACCTCGCTTACGGTCCCTGCCGCCAAGGCGACAGGCGATGTCTATGCACGCCTCCCCCGTCTCTTCGATGCCCTTGAGTGCGGCATCGGCGAAGAGGCCGTCTCCTGGATCGAGGACGCTGCCAAGGACGCCACCTATATCGAGGTGCCGGCACACCATAAGCGCGAAGAGCCCATCGTCTGCGTCGTCGACGGCGACAAAGGCGAGGTAGCCGATACCGGCATCATGGTCCGCCATCACGCCGAGGCGACGATCGTCGTCGTCTCCCGTGGCGAGAAGGCAGATGCAGCTACCTCTGCGAACCTCGTGCGCGTCGTTGCAGAGCACGATGCCCAGGTCCATATCATCGAGATCATGGCGCTGCCTGAAGAGCACCAGCATCTCGAAGGCATCGGCATCCGTGCTGCAAGGAACGCTGTCGTCGATGTGCGCCAGTATGCGCTCGGCGGCGCAAAGGTCGCTGCCGGCCTGGCCGCTGACCTTGCCGAGGACAACGCCCGTTTCGACCTTGTGAGCCGCTACCTCGTGCGCGGACATGAGGAGCTCGACCTCACCCACACGGTGCGCCAGCGCGGCTGCAACACCCGCTGCGACATGAACGCCTCCGGCCTTCTGGCAGACGCTGCCAAGAAGACCCTGCGCGAGACGATCGACCTCGTGCATGGCGGCAAGGGCTCCAAGGGCAACGAGCTCGAGACCGTGCTTGTCGAGGGCGACGATATCGTCAACAAGACGCTTCCTGTCATCCTCTGCGACGAGGAGGATGTCCAGGGCAACCACGGCGCCTCGATCGGCTCGATCAGCCCCGAGCAGGAGATGTATCTCGCTGCCCGCGGCCTCGGCGAAGACGGCGTCTCGAAGCTCTTTGCCCAATCCATCTTCGACGATGCCCTCATCCATGCGCCGGAGACGGCATCGCGCGAGGCGCTTGGCACCCGCATGAAGGCCGTCCTCGGCGAGGACGCCCTGGCAGATGCCCTGGCTGGACTTGCACTCGAAGAGGAGGACTGATCATGGATATCGCCGATATCGCATCGAACCCGTTCAGGCAGGACTTCCCGCTTCTCGCAGCACAGCCCGATCTTGCCTTCCTTGACTCTGCCGCGACAGCGCAGCGCCCGGCTGCCGTCCTCGAGGCGCAGAAGCATTTCTACGAGACGATGAACGCCAATCCCCTGCGTGGCCTCTACAAGCTCTCTGTCGAGGCAACCGAGGAGATCGAGAAGACCCGTGCCCACATCGCCCGCTTCATCGGCGCTGTGGATGATGCGGGAGAGCCTCAAGGCTCCGAGATCGTCTTCACGCGCAATGCGACCGAGGCCCTGAACCTTGTCGCCTGGACGCTCGGCCGCACGGTCCTGCATGAGGGCGACGAGGTCGTCGTCTCCATCATGGAGCACCATTCCAACATCATCCCCTGGCAGCAGGTCTGCGCCGCTACGGGCGCCACGCTCAAGTATCTGCGCTTCGATGATGACTTCCGCTTCACGGAAGAGGAGCTCGAGAAGAAGATCGGCCCGAAGACTAAGATCGTGTCTGTGACGCAGGTCTCCAATGTCCTCGGCGTCGAGAACCCGATTGCCGACATCGCGAAGCATGCGCATGCGGTCGGTGCCTACATGGTCGTCGACGGCGCCCAGTCCGTCCCGCATGTGAAGGTCGATGTGAAGGCGATGGATGCAGACCTTCTGGCCTTCTCCGGCCACAAGCTCGGCGGCCCCATGGGCATAGGCGTCCTCTGGGGCAAGGCAGACATCCTCGACAAGATGCCTCCATTCCTCACAGGCGGCGAGATGATCGACTCCGTGACGGAGCAGGCCGCTGTCTGGGCGCCGGTACCGCAGAAGTTCGAGGCGGGCACGCAGGATGCTGCCGGCATCTATGCGACGGGTGCTGCGATCTCCTACCTCGAAGACCATGACTTTGCAGCGCTCGAGACCCGCGAGCGCAAGCTTGCCCGCTACCTCACCGAGAAGCTCGAAGAGCTTCCCTTCATCGAGATGGTCGGTCCTGCCTCCCCTGACCGCCATGTCTCTGCCGTCTCCTTCAATGTGAAGGGCATCCACCCGCATGATGTGGCATCGCTGCTCGATATGCGCAATGTCTGCATCCGCGCAGGCCATCACTGCGCACAGCCGCTCCTGACCTCTATGGACATCTCGAGCTGCTGCCGTGCCTCTGTCGCGTTCTACAATGAGAAGAAAGACATCGATCAGCTGATCGATGCACTCACATTCGTTTGGCAGGTGTTCCATGGAAGCAACTGATCTCTACAACGCCGAGTTCATCGACCATGTCGCCCATCCGGACTACAAGTACCAGATGAACGACCCGAGCATCGTGCATGAGGGCATCAACCCCTCCTGCGGCGACGATCTCACGCTATCTGTGAAGCTCGGAGATGACGGCAAGATCGAAGAGGCCGCCTATACGGGCCACGGCTGTGCCGTCTCCCAGGCTTCGGCCGACATGATGAGCGACCTTATGGTCGGCAAGACCCCCGAGGAAGCCATTCATCTGTGCGAGCTCTTCATGGGCATGGTGACCGGCAAGGTGACCGACGATGCGGAGTTCGACGAGCTCGACGAGGCAGCAAGCCTGAAGTCCGTCTCCCACATGCCAGCCCGCGTCAAGTGCGCCGAGCTCTCCTGGAGGACGCTCGAGGAGATGCTCAAGGGGAACACTTCCCAGGCTTCCACGACGGAGGACAAGGACTGATCATGGCGGGGAACATGTTTTCCACCAAGGGCCGCTACGCCCTGCGTGCCATGGCAGACCTCGCCACACATGATGGCTGGGTCTCTCTCGGCGATGTCTCGAAGCGCCAGGGCATCTCGAGGAAGTACCTCGAGCAGGTCATTGCCCTCATGCACAAGGCAGGATACGTTGAGAGCCAGCGCGGCAAGGGAGGCGGCTACCGCCTCACGAGAAAGCCTGAGGACTACACGCTCGGCGAGATCCTGCGTGCAGCCGAAGGCTCGCTTGCCCCTGTCGCCTGCCTTGACTGCAGCACAGGAGATATCTGCAGCCATCTGAAGGACTGCCCCACGGTCATGATCTACCGCGATCTCGGCAAGGTCACCTCGGAGTACCTCGACTCGAAGACGCTCCGCGATATCACGCTCTCTGCTGGCTTCACGAAGCTCACGCCGGAAGAGCTGGCGCTGCGCGAGGCGGAGGAGAAGCTCGATGAACGCGACGCAAAGAAGGGCAAGGAGAAGTAGCCTTCCTTGAAGCAGCTTCATTGCATGCTGAGGGGCCCGGAGCAGCCGCTCCGGGCCCCTCTTCTATCAAAGAGGAATCTCCCCCACTGCAGGCCGCATCGATGCTCTCGCATGCTCTCAGAGCCTCATGCTGCATACACTATGCATGACCCGAAGTTCGATGAGCAGAACTATCGGCACATAGGAAAAGGCACGGAGGAGCAGATGCCCTTCCGTGCCTTTCTGCATTTCTCTTAGAGGAGATCCTAGCGGTAGGTGCCGACCATGATATAGCCGCCCCACACACTTTCGGTCCTGACATAGACACCAGGATACGGTGCATGGAGAATCGTGTTGTTGCCCACATAGATGCCGACATGGCCAGAGTACCAGATTAGGTCTCCTGCCTGTGCCTGGGACAGAGGAATCGACGTGAAGTAGGCCATCTGGGCATCGGAGGAGTGTGGCAGCGAGATGCCGGCTGCGGCATAGGCGCACATCGTAAGGCCCGAGCAGTCATAGCCGGAAGCAGAGGCGCCGGCCAATACGTACGGCGTACCAAGCGCGCCATAGGCATAGCTCAGGATAGCGGAGCGCTGTGCGCTCGTGAGGCCGCTCGCTGATGGAGCTGCCGGAGTGCTCGGCGTCGAAGGCGCTGCCGGGGTGCTCGGCGTCGAAGGCGCTGCCGGGGTGCTCGGCGTCGAAGGCGCTGCAGGCGCTGCCGGAGCCTGCGGCGTCGTGTCCGTATTGGCGTTCGCAGCGGAGCCGCTATCTGCATTCGAGCTGTCCGTGTTTGTATCCGAAGCGCTGCTGTCCGTTGCGGAGCCATTCTTCGCTGTGGAATCAAGTGCAGCCTGGGCGAGGTCGGATGCATTGGCACCTGCATTGGCTGCGGTCTGCTGTGCGGCGGCAGCCTGTGCGTCGGCCTCTTCCTGGACAGCCGCCCTCACCTCATCGGAAAGGGATGCCACATAGGACTGCTGGTCGGAAATCTGGGACTGCAGGGACTCGGTCTGGGAAGACTTCTGTGCGACAAGCGACTCCTGCTGGCTCTTCTGTGCCTCGAGCTCGGACTGCTGGTCCTTGAGCTCGTTCTGGAGCGTCTTCACCTGGCTGATAGCATTGGCGTCGGACTCCGCGACCTTGTCTGCATAGTAGATGCGGGAGAACAGGTCCTCGAAGCTATCAGAGTCGAGCACGAGGGAGACGAGATTGACACCGCCCGTCTTGTAGTTCGCGGAGACTCGCTTGCCGAGCGTGGCCTGAGCCTGCGAAAGCTCTTCCTGCTTGGAAGCGATATCGGAGTTGAGCTGGTCGATCTTCGACTGGGTGTCGTTCAGCTGGACGACGGTATTGTTGAGGTCCTCCTGTGCAGCTGCCAGCTGGTAGCCCATCTGGGAGAGCTGAGAGTTCGCCTCATCGAGCTGCGTCTGCAGCGTCGCCGAGTCTTCGGCAAGGGCAGGAACCGAGATTGCCCCGAGGGTACCGCCGAACGTCAGCACGGAAGCGATTGCAAAAGCAACAGTCTTTCTGCGCGTCATAAAGCCCCTTTCGGTCATATCGTGCCGGAGAGATGTATGGTCTCCGGGCATAGACTAACGTTCTCTAGTCTAGCAGTATCGGTTTCTGATGAAACCCCCGCTCCCCAATTCAAGGAATCCCCCGATATATCTCGATGGAGCTGAAAATGGCATGAAGCACAGAAAAAGGGCTACGCCTAAGCGCAGCCCTTTTTCGTTCAGAGAACAGATGGAATGAGATTTACTCCCAGCCCTTGCCCACAGAACCGAACTCCTCCATGAGCTCCTTGGTGCGGTCGATGACGGCCTGCTTGCCCGGTGCGAGGAGCTTGCGCGGATCGTAGCCCTTGCCCTGCTGATCCTTGCCAGCCTCGATGTACTTGCGGGTAGCCTCAGCGAAGACGACCTGAAGGTCAGTGTTCACATTGACCTTGGAGACGCCGAGGGAGATTGCCTTCTTGACCTGGTCGACAGGAATGCCAGTGCCGCCGTGAAGGACGAGCGGAAGATCGCCGACCTTCTCCTTGATGGCTGCGAGGGCGTCGAACTGCAGGCCCTTCCAGTTTGCCGGATAGAGGCCGTGGATGTTGCCGATGCCGCAGGCGAGGAAGTCGACGCCGAGGTCAGCGATAACCTTGCACTCCTCAGGATCTGCGATCTCGCCCATGCCGGTGACGCCGTCCTCGGTGCCGCCGATGCCGCCGACCTCAGCCTCGATGGAAATGCCCTTCTGGTGGGCAAGCTTCACGAGCTCCGTGGTGTGCTCGACGTTGATGTCGAAGGTCTCCTCGTGGGAGCCATCGTACATGATGGACGTGAAGCCGGCGTCCATTGCCTGGAAGCAGGCCTCATAGGTGCCGTGGTCGAGGTGGAGGGCAACAGGAACCGTGATGTTCATGTTCTTGACGAGGTGGTTGACGATAGCAGCAACGACGTCGTAGCCACCCTGGTACTTTGCTGCACCCATGGAGCACTGGATGATCAGCGGGGACTGCTCCTCCTCAGCTGCGGTCAGGATTGCCTGGGCCCACTCGAGGTTGTTGGTGTTGAAAGCACCAAGGCCGTAGTGGCCCTTCTCGGCGGACTGGAGCATGTGCGTTGCATTGACAAGCATTGTTACCTCCGTTTGACAGAGCTGCAAACACTGGACAGTTCAGATTTTACCGCTTTGGACGCTCTTTCATGCGCATCAGCCAATACTGCATAAGATTTCGCCAGAAGGCGGCGCCAACGCGGCCAAAAGTCTCTCCCAAGAATAAAATCTCTTTACTTATGCACTGCAAAGCTGCAGGTCAACTTCCATTTTGTCAAGATTTGCTGACGCTTTCATAGAGCAGCTGTAGAGAGTGGGCACGCCCTCCGGTTCTGCCTACTTTTTTGTCACATGCCGCCGCTATACTGAACGCTCCGAAAGACAACGACCCCTTGTCCATGGAGCCCATCCCTTTCCAAGGAGGCAGTATCCGTGTCTTACGAAGACAATGATGGCAAGACCCAGGTCTACAATCCCCAGGCCTATGGTTCGAACGATAGAACACAGACATTTAGTGCAAGCGACGAGACCCAGCAGGCAACGGTAGCAGATGCTCCGGCACTCCATGAGCTCTTCCCGGAGCGCAAAGACGCTGATGCGACCGTCGTGGCACCGGGTGCCCAGGCTGCACGCATCCGCACCGCACGTGCACAGCAGTCTCCCTACGCCTCTTCTCAGGCGACGCAGAACTACGCCGCCCAGAACCCCTACGGTGCGACGCAGAACTTCGCATCCCAGAACCCCTACGGCGTTCAGGCAACGCAGAACATCTCCTCCCAGAGCCCATATGGCCAAGGCGGAGACGGAAACGATAGCGGCGATGGCAAGAAGGACAAGGGGATGTTCAGCGACATCTCGTTTGCCCAGGTGACCGCAACGGCGCTTGCCGCTGTCACCTCCACCCTCCTCTCCTCCCAGATCGGCATCGCCGGCTCCATCATCGGTGTCGGCCTCGGCGCTGCTGCCTCTGCGGTCGCGACCTCGATCTACAAGAACATCCTTTCCCGCTCTGCCGACAAGCTCAAGAGCCTCAAAGACGGCGGCGAAGAGCAGATCGAGGGTGTCATGGACTCCTCCGAGCTCGGAAGCTATGAGATCGGCCCTGACGGCCAGCGCATCGCTTCCGACTCCATGCTTGCGGCAGCCGACTCCCAGCGCAAGCGCCAGAAGCGCATCGCTATCGCGGTGACCTCCATTGCCGCTGTCGCCGCCGTCGCAATCGGCGCAGCCGTAATCAATGTCGCGACCGCAGGAAACGGCCTCGGCACAAAGACGACATTCGCCGCTCCTGCCCAGCAAAGCGAGAGTGCAGACGACCAGAAGGCCGACGACAAGAAGACGGATACGACGTCTTCCGACAAGAACGCCACATCGTCTTCCAAGACATCGAACTCCGGCACGGGCACTGCCTCGTCTACGAACTCCGGCACCTCGAGCAGCGATGCGGATGATGGGAGCGCTTCTGGCACGAGCTCCTCGTCGAACAGCGGCACGTCAGGCACGGGCACGTCGAGCTCCACATCAAACAATTCAGGCTCCTCGAGCTCCAGCTCTTCGAGCTCGAATTCCGGCACGTCGAACTCTTCGAGCTCGAACTCCGGCACATCCTCTGATTCCTCGAGCTCGAACAGCTCCTCGAACTCCGGCCAGAGCAGCTCCTCGAACTCAGGCACGAGCTCGGATTCCAGCTCGACGGACAGCTCCAAGGGCTCGAGCAGCACGTCTGGCTCCGGCACATCGGGCACAGGCACGACAAGCTCCACGACGACAAGCTCCACGAACTCATAGCAAGCTGCCACAGCCTGGCATATCGAGGGCTGCATCTTTCGGGATGCGGCCCTTTTCTGTGCACAGCGCAACGCTCCTGGTTCCTGTGGCACAATGGATGCAGTTTTTATAAGCATCCATCAGCCGGAAAGAGGTTCCATGGAACGACCGAACGCATGGAAGGAATCGACGCAGGACGAGCGCCAGGAGGCGCTGCGCTTCTGCGAGGGATACAAGGCATTCATCAGCCAGAACAAGACCGAGCGCGAGTGCTGCGCGGCAGCAGCTGCACTGGCAGAAGAGCAGGGCTACCGTGCACTCGATAGCCTCATCGCCGAGGGAGCAAAGCTCGTCTCCGGCGACAAGGTCTATGCCACGAATCACGGCAAGGCGCTCCTGCTCCTCGAGGTCGGCACGAAGCCTCTCGAGGAGGGACTCAACATCCTCGGCGCCCACATCGACTCGCCCCGTCTCGATGTGAAGCAGAACCCGCTCGAGGAGAAGTCGGGCCTTGCCTACCTTGACACGCACTACTACGGCGGCATCAAGAGCTATCAGTGGACCGCGCTGCCGCTCGCCCTTCACGGTGTCGTCTGCAAGAAGGACGGCACGAAGGTCCAGATCGCGCTCGGCGAAGACCCGTCCGACCCCGTCTTCTGCGTGACCGACCTTCTCCCCCATCTCGCGAAGGACCAGATGTCCAAGAAGGCAGCGGAGGCTGTCGAAGGCGAGGTCCTGGACCTTCTTGTCGGCAATGAGCCGCTTGCCATCGAAGGAGACGCAGACGAGGCGAAGGACCCTGTCGCTGCACACGTCCTCTCGATCCTGAAAGAGCGCTACGCAATCGAGGAAGAGGACTTCCTCTCGGCCGAGCTCGAGATCGTGCCGGCAGGCGCTGCCAGAGACCTTGGCTTCGACCGCTCGATGATCCTGGCCTATGGCCAGGACGACCGCGTCTGCAGCTATCCATCCCTTCTGGCCCAGCTCGAGAATCCGGCACCGGCACGCACGGCCGTCACGCTTCTCGTCGACAAGGAGGAGATTGGCTCTGTCGGCGCAACGGGCATGACGAGCAGCTTCTTCGAGGACACGATCGCAGAGGTGCTGGCACTTGCGGGCGAGACCTCGCCGCTTGCCTTGAGGCGCTGCCTCAGGCACTCCCGCATGCTCTCGAGCGATGTATCGGCCGGCTTCGATCCGAGCTTTGCCTCGGTCTTCGAGACGAAGAATTCCTGCTTCCTCGGGCGTGGCCTCACGTTCAACAAGTACACAGGCTCGCGCGGCAAGGCTGGCTCGAACGATGCTGACGCGGAGTACCTGGCCCAGGTCCGCGCTGCCATGGACGAGGCAGACGTCAAGTGGCAGACAGCCGAGCTTGGCCGCGTCGACGCCGGTGGCGGCGGCACGATTGCCTACATCCTTGCCAAGTACGATATGGATGTCGTGGACTGCGGCGTGCCCGTGCTCTCGATGCATGCACCTTGGGAGGCAACGTCCAAGATTGACATCTTCAATGCCTACAAGGGCTACAAGGCCTTCCTCAAGACCGAGTAGAGCCATCTATGCATAGATAGGAAGAAGCGCTCCTGGAGACCATCTCCGGGAGCGCTTCTCTTTCTGTCTGCAGCCAGTATCTGAAAACCTAGAGCGTCCTCAGCGCATCGACGAGCGCCGTCTTGCCAGCCGTCTTTGCGTCCTTCATCTTGATGACCTTGGCAGGGCAGCCAGCAACGACGGCGCCAGCCGGGACATCCTCAATCACGACAGCGCCGGCAGCGACGACGGCACCCTCGCCGACATGGACGCCTTCGATCACGACAGCGTTGGCGCCGATCATGACATTGTCCTCGATGATGACAGGGGTGGCAGAGGCAGGCTCGACGACGCCTGCAAGCACGGTGCCGGCACCGATGTGGCAGTGTGCGCCGACGATGGCGCGGCCACCCAGGACGGCACCCATATCGATCATCGTGCCCTCGCCCACGACGGCACCGATATTGATGATGGCACCCATCATGATGACGGCGTTGTCGCCGATCTCGACCTTCTCGCGGATGATGGCACCCGGCTCGATGCGAGCATTCACGCCTTTGAGGTCGAGAAGTGCCACGCCGGAGTTCCTGCGGTCGCACTCGATCTCGATGTCCTCGATCTCCTCTGCGTGCTCCTCGACGACGGGGGCAAGCTCTGCCCAGTCGCCGAAGACAATGGCGGTCTGGCCAGCATCGAAGACCTTGCTGTCTCCCCAGTCGAGCCAGTCCATCTCTGCCTCAGGCGCAAGCTTTATATAGAGCTTCACGGGCGTCTTCTTCGGAGCCGTAGCGATGTAGTCGATGATTTCCTGTGCGTCCATGGACGCTCCTTCCCTGTCAGATACGTCTATTCTTCGTTATCCAGCCTATGCTCGATGGCCTCGAGCCTCTTGAAGACCGGCAGTACATCGAGTGTCGCGAAGTAGTCGAGAGGCGTCTCGGCACGGCGGATGAGCTCGACCGAACCGTCCTCCTTGAGCAGGAGCTCTGCCGAACGGAGCCGGCCATTGTAGTTGTAGCCCATCGAGTGGCCATGCGCACCCACATCGTGGATGAAGAGGAGGTCGCCCACCTCGACAGGCGGCAGCGCCCTGTGCGTCGCAAAGCGGTCGGAGTTCTCGCAGAGCATGCCCGTCACGCTGTAGTGCTCCGTTGCTGGCACATCCTCTTTCCCCATGACCGTGATGTGGTGGTAGGCCCCATAGAGCATGGGACGCATGAGGTTTGCCGCACAGGCATCGACACCCACATAGTCATCGTAGATATGCTTCATATGGATCACTCTCGTGACGAGTCCCGCGTAGGGACCCATCATGAAGCGGCCAAGCTCGGTCGCGACAGCGACATCCCCCATGCCTTCCGGTACGAGGATCTCGTTGTATGCCTCCTCTACGCGCCTGCCGATGAGCGCGATATCGTTCGGCTCCTCTTCGGGCTTGTAGGGAATGCCGACGCCGCCCGAGAGGTTCACGAGCGTGACCTTCACGCCGAATGCCTTCTTCAGCTTCACGGCGAGCGTGAAGAGCAGGCGTGCGAGCGCCGGGTAGTAGTCGTTCGTGACCGTGTTGGAGGCAAGCAGGGCATGGAGGCCGAACTCCTTGACGCCAGCTTCGGAGAGCTCGCGCACGGCTTCGAAGATCTGCTCTTCGGTCATTCCGAACTTCGCATCCTCAGGAGAGCCGAAGATGCCATTTGCGAAGGCAAAGTCGCCGCCTGGATTGAACCTCAGGCTCACGAACTCAGGAAGCGGATTTGCCACCTTCTTCAGGAGCGCGATATGGGAGATATCGTCCAGATTCACGCCGGCACCGAGCTTGACGGCGTAGGCCATCTCCTCTTCCGGCGTATCGTTCGAGCTGAACATGATATCGCGGCCCGTGATGCCCAGAGCCTCTGCGAGCATGAGCTCTGCCTTGCTCGAGCAGTCGACGCCGAAGCCATACTCATGGAGCATGCTGATGAGGACAGGATTGGGCGTTGCCTTGATTGCGAAGAACTCCTGGTAGGCAGGATTCCACGAGAAGGCATCCTTGACATGCTCGGCGCAGTCCCTGATCCCTTTCTCATCGTAGATATAGAACGGTGTCGGATAGCTCTTCGCTATCTCCTCGAGCTGCTCCTTCGTCGCGAAGGGATGTTTGGTCTGCACGCAGCGCCTCCCTGGATGCCTGATGTGGCTATCGATATGCACCTGCAATCGTATACGCTTCCGATTATAGGGAGCGGGGCCAGAATGCTCCCGTCCCTGTAACAGAATGGATGCGCGGCGCCCACAGCGGCCCCACACGGCTGCATCACAATGGATGTAGCAACCTATCCATTGCACGGAAGGACCTTGCCTATGTCCAAAGAGCCGACTGCAGCAGACCTGCGCCAGTGGCGGCGCGACCTGCACCAGATACCAGAGACCGATTTCGACCTGCCTGAGACGCTTGCCTATATCGAGCACGAGCTCGAAGGCGTGAGGGATGCCCTCGTAGCCAGTGGGCAGAAAGCTGAGATCCTCCACCCCTGCCGCTCCACTGTCTGCCTCTTCCTCGACCGCGGAAGCGAGCACACGACAGCCCTCCGCTCCGATATGGATGCCTTGCCTGTCACAGAGACGACCGGCGTCCCCTTTGCCTCGACGCATCCGCACAAGATGCACGCCTGCGGACATGACGGACACATGGCAATGCTTCTGGGACTCGCGCACCATATTGTCACCTGTGCAGATGAGCTTCCCCGCTCGGTGCTCCTCGTCTTCCAGCCGGCAGAGGAGACGACGGGAGGCGCCCGGATTGTCTGCGAGTCGGGCATCTTCAGGAAGGTCCATGCGGACAGGATCTTCGGCTTCCATCTCTGGCCCGATCTTCCGAAAGGCACGCTTGCCTCGAAGCCAGGACCTCTTCTGGCAGGCTCGCATGAGACCGACGTCACGTTCCTGGGCAAGGCGTCCCATATCGCGAAAGCAGACCAGGGAGCAGATGCCCTCTCTGCTGCCTGTCGCTTCCAGCGTGCGGCTGCAGACCTCCTCGAGGAACGCAGGGCAATGGAGCCCTGCATCCTGAAGTTCGGCCGCATGGAGGCGGGTTCTGTCAGAAACCAGATTGCCGATACGGCTAAGCTCGAAGGCTCCTTGCGCATCTTCTCCGACGCAATGGACACGCGCCTTCAGGACGAGGTCAAAGATCTCGCTGCCAGAGCCGCAGAGGACGAGCGCTGCACCTCCGAGGTCCACTTCTCCCAAGGCTATCCCCCGGTCACGAACGACCCAGACCTCTTCCAGAAGGCGCTTGCCGCGCTTCCCGAGCTCGAGCTTCTGCCCGAACCGCTCCTTATTGCCGAAGACTTTGCCTGGTACCAGCGCTACCTTCCCGGCGTCTTCCTGCTTCTCGGCACCGGCGAGAAGACGCCGCTCCATGCTGCAGACTTCAACTTCGACGAGTCGATCTTGACGGTGGGCCTTTCTGCCTACGAGCGCCTGATCCGCATGCCATAAGGGCGGACGGCAAGGACAGCAGAAAACACGAGAGGGCAGCCGGCTGGCTGCCCTCTCTTCATGTCCATCTGCTTTTCTGCTCCAGTTTGCGAACTCAGATCCTCTGCAGGCTTCCCACGAAGGACGCAAGACGGCGGAGACCCTCCTTGAGCGTCTCCTCGTCTGTCGCATACGAGATGCGTACATGGCCGGCGCAGCCAAAGCAGGTGCCCGGCACGAGGGCAACCCCTGCCTCCTTGATGGCACGGATGCAGAAGCGCTCCGCACCGATCTGGCTCCCATCTGTATCTGCAAGTCCTGCGACCGATGGGAATGCATAGAAGGCGCCTTCTGGCACGACGCAGGGAAGGCCCATTTCCTGGAGCGCCGCAATCGTGCTGTCGCGCCGCCTCTCGTAGCTCTGCCTGAAGGGCTCCACATCGCTTGCCAGCGCCCTGGCAGCGGCGTCCTGCGTGAATGAGACGACGCTCGAGATGGCATACATGTGGACCATCGAAAGGGCAGGCATGAGGGGCTCTGGCGCCGCAAGCCACCCCAGGCGCCAGCCAGTCATGGCATAGGGCTTCGAGAAGCTGTTCACGACGATTGTCCGGTCCGCAAGCTCCGGATAGCTCTCGGCAAAGCCCGTGAACTCGTCCGCATAGACAAGCCGCTCATACACATTGTCGCAGATCACATAGAAGTCATGCTCACGGGCCAGCTCAGCCACAGCAGCCAGGCTTTCCTTCGTGAGCACGGTGCCTGTCGGATTCAGGGGCGAGTTCAGGATGATGGCCTTGGTCTTGGGGCCCACAAGAGCAGCGAGCTTTTCCTTCTCTATCTGGAAGCTGTCCTCTGACGTATCGAGCGTTATGGGGTTCGCGCGGCAGATGCGCGCGATTGCATCGTAGAGGAGGAATGCCGGCGTGGGGATGATGAAGTCATCGCCCGGCTCCAGAATCGTCGTGAGGATCGTATAGATGGCCTCGGTCGCGCCCGAGGTGACGATGACCTGCTCCGGCGAAAACGCAAGGCCGCGCCCTGCCATGTAGGATGAGATGGCTTCCCTGAGCTCAGCTGTGCCATTGTTCGGCGGATAGTGGGTCTTGCCCTCTTCGAGCGAATGTGCAACCTCTGCACGGATGGGAGCAGGCGTCGTCTCCCCCGGCTCGCCGAGCGTGAGCGAGATGCACCCCGGCGTCTCATGCGCGAGACGTGCAAACTGGCGGATGCCCGAAGGCTTGAGCGTGGAGAGCGCCGAATTGAGCGTAAGCGGCATGAAAAAGTCCCTTCATCGGATATGGACATCCATTATCCTCCGAAGGGACCTTGCGCACATCAGATCGCTGACACTGCCATCAACTTGTAGCGTTGGCACCCAGAAGCTCGAGCACCTGCTTCTTGCAGGAGAGGAAGTCATCTGTGAGCGCGAAAGCAGAAGCGGAGAGATCTCCTCTTGGCACGGCAATCTCGCCGACAAGGTGGCTCGGCCTGCCTTCTGAGGGGTTGCCGCCGAGGACATAGATCCTTCGTGCCATGCTCACTGCCTCGTCGACATCGTGCGTGATCATGAGGGTCGCATATCCGAGCTCCTCTGCCATGCTGCAGTACCAGCTCCTCATGTCTGCTCTCGTCAAGGCGTCCAAAGCGCTGAACGGCTCGTCCAGAAGCATCACATCGTTGCCCATGAGGTAGGTGCGCAGGAACGCCGCACGCTGGCGCATGCCGCCCGAAAGCTCCGAAGGCCACTTCTTCTGCGTCCCCTCAAGGCCGAAGCGGCCGAAGAGCGGTGCCGCCTTCGCACGTGCCTCCTCTTTCTTCATGCCTCCGAGCACGAGCGGCAGGGAGACATTGTCCTCGATCGTCTTGTGTGGCAGCAGGAGATCCTTCTGGAGCATGTAGCTCACCTTGCCCGGATGCCCCGTGATGTCTGTCCCATGCAGGAGCACGCGGCCCACATCGGGGACAGTGAGTCCTGAGAGGGCATGGAGGATCGTCGTCTTGCCGCAGCCGGAACGTCCGACAAGGCAGACGACCTCTCCTGGCGCTACCGACATGCTCACATGAGAGACGACTGCATGGACCCCATCCCAGGAAAGGACGAGATCGTCGGCTTCGAGCGCTGGCGTGTTTGCCGATTCTGCCATGGCCTCAAGCCTCGAGGTAGTCCATCGTCCAGCCGGCATTGACATCGAGCTTGTTCGTGACAAGGTCGTTGTCGTTGAGCCACTGGAAGTAGGCTGCCCAGCGGTCGGCGTCGATGACACCCCAGGAGGAGGCATCTGCCTGGTACTGGCCAGCAAGATACGTCTGGCTCTTCTTCACGAGGGCAGAGTCGAGCTCCGGCACCTCTTCAAGCAGGATATCCGCCGCCTCGTCCGGATTCTCGATTGCGTACTCGTAGCCCTTCTTCGCCGCGCGCACGAAGGCAGCAACCGTATCCGGATTCTCCTTGCAGAAGTCGTTGTTCGCAGCGAGGACCGGCGTATAGAAGTCGAAGACCGGATCCATCGAGATGAAGCTGAAGTAGTTCACCGGATAGTTCTGGACCGCAGCATTCTGCACAGCCCATCCCTCATAGACCCAGACGCAGTCGAACATGTTCGCCTTGAGGCCACTGACCTCGTCGTCCACGGAGTAGGCAACCATCTTGAGCTTCGAGAAGTCGCCGCCGTCTGCCTCCATGACCTGCTTGATCGTCGCCTGCTCGACCGGCATGTCCCACGTCGCATAGACATGGTCTTCCATCTTCTTTGCGGACGTGATGCCATCCTCCTGGCGGCTCATGATGCCAGAGGTGTTGTGCTGGATGATGGCAGCGACTGCCTGGATTGGAAGCGGATTGTCAGAGGCAAGGGCATTGGCAATGTAGTCCTGGTAGGAGACGCCCATCTGCGCCTGGCCCGAGCCGATCAGGGCCTCTGCGGTATCGTCTGCCGGCTGGATGATCGAGACATCGAGACCTTCATCGGCAAACCAGCCCTTCTTCTGGGCGACGTAGATGCCGGTGTGGTTCGTGTTCGGGGTGTAGTCGAGGCAGAAGTCGATATGCGTCGTTTCGGATGAATCCGAAGACGAGGAAGCAGACGAGCTCTGCGACTGGGACTGGGCACCGGAGTTGTCATAGGATCCGCAGGCGGCAAGAGCGCTCGTGCAGGCAAGGGCGCCTGCTCCCAAAAATGCGCGGCGGGAGAGATTCTTCATTTTCTGTTCTTCCTTTCTGCCTTGAGCCAAGGCATGGTGAGTTTCTGGAGTGCATCGACGCCCTTCATGAGGAGAAGGGAGAGGGCCGAGATCAGGATGATCACGGCAAACATGCGGTCATAGGAGAACGACTTCCTGACGCGTGTCATGTACACGCCGAGTCCGCTGAAGCCGCCGAGCCACTCGGCGATGACAGCACCGACGATTGCGTAGGTAGCTGAGATGCGAAGGCCGCTATAGAACTCATTCAGGGCTGCCGGCAGCTTCACCTGCCAGAAGATCTGCCAGCGGCTTGCGTTCATCGTGCGCATGAGGTCGAGGAGATCGGGGTCGACCGAGCGGAATCCCGAGACAAGCGAGACCGTCACGGGGAAGAAGGTGGAGATAACGACGAGGACGATCTTCGGGGCAAGGCCGTAGCCGAACCAGAGGACGAGAAGCGGCGCGATTGCGACGGTGGGAATCGTCTGGCTGATCGTGACGAGAGGATTGAGCGCCAGTGCCACGCCCTCGAAGCGGTCCATCAGCACTGCCACGACAAAGCCGACGGCGACGCCGATAACGAGGCCCAGGATGGACTCGACAAGCGTCGTCACGGAGTGCGAGGCAAGAAGCCCTGCATCGGTCACAAGCGCCGTGATAACCTGGGTCGGGCTCGGCAGAAGGAAGTTCGGGATGAGGCCGACCACGACGACAAGCTGCCAGATTGCAAGGATCGCCAGTATCGTCAATGCAGGAATCATGACGGCACGGCGGTGCGCACGCTTCCTGCGCTCGGCAAGCAGCTCCTCTGTCTTCTTCTCCGTCTCTTCGGAGACGTCCTCGCTAGGCAACGTCTTCGCTCCTGTCCTGGAACTCGCTGTCCGTGGGGTGGTACTTCCCCACCTTGTGCTCTGTGGTCATTACGTCGCCCTCAGAGCGGTAGTCGATCTTCACATAGGTCGCCACGTGCTTGCAGCCGGCCTTGGCGCCGACGAGCTGGCACTGCTTCACGATCTCCATGCACTCGTCGTAGTCACCCTCGATAGCGGTCTCGAAGGGCCCTACGAAGTAGTCGATGCCCGTGGAGTCGATGTAGGCGATGACCGCATCGACGATGCGGCACACCTCTTCGTCGGTTGCCGCATCGAGCGGCAGATACTGGATTGCGACAGAGCAGTTCATGCATATCCTTTCCGGGCACCAAAAAGGCGCCCTGCATCTCGTAAGGCGCCCGAACACGTTGCTCTGGTCCCTACGCCGGCATTATCCGGATCAGGTAATTGGGTCGTGGCAGGAGGTGCCACCTCTCAGCCGGGCCATAGCCCCAGCTCCCCCATGTCAAGGCCATTATAGCGCGCGCACAGTCCATCACAAACACCCAGGTAGATTGGGTCATATGACTGTTTGCGAGGCTCAATTACAGACTTCATACGAACGGTTCCGGAAGTCAGCTGTACATGTGCGGATGGATGGCGGAACCTGTGCGGTGGTGGCCGGAGGGGCCGGCCAGACGACGTGCAGGAAGAAGCTGACATCGCATGTCTGGAAGATCCAGGAAGAAAGGGAGGAAGCCACAGTCCAGGGCATATCTGAGTCTGACGAAGCCGGAGAGGAGGCTGGTCGAGGAAGGCCTCGACCGCGGCAACAGCTGCATCCGTTCGGCTAGCTGCAGGAATCCTGACCTGCCCCCCGGAGTGTACGGATGACAGGTGAAATCAACCCCGGCAAGCGCAGCGCCCATCGAAGCCGCCATCAGACGCAAGCTCCCCATGACATAAAAGCCGGAGCGGGAGAAGCCCTCCTGCTCCGGCTGGTTCAGACAGAATGCCTGCCGCTCTATGCAAGCCCGAAATCACGCAGGCAGAGATCGAGATCTTCCTCGAACGTCCCGAGCTCGATGCCAGCAGCTTGAATCTTGTCGGATGCCAGACGGAAATCGCGCGGAGCCTCTGCATACGTCTTCTCATCGGGCAGGATGATGCGCTCTGTGATTCTGGAATCACAGCCAAGACGTGCAGCAATCACCCGTGCTGCCTCATAGGTCGTATAGGGATTCTGGCTCGCAAGATGGTAGACGCCAGACGGCAGTGCCAGAATCTTCGGCAGCTGTCCAGCAAATCTCTGTGCGTACGTCATGTTTCTCCGCTCATGCACGCGGAAGCCTGTCGGCGTATCCGTTCGGAGCGCCCGCATCACGTTCGTGAGGATGTTGGGGGAAGGATGCACGCCCGGCAGCGCAAGGCCGAACATCCAGGAGAAGCGGAGGATCACATAGTCCTCGAGGTGCTCCTGGATCCAGAGATCGGCCTCTGCCTTCTGCTGGCCATAACGGCTGACCGTCCCCATCTCATCCGTTTCGCAGTATGGTGCCTGTCCCGGCGCGGCATTGAAGCACTGCTCGGTCGAGATGAAGACAAGCCTCTTGCCCCGCTCCTGGCAGACGCGAGCAATCTCGATAGCGGACTCCGTATTCACGCGATGTGTGCCTTCGGAGTCCTTCTCGCAGTGTGCCGTCGTGGCATCTGCTGCCATATGGAGGCAGATATCGAAGTCTGCCTTCCTGAAGCGCTCTGCTACCCGCTCGGGATCAGCGAAGTCCACGTCGCTATGCGATACCCGGATGAAGTCGTAGGTGCCTGCGTTGTAGAGCTGCGCCAGACTTGCAAGATATCCGTGCGCACCGGTAATCAAGACCCGCTCTCTTGCCATGTCTCCTCCTATTTGCCTTCATCTTCGAACTCGCAGGAGTGTGCTGCATAGCTCCTGAGCACGCGGCAGCATCCCTCAACGGTGTAGCTTCCGGCAGATGCCGGAACGATAAGGGAACGTGTGGGAGCAAGCGCTGCAGTTCCGTCCTCAGTCTCCACTTTTGCCGTGCCGGCTACGCAGGAGATGATGTGATAGCGGCTACAGGTATCCTGCGTCCAGCTGCCTCTGACATCAGCCACATCAGAGACGAAGATGCTGGTCGTGATGCCCCGGCGAACGCCCGCAGGAGCCTTTGGATCCAAGGCGCCAAGCCTTCTTGGCTCAGGCCTGCTCTCAGTCCTCAGCACATCGAATCCCTGCTTCACATGGAGCTCGCGGCCACGGCCCCAGTCGCAGATGCGGTAGGTCTTGAAGCCGAAGGATCCTACCTCCAGCGCAAAGACGCCTGCACCGAGTGCATGGAGCGTCCCTGCCGGCACAAGCACGAAGTCACCTTCCTCTACAGGGATGCGGCGCCCATAGCGCTCGCCAATCGTGTCATCTGCTGCAGCTACACGCAGAGCCCCGACATCGTCTGTCGTCGTTCCGAGTATGATGGTCGCACCCGGATCTGCCGCCAGGATGTACCAGGACTCCGTCTTCTCGTGGTCGTGCTCATGTGCCTGGGCATACGCCTCATCGGGATGTACCTGCACGGAGAGGTTCTGGGCAGCATCCATCGTGAGCACCTGCACGATGCCAGGATCGCCTGCACACTCCCCCATGATCTCTTCTCGATGCTCGTCGATGAGCCGGTCGAGCGACATCCCGTCGAAGGGGCCTCCCTCGACCATGTTCACGAGTCCCTCATGTACAGAGACGTCGAACGACTCGCCGTACCAGACATCCGCCTCGAGTCCTCTCGCCTCATTGATTCGAGGACCTGACCAGACGGGAGAGATGTAGTTTGGCCTCAAGAGTATCGGTCCCATAGAGGTCCTTACAGCTCGAAGATGTCCGTGCCGGACTCGGCTGCACGCTGCTTGAGCTCTTCCATGATGGGAACGCCGGCACTGCAGCCAATGCGCTCGGCGCCTGCCGCGACCATTGCAAGGAAGGCATCGGCCGTGCGGATGCCGCCTGCCGCCTTCACCTTCACGCGCGGATCGACATGCTCCCTCATGAGGCGGACATCCTCGACCGTAGCGCCACCTGTCGAGAAGCCGGTAGAGGTCTTCACAAAGGTCGGCAGCACCTTCGAGGCCACCTCGCAGAGCTTCAGCTTCTCCTCATGCGTGAGCAGGCAGTTCTCGAAGATCACCTTGGAAGGCACACCTGCCTCGCGGCAGACACGCACGATCTGCGATATCTCCGATGCGATGTAGTCCCAGTTGCCCGCCTTCACTTCCGTGAGGTTCACGACATAGTCGATCTCGTTCGCGCCATTTGCAAGGGCATCCTTCGTCTCGAAGACCTTCGTGGCAATCGAGGTCTGGCCGAGCGGGAAGGAGATGGCAGCGCCCGTATGGACATTCGTGCCAGCAAGCAGGGTCGAGCAGAGCTTCGACTGCACCGAATTGACGGCAACCATATGGAAGCCATACGTCACTGCCTCATGGCAGAGCTTCTCCATGTCTTTGCGCGTCGCATCGGGATGCAGATTCGTATGGTCGACCATATACGCAAGCTCTGAGATCGTATAGCGCTTCATGCATGCTCCCTTTCCGGAAGGCAGGCACCATGTTCTGCCTCTGTCGGTCTTTATGTCTGACATAATAGCGCCTATAGCTGACCTCTATGCCGCAATTGCCTGACTTTCTTGCAGAAGATTCTTTCAAGCAGCAGATACCTGGACCAGAATTTGCTGCTTTCCCAGACTTTTTATGTCATACCTTACTTCATGCCATCCCCAGTCACCTACAATGGGGGCATCCACACAGACGAAAGGCCAGACGTGGCAGAGACGCTCTACGACAGGATAAAGGACGACCTTCTCGCGAAGATCAAGGACGGGACCTATCCCGAGGGCACGACCATCCCCACGGAGATCGAGCTCGCGCAGGCCTACGGCGTGAGCCGGCCCACTGTTCGCCAGGCGCTCCAGATCCTTGCAAGCGAGGGCTTCCTGGAAAAGCGCCGCAAGCGTGGCACGATCGTTACGCATCCCAAAGTAAGCCAGCGCGGATTCACGATGGAGCTCGCAAGCTTCGAGGATGCGATGCGTCTGGCAGGACGCATGCCGAGCACGAAGGTGCTCACGTTCCGCCGCGAGCGTGCAGGCGAGGCGGTGCAGGAGGCGCTCGAGCTCTCCCCGGGAAACGAGGTCTACAAGCTTGTGCGCCTGCGCTATGCAGACGGAGAGCCCAATGTCTTCGTGGAAAGCTACATCCCCTATGCACTCTATCCCGGGCTCGACCAGTACGACTTCGACACGAAAAGCCTCTATGCCGCCATGAGCGAATGCGGGAAGCAGGTCATGCGTGCACGGCGCCACCTCGAGGCCATCAAGGCAGAAGGTGCCACGGCAGCGCTTCTCGATGTGGAGCCAGGAGACCCCCTGATCGTCTTCCACTCCGTCGCGCGCGATGCGGACGGGACAGCGGTGGAGTACTCCGTTGCCACCTACCGCGGAGACAGCAACTCGTTCGATCTCGAGGTAAGCAGGAGTTCCTGAATCCCTCCCATAAAAGCAGGAAGCCCGTACAGGACGTTCATTTCCGTCCCATACGGGCTGCTCTTCCCTGCTTTTCTCCATGCAGGCAGTCCTAATGCTTGGCTGCAGCAAACGTGCCGACACGTCTGGAGCAGAGACCCTGCAAGGTCCCGAGGTCGACCTTCGGATTCCTGAACTTCCTGGCCCAGTTCGGGCACTCCCCAAGCAAGTCCTTCCAGCTGAAGGAGATGAGCATCCCCATCATCTTGCGGCTCGCCAGGTCGAACTCGTCGGTGCCGCACGCGACGCATACCTTCGCTATCGTCTTCTCGATCTCGGCATCCGTCACGAATGCCTCGATGATGACAGGCTCCACCCGTCCATGATAGGCAGGCTTCCTTCCCTGCCGCTTGAACTCGTCTGGCACGATCTTCCCGTATGCCATGCGGCCGAACTGGTTCTTCCAGCCAGGCACCTTGCAGACGACGCCCTCGCCGACCTTGCCGGTCCCCTCGATAAGGAAGTCGTTCCTCTTTGCAAGATCGAGAACATCTGCCTCAGTCGGATGGTCGAGCACAGCCAGAAGCTTCACGAAATACGGCTCGAGGCCCGCCTTGGCAAGCTCCTCCCTCCACGTGGGCTCGGGAAGATATCCTCCAGCCTCCTCGTCGAGCACGTCGTAGATGAACAGCGTGCCCAGAGCCCTCTTGTCGTAGCACTTGAAGGAGCCGATGAGCTTGTCCTTGCCCATCCACTCGCCGTAGACGGCCTGCGCTGGATGTGCCCTGCAGTATTCTCTCAGAAGCTTTGCCTCTTGAGCATCGCCTGTAGCCCACGCGAAGAAGCCGGCATTGTCCGACTCGGCAGAAAGCGTGCGCGTACGCGATCCTGCGCCGAGTGCGCCCGTCTCCTCATCCCAGAAGACGCAGGCATTCGTTCCATCTATCTTGGATGAGACATACACGCAATCATTGTCGAGAAGCCCCTCGCATTCCTCTGTGCCGAGCCGCTCGACATGCGTGTACTTTGCATACACTGCCATGCCTCTTTCCTCCTTCTGCTGAATCTCTCTATGGTTCATCTGCCTCTGCCGAAGCAGCAGGAAGCAGCATCGCAGCCCACGCCCGATGCCTTGATACGTTTTTTCATGCACTTGGTCGGGGCGGCGGGATTCGAACCCACACGGCCCTATGGCCACGGGCACCTGAAGCCCGCGCGTCTTCCGTTCCGCCACGCCCCGAAAAGGCTGCTTCGATGCACGGAGCATGATATGCAGCAGCAATGAGCTGCCCGGCAGGAGCTCTGCCCCATCTCGGCATGGCTCCATGGCGGGCTGTCATTCAGCAGCCTATTCTTGCTATCCGGATGAGCTCTTATTCCTCGCTATGCCGCTCTTGAGGCATGCCTGTGCAGCCTGCGCAGGGCATGCTCCTGGCGCTGTCGTCGCGCCTGCCAGCCCCGCTGGAGAAGCATCCTCTCGCGCCTGACCTCTTCGAGCTCACGGCGAAGCTCGGCATTCTCGAGCTCGAGCCGAGCTATCTCGGAAGCGGCATCATCGCTTCCTGCAGCGCCAAGCTTCCCTTCGCGGGCACGGCAGACAAGACGGCGAAGGTCTTCCCTGCGGTAGAGCGTGCTGCGCGATACAGCCGATCGCTCTGCGACAGAGTAGAAGGAGACGGGCTCATGCTGGACAAGCAGCTCCGCTACAGCCCTGCCCACTCTGATAGAGATGCTCTCGCTCATATCCTGCGGCACGCTGATGGTGCAAGCTGAATCATGCTCGTTCATGTTCCCTCCCCTTCCTCTGGGATGCTGGTCTTCTCTGGAAGGCTCTTCCTTCCGGCACCATATTCTTGCACCGAAAGGGCAGCTCAAAGGCGAGATTGCCGAAATGGGACGAATGAGACTATGGAAGGTTGCCTTCATGTCGAGTTGAGCCGCATTGGGAGCTTTCCCACCATAGCCTCCAACAGATAGCGCCGCCCAGATGCAGCTCTGGACGGCGCAGGTCAAGACATTGCGAATGCTCTGCTATTTTCTGATGAACTTCTGGTCGCTCTCAGGCATGCCCGCCTCATCCGAGACATAGCGCTCGAACGTCATGTGCAGGTCGTACTTGTCGCGCAGCTCTGCAATCGTCTTCATCATCGCCGATGCATGGTGGGCATCGATTGCCGCCTGGTTCTCCCAGGAGTCAATCAGAAGGACGGTCTCCGGGTCGTCGAAGGAGACCCAGTACTCATAGCGGAGATTGCCCGCTTCAGCACGGATGGCATCGACCGTACCCGACGCTTCCATCTCCTCGGCGAACTTCTTTGCGCTGCCGTCTTTTCCCGTATACCTCAGATTGACCGTGATAGCCATTGCGTCTCCTCCATCTCGCTTGGCACAGCCTATAGTTTCGACTCTACAGCTCCCTCAGCACCCGCGCCGGCACGCCGCCGCAGACGGTATTGCTTGGGAGGCCCTTTGTGACGACAGCCCCCGCTGCGACGACGACGTTGTCGCCGATCGTCACGCCTGGAAGGATCGTCGCATTGCCGCCGATCCAGCAGTCCTTGCCTATCGTGACCGGACGGGTCGTCGTGATCAGATACCTCGTCCCATCCGCCATCGTCCCGAAACGCTTCGACGCGTCCATATTGTGCTCGCCGCAGTAGATCTTCACATCGGGAGCGATGAGAGTGCAGTCCCCTATCGTTATGAGATTCGAATCGAGGAATGTGCAGTTCATGTTCACGAGGACATCGTCGCCGAGGCTGATGTGCACGCCGTACGTACAGCGGAAGGGAGCCATAAGGACAGCACGTGCTCCCATATCTCCCAGGAGCTCCTCTGCAATCTTGTGCTGCTCTTCCGGATTGTCCGTTCCGTTGAACTGGCGCAGGCGCTCCGGCTTGCGGCTGCCCGGAATCGGCACGATCCAGGGCTTCTTGCAGAGCATCCAGGCAAGCGATATCTGGGCATCGGTTGCATGATGCTTCTCGGCGAGCTGGGTGATGAGCTCGACCAGCGGACGTGCACGCCTCTCGCCTTCCTCGGTGTACTGGGGCATGCCGAGACGGTAGTCCTGTGCACCTTCGAACTTGGTCTTCGACGAGTAGGCGCCTGTCAGGAATCCGTTTGCCAACAGCGAGAAGGCGACAAGCGCCACCTCGAGCTCCTCGAGCACCGGGAAGAGCGGCTCATGCCATCTTGCCATGATCGAGTAGCGGTTCTCGACAGCAGCAACCGGGCAGACCGCATAGGCGCGGCGCAGATACTCTTCGTTTGCCTCCGAGATGCCCCAGGCACGGATCTTGCCTTCCTTCATGAGATCGGCCATGGTGGAAGCGACCGTCTCAGGCTCGACCTTGGGATCGATGCAGTGCTGGCAGCAGAGATCGATATGGTCGGTCTGAAGGCGCCTGAGGCTTCCCTCGGCAGACTTCCTGATGGTCGCAGGCGAAGAATCCATCACAAGCGTGCGGTCGGCAGCATGCTGGACGCCGAACTTCGAGGCGATGACCACGCTGTCACGGACCGGCGCAAGCGCTGCTCCCACGACATCCTCGTTGTAGGCCTCCGTGCCATCGGAGCGCATCCCGACATAGCACTCGGCCGTATCGAAGAACGTGTAGCCCATCTCATAGGCTTCGCGCACGACACGCTCAGCCCCGGCATCCGGCATCAGGTCTCCGCTTGCGTGCGTGAGTCCCATGCAGCCCATGCCCAGAGGCGATACCTCGATGCCACTCTTTCCCAGTACCCGCCCCTCCATCTTTGTGCCCCTCCTGGTCCCGGAGCCGAAGTCCCCTCCGGCATCCCCGCCGCGTCTCTTCGGGGATGCAGGGATCCTCTTCCTGACGATTTCAGTGCAAGGGCAAGGGGACAAGATCCTGTCTGCTGATTCTGCAGGTCGCTATACGTTTCACGTATACGGAAACGCATCTAATCTCTGTCTTCTGCACAGCATGCTGTATCCAGCATTCAAGGCTTTCCACCCATAGTCTGCAGCTTCAAGGACGGGATGAGATTGCTGGTCATAGCATAAGACACTTGATAGCTATGCACCATGCGTTCAGCAGAGCACCCCAGCGCCAGATCTGGTGGCAGGAATGTCCCTTCTGGAATGCTGGCTTCCAGGGCTCTAGACGCGCTTCCTTGCATCGGCATTCACACGCTCGTTCCAGCCTTCTGGCATGCAGCCGCAGGCGCGCACGGCAACCGTCGCTTCTGCCATCGCCTGATAGGCAAGGTCCACACCGGCGCCATCTGCAGCATACTGCGCTGCATGGTCCGAAGCGATGCCGAGACGGTCTGCCTCTGCGGCGGCATCGATGTTTGCGCCGAGGAATACGAACTCCCATCCCTGGCGCTGATAGCCCTCGGTCATCCGCTTCACGCGTGCATAGGTATAGCGGTGGCTTGCATTCTCGTAGCCATCGGTGATTACGACAAAGACGACATGCTCAGCACGAAAGCCCTCTGGCTGATAGCTCTGGACCTTTGCCGTATGGGAGATGGCGCCACCGAGCGCATCGAGCAGTGCCGTGGAGCCGCCTGGCTCGTAGTCACACCTATTCAGCGGACGCACATGCTCGATGGGGACACGGTCAAGCGCGACACGCGTGCCATCGCTGAAGAACACGGCAGAAACGTTCGCCTTGCCATCCGCCTCCCGGTTCTTCCTGAGCATGGAGTTGAAGCCGCCAACCGTATCCTTCGCCAGATCGTACATGGAGCCCGACTCGTCGACGACAAAGACAAGCTCCGTGAGCCCTTGCTGCACCTTCCCATGAAGCTTCAGGACATCATGTGTGCCGGACCCGTTCCTCTTCTGGAAGTCTGCATGCTGAGACATATCTGCTCCTCTCTGGTGGCCTTGGCCGCCCTGACCTCGTGCTGCCACGAGTCTAGGAGAGGGAGCCTCTCTGCAGGTAGCCTCCGAGGCGACATCCAGGAAGAGGGCTTCAGGCGACACCCAAGAGCTGCTGGTCATGCTTGAAGAGCGCATAGTTGATCTCGTCGATATCGCAGATGCCATGCCCGATATAGAACTCGACGATCACATCGAACTTGCTGTTGTGCGCAAGCGAGTAGCCGGCACGCCCCAGCAGGAGCTCTGTCTGATCGAGATCGAGCCCGAGCGCTACGGCAAGCGCAAGCACGACCCGCTTGCTGGGATGGATCTTGCCCGACCGGAGCTTGCTGAAGTACTGCCTCGTGAGATTCGCACGGTTATAGACCTCAGCATCCGTCATGCCCCTCGCATCGATCATGGAGAGCAGGGTCTCCGGAAACGAGGCGTCGAGATTGCGGAGAAGATCGTCGAGCTCGTCTTCAGGAGTTGCCTCGTGAGCGCTTGGCATGGGTGCCGAGGCAGAGAGCGGCGCCCCTCCAGAGGAGGTGTCTTCGTCGAGGAGCTCGAGCTCGCGCCTGCGGCTGTCCTTCTGCATTGCCTCGTCGACATAGGTCTCGCTGATGTATTCCTCGAGGTCGCGGTCGAGCTTCCGCGCTGCCTTCGTCGCGTCATGGCCGAAGACGCAGAGATAGACATCCATATCGGGAGCATCCGGCTTGGCTTTGGCCTCTTCTGTGAGCCAGCTGCGGATAGCCTCTGTGGCAATCTCGAGGGCAAGGCTCTTGGGGCAGCCGAAGATGCCAGACGAGATCACCGGGAAGGCGATCGAGGTGGCACCGAGCTTCCCTGCCAGATCGAGCGAGCTCATGTAGCAGCCCGAAAGAAGCTGCCGCTTCCGTGAGTCCGGGCCCGGCATCGCATCCCACCGGGGCCCTGCCGTATGGATGACCCAGCGCGCCTGGAGCGCAAAGCCCGGTGTCGCGACAGCACTGCCGCATGCAACATGGCCGATCTTTGCACAGGCAGCCTTCATCTGCTCTTCACCGGCTGCGCGGAAGATGGCACCACAGACACCGCCGCCCATGATGAGGCGCTCATTGGCAGCATTGACGATTGCATCGACCTTCATATGGGTGATGTCCTGGCGGACAATCGAAAGAGGCATGGCACTCCTATCGCAGAAGAGATCTCTTCCTACGATACCTGACTGCCACGGCAGGAATGAATTCCGGCCCTCAGTGGCGGTAGTAGAAGACCGCTATCTGCGTCCGGCTCCTGAGCCCCAGCTTTGCCAGAATCGACGAGATGTGGTTGCGCACGGTACCTTCGCTCATGCAGAGCGCGGCAGCAATCTCTGCGTTGCTCAGGCCGTCTGCGATGCCTGCAACCACTTCACGCTCCCTGTCTGTAAGGCAGGAAAAGGCAGAAAGATCGTGCTCTGACGGTACCTGCTTCTGCGAAAGCGAGGCAGCACGCGCCAGCACCTCCCCCTCGAGCACGCTCTGCCCTGCCATCACGGAGCGCAGGGCGGGAGCAATCGTAGCCACATCCTGCTTGATAAGGTAGCCACGGGCACCGAGCTTCAAGGCCTGCACGATATAGTCGTCGTCCGAAAACGTCGTGAGGAAGACGATCCGCGCAGAAGGATTTTCTTCGAGCATCCGCTCTGCTGCAAAGAGCCCATCCTTTCCCGGCATCTGGATATCGAGGAGGGCAATGTCTGGATGGAGCTGAGAGAAGAGGGATACTGCCTCTTCCCCGCTCGTGCCGGTGCCGACGACGTCGATATCGGGTTCTGCACCCAGAATCGTTGCAAGCGACCTCACGACGATTCTGTCATCATCCACGACGATAATCCTCATGCCTGCCTCCTTCGGGGGATGGATGCAAAGACCGAGAACTGCTTTCCGTCGGCTGTGACGGCAAATGTGCCGCCCAAGCTCTCGACACGCTCACGCATGCTGCGAAGGCCCATGCCCTGCTCTTCGAGCTCGGACGCCTCTTCGGGCACCGCTCCATCATTGACAATCCTGAGCTGCCAGATGCCTGGCATCTCGGCCACATGCACAGAAGCGCGCCCCGCCCGGGCATGCCGTGCTGCATTCGTGAGCGCCTCCCGCGTCACCGCCACAAAGCAGCGGAAGACCTCCCGGGGCGGCAGCTCCTCTATCCTGCAGTCGACCGCGACCTCGGCGATGCCGCTTTCCCTGCCGAGCCGGTTGAGCTCTGTCCCAAGATCGTGTGCCGAATCATCGAGCGCATGCACGCTCGTACGCATCGAGCTCAGCGCTTCGTTGAGACCGCCTGAGAGCTCTTCGAGCTCCCCTGTCGCTGCCGCATCGTCTCTATGCACGACCTTCAGCGCTTCGACCTCAAGCACGAGACGCGTGAGCATATGCCCTACCGAATCGTGGATCTCTCTTGCAATGCGCGTGCGCTCGGCAAGCGCTGCTGCCTGCGTCTCCGAGACACGGGCATCCTCGAGCTCCTGCATCTTGCCTCTGAGCGCAAGCACCTTGTCGGAGAGATCGTCCTGTGTCTCGTGCAGCTTCTCTCCAAGCGCAAGTTCCTGCCCGCAGCGCCAAGAGAGCGCTTCGGCCAGAACAGTGATTGCAAGAAGAAGGAAGGCTTCACCCAGAGACGCTCTGCCCGCCGCCCAGGGGATGAGGGCACAGGCAGGACCCGCCCAGGCAAGCCACTTCCATCCCGAGCGCGGCAGGTCATAGGCAAGGAGCGGAAGTGCCGCTCCGGCCCCAGGCACGCTGGCCAGAAGAATGCAGGATGCACAGCTCAGGCAAGATGCAGCCTTAGGCACACGTCCGCAGATGAGCTCGTAGGCAGCGCTTGCGCAGACTGCCAATAGCAGTGCGCTCACTGTCTGAACAGGCGCCTCGCCCGCCAGCGCAGCCAGCGCCAGGCAGGCAAATCCCATCAGTGTCTTGTCAGCCGCTCTCTCCATGGGACAAGTATAAGCGCAGATGCCCTCCATCCTTTTCAGCCGGAGGAAAGCATGAGCAGACCATGACAAATGTCATGGTGCAGGTGGTGACGGAGGTCACTTCCGAAAGGCACGCCGTTCCCTGAGAATTGCATCAGCAGCCTTGGAAAGGAGTCCGCCATGGAATCCAGCACACCCGTCGTCCACATCGACAACCTCGTGAAGCGCTACGGCGAGCTCGTTGCCGTAGACCATCTCTCCCTCGATATCATGCCTGGCGAGATGTTCGGACTCTTGGGTCCCAACGGCTCCGGCAAGACGACAACCATCAACTGCATCCTGCAGCTTCTGACCTATGACCATGGCAAGATCGAACTCTTCGGCAAGCCCATGAAGCCCACAAGCTACGACCTCAAGCGCCACATCGGAGTCGTGCCCCAGGAGGTTGCCGTCTTCGACGAGCTCACGGTACGCGAGAACGTGGACAGCTTCTGCGCGCTCTATGTGCCAGACCGGACGCAGCGCCGTGCACTGGTGGATGACGCTATCGCCTTCGTAGGACTCGAGAAATTCGAGAAGTTCCGCCCGAAGAAGCTCTCGGGTGGACTGCTCCGTCGCCTCAACATCGCCTGCGGCATCGCGCACAGGCCCGATCTCATCATCCTCGACGAGCCGACAGTCGCGGTCGACCCCCAGAGCCGCGAGTCCATCCTCTCCGGCATCGAGCGCCTGAATGCAGAAGGCGCGACCGTGATCTACACCTCGCACTACATGGAAGAGGTAGAGCGCCTCTGCAGCCGCATCATGATCATGGACCATGGACGCTCGGTCGCAAGCGGAAGTGCAGACGAGCTCAAGGGCATGATCGGCACCGGCGAGAAGATCTCGATCGAGGTCGGCAGCATGGACGAGACAACGCTCGAGCAGCTGCGCTCGCTTGAACTTGTGCGCCGCGCAGAGATGGCAGACGGCATGCTCCGCGTCCAGTGCGCCGCTGGCGCCCACAATCTCCAAGACATCCTCGCCGTGCTTGCCGGAGCGCACATCGCCTACGGCCGCGTGCTCTCGGAGCCGCCGACCCTGAACGATGTCTTCCTCGAGATCTGCGGACGAGAGCTCCGCGACGAGGCGTAAGGAGGCAGCCATGCTTGCAAGCTTCAAGACCTGTGTCCTTGCGCTTGTGCGCGACAAGGCGCTCCTTGTCTGGGCCCTTGCCTTTCCGATCATCCTGACCTGCATCTTCATGGGCATGTTCTCAGGATTCGACGATGTCTATGCGATGGTCGGCTCCACGCTCGGCGTCGTGCACGACGAGAACTTCGAGAAGGCAGCAGGCCTCGATGCGACGCTCGCTTCCATCTCCGACACAGACTCGGAGAGCCACATCGCAGACCTCGTCTCTTTCGAGACAGAAGAGGAAGCAAAGGACGCAGCCGATGCAGGAAGAATCGATGCCTACCTCACCGTCTCAGATGACGGAGTGCCCGAGCTGCATGTGAGCGCCTCGAGCCTGACCGAGCATGGAAACCTCCCCGCCTCGGTGCTGACCGAAGTGCTCGATACCTACGTGAGGATGCGCTCTGCGATCGAACACATCACAGCGCTGCGCCCCGATCTTGTGCAGTCAGGGGCAGCGCTCGCTGCTTTCCAAGCAGGAGCTGTGAGCACGGTACGCCTCACCGCCACGAAGACGGCACCCGCCCCGGATGTCCGCTACTACTATGCCCTTCTTGCTATGGCAGCAGGACTTGGTGCCTCAGCTGCCATGCAATCGGTGAGAAGGCTTCTGCCCGAGGCAGGACCTGTCGGCGCACGTACAACGCTTGCCTCAACGCCCCGCTGGCGCATGCTTCTGGGCACGCTTCTCGGCACCTGGCTCTGCGAGTTTGCCTGCATGTTCGCAGCCTTCCTCTTCATGCGCTTCGTCGCCGAGGTCGATTTCGGCGACAATGTAGCGCTTGTCCTTCTTGCCATCTTCCTCTCGGCGCTCGTAGCCTGTGCAGCAGGTGCCCTCCTCGGCACGATCCCTGCCATGGAGAGCGGCATGGTCTCAGGCCTCACCTGCCTGCTTTCGCTCTTCACGGGGCTCTATGGCCCGGCCTCGCAGTCGCTTGCCGACCTCGTCGAATCCTCGGTGCCTTTCCTTGCCTATGCAAATCCGCTCTGGGAAATGACGAACTGCTTCTATGCCCTGCTCTACTATGCCACGCTCGATGCCTTCCAGGCACGCTGCACAGCCCTTGTCCTCATGGCGCTGGCATTTTTCGCCCTGGCATCCTTGCGTATGAGGAGGATCTCTCATGAGCACCTTTAAGACCTACCTCAAGATCCTGTCTGCCCACAAGGTCTATATCGTGATCTACCTCATTCTCATCTCCTCTGTCGGCATCATCTCCGGTCTCGGCAGCGCCTCGCCGGATATGGCAGAATTCCGTCCCGCCTCCGTGAGCGTCGCTGTGATCGACCGCGATGGCTCCCGGCTCTCCGAGGCGCTTGCCGCGCATGCAAAGGACGGCAACGATGCGATGGACATCCCGGATGACAAGCTCGCCATCCAGGATGCCCTGGCCCGCGATACGGTCTCCTACCTTCTCGTCATTCCCGAAGGCTGGGGAGATGCCCTCATGGATGCCGCCGCAGCCGGGACAGATGCCCCTCCGCTCGAGACCTACATCTCCTATCAGTCCGGCCGCGGCAGGCTCCTCGACCTCGAAGTCACGAGCTATGCAAATGCGCTCTACGGAAATGCGGCTGTGCTAGGCGGAGATGCAGAAGGCATTGCGGACGCAGCGGACAGCGCCTGGAAGGAGAGCGCCGCGACCTCCCTCATCGCCCAGAAGGCATCTCCCCTGCCGTCGTCCATCGTGGTTGCAGCAGAGTTTTCCGCCTATCCCATCTTTGCGAGCGTGACCGTCTGCATCGCTGTCCTCATGGCCGAGGTCAACAGGGCTCCGGTGAAGATGAGAAGGCTTGCCTCTCCCGAACCGTCACGCACCAGAAGCCTTGCGCTCTTCGCTGCCTGCGCCGCAGTCGCACTCATTGCTTGGGTATGGAACTTCGGCCTCCAGGCTGCCATCCTGGGACGCGCTGCCATCGCGGACTCGCCTGTGCAGATGGCAATCGTCGGTGCCGCCCTGCTTGCCTATTCGCTCGTCTCGGCCGCCGCAGGCTTCCTCATGGGCCAGCTCGGCTGCTCCGAGAATGCTTCCAACGCGATTGCGAACATCCTCGGCATGCTCTTCTCCTTCCTGGGCGGCGGCTGGACAGGGCTCTCGCTTCTGCCCGACTCCATCATCGCGCTTGCCCATTTCACGCCCTCGTATTGGTCTGCACTTGCAATAGAGGGTGCCAGCGCAATGGCAGATGCCACGCCTGCGGCTGCTGCTCCCCTTCTGGCCGACATCGCAATCTGTGCCCTCTTCGGCCTAGCCTTCCTCCTTGTCGGCATGGTCCAGGGCAGGACACGCTCCCGCAGCGAGACGGCCTAGCCATGCATCCGCAATCAGCAAAATCACGAAGAGAGGCAGCTACTCGGCTGCCTCTCTTTCCTTGAGGAAGTCGATATACTCGTTGCCCCAGTCCTCGATAGCGTCGAGGACCTTCTGGAACTTCTTGCCGATAGGCGTGAGCGCATACTCGACAGAGACGACACCGTCCGTCTTCACCGTGCGGCTCACTATGCCCTCGCGCTCGAGGGCCTTGAGCTGGTTCGAAAGGGTGCCCTGCGCTATCTCTATCCGGCGCAGGAGCTCATTGAAGCGAAGCGGTCCTCCTGAGAGCTGGTAGAGAATGAGTATTGCCCATTTGCCCTGGATCACGGTCTGGGTCGTGACATAGGGGCAGATGCCGAAGAGCGCCTTTCCTTGCTTTTTGACTATATCTTCTGCCTGTCCGGCATCCATGGCTGTTCCTCTCCATATCTCTCCGCAGACGACCAGTCATCTCAAAGTGACCTGGTCACCAGAAAAATCCTGATTGACGCTTCCTCTACGTTCCGTATTCTGATGCTAGTTCAAGTTTCTGACTTAGTCCAGAACCTGCATTTGATCAGCGAATGAGAGGAACCACCATGAGCATCTATGAATACACCAAGGGCAAGAAGGTCGACGTTGACTACGAGACCGGCTACCACTTCGTTATCGAGTATCTGAGCGAGACCGAGCTTGTCTGGGCCGCGCTCTCCAAGACGGCAGAGGGCGCTCCTGACCACGAGTCTGAGCCCTACTCCACACTCGAGCTCGGCGAGGGCCGCTATATGGTCAACTGGATCGAGGAGTCCGGACTCGTCGTCTCCCAGATCGCCGACTTCGCTGAAGGAAAAGTGTATGCATTCATGACATGGCCAGACGAGAAAGCACGCGGCAAGCGCGCCCAGCTCCTGCACAAGGGCACGCTCGAGTTCGTCGGCTGATACGGAATCGCTGAAAGGAGCACTGCCATGACCAAGACACTATCCGCTGGTCCGTTCGCCATCACCGTCTTCGGCACGGACGACAGCAGCTTCAATGTCACCGCCGTCGTCCTCCAGAAGGGCGCAGAAGCCTACCTCGTGAATGCCGGCTTCGCAAAGGCCACCGCACTGAAGATCGTCTCCTTCCTCAAGGATGAGAAGCTTGAGCTCAAGGGCGCCTTCGTCCTGCACGGCGACCCCGACTACTACTTCGGAATGGAGCAGATCCTGCGCTCCTTCCCCGAGGTAGAGATCCTCTCGACAGCCGAGACGCAGAAGCACATCGCCGAGACCGTCCTTGGCAAGCTTGCCGTCTGGAACGGCGCGCTCGGCGACCAGGCACCGGCGAACGTCGCGCTGCCGAAGGCAATCTCAGGCAAGACGCTCGATATCCTAGGTACCGAGTTCGCTTTCGTCGGAGACGACGCATCCCGCACGAATCTCTTCGATAGCGCAGACAGCCTGCTTGTCGGCGGCATCGATACCTTCAACGAGCTGCATGTCTTCCTGGCTGACACCGGAACAGCAGAGGCGCTGGAAGCATGGGCCGCACGCCTCGAGTCCCTCCAGTCCCTCGCCCCGTCCGTCGTGATTCCAAGCCACGCCGACCTCAACGGCTCGTTTGACGGCAAGGCGCTGTCCGCCACAAAGGACTACCTGCTCATGGCGGCAGACGCCACCAAGGTCTCTTCGACGTCCGAGGAGCTTGCTGCGTCCCTCAGGGACGCCTATCCGGACTACATCAACACCGGTGTCATCGACCTCGGCGCAAAGGTCCTGACCGGCGAGATCCAGTGGGGCTGATCATGCTGAAGATCATCGCCTCCAACCATATCCGGAAAGAGAGTCTCAATAAGTTCCTGGACCTTGCCCATGAGCTCATCGTGAAGTCCCGTGCCGAAGAGGGCAACGTCTCCTACACCATCAACGTCAGCCTCGACGACCCCTGCCTCTTCACGTTCGTGGAAGTCTGGAAGGACCAGGCAGCATTCGACACGCACAGCCAGTCCGAGCACTTCACGCGCATCTTCCCGAAGGTCTCCGAGCTCTCCGACAGCGCGACGCCTCCGACCTTCTATCAGGAGCTTGAGGCTTGATTCGGAGCATAGCTCCTGAACCCATTGCACTGTCCAGGCGGGCGGAGCCTCAGGGCGCCGCCCCATACAGAAGAAAGAGACATATCATGTCCGATACCAGAAAGATTGCCGTCGTTGCATCCAACGGCCGAAATGGCCAGCTCATCGTCCAGGAAGCCGTCAAGCGCGGCTTCGACGTGACCGGCTTTGCCCGCTCTGCGAACAAGTCCGTCTCCCAGCACTTCGTCCAGAAGGACATCATGGACCTCACGGCAGAAGACCTTGCCGACTTCGAGGCAGTGGTCGACGCCTTCGGCGCCTGGACGCCTGAGACCCTGCCGCTCCACACCACGACCTCTCAGCACCTGGCAGACATCCTCTCCGGCACTGACACCCGCCTCCTCATCGTCGGTGGTGCAGGCTCGCTCTATGTGGACCCCGAGCACACGACGCAGCTCTATCAGACCCCGGACTTCCCCGAGGCCTATATCCCCACGGCATCTGCCCAGGCAGACGAGCTTGCCGAGCTCAGGAAGAGGAATGATGTGAAGTGGACCTTCATCTCCCCTGCTGGCGACTTCCAGGCAGACGGCGAGCGTACCGGTGCCTACATCCTGGCCAGCGAGGAGCTCACGCTGAATAGCCGTGGCGAGTCCATCATCAGCTATGCCGACTATGCGATTGCCGTGGTCGACGAGATCGAGAGCGGAGACCATATCCAAGAGCGTATCTCCGTCGTGCGCAAGTAGGAGCTTCCCTGCACAAGGCACTTCAGCATACAGCCCCGGTACCTCTTCTTGAGGGCCGGGGCTGCGCTTTGAGCCGAGCTCCAGATCAAAGCCGTCAGTCTTGATTCCCCTGAGAAGGCAGGCCTTCGAAGAGCTCCCTGAGCCTTCGGGCAAAAGCTCATCCAGATATCCGAGCCTGTCCAGGAAGAGGGCAGATGGCTCGTTTCAGCAGGCAAGCATGGGCTTCGAGCAAAAGCAGGCATCCGCTGTGGCGATACCGCAGGAAAGATCTGCCGCGCAAAATGCATAGGCAGCGGAGCCGTGCGCGGCATCAGCCCCTCGGTGCCGCATGGAAAAGCCGGCGGATTGCTCGGCATGGCCGGCGGTCCCATGCACTGCCGCCAGGAACAGCGAAGAATCGGAAAAGGGAGGCGCCACATCGCTGCGCGCCTCCCTGCATGCCGGAGAGAGCTGAAGCTATCTGAGCTCGTTGTCGCGGTCGTAGCGCTTGCCGCCCCAGTAGACGCGCTGTGCCTGCTGGCACTTCTCGGGAAGCTCCACATCCTTCAGGGCCCATTTCACGAACTCGTCGAAGCCCGTGCGGTCCACGATGTAGCCGATATGCTCCTTCCCTTCTGGCGCATTCGGGTTGATGTACTCCTCGATGTAGGCATAGGTATTCTTCACGATCTTCAAGATGGACTCCTCGTCCACCCATCTCAGCCAGTCCTCTGCCATGCGCGGATTCTGCTTGCCGGTACGGCCGAAGATCTTGAGGCGGAAGTAGTGCTCGGGGCTCCTCGTCCAGGCGCGGGTCGGGCAGTAGACGACGCAGACGCCGCAGCCGATGCAGCGGTCTTCGTTGCGCACGACCTTGCCATTCACCATCTCGAGGGCCGAGACCGACCTGCGCTGGCACCACTTGACGCACTGGCCGCAGCCGATGCAGCGTGCCGGGTCGTACTGCGGCTCGGTCATGCCGATGATGCCGAAATCGTTGAGGGCGACATGGGCGCAGTCGTTCGAGCAGCCCGTGAACGCGACCTTCACATGGCGGTTGTTCGGGAAGATGGCCTGGTCCATGCGCTGGGCGAAGGCTGTCGTGTCATAGCAGCCGAAGGGGCACAGCCTCTTGCCCGGGCAGGCGACGATGTTTCTCGTGCCGGATGCGAGGTAGCCATCAGCCGTGTCTTCCTGGTTGATATGCGTATCCTCGATGATAGCCTGGAGCTTCTCATTCACCTTCGGCATGTCCTCAAGCTTGATGCCGGGGATCTCGACGCCCTGCCTGTTCGTCAGGAAGATCTGGCCGTTGCCGAACTCCTCGGCAATCTCCACGATCCTCGCCATGCTCTTTGCCGAGACGAGGCCGCCCGGGATGCGGACACGGCTTGCCGTCTCGCCGCGGACCTTGCTGTAGCGGAAGGCATTCTTCTTGAGCGCCTTGACATTCACGTCCTGAATCATGCGTTCCCTCCTAATCCAGCATGTCCTTGGACACGGTGTAGTTGAAGACCGGGCCATCGAGGCAGACATAGTGCTCGCCGATGCGGCAGTGACCGCATTTGCCGAGGCCACAGCACATGCGCCTCTCCTGGCTGACCCAGATGTTCTCCTCGGCAAAGCCGAGCTCCAAGAGGCCCTTGATCGAGAAGCGCATCATAGGCGGCGGTCCGACGACGACAGCCTGCGCCGTCTTCGGGTCCTTGAGCGGAAGATCCGGAATGTACTTCGTGACGAGGCCGATGTTGCCCTCATAGCCCTCAGGCGCGCCATCGACCGTGAGCGTGAGGTTCAGCGCCTTGTCCCACCGGGCAAGATCGTCACGGAACAGCATGTCGTCCGGGCTCTTGAAGCCGACGATCACATACTTGTTCTCGGGGTCGGGAGAGGTGGCAAGAGAATCGATGACGCCACGGACCGGAGAGACGCCCGTGCCGCCTGCCACGACGACGACTTCGCCTTTCTGGTAGAGGCTTACATCGAAGCCATTGCCGAAGGGCCCGCGCAGGAACAGCTTCTGGCCGACATAGTTCTCGAAGACCTCGTTCGTGACCCTGCCGACGCGGCGGATCGTGAGGTCGATGGACTTGCCGGGGACGATGCCGGAGACAGAGATCGGAGCCTCGCCGTACTTCGGGACGGAGACCTCGAAGAACTGTCCCGGGCGCACCTCTCCCTCATATGCCATGCGGAACGTGTATTCCTTCTTCGTATGCTTGATCACATCGAGGATCTCGGACGAGAACGGAATGTAGGGGTTCACGGCCGCGTCGTTCACGGCGTCGAATGTCACAGTCTGGCTAGGCATTCTTCTCAGCCTCCTCTTCCTTCTCGTAGGCTTCGCAGGCATCGTTGAGCTTGTTCACGCAGGCAGCGAAGCTGATGTATTCCGGGCAGATGTCGTCGCAGCGGCCGCAGCCGACACACATGTCGTAGCCGAAGCGGCGCCTGAAGTCATAGACCTTGTGGAGCACCTTGAAGCGCATGCGCTCGCCGGCGGTCTTTCTGTAGGAGCCGCCGCCTGCGACATCGGAGTAGCCGTCGATCATGCAGCTTGCCTGCACGCGGCGCCGCTCGCCGACGCGGCCATTCTCCGTGTAGAACACATCCTGCATCGTGTAGCAGGAGCAGGTCGGGCAGGCGATCGTGCAGCGGCCGCACTCAATGCAGCGGTCCGTATACTCGTTCCACATGTCGGAGCGATAGATCGCATTCGGCACGGTCTCAGGACGCGTGACGTGCACCTCGTTTTCCGTGACGGAAGCCGGCGTGACGTCTTCCTCCTTTGCTGCGCATGCGGCGAAGAGCGGCTCGAGGTCCTTCTCTGCCACAGCAGAGCGGATCTGGTCTCCATCCTCTTCGACCGAGAACATCCAGCCCACGGGCGCGACATTCGTGCCCATATCGACGCAGAAGCAGCTTGCAAAGCTCTTCGTGCAGCCAATGAGGGCAAAGTGCACATGGTCGCGGATGCGCTTGTAGAAGTAGTCCTTCGAAAGGCCGTTGTCGAGATAGATCTGATCGAGGCGACGGACGCCGTGCAGATCGCAGGCACGCAGGAACACGATCACATCGCGCGGATCGATATCTGCTTCCTTGACGGAATCCTCCGTGAAATAGAAGAGCGTCTCGGAAAGCGGGCTCAGGATCTCCTTCGCCGGGTAGTCGGACTTCTTCTCGAGCTCCATCTCGGAGCCGGACGCCACGAAGTCATAGCGCACGACATCGACGTCAGTGAAGCGTCCCTCCCCCTTCTTGAGCACCGGAGCATAGATGCGATAGGTCTCGCCGAGCTTCGCTATGAGCTCGTCGAACCCGTCCCGCGTGAGCACATATCCCACAGCAGAACCCCTCTCTCGTGGCAGGGACAGCTCCCTGCGTATGGACAGCCAGATGCCCTCCTGGCAGCACGTGCAGGCCGAGGCCCCCCTCAGACGCTCAGCCCACAACCGTCAAAATGATACGGCATGCCTCTCATATTCGCAATGCAGCATCCCTCTCATGAATCATCTGCTATTCTCGCAGGAAAGCATCTTATCTATGCGCAGCTATCAGTAAGGCTCCGCGAACGGGCGGAATGGCTCCTGCATCCGGAACGATCAGGCGCGCCCCTGGGCCTGTGCCGCAAGGCGCGGCATGAGGCCTTCGATGCAGGCAATGAAGCGCTTCGCAGCAGGAGACGCTTCGGCAAGAGACGGCACGGCAATGCCGAGGGAGATGTAGTGCGGCTCCTCGAAGGGAACCTCCTTCACCCGCCCCTGCCACTTCCGGCTGATGAGACGCTGGTTGAAGCTCACGCCGAGGCCTGCTTCGACCATGTTGTAGGTCGTGAAGCCATCGCTCGTCTCGTAGCGGTCCTCGAGGTGGAGCTTCTCCTCGCGGATGAGGCGATCCTGGTCCGTATCATGGTCGGCTAGCGTATGGATGAATGCCTCATGCTCGAGCTCCCGGATCGGATAGCTCGAAGCCGCAGCATAAGGGTGCCCCTCCGGCAGCCACATCACGATCTCATCCTGATAGAGCGCCTTCCAGTCGCAGTACGTGCCCTGCGCAGGCTTGGCGCAGAAGCAGAGATCGACGGCACGGCTGTTGAGCCACTGGCCCATCTCCTGGTTTCCGCCTTCCTTCAAGGCTACCTCAATGCGGGGATAGCTCTTCTCGAACGTGGAGAGGACCTCAGGCATCCAGATGGCCGAGATGCTGTAGTAGGAGCCGACCGTGAGCGTGCCGGAGACGACGCCCCGGATCTCGGCACCCGACTCCTCTGCCACCCGCTCTGCCCGCACGATTTCGCGCAGATGCGGCAGCATGCGCCTGCCATTCTCTGTGAGCGCGACACCCTGCTTCGTGCGGATGCAGAGCGCGAAGCCGAGCTCCGACTCGAGCGAGGCCACCATGCGCGTGATGCCCGACTGCGTATAGCCGAGCTGGCGCGCTGCTGCCGTGAACGAGCCTGTCTCTGCCGCAGCGATGAGGGCGGCACACTTCGTTGCATCCATAGGCGCTCCTGACCATGACATGATGTCATCACAAGCATGATTATAAGCATCATCTATCATGGTTCGGCGTGCCGTATAGTATCAACCGAGCTCAATAGGTGGCCACAAGCGTGAAGGACAGAATGCCGGCATCGATGCCGGCGGCATTCCCTGCCAGGCAGGGACAGAAAGGGTGTGGACACAATGGAGAAGCTCGATTTCTCGTCTGACTATCTCGAGGGGTGCGCAGACCCGATCATGGAGCGCCTCGTGGCGACGAACCACGAGAAGAGCGAAGGCTATGGACTTGACTGCCACAGCCTCCGTGCACAGCGCCTCATCAAGGACGCGTGCGGGACGCCCGATGCGGAAGTCTTCTTCCTCGTCGGCGGCACGCAGACGAACGAGGTCGCGATCTCAGCCCTGCTAGCTCCCTGGGAGGGTGTCATCGCTGCCACATCGGGACACATCGCCGTGCACGAAGCCGGCGCCATAGAGGCAGGCGGCCACAAGGTCCTGGAACTTCCCGGCCATGACGGGAAGCTTGCCGCTGCAGATGTCGATGAGTTCATGAGGCTCTGGGAGAAGGATGGCAACCGCGACCATATGGTCCAGCCGGCGCTTATCTATATCTCTGAGCCAAACGAGTATGGCCTGCTCTATTCGAAGGCAGAGCTCGAGGCGCTCCGTACCGTCGCCGATGCCCACCATCTCAAGATCTACTGCGACGGAGCCCGTCTTGCCTATGCGCTCGCAGCGCCGGAAAACAATGTCACGCTCGAAGATCTCGCACATCTCACCGATGCGTTCTACATCGGCGGCACGAAGTGCGGCGCCCTCTTCGGCGAGGCGCTCGTCTTCCCCCACCCCGAGCTTGCCCCCCACTTCTTCACGTTCGTGAAGCAGCGCGGCGCGCTTCTGGCAAAGGGACGCCTCCTCGGCGTGCAGTTCGAGGCATTCTTCGAGGATGGCCTCTATGGGCGCATCGGGAAGCCGGCCATCGCCCAGGCCCGCGAGATCTCATCTGCCTTCGAGGAGGCACACATCGCGCTTGCCCATCCGACGCAGACGAATCAGGTCTTTCCGGTCCTCTCCGATAGCCAGGCAGAGCTCCTCGGCGAAGTGACGCTTGCAAGCTTCTGGGAGAAGCCGGATGAGGACCACACGATCGTGCGCCTTGCGACAAGCTGGGCCACGACAGACGAGGATGCCGACGCGCTCGTGCGTGCGCTCGCATCGGGCATCCTCGCCTAGCTGATCCAGAGCTTCTGCTCTCGGGGCGCCCTTCACGAAGGGCAGGCGACGGAGCAGACAGTGCGGGCAAGCTTCCAGCCGTCAGGTACGCCAGCACCGAGGAGCCGCTCTGCGAGAGGTCCGAGCTCTCCTCTCTTCGACGTAGCCACGATATTTGCCTGCATCTGCCACAGGTTCGCACTCTGAGCGGAACTCGTCGTGCGCCCCGCAGTCCGTGCATCTCCATCCCGCGACATCGCCCATCATGCCGCCTTCCGAAGATCAAGGAATCCGTCAGCTCTTCCCGCCGAAGAGATTCTGGAAGAAGGCAAGGATCTGGTCCCACCAGGACGTGCCCGTGTCCGCCTTCTTCGTGTCTGATGCCTGTGTGGCCGTGGCAGAAGAGGTGCCTTCGGCCTCCGTCGCATCGCTTGCCTGTGAGAGCGTCTCACCCATCGTGAACGACGTATCCGTGCCGAACGCCTCATCGAACGATGTGCGGTCGGCCGTGCTCGTGGCAAGCGTGCCAGCATTCGAGGCATCGTATGCCGTGCTGTAGGTGCCTTCGACCGTCACGGTCATATCGGAGCTGCCTTCACGCAGGACATTGCCCGATCCATCGACAATCTGGACTTCGTTGCCATCAGCATCCTTGACCGAAGCGCCCTCTGCAAGCGTGAGGTTCGAGACCGTGCTGTCAGCTGTCACAATCCAGGACGAGGTTCCGTCGACCGAGACCGAAAGCGGGCTCGCCGACGTCGAGCCAGCCGAGTTCTGAGCGATCGATGCCGAGCCGGTCCACGTCGTGCCGTCTGTCAGATAGATATCGGCAGAGCTGATCGTGTCTGCTGCAATTGCGCCAGACAGCGTCTCGCCGATGGCGGTAAAGCGCACCGTCGCACCATTCGAGCCGGCAGATCCCCAGTTGTTCGAGTCGTTGCCTTCTGCTGTCAGGAGCGCTGCTGCATCCGAGTCGAAGTCGAGGACGGTATTCGAAAGGACGATATCGGCTGTCGTGTTCGTGAGATAGAAGAACGAGCCCGAGGCGATCGCACTCGAGAGCGTCGAATCCGCTGCCTGGAACTTTGCGGTCTCGCCTGTCGTGCTCTCTGCATCGCCCGAGGTCGACTGGTAGATGATCACGACATCTGCCATAGGGTCGGAGGCGGTCGCTTCCGTCATCGTGCTCGAGAGCGTCGAGTCCTCGATGAGGATCGTGTTGAGGCCTTCCATGCCGGCAATCTGCGAGCCCGAGGCTGTGCCCGTGACGCCTGCCACCTCGACATCGCCTGTCGAGTAGAGCAGGGGCGAGCCAGAGCCTGCGGTCTTGAGCTCGGAGTCCGTCACAGAGATCGTGCCACCGCCGCGGTCGGTCGCAAGCGCTGCGCAGTGGTCCCCCTCGGTCGAGATCGTGAGCGCTGAGCCCAGGATCTCGCCGCCGTAGGTGGCATCGAGCCCGCGCGAGTTGCCTGCCGTCGTCGATATCTCGTCGTCGTAGGCGAGAACCTTTGCGCTATCCGTCGCAAAGATGCCATTCGAGCCTTCGGATGTCGCAGAGAGCGTGCTTCTCTGCACCTTGGCAGTCGAACCCTCTCCCACAGCGAGCAGGATCGAGTTCACGCCGTAGAAGTTGCACGAATCGCCGTCCGTATCATCGCCGGACTTCTCTAGCGTTGCGTTGTCGAGCGTGAGCGTGCCGCCATTCTCGACGAGCGCCGCATTCATGTCCTTTGCGCTGCTCGATGTCGTGCCGGTCGAATCGATCTCATCGCCGTCTGCAATGAGGATGCCCGAGAGCGTGCCCGAATAGTCGTAGGTCATCGTGTCGGCACCGCCGCCCTGGCCCATGCCACCGCCACCCGCAGGCGGCTCGCCTGGCTGGCTCTGTGCAGAGCCTGCACCCGGCGCCCCTTCTGCCAGGGCATACAGAGGAGCGGACGAGAAGACAAGCGCCCCGGTGAGTGCAAATGCCCCTACGCGTGCGAGATCTCTCCTGAATGCATTCCGTCCTGTTTGCACATGCGTGCCCTCCACGCTGCTTTGTCGCTTCATGGCAGACCCCTTCCGTCTCGAGAAGCTCGATTCAGCCAGCTCAGATATACCGCCCGAACAGGCACAGAAACCTGAAAGATGCGCCCTCTGGACGACATGGCGCAGAGCAAGCGCAATGCTTCGAGACATCTGAAGAAGAGAGGAAAATTACCTGAAAAAGCTGCCATCCCCGGAGGAGAGAGCAGCTGGTAAGCTGGGATACGCAGCAATCCTTCGGAAAGGAGAGCCATGAAGACGCTCTATCTCATGCGCCATGGCGAGACGCTCTTCAATGTCCATCACAAGAACCAGGGCTGGTGCGACTCGCCTCTGACCGAGCGCGGACATGCGCAGGCACGCATCGCCGGACGGCACCTGAGAGAGCTCTCCGTACACCCCGACCATTTCTTTTCGAGCACGAGCGAGCGTGCCTCGGACACGCTTGAGGATGTCTGCCTGGAGGCATATGGCACGATTCCTCCCTATGAGCGGCTGCGCGGCCTCAAGGAGTGGAACTTCGGCGCCTATGAGGGCGAGGACAATTTCCTGAACCCGGCCCCTCCCTTCGGCGACTTCTTCGTGCCGTATGGCGGAGACTCCCAGGAGACGCTTGTCGCGCGCATGCGGGCAACGACGGAAGAGATCATGTCCCGTCCGGACGTCACATGCGCTCTTGCTGTGAGCCATGGGGCAGCATGCGCGAACTTCATCCGCTCCTGGAAGGACGAGAGCGTCGTCCAGTACCGCCCCGGCGTCAAGAACTGCTCCATCTTCACATTCGCCTACGACGAAGGTGCCCATACCTTCAGCTGCATCGACATCTTCGAGCCGGACTTCGCCGAGCTCGACTAGGCAGACTTCCTAGAGACATGGCAGCGGCGCCCTGCACCCATAAGGATGCGTGGCGCCGCCTGCTTTGCATGGGAAGATCCTAGCCCCAGACCTCTTCTGCAATGGAGCGCACGAGGGCAACCTTGGCCCACTGCTCTTCCTCGGTGAGCTTGTTGCCGCAGTCGCAGGAGGCAAAGCCGCACTGGGGAGAGAGGCAGAGGCGCTCCAGGGGCACATACTTCGCTGCCTCATGGATGCGTGCAATCACGGTCTCGCGGTCCTCGAGCTCGGGGCGCTTCGTCGTCACGAGGCCAAGCACGACCAGCTTGTCTTCGGGCACCTTGGCAAGCGGCTCGAAGCTGCCGGAGCGCGCATCGTCGTACTCGAGGAAGAAGGCATGCACATTCTCGCGGGCAAGCAGGAAGTCGGCCACGCCGTCGTAGCCGCCCTCGCAGGCCCAGGTCGAATGGAAGTTGCCACGGCAGATATGCGTATTGACCGTAAGGTCTTCGGGACAGGCAGCAAGCACGCGGTTGTTCACCTCGAGGAGCGCTTCCTTCACCTGCTCGAGGCCCGCCTCATCGACGCCGAAGAACTGCCCTGCATGCGGATCGACGACCATGCCCCACGAGCAGTCATCAAGCTGGAGATTGCGGCAGCCTGCTGCATAGAGGTCCTGGATGAAGGCGGCATATCCCGCCACGATATCGTCTGCAAGCTCTGCATGGCTTGCATAGACCTTGTCCGTCGTCTCCTTGTTGAACGGCATCGCGAACTGCTCGAGGAACTGGGCAGGCGCCGGAATCGTGAGCTTTGCGACGGTACGCTCGTCCTCAAGCGCCTGGACGAAGCGGAAGTGGTCGATGAAGGGATGGATGCCCTTATAGGCGATCTTGCCCACAAGGTACGTATCGTCGATCTTTGCCGCCTCGTCGTGGAACGGAAGGCCTACCTCGGCAGGCTTGTGGGCGATGCCGTCAAAGGCCCACATGAAGTCGAGATGCCAGGTCTCGCGGCGGAACTCGCCGTCTGTGATCACGCCGAGGCCTGCCTTCTTCTCCTTCGAGACAAGGTCTCGTATGCACTCGTCTTCTATGGCCTTGAGCTCTTCTGCGGAGATCTTTCCTGCCTTCCAGGCATAGTGCGCGTCGTGGAGCCTCTCTGGCCGCAGGAAGCTTCCGACGACGTCGAAGCGGTGCGGGGTCTTCCTGTCATATGCAATGCTCATGGCTGCCTCCATCAGGGTCTGCTGTCTGATGGATGCATCATCCCATCAATCGGTGCCATATGAAACTACGAGTTATCTATCGCTACCTATAGCTTCGCGCTATATATCCGAATCCGAGAAGTACCGCCTGACATACGATTCGAGATGGTCGAGATAGCTCTTGGCAAGAGCCGAGAGCGGACGGTGCACCTGGCTGATATAGCCGATCTCCATCGTGCCGGCAGGCTCGAGCGGCACCGCCACGATATCCGTACCGTTGAGGTCGGCCGAAAGGATGCCCGACGAAATCGTGTAGCCATTGAGGCCGATCAGGAGATTGAAGAGGGTCGCCCGGTCCGTCACGACGATTGCCTTGTCCACTGCCTCTGTCGGATAGGGCTCCTCGGAGAAGAAGAAGGAATTCTTCATGCCCTGGTCATAGGAGAGCCTGGGATAGGGTGCCAGATCTTCGAGCCTCACGCTTGTGCTTCCTGCGAGAGGATGTCCCTTTGCGAGGAACACATGCTCCTTCGCCTCGAAGAGCGGGCAGAACCTGAGGTCGGCATCGCGCAACGCATTCGTGATCACTTCGCGGTTGAAGCTGTTGCGGAAGAGCACGCCGAGCTCCGAGCGCTGCAGGCGCACATCCTCGATCGTGCCGAACGTCGTTCCCTCGCGCAGGGAGAACTCATAGCGGTCCTGCCCATATTCGCGCACGAGCTCGGCGAAGGCATTGACGACAAAGGCATAGTGCTGGGCAGAGACGCCGAAGACACGGCGCACGCCAGAGGTATCGCCGAGGTAGTGGCTCTCGAGGAGCTCTGCCTGCTCGACGACCTGCCTTGCATAGGAGAGGAAGCGTGTCCCTTCCTCCGTCACCTCGACGCCTCTGCGCGAGCGCTCGAAGATCTGGATGCCCATCTCATGCTCGAGCTCAGAGATCGCCTTCGAGAGCGACGGCTGCGCGACAAACAGGCGCGCTGCCGCAGCAGAGATGGATCCTGCTTCGGCAATCTCTATCGCATAGCGCAGCTGCACGAGCGTCATTGTTCCTAGACCCCTTTCGGACTTTCCCAGCATATCATCGGCCAGCTTCGGGAAGAGTCGGAGAAGATTCACGAGAAAGGACCGACATGGAAACACAGGATCCGGTATTTGCCCGCACGAGCGTGAGGGCATACACAGACGAAGCGGTCACAGAGGAGCAGGTGGAGCAGCTTCTGCGGGCTGCCATGGCAGCACCTTCTGCCATGAACCAAGAGCCCTGGGAATTCTGGGTTGTCGAAGGCAAGGTTCAGCTCGAGGCGCTCGCTTCTGCCTCCCCGTATGCGAAGCCTTGCGCTCATGCTGCGCTTGCAATCGTTCCCTGCTTGAAGACAGAAGGCCTCCCCTGCCCCGATATGGCAGAGCAGGATATGGGTGCTGCAATCGAGAACATCCTCGTCGAGGCGGCTGAGCTCGGCCTGGGTGCTGTCTGGCAGGGCATCTACCCCATGGAGGAGCGCGTGCACGCCACTGCACAGGTCCTGGGAATCCCCGACGATGCAGGCCTTGCCCCCTTCGCAATCGTTGCGGTCGGGCATCCCGCAAAGCCCATCTCTCCCACAGGTCCTGGCCGCTTCGATCCTGCCCGGGTGCACCGGATCGGATAGCAGAGAAGCGTGGAAGCAGAAGGGAGCCGGCACTGCCGGCTCCCTTCCTCATCTGGCCCATCGGGCCTTCTATTCCGTTTTCTCCTGAGGATCTTCCTTCCAGCTCTTTGTCGGAGGGGCGCCGGTCACGAGATATTCGAAGGAGTCGAGCTTGTGGCCGTGCTCTGCCTCCTGCTCGACAGCGGCTGCAAAGCGCTTCTCGTCTGCCACCAGAAGAGCCTTGTGTTCGCGCCAGACCTTCTGAATCGGCAGCTTCTCTGCTGCCACCTCATGCACAGCGGAAAAGACATCGGACTCGGCACCGACACGCACGAAGCTTGTCGCGATAGGAATGAGGAGCACCGTAATCGCTCCTGCCGAAACGAGAATCGAGGCGGTATTCGTGCCCATGGCGCCAGATTCGACCGCCACATCCGTCACTGCCACGACAAGCGGCAGCGCCATCGTGCAGTAGGCAGAGACGGCATACTTCTCGCGCTTGCGCATGCCACGCGTCTCCTTGTTGATGTTGAGAGAGACGGCAACAATGCCGCCGCGGATGAGGACAAGAAGGCCGATGAAGCCGAAGAGAAGGCCGACGTTTTCAAAGGCTGCCGGCAGGCTCACGCCAGCCCCTGAGATCACGAAATAGGCAGGCACGAGAAAGCCGTTGCCGATATCCTGCAGCTTCTCCTCGAGCACATGGTCATGCGGTGCAAAGGCGCCGAGGATGAAGCCGGCGATGAAGGAGCCAAGCACAGGCTCGAGATCGAGCACCTCGCAGGCCATGACAAGGACAGAGAGCAGAAGGATCGAGAGGCGCAGGAGAGGCCGCGAGCCTGACCAAGCGTTCTCCTTCAGCCAGGAGTCGATCCTCTCGCGCACACGGGGCAGCAGTGCCGGGAAGGCAAGGATTGCAAGGCAGATAGCGACAAAGATCAGAAGCGTCGCAATCGTTGCGCGCGTGCTCCTCGTCGACATAAGAAGCGCCATTGCCAGGATCGGCAGAAGCTCGCCGTAGGCACCGTAGACGCTCACCGCACGCCCCACCGGCGTCCCCATGAGATGGCGATCGCGCATGATCGGCGCAAGCGTGCCGAAGGCAGTCGTCGTGAGGCAGATGGCAAAGGCGACACCCGCCTGTCCCGTGAAGCGGTCTGCCATCAAGGTCGTCGTGAGCAGGATGGCAAGCAGGAGCGATACCGCCCAGGCAAGAATGGCATGCAGACCCATCCGTCCGCCAAGGTCTTTCGGATCTATCTCATAGCCCGCATTGAGAAAGAGGAAGGCGACACCCAGATCAGACAGGAACGAGATGGCAGAAGACGACGTCGAGAGGACGCCTGCCATGTTCGGCCCCAGAAGGGCACCGACAAAGACGAGAAAGACCACTTCCGGCACGGCGCGTCCCGGAACGAGGCTTGCGATATACGGCGCTGCCGCCGCTACTGCCATGATCAAGGCAAGGGATACGAAAGGCGAACTCATGAAACCTCGCTTACGGCCAAGCTACTCCCCAAACGTTTTCCGTCATAGTATCCTCTTGTCTGGGACCGTTTGCTAGCAAGGAGCATCTTCTCGACATGCAGTATGGAATGACGCCACGTCTCGTGTGGCATATTCTCGAAAAGAACCTGAGGGCGGAGCTGACCCGCCGCTACGGGCAGGAAGATGCTTCCGCCATCATGAAGGATGCGCAGATACGGTTCCGCGAGATCGTCGGCGGCATCGAAGACCCGCGCCAGGGCAGGCGCTATTTCTGGTCGCTCCTTCAGGCGGGCCTTCTGGCAAGCGTCTATATCGCCGCGCGCGCCCAGGACCCCGACGTCGCGCCGACCCCCGAGGAGTGCGCCGGACTCTTTGCCGATGTCTGCGCCCGCAGCAGCGCCTGCCTGAAAATCGCAGCGAGGTTCCGCGACGACTTCAGCATCCAGGGCCAGCGCGACATCCAGAGAAGCGCCCTGCTCACGCAGATGCGGTGCGCAGACTAT
>OGYD01000064.1_pt1 | contig 82547 bp, 80 predicted proteins | sample 1576441 | NCBI WGS metagenome assembly OGYD01 (sample SAMEA3541537, study PRJEB24748) | human gut metagenome | biome: human gut; feature: human-associated habitat; material: faeces | place: China | collected 2012 | reverse complement strand
GGCATGCAGCCCTTCTTGAAGTAGACCTTCTCGGGAGTCCTGAACCAGAGCATGTTCTCGCGCCTCTCTGCGACCGACTTGACATTGAGCAGCTGGTGGATATCGAGGTTCCCGGAGAAGGAGTTGCCGCCCCAGGAGCCGCAGCCCAGCGTCAGGGAAGGTGCCAGCTCGAAGTTGTAGATGTCGCCGATGCCGCCGAGCGAAGCCGGGGTGTTGATGAGGATACGGCAGGTCTTCATCGCGTTGTAGTGCTTCTCGACCTTCTCGGTCTCGCGCGTGTCGATGAAGAGCGAAGAGGTGTGGCCGTAGCCGCCGTCAGCGATGAGACGGGAAGCCTTGGCAAGGGCATCGTCGAAGTCCTTGGCGCGATACATGCCGAGGATCGTCGTGAGCTTCTCGTGTGCCCAGGGGTTCGAGGGCTCGACGGAGTCGGTCTCGCCGATCAGGATCTTCGTCCAGGCAGGAACCTCGACGCCTGCAGCAGCAGCGATCTTCGTTGCTGGCTGGCCGACCATCTTGGCATTGACGCCGCCGTTGACGATGACGATGTTGCCGACCTTGTCTGCCTCCTCCGGATTCAGGAAGTAGGCGCCCCTCTTCTGGAACTCAGCCTTCACCGCGTCATACACGCCGTCGAGCACGATCACGTTCTGCTCGGTCGCGCAGATCATGCCGTTGTCGAAGGTCTTGGAATGCATGATGGAGCTGACGGAGTCCACGACGTTTGCCGTGTCGTCGATGATGGCAGGGTTGTTGCCCGGGCCGACGCCCAGAGCCGGCGTGCCGGAGGAGTAGGCAGCATTGACCATGCCCGGGCCACCGGTCGCGAGGATGATGTCAGCTTCCTGCATGAGCGTGTTCGTGAGCTCGATGGAAGGCACGCTGACCCAGTCGATGATACCCTTCGGGCATCCTGCTGCCTCTGCAGCATCGCGGACGATGCGTGCAGCCTCGGTCGTGCACTTCTTTGCACGCGGGTGCGGAGAGATCAGGATGGCATTGCGCGTCTTCAGGCAGATCAGGGTCTTGAAGATGGCCGTGGAGGTCGGGTTCGTCGTCGGGATGACAGCAGCCACGACACCGAGCGGCTCTGCGACCTTCGTCATTCCGAACGCAGGATCGCGCTCGATGACGCCGCAGGTCTTCGTGTCCTTGTACTTGTTGTAGACGAACTCGGCGGCGTAGTGGTTCTTGACGACCTTGTCCTCCATGACGCCGTAGCCGGTCTCATCGTAGGCCAGCTGCGCCAGAGGAATGCGCGCCTTGTTGGCAGCGAGAGCGGCGGCCTTGAAGATCTTGTCGACCTGCTCCTGGCTGAACGTCGCGAATTCAGCCTGGGCGGCACGCATCGTCTTCAGATGTGCCTCCAGCGTCTCTACGCTGTCGATGATGCTTTCCTGTGACATCCGTTACTCCTTTGCTTTGTACGGGTGTAGCTCCACATGCGTGATGCACCGGAAAGCATGAATCCCCACCCAGCTTCCCAGCGCAGGCATACAGGACAGGATAGATGCAGGTGCTCTGCAGCCATCCATCGATGCATTATAAATAATCTTCGATTTATTGTCCTTCCTTGACGATAATCAAGGAAACGGGCCTATTGATTATTAGTATGCATATGTCCTCTGCTATATGCATTTATTTATATTATTAGCCTGGAGACAAAGCGTTTTATCTGTTACAGCCGTTTGCCGAAAACGTTTCCGATGCGCTTCCGCACGGATGCAGCACGTGCTAATCTTCCGCGGACAGCTCCTGTATCAGCGCATGGAGCTCTGCCTGCACGGCATGTTCCCTGTTCGTGCCGATGACGCGCTCGGCAATCTGCTTCACGGCATAGCGGGCATTTCCCATCACATAGGGATGTCCCACCGCACGAAGTATCGCGTAGTCGTTCATGGAGTCGCCGAAGGCAAGGACCTCAGAAGAGTCGATACCGTAATAGGAAAGCACCGCCTCGAGACCTGTTGCCTTTGAGATGTCCTTGGGCATCACATCGATCCAGGTATTGCCTGACGGCATGAACGTGAAGATATCGCCGAGCTCGCGCTCGAGCACATAGACCATGTCCATGATCTCGGAGGGGCGCTCGCAGCAGACGGCAGCCTTGATGATGGAGATATCAGGCGAAGGCGGATCGAAGAGACGCTGCGCATTCGGCAGATCCTTGTCGAGCTCCTTCACATAGCTCGACTGGTCATCGAGCAGGAAGGTATGCTCCCAGTCATAGAGCACAAGATGGAGCTCATCGAATGCCTGGCAGGTGCGGAAGAGGCGAAGGATCCCTCTCGTGGAGAAGACCTCGCGGTCGAGGAAGCGCCCATCAGCAAAGACCTGGGCGCCAAGCGCTGCCACATAGTCGATCTCGTCAGCGACCGGTGCGAAGAACCATCTGAGCGTCGAATAGCGCCTGCCTGAGCTTACGCAGAAATGGACGCCCTGCTCCCTGAGCTCGCGGATGATCTTGAAGGTCTCGGGCGGGACCTGGGAATTCTCATCGAGGAGCGTTCCGTCCATATCAGTAGCGACAAGCTTTATCATGTATCCCTCCCAGCCAGCTGGTTGTGTCAGTGCCTACAGGCTACCATAGCACGCCCAGATGCCTGCCTTCTGCAACCTTCAGTCGGCTGATGGACCCGTTATCCGAAGCTGACCGACACAAGACAGAAGCCTGTCCAAGATATTGCTGCCGTCTCAGCAATATCTTCCAGAAAGACGCTTCCCTTCCGTCCTTCTGGATCTATAATGATAATAGTTCCTAATAATAGATCGACAGGAAGGAATCTGCCATGTGGATCCTTGCAGCCTGCGCATCGGCACTCTTTGCCGGCATCACTTCCATCCTCGCCAAGTGCGGCATCCGCCATACGGACTCGGACGTCGCCACCGCCGTGCGCACGGTCGTCGTGCTTCTCTTTGCCTGGCTCATGGCAGCGCTCGTCGGCTCCATCTCGACAATCGGATCCATCTCTGCCCACTCGATGCTCTTCCTTGCACTTTCGGGAATGGCGACAGGTGCCTCCTGGATCTGCTACTTCAAAGCGCTTTCCATGGGTGATGTCAACAAGGTCGTGCCGATCGACAAGTGCTCGGCTGTCCTTACCATCCTTCTTGCTATCGTCCTCTTCGGCGAGACCGATGCCCTCGCCGTGAAGCTCATGGGCTCTGCCGGCATTTTGATAGGCACCTTCCTCATGATCGAGCGCAAGAAGCAGGACCACGCTGTCGAAGGCAATTCCTGGATCTGGTACGCCGTGGGATCTGCCGTCTTTGCAGCCCTCACATCCATTCTTGCGAAGGTCGGCATCGAAGGCGTCGAGTCGAACCTCGCCACAGCCATCCGCACCTGCTATGTACTGGTCATGGCATGGGTTGTCGTGGCCCTGAAAGGAAAGCTCGGCGAGGTGCGCCATATCGAGAAGGGCGAGCTCGGCTTCATCTGCGCCTCCGGCCTTGCTACGGGCGCCTCCTGGCTCTGCTACTACTATGCAATCCAGACCGGCGTCGTCTCCATCGTCGTGCCAATCGACAAGCTCTCGATCGTCGTCGCAATGGCATTCTCTGCCGCCGTCTTCCATGAGACCTATACGAAGCGCTCACTCACCGGCCTTGCCCTGATCGTGACAAGCACGATAGCCATGGCAGTCGCGAGATAGCAGCGCCCCTCCTGCCGGCCATCAGACAGCATGGCATGGCAGCACGCTCCTCAAGACGCCCTGAATCTCGAATCTTGCCGCACAGGACCAGGCGTATGAGCAGCATCAATACACCAGATTGATTCCTCTGTCGCTGCAGAGGCCGATCCATGCATCCGAAGGCTTCTGGTCGGTGATGATATAGGAGATATCGTCGAGCTCCATCAGCTTCAGCAGGGCCACCTTGTCGAATTTTGCGTGGTCAGCCAGGATGGCAACCTGGTTTGCCTGCATCTTCATCACCCGCTTGACGACAGCCTCGCTCTCATAGGAATCCATGACCCCGCGCTCGATATCCAGGGCTTTGCAGCTCAGTATTGCAAGATCGACATGATATTTCCGGATGCTCTCGATGGCCGATTCGCCCTGGAACGACAGCGATTTCCAATTGTAGGCGCCACCGGTACAGATGAGGTTGTAGGCCGGTTCGAAGCTGCCATCGCAAATCTTCGCCGAATTGGTTATCACGGTAAGCTGGGAATCATCTCCGACAGCCTTGAGCGCTTCCAGAACAGTGGAGCTGGCATCGGCAATAACGGTCTCCGAGAGCCTGATGATTTCCGCTGCCTTCATCGCTATGCAGCTTTTCTCTTTTGCATGGCTCTGCTGACGACGGAGGAAGTGGACGCCGCCCCGATCGACGCTGTTCCAGATAGCGCCACCATGAATGCGGGTCACATAGCCTTGCGCTTCAAGCTTGTCCAGATCGCGCCGCACGGTCTCTTCAGTGACGCCCCATTGTCCGCTGAGCTCTGCAACGCTCACGCGATTCGCAGAATGTATATACTGCTTCATCTGCTCTTGGCGCTCTGATGCTCTCATATCTCCAACTCCACACTCATACAGTACTCCTGGGCAGCTGAAACAGCTCACAGTATCAGCTGCCTGAACACGAAGCAGACATCATGCATAGTATCTAAACTGCCGCCTTGTTCTCCTTGCTGTCAGCAATGCTCTTTTTGGGACACTCTCTTCTTCTGCCAGATCTTCCATGAGCCGACGACGCAGATGCCACATCGGGAGCCGCAAGCACGATGCAGATGCCTGCATTTATGAAAGATCGGACGGATCCAGGAAAGCGCCTGGCTCCGCCCTATTCTTATCCATTCAGCCGCGCTCTCTTGTGCGATTGGACTACATTTTCGGCAGAATTCATCCTGCCTGTCTGTCCATGTATCTCTTCCGGTCAAGCAGCCCTTCCTTGAAGCTCACGATCACGTTCGTTGCCGCATCTCCCACAACATTCATGGGCATGACTGCCATTCCAGGCAGATAGTTCATGGCCAGCACGAGCGAATAGCACGTCATGCACAGCGGCGTATTCAGGCCGATACCCAGCATGACAACATAGACGAGGGTCGTCCCTGCAGCAGGAATGGGAGGTGTGCCGAATGCGCAGGAGATCGAGATCAGGGCTGCGACCACAAGCATGCTCGGGGTCATATCGAGACCAGCCGCAGTGGCGATGAAGGTCACGGCAATGATCTGCATGGCCGTGGTGCCGTTCATATGGACCGTCATGCCTGTCGGCATCACGAAGCTCGTCACCTCTTCAGGACACCCAAGCTCTTCCATGCAGGTCTTCATGTTGAGCGGAAGCGTGGCTGCCGAAGACTGCGTCGCTGCACCGAAGAGCGCAATCTTCGCTGTCTTCCGCATGAACGGAATCGGATTGAGATGCGTCGAGAGCAGGATGCCAATCGGATAGATGATGAAGAGAAGGCCGATGCATCCGACAATGGTCGTGGCCATCCAGACGATGGTCGGACGGAGGTATTCGATGCCATACAGTGCAAGCCCACGGGTGATCATGCAGAAGATTGCAAACGGAGCGCAGCGGTTGATCACAAAGGAAAGACAAGTGTTGATGATGTCATTGATGTTGCCGAGAACATCTTTCAGGGGCTTCGCGGCAGTCCCCATACGCGACATGCAGATGCCGAGCACGATAGCCATGAAGCAGACTGCCAGGATGGAATTGTTGGACGAAAAAGCCGACAGCATGTTGCTTGGAATGATATCGATGATTGTCGCGAGCGGATTGTATGCATTGATGGTTGCAAGCTCTGCAGCCTGTCCATCAGGAAGCGTGACCGTGAACCCTCCAGCCGACTTGACCGCATACGCAATCAACGAGGCAAGTATGGCCGTCGCCGCATAGAAGCTGAGGAAGACCGTTACCGTCTTCACCGCGATGCTGCTGAGCTTCTTCGGATCTGCAAGGCTGCACAGAGCAAGCGACAGCGATGTCAGCACCAGCGGAACGATGGCAGCCTGCAGAGAGTGCATGAAGAGCTGCCCCACTATATAGAAGAGCCCGATTCCGCTGAATCCTTCTTCGGTGGTGATATCTATAAACAGGAACTTGTTCAGCGCATTCCACACGGGACTGCCATCGCCCAGCGCAAGGCGCAGGGCAAGGCATGCCGCACCGGCTATAAAGCCCAGAATCACTGCAATGAAAATCTTCCTCACTATGGTGCGGCCAGCATTCCTCTTCGCCGATCCAGCCAAAGCTTCCTGCTGTTCGCCGGCCTTGTCGTCACTCATGTTGCCTCCCCCTCAGCCTTGCCGTTCGCAGTCCCGCGCCCCTCGCTGCGTATCCTGCGTCTATTTGTCCAGGTCTTCAGCCATCTTCCTCATCAGCTGCTTGTCTTCGTCAGAAAGGACGATATCTGCAGCAGGGGCATTCTGGCGCACCTGCTCGGGCGTCGTGGCACCGGTCAGAAGGTTCACGACGTCACCCTGGTTCATGATCCAGGCAAGGCAGAGGGTCGGGATGCTGCATCCATACTTCTGTGCAAGCGGCTTCCAGGCATCGAGCATATCGATGACACGCTCCATGTTGCCCGGCTGCCACCACTTCTTGTTCGCACGTGCATTGCCCGGCTCGGGACGATAGTCCTTTGTGATGGTCCCCGTCAGAAGTCCCTGCTCGAGCGGCGAATATGCCTGCATCGTGATCTTGTGCTCCTTGCACAGCGGAATGAGCTCGTCTTCCACCGCACGATCGAGCACGCTGTACTTGCCCTGCACCAGATCGAGCTCGCAGCAGTCCACGTATTCCTTGATCTGGGAGATGCTGACATTGGCTGCGCCGATTGCACGTATCTTTCCTTCGCTTTTGAGCTTGTTGAGCTCGGCCACCGTTTCGCTGATCGGCGTATAGAACGGCTCGACCGAAGGCCAATGTGTCATATACAGATCGATGTAGTCGGTGCCGAGACGCTCGAGCGACTCTTCCACCTCGAGACGGACCGACTCAGGCGTGAGATTCTTGTACAGCTGCCGGTCGCCGACCTTGTTCCAGACGGTGCCCTTGCGGTTCCAGACCACGCCGCACTTCGTGACGAGCACCACCTTGGACCTGTCGAGCTTCTTGAGGGCCTTCCCGACAATTCTTTCGCTGTTGCCGAAGTTGTATCCAGGAGCAGTATCGATCATGTTGATGCCGGATTCTGCTGCCGCGACAATCGTGTCGACTGCGATATCCTCGTCGGGACCGCCGCTCCAGGCAGGGCCTCCGCCAATAGCCCACGTGCCAAGGCCCATCTTCGAGACCTGAATGCCAGAGCTTCCGAGTTCCATGTAACGCATAGCTACCTTCCTTTACGGTATTGATGCTGGTTTCTGTACATAAAGCCCCTGGAACAGGCGGCCGTTTCCATAGACATATGGCTCTGCTTGATCCAGGGGCTGGGAAAGCTAGGCGTGCTGCTCTCTATACAGAGCAAGCTGCCTGTCGAACAGATCTCTGTTCTTCACGCCCGTCGTAGCGCCGATGCTTGTTATCGCAAGCGATGCCGCAACGTTGCCGTACACACCGCATTCCGCGAGTGTCCTGCCCTCGAGCAGGCCTGTGATGAATCCCGAAGCGAAATTGTCGCCTGCACCGATGGTGTCCACCGCACGGATGCCCTTCATGGCCGGAACGATGAGCTTTGACCCGTCCTGGCTCTTTATGAAGACACCACGCTTGCCAATCTTGATGACAACATGCTTCACGCCATACCCCAGGATCTTGTCTGCGACGCGCTCGATATCGTCCTCCCCTGTCATGAGGCGTGCCTCATCGCAGTTCGGGAAGAAATAGTCCACATAGGACAAGGCTTCTGCTATATCGTCGAACGTCTCTCCGAGACGGGGCTTGATCATATCCGCCGTGATGGTCATGCCGGCAGCTTTGGCTGCCTTGAAGATCTTCACGAGCGCTTCGTTATCCAGGCGGGGATTGTTGAAGAAGCTCGCCAGGGAAAGAAGCCTGCCACGGGGAATGAGTGCCAGATCGACATCATCAGCGTCCATCTTCCAGAGGCTGCCATTGCGGTTCGTGACGAAGGTCCGCTCGCCGTCCGCAGTCACGAGTCCCACATTGATCGAGGTATCGATGCCATCGCGCTGCCGTATTCCTTCGGTATCGATGCCCTCTCTGCGACAGTGGCTGAGAATGTATTCTCCGACCACATCCTTGCCGACCATGCTCACCAGCCCGACCTTATGTCCAAGCCTGCTGATGATCGTCGATTCGTTGATTGCGTCGCCGCCGATGGTCATGCTGATCTGGTCAAGCGGATACGATTCGCTGTCAAAGATATCCTTGCTCACGGGCTGCAACGGAACATCGACTATCGCCGCTCCGACGCACACCACATCCAGAGAGCGCTCGGCATGCGGCGCGGCAGATGAACCGGCCGGCTCGTTGGCTTGCTTGGTAGACATCGCGGCCTACCTCACATCTGCCTTGTCGGCATCGCCGAACAGCTCGATCTTGTAGAGCGCACGCTCCTTGACAGCCTGGCGCACGGCACGCTCGAGCTCGAGGAACGACGAGTCAGTGTTCTTCTGGATGGCACCCATTGCAGCATCGCAGAGCTCGGTGTGGATGTTGATCTTGGCAATGCCGAGAGAGATTGCGGTCTTGATATCTTCGTCGCCGATGCCTGACGCACCATGCAGGACAAGAGGAACATCGACTGCATCGCGGCACTTCTCGACGACCTCGAAATTGAGCTTCGGCGTCGCGGAATAGTGCCCGTGGACATTGCCGATTGCCACTGCAAGGGAGTCGCAGCCAGTGCGTTCGACGAACTCGGCTGCCTTGGAAGGATCGGTGTAGGCATAGGCTGCAAGAGCCTCCTCATACACCGTCTCGTTGCCGACATGGCCAAGCTCGGCCTCGACGGGAATGCCGAGCGGGTGGAAATAATCCACTGCAGTCTTGATCTCCTTGATGTTCTCCTCGAACGGAAGAGCGGAGGCATCGCGCATCACGGAGTTCATGCCATGGGTATAGGCATTCTTGATGATCTCCATGCTGCGGCCGTGATCCCAATGGGTGATGACAGGAACCTTGGCTGCCTTTGCCATGGACACCATCATCCAGCAGAAGTCCTCGAATGACGTGTTGCCAACGAATCCGGTGCCGAACGAGATGATGACCGGGGCATTGTCCTCTTCGGCAGCGTCGATCACGCCCATAAGCATTTCTGCGTTCCAGACATTGAAGTGCGGAATCGCGAACTGTCCATCCTTGGCCTTGTTTTCCCAATACTTGATGTTGGCGAGCATATCGGTTCCTTTCATTTGCGGGCACACAAAGTGCCTTCAGCGGATACTGGACTCAGATTTCTGGCATCCTTATTCGCAGCCTGGCGTGCCTGCGACCTTGACGACACCCTTGACCATGTCGATCTTCTTCTGCGGGTCGATTGCATCGGAAAATGCCTTCTGGACATCCCGGTAGTCATAGACATTGGTGACCATGTCCTTGACATTGAACTTCCCGGTCGAGATGGCCTCAATGGTGCGGGGATAGTCATTGCAGTAGCGGAAGGATGTCTGGATGGTGACTTCGCGGTTGATCTTGAGGAAGTCGATAGGCACCGGCTTGCTCTGCGTGCCGACCATCATGATCTTGCCGCCACGGGCAACAAGCTGCACAGCCTGCTGCGCCAGGAAGGCAGAGCCTCCGCACTCGAAGACAAGGTCCACGCCGTGGTCTCCGAACTTGTCAGCCGAGCGCAGGTACTTGACGGTATCGGTCTCCTTGCCGTTGATCGCTTCCTTGGCACCGAGCTTCTTTGCCAGCTCAAGCTTGGAGGGGATGACATCGACAACGGTGATATCGGTAGCTCCGAGGCTCCTGCATGCCTGCAGCGTCATGAGGCCGATGGTGCCGCAGCCAAGGATGACGATATGGCTGCCCAGAGAGGCGCCGCCGAGGATAGCGGCATGCATGCCGACCGCAGCCGGCTCGACCAGAGCGGCTTCCACCATGCTCATGCCTTCGGGCACCGGATACACCCAGTCCTCGGGATGGGTCATGTACTGGCAGAGGGCACCCCGGTAGTTGGGCTGCGTTGCCATGAAGTCGACATCGGGGCAGATGTTGTAGCGTCCGGTCCTGCAGTACTCGCATGAGCTGTCGGGAACGCCTGGCTCGACCAGCACCTTGTCGCCAGGCTTGAATCTGGTGACGTCGGAGCCGACCTTCACGACTTCGCCGGATACCTCATGGCCAAGACCGATTTCCTGGTTGGGATCTTTGGGCGGAATGAAGGGACCGAACTCGAAACCGTGGATATCGGATCCGCACATGCCGACATACTCGACCTTGATCAGCACTTCCTTCGGACCTGGCTCCGGAACAGGAGCTTCCTTGATCTCGAAATGCTTGGGTGTGACAAGTATCGCTTTGGAGTTCTTCATGGCTTCGTCCTTTCAGGACAATGACGGGAACGGGCAGAATCTCTGCATGAAAAGGGGGCGCCGCCAGTGCCGGATCAAGCACCGGCGGCATAAGGAGGGAAGGCAATGGATTTGGGCGATGATGAAATCAGACGTTGCCGATGGCCTCGACGGACTCGCCACGGGTCTCCACACCGAAGATGGCAACACAGACTGCGATGATGACGGCAACTGCTGCCAGAAGCATGAACACATAGCTGGAGCTCTGAGCGGCAAGCGCGGTGACAAGGAATGGGAAGAACACGTTGCTCACGCGGCCCATTGCATTGCAGAAGCCAGAGCCGGAAAGCTTTGCCGAAGTAGGCCACATCTCAGGCACATACACGGCCGATGCATAGCAGACATACATGTAGATGATCGTGTTCATGATGAAGGTAAGCGCAATGAGGCCACCCATGCCGACAAGCCCCATCGAAGTGAGGAAGCCGATCAGCACTCCGAACACAGCCATTCCGACCAGAAGGATGACACCCATTTTCTTGCGGGAGATCCTGTCCATGACAAGAGAGGCGATGAAGATGCCGAACGGAGCACCGAACAGGCCGAATACCGTCATGAACTGGGACTGGGACGTGTCATATCCGAGGCCATTCATGAGCGTCGGCATCCATGTCATGAGCGTGTACTGAATCGTGTTCATGCCGATGAGCACCAGCGAGCCGACAATGGTACGACGGAGCAGCTTCCCATGGAACAGGGCAGAATACGGCAGACGCTTGACCTCGGCAGGAGGCTCGGTCACAGGAGGCAGAGGCTTTCCGGTCGACTCCTCAATCTCCTTCTCGATCTTCGTGACGATAGCGTCAGCCTCTTCCACACGTCCCTGGGACTCGAGCCAGCGCGGAGACTCGGGGAACTTCTTCCAGACCATGATGGTGGCGACGATGGAGAGCACGGAAGGAATCATGAACTCGACGCGCCAGTTCATGCTCATTGCCATTCCCGAGCCCATAAGGAGAAGAGCGATCAGGTTGCAGATAGGATGGGCCCAGTTTCCGATGAATGAGGTGCGGCTGGACCAGGTTCCACGGTTGCGGCTTGGCACATACTCAGTGAATCCTGCAAAGAGCACGACCAGAAGCGCACCGAGGCCGAATCCCTGGGCAAGCCTGAAGAAATAGAGCACATAGACATTCGGAGAGAGCGCCGCACCGATCATGACTGCAATATGGATGCACTCATACAGGATGATCGATTTCTTGCGTCCGATCTTGTCGCCGATCGGGCCGCCGACCAGAGCGCCGAAGAGCTGGCCGATGGTATAGGTAGTTCCCCAGAGTGCGAGAAGGGTGCTGCCTTTCTCGAGCCAATGGACTTCGTTCAGCAGGATGTTCTGAACAGCACCGCTGATTCCGTTCGACCAGCAGACCAGCAATGCGAATGCCGTGACAAGCCACATCTTCACATGCCATTTCGAATCAGGCAGCCGGTCGAGCCTTGCACCGATATTGGCACCCTTGGTGTTTTCCATATCTGTTGTATCCTCTCGCTTTCGATTCATGCATCACATTGCGGAATCAGTGCCTCGCAGCGCCCGCAAGCTCTGCCCTCACTTCCGACTCCATGACCTGCCAGGCCTTCTCGATATCGGAATCCTTGTTCCAGAGTGCCGGCGGCCCCAGGACGACCACATCTGCCCCAGCTTCGTAAAGTGGCCGGTAGACATCCTGGTTCATGGAGCCGTCCGCCTCGATCAGGAAATCGAGATGCATATCCTGGCGCCATTGCGCCAGTGTGCGGATCTTGTCGTATACCTCAGGAATGACCTTCTGGCCGGCATAGCCGGCATCCACGATCATCAGGGTCACCTTCGAGAGAAGCAGCAGGTAGTAGCGGATGGCTTCGAGCGAAGAAGCAGGATTGAGCGCGACACCGGCCTTGCAGCCCAAAGAAAGAATCTTGTTGAAGGTGACGAATGCATCGCTTTCGATGCAGTCAGTATGAGGGGTGATAAAGGTCGCGCCAGCCTTGGCACAGTCCTCGATGATCCATTGGGGATGTCTGACCATCAGATGTGCATCCATCGGAGTCTTCACATGCGGCTTCAGCGCGGCCATGAAATCGGGGCCAATGCTGTAGGTCTTCACATAATTGCCGTCCTTGATATCGATGTGCAGAAAATCTGCCCTTTCATCGATATAGGAGACCTGATGGGCAAAATCGAACAGGTCGCAGCAGCCCATCGACGGCGCAAGAAGGAGCTTCCTTTCCATAGGAGCACTATCCTTTCGTCTGAGATGGCTGGCTCCTTGACAGGAGCCAGCCTTTGGATATGCCCCTACTCGAAGTCGTAGTCGTCCGGATAGTCGGCCTCGCCGTACTCCTTCTCGTCCTTGTCCGGCTCATCGTAATGGAAGATGCACTTGACAGCGGATTTGTCTGCCATGGCAGCAAAGCCTTCCTTCCACTGCGAGAGGCCGAGCCGGTGCGTGATCATCGGCTGGACATTGATTGCGCCCGAGGCAAGCAGGCGGATGCATTCACGCCATGAAGTGGAGTCATATGCCTGGTGGCCGATGATGCTCTTGTTCCATTCGGTGATGTTGTTGATGGAGAACTCAAGCGGCTTGAAGCCCATGCCGACACGCACGACTTCGCCATTCGGGCGCAGCATCTCGAGCGACTGCTTGAGCGCGATATTGGCACCGGAGCATTCCACGACCAGGCCAAGATTGTCACGTCCGCAGATCTCGGTGCAGCGCTTGACGACATCTTCCGTGGAACCATTCACGCAGTGCGTAGCACCAACCTCGCGCGCAATCGGGAACCTCGTCTCGACATCATCCTGCAGGCCGACCATAACAATGTTGACAGCGCCCATGATGCGGGCAACCTGCACCGCGAACAGTCCCAGAGGACCGGTGCCAAACACGACGACGTCCTGGCCAGGAAGGAAGCTCGACTGCTGGGCAATTGCCTTGTAGGAGTTGGCAATCGGGTCGAGGACGGCTGCCTCCTCGTACTTCACGCCTTCTGGAATCTCCCAGATGGCATGAGGATGAAGCTTGAGGATTCCGCCGGGAATCTTTGCATACTTGCTGAATCCGCCCGTGCCGCCGAATGCCTGATAGTTGTTGTCGAGGCCAAGTCCGGTCTTATGCTCGCACAGCATGAAGTCGCCACGCTCGCAGGCAGGACACTTGCCACATGCCTTTCCTGCATTGTCGGATACGACACGCTGGCCGACCTTCCAGTCAGTAACATTCTCGCCGACCTTGACAATGACACCCGCAAACTCATGTCCACGGATTGAGTTGAGCGTCTTCGAGGTGTTCTTGCCCTCAAGATCTGCGTACCAGTGCTTCATATCGGCTCCGCAGATTGCCGCAGCCTTCAGACGCACGATCACGTCATCAGGACCACATTCGGGAGCCGGCATATCTATGTAGTGGTAGCCGCCGAACTCGCCATGGTCGCAATACCTTGTCAGTGCCTTCATGACTTCCCCTCCAATAACGCCGCTATCTCTTTTGCACAGCTGCTGCACGGCACAAGGAGAATCCGCACTGCATCCAGCCATGAATCTCATGCGGGTATCCAGCCAGCAGGAGCAGCGTGCCAGCCAGACATGGCATATCGATTTGAAAGAATGCAGAACTTTGAAGCAGCTATCCTCATGCTGTGCGTGAAAGCCTGGCCGCTCGTTCCTCGCCAGGTCTCATTGGCACGCATTCTTTATACCGTACTTTTTCTTCGTTTCACAGATATTTTCTTTGTTTTGCTCTGTATTTACCTGTGAACGGCAGATATTTTGGTCGGAACGGTCAAACTTATAGAAGAAACAGTCATATTGCGTTCTGTTTGACAGAGAAACGGTCCCCAGTCCCATGGGATGCCATGCCTCTGCATCCAGACGAGGGAGGCACCTGCGGCATCGCAAATCTTTCCATGCCATCGCTGTGTCCTTCTTGCAGCTCTTCATTGAGTTCCAGGGGCAAGAGCAGAGGGAGCCAAGATACTCCGAAGACATGCAGCATGTTTCGTTCTGGTCAGATGAAGATGAAGGGGGGTGCAGCCCATTGTTCCGACGGCATAATCCAGGCAGCCTGCCTGCCACCGCATGGCGGCACCCATAAATCCTGTCTTGCCGCTCTTCGGTACGGATGGCAATCGCAGCGTCCGGCATCGTTCAGCCAAGTCGGACTGCCTCTCGACTCATATCATCTCTGTTCCTATAGTATTAGGTCCAGCTATTGATATGAGTGACCATGGGGTGACCGATATGAGGATTCTCCTGATGATGGCGGTGCTTCCTGCTGCCTTCCTTATGGCATACGTCTGGCAGATGGATCCTGTCGACAAGGAGCCTCTGCCCCTTCTCGCAAAGCTCTTCCTCTTCGGCATGCTCTCCACCCTTCCCGCCATCCTGATCGAGACAGCAGGGTCTGATGCCCTGCTTGGGGGTGGCATGCCCCAGGACTTCCATTCCCTCCTTCTCATGAACTTCGGTATCGTCGCCGTGACAGAGGAATGCTCGAAATATGTGTTCCTGCGTCTTGCCTCCTGGCATGACCGGAACTTCGACTATGTCTTTGACGGAATCGTCTATGCCGTCTTCTGCGGCCTTGGCTTCGCTGTGGCAGAAAACATCAGCTACGTCTTCACCTTCGGTCCCGGTGCCGCAATCGTCCGTGCCTTCACGGCCATTCCTGGCCACTGCGTCTTCGCTGTCTTCATGGGCTCGTTCTATGGCAGGACGAAGCTTGCACAGGTACAGCAGCGGCATATCCCTCGCCTCTGGAATGGCCTTCTCTCCCTGGCAGTGCCCATCTTCTGCCACGGTGTCTATGACACGCTCGCAGGCATCGAGGGAGCAGACGCTGTCTTCTTTGTGTTCCTCCTTGCGCTTGTGCTCATTGCCTCTGCCACGACGAAGCATGTGTCGCAGCGTGCCGAGCGCATATCGATCTGGTACTGACAGATATCCAGGCCTCTTCGTCTGGCCATCCGCCATCCCTGCAGCTTGTTTTGAGCCCCTTTCCGTTCTTCTCAATGGCCTCACGGGCTGCGCAAAGAGGGGCTGCCCAGACAGAGAGCGGACGGCACAAGGCATCTTTCAGCATTGCCCTGAACATCCACAACAAGCAGGTGCCCACAGATTTCGCCCATACGCCCAGCACCATGGCAAAAGCAGCCACTGGAGCCAGCATAGCTCCACAGGCTGCTCCTTTCCTGCCGAGACCGCCTACACGATGGTCCAGCCACCATCCACAAGCACAAGCTGGCCTGTCACATAGCTCGACGCATCGGATGCCAGATAGAGCATCGTGCCATTGAACTCGCCCGGGTTTCCACGCCTACCCATCGGGCAGCCATTCCTTATGCCCTCCTCATAAGCCTGGTCCGTGACCTTTGCCGCCATTTCGGAGGCAAAATAGCCCGGTCCCAGCACATTGACCGTGATGTTGTGCTTTGCCCACTCGGAAGCAAGCGCCTTGCTCATCATCAGCACGGCGCCTTTCGAGGTGGAATAGGCGCTTCTGGGCACGCCGTTCATCGTCACGACGCAGTGGAACGAGCCGATGTTCACGATCTTGCCGTAGTTCTGGCGCAGCATGATCTTGCCGACCTCGCGGCAGCAGTAGAAGACGCCATTCACATTGGTATCGATCGTCTTCTCCCACAATCCATCATCTGCCTCGACAGCAGGAGTCGAGAATCCCGTGCCGGCATTGTTGATCAGGATATCGATGCGGCCGAAGGCATCTTCTGCCGCCTTAGCCATCTTCCTGACGCTGTCCTGGTCCGACACATCGCATGGGACGGCCAGGCACCTTGCGCCCAAGGCTTCGATCTCCTTCTTGACCCCTTCGAGACGGTCTACCCTGCGGGCACAGATACAGACATTGGCACCCTGCTCGGCAAGGCAGAGCGCAAACTGCCTCCCCAGACCCGATGAAGCCCCTGTCACGATCGCATTCTTTCCTTCAACCGAGAAATAGTTCTTCATGGCTCACCGCTCCTTCCGGCTTTCGCCACACAAAATGTTAGTCTGTTCTCACAATCATGAGGGGAAGATTCTGTCCGGCTGCAGAAGCAGAGCTCCATCCGGCCAAGACAGTGCACCCCATCACCCCTTCCATGCTAGTCTGGAAAGCCTGGGCATCGCATCCAGCCGAAAGGAGCAGCGCTATGGATGAGGACAGCACGCCTGCCAGGCATTCGCTTGGCTTTCGAGGCACCTTCGAGGTGGGCATGGCGCTCTTCTCGATGTTCTTCGGAGCAGGCAACCTGATCATCGCACCGCTTCTGGGCGTCCAGTCAGGGCCTCATGCCCTAGCTGCAACGCTGGGATACCTCGTATCGGGCGTCGGCCTGCCGATAGCTGCCATCATCGCCCTTGCCCATGCCGGCACGGCCGAAAACCTCCTCTCCCGTATCGGGCGCAGGTTCTCCCGTCTCTTCACGATCCTTGTCTATCTCGCTATCGGCCCTGCTCTCGCCATTCCCAGGACCGCCTCCACGTCCTTCGAGATGGCAAAGCCGCTGCTCGAAGGCGGCGGAAGCGCTGCTGTCCGGTTCGCATTCTCCGCCATCTTCTTTGCCTTCGCCCTTGCGCTTGCGCTCCGGCCGGCCCGGATCGTCCGTCTCATGGGCAAGGTCACAGGACCGCTCCTCATCGGGCTTCTGGTGCTGATGGTGCTCGCCCAGATCCTGGCTCCGGCGGCAAGCCCGCTCGAGGCAGCCGAAGGAGCCTACCGCGAAGCGCCTGCTGTGGCTGGCTTCATCGAGGGATACCAGACACTCGATCTCCTTGCCTCCTTTGCCTTCGGTGTCGTTGTAACAGGCAGCATCCGCTCCCGCGGCATCGCGGACCATAAGGACCAGGCTGCCCAGGTCGCACGCTCCGGCATCGTGGCCGGCCTTCTTATGGCTGCAGTCTACGGTGCGCTCAGCTATCTCGGGACCCGCATGGGCACGGCCCTGCCCGATGCAGCAAACGGCGCCGAAGTGCTCTCCGCTTCGGCAGATGTCCATTTCGGCCATGCCGGCACACTGCTTGTTGCAGCCATCTTCCTGATTGCCTGCTTCAATGTCTGCACAGGCCTCATCTCTTCCATCGCGGAGTACTTCAGCACGACGTTTCCGAAGCTTTCCTTTCGGGCGTGGGCCATCCTCATTGCAGCCATATCCTGTCTTCTCTCGAATGCCGGACTCACCGCTATCCTTGCCTTCTCGGTTCCGCTCCTCATGGCGCTCTACCCGATGGGCATCTGCGCTGTCGCAATGGGCCTCATTCCGGGCTCGGATTCCCATCCGCTCATCTGGCGCGTCGCAATGGCTGCCATCGGCATCCAGAGTGCGGCCTCGGCCATCCGCGATGCGATCTGTCCTGGCCTTTTCCTTCCGACAGACATGCTCCCCGGCTCCTCGCTCGGCCTCGGCTGGATCGTGCCTGGCATCGCAGGCGCTGCCGCAGGGGCCCTGGCCGCGGCCATCCGGCGCCGCGTCTTCCCGGCTGGCTAGACTCTTTCCCAGACGGGTATCAGCCTTCCAGCAGAAGCGATCAAGGGAGGCACCCATGGCCGACGAGTTCTTCGAAGACGACGATCCCTATTTTCTGGTCTCAGACCGGCTCGATGCCGGCGAGGCACCCGGAAAGGTCCATGCGTGGGCCACAAAGCAGCGCAGGAAGGCAAAGGACGAGGTGCTCCGCAGCCAGTGGGATGAAGCGCTGCGCTATATCGAGGAAGAGCATCCCGAGCTGACGCGCTAGCGCCTATCGTGTTCCACCACGCTGTGGCCGCTGCCTGAAAGCGCGTGCCTCAGGATGCATGGACAGCTCACAGACGCCCTGCTTCCCGGACACAGCAAGGCTCTCCTCCCAAAGACAGGGAGGAGAGCCTGCATGTTCGCATCTGTTGCTCTGTCAGCCTTCGCGGCGCTCGGCTGCAAGGCCAGAAAGCTTCATCAGGGCCTCTGCAGCCTCCTCCTCGTCCGTTCCCGAGCAGGTGATGGTCGCTTCGTCGCCCTGGCATACATCAAGCCCCAGGACAGCGAGCATGTCCTTGCAGCTGCAGGAACCTCTGGGCGTCTCGAGCGTGACTGCGCATCTGAACGAAAGGGCACAGCTCACCAGATCTGCCGCAGGACGGACATGGAGACCGGCGGGGTCTTCTATGCGCACAGCTAGGATCTGCATGAGGGCCTCCGTTTCTACAGCTTGCCGCCGTTCGTCGCGATAGCATCGTGGTACCAGGAAAAGCTGTCCTTCCTGATGCGCCTGCCCGTCCCCTTCCCTTCATCGTCCAGATCGACGTAGATGAAGCCATAGCGCTTCGACATCTCGGACGAGGAGCAGCTCACGATATCGATCGGGCCCCAGGCATAGTAGCCGCGCAGGTCTTCGAGGTCATGCGCGCCGAACTGCATGTCATGGCCCTTGTCTTCGAAGAAGCGCAGGGCATGGCCTGGGTAGATGCCCCGGAGCAGCACGCCCCCGAAGCAGTACTCAATCTGGTTGTGGCGATAGCATCCCAGCACATCCTCGGGATCGGGCGAAGCCGGATAGTCAGCACCGCCGCAGAGCATCATGCCGATCTTGAGATCGGGGTAGTTCTCGTGCGCGTAGCGGGTGGCGCGTGCACATGCCACCATCTCGTTGTGCTCGCCCTGGTATTTCGCCTCGGCGAGGTTCTCCACCTTGTCGGCGCAGATGCCGAGGTGGTTGAAGGACTCGGCCGAGACCAGGTTGATCTGGTTCACGAGAATCCAGAGCTTGACCCGGTCGTGGTAGCGGTCGAAGAGCACCTGGCAATAGCGCTCGAAGAGCCCGATGAGCTCCCGCTTCATAGATGAAGGCCTGTTCAGGCGCAACTTCTATCCGCAGACGAGGCTCCCATGATAAAGGCGCTTGCACAGGAGTTCACCGAGGCAGGCCTGTGCAGCCCCAGCTATGTCCAGGAAGTGCTCTGCCGCAAGAAGCTTTCCCCGACCTCCTTCGGCAACGGCGTTGCCATCCCCCCATTCCATGAACGCCTCGACAGCACGGTCGTTCCTCTCTGTCGTTGTCAACAACAAGCCGATGGCATGGGGACGCAGAAGGTCAGCCTCATCATGCTCATGGGCCTTTCGGAAGCAGACCGAAAAGGGTTCCGCGTGCTCTTCGACAGCCTGCTCGAGGTCCTCTCCGATCCTGCAAAGGTCACGCAGCTGACCCGCTCCAATACCTATGACGAGTTTGCCGGCAGGCTGAATGACATGATCATGGGTGCATAGCAGCCCAGACAGGACCGGTACCCGGTGCCTGCACAGGCAGGACGCATCCTGCCTCCCGAAACAGAAAAAGGCCGCTTCCCATCGGGAAAGCGGCCCTGGCTGCATCTTTCAGGAATGCTATGCCTCGAACTCCATGTCCTTGGATTCCTTGATCATGAGGAGCGCGACAAAGGCAACGACGGACATGGCAACAAGGTACCAGCCCACACCCTGAATGCCGAAGGCAGCGACAAGAGCCGTAGCGATCGTCGGGGCGAAGGCGCCGCCCAGGATCGAGGCGAGGTTGTAGGCAAGGCCAGATCCCGAATAGCGCACGTTTGCCGGGAAGAGCTCAGGCAGATAGGCACCGCAGGGCCCGAAGAGGCCGCCCATGAGGGCAAAGCCGACAGCGAGGAAGACATAGACGGCAAGGGAGTTCTGCGTGGTCAGAAGCTGGGGTGCGAAGAAGCTGAAGACAACCGTCAGGAAGGTGGCGAGCAGAAGCACCGGACGGCGTCCACGCTTGTCTGCCTCGACGCAGCCGACGACGATGAAGACAGCGAAGAAGACTATGGCAGCAAGCTCGAGCTTGAGGAAGTCGGTCTGCGCAAAGCCAAGGGTCTTGACGCCGTAGGACAGAGACCAGGTGCCGAGCAGATAGAAGAGCGTGTAGGTGATGCCCATGGCACAGGTGCCAAGAACGACCTGCTTCCAGTACTTGCGGAGCTCCTTCAAGGGGCTCTTGACGACACGGTCCTCCTTCACGGCCTTCTGGAAGACCGGCGTCTCGCTCATGCGGTTCCTGACAACAAGGCCGACGACGACCAGGACAGCGGACAGCAGGAACGGGATTCTCCAGCCCCAGGCAACCATCTGGTCATTCGTGAGGTTCGACTCGAGCATGAGGTTCACGCCGTAGGCGAAGAAGAAGCCGAGCGGAGCGCCGAGGTTCGGGAAGGATCCCCAGAGGGCGCGCTTGTTGGCAGGAGCGTTCTCCGTTGCCACAAGGGCAGCTCCCGACCACTCGCCTGCAAGGCCCAGGCCCTGGCAGGCACGGCAGATGCAGAGCAGCACGACCGAAAGCGGCCCCAGCACGCTGTATCCCGGCAGCACGCCGACGACAAACGTCGCCGTGCCCATCATCATGAGTGCCATGACCAGGGTCTGCTTGCGGCCAAGTCGGTCGCCGAAGTGGCCGAACAGAAGCGACCCGAAAGGTCGGGCCAAAAAGGATACGGCAAACGTCACGAACGACAGGAGCGTCGCGAGGAACGGATTCGACTTCGCGACATCCGTGAAGAAGACGAGGCCGAAGTAGCTTGCAGCAGCGATCGAGTAGCAGTAGTTGTCATAGAACTCGATAGCGGTACCGATCATGGAGGCCGCCATCACTTCGAGGACAGAGTCACGGTGCGGCTCTGCAGCATCTGTAGCCGCACGTGCGGCCAGCGTATCTGCTGTCATCTCTTTTTTCCTTTCGATAGATAGCGAGAGGCCCGGAACTGCAGATATGCAGCCCCGGGCCTCTCGTACCAAAGCTGCCTGCTGTGGTGCAGGCAGCCATGCATGGCAGCCTGCACCTAGATAATCACGATGTTGGTAATCAGGCGTGCCATGGTGAAAGATCCTTTCGGGTGTGCGTGCGCCCTGTGCGCTCGCGTTGAGTGAGACTATGACGGTCAGGAGAGGAAAACTTGGTCAGATTGAAGCCTGCGTAATATGCATGAAACACTATTCGTCAGGATGCATCTTTTTGTCGGCAAGCGGTATGCAGATGAGCTGGGAAAACGTTACTTTCTGCATGAAATGCGCTTTTTATTTAGCAAATACAGGTATATGGAGAAGCTGTTGTCTGCATTCATGCAGCGCAATCAGGCATGGACTGTCGTGCCGGAGAGCCCGTCGATCACATCCGGGGCCTTCGCAAGCGAGCCTATGACGCAGGTACGGCCCGGGCGGCTCCGCACGAACTTGATGGCAGCACGCACTTTGGGCTCCATCGAACCCTTCCCGAACTCTCCTGCATCGGCGAGGCGCTCTGCCTCATCCGCCGCGATGTCCTCTATCTCCTTCTGCTCCGGCGTGCCGAAGCCGGTGCAGGCATGCTCGACCGCCGTAAGCAGGATGAGCCGCTCGGCGTAGCAGTCCTCCGCCAGAAGCTCTGCGCCCATATCCTTGTCGATCACCGCGGCAACGCCCTTGTAGGCGCCCTTGTCCGAGTAGTCGCGTATGACGGGGATGCCGCCGCCTCCGCAGGCGATAGGGATGAATTCATTGTCGAGGAGGTTCAGGATGCTTGGCGCCTCGACAATCTTCTTCGGCTCTGGGCTGGCGACGACCCTTCTCCAGCCTCTCCCAGAGTCCTCCATGAAGGACATGTCGGGATGCTTTGCTTTGAGCACATCTGCCTGCTTCTTCGTGAGGAAGGGTCCGATCGGCTTGGTTGGATGCGCGAAGGCAGGATCGTCCGGATCCACCTCCATCTGCGTCACGACGGTCGCGACATGCCAGCGCTTGTACGCCTTGTGCATAGCGACACCAAGGGCCTGCTGGAGGTGGTAGCCGATATACCCCTGGCTCATGGCGCAGCACTCAGGCAGCCCCATGGCAGGAGCCATGCCCGCTTCCGAGGCATAGCTGAACGTGTCCTGGATCATGCCGATCTGGGGGCCATTGCCGTGGGTGATGATGATCTCGTTGCCGTGGGAGATCATCTCGACAAGAGACGGCGTGATGGCGCGCAGGCGCGCCATCTGCTCTTCCGGCGTATCTCCCAGGGCATTGCCGCCCAGAGCGATTACCACGCGCTGATCGGTATTGATACGCATGAAGAGCCTCCCTGCCGAGCCTGCCAGGACATGTGCCAGATTAGCGCAGGCAGAGCCGGCATCTCCCAGACCTGGAAAACCGTCACCCCCTAGCAACGTCTTGGCCATTGAGCAGAAAAAGTTGCTCGGGCCTGCCATCTGCTGCCATCCAATCCGCGTAGCATAGAGGACGGAAGACAGCAATGCGCCAGAAGGGATACCCGCATGTACAGGCTTGTGGCAAGCGATATGGACGAGACGTTCCTCGATTCCGGCCATGAGGTGCCGGAAACGAATATCGAGGCAATACGCGAGCTCAGGAAGCTTGGCTGCCTCTTCGTCCCGGCATCGGGCAGAGCCTATGGCTCTGTCATGGAATCCCTCCATGCGATTCCCCCCGAGCTCCTCGAAGGCTCCTATCTCATCAGCTACAACGGCGGATGCCTGAACCGCATAGGAGACGCAGAACCTCTCTCCTACCACACGCTTCCCCATCAGAAGGCAGAAGCGCTCTATGTGTACGGCATCAAGCTCGGCTGCGTGAGCATGCACGTCTATGAGGTATCGGGCAAGGTCTGGGGCTGGAATCTCCAGCCTGAGGAAGTGGACTATCTTGCAGGCCACATGGATATCGAGCCGACAGATGCCACCTCGCTCGATTTCCTCGAGGATGTGCCCATTGCAAAGATGCTCTACTGCATCCCTGACGGGACAGAGGAACTGCAGAGAATCGAGCGCGAGATGCCCGTAGAGCTCAAGCAGGGCACCTCGACGACCTTCAGCTCGGGGCGCTATCTCGAGTTCAATCCCGAAGGCGTCGACAAGGGCCAGGGTCTTCGCAATCTCGCCAATCTCCTCCATATCGATCTTGCCGAGACGATAGCCGTGGGAGATGCTGCAAACGATGCAAGCATGGTGGATGCCGCAGGCGTAGGCGTCTGCGTCGCAAATGCACGCGACGGCCTCGACAGGGTTGCAGACTATAGGGCTGCATCGACAAACGATGACGGGGTCATGAAAGAGATCCTGGAGAAGATCGTCCGCCCCGCAAACGAGGCATAGGCCATCTCTGGCAGCCCGCCTCTCCCCTCCTGCAACCTTGCCTTACTGCATCCTTACGCGCTGCAGATGCCCTGCATAAGCAGGTCAGCTATCTTGAAGGCAGGACAGTTCTCAGATGATGGGAGCGCCTATGCACAAGACGTTCGTCATTCCCTGCAGTCCCCATGCTGACAGGATGGCAGAAGCAATCGAGCAGAGGGCGAACAATCTCGAGCAGGATGGCTACGACGTGGTCTCTTTTGCTGTCTCTGCCAAGGCCATCATCCTGGCCAGGAAACGTGATTCCGGGGAGGCATGACCATGGAGAGCATCTCGAAAGCACTTGCAGTCATCGGCACCATCGGCGTTGTCTGCGGCATCATGGGCTGCATCGGCCTTTTTGCAGGCGGCCCCTTCGGCGATTTCATGCAGGGAGCCACGCCTGGCATCATGATCGGGCTTTCCGCCCTTCTCCTTATCATCCGCCCCAAGGCTGACCAGGCATCTCAAAACGAAGCCTCAGGCCTTGCAAGCAAGATCGAGGCATCCCCCATGAACGAAGCCCCTCCCCGGCAATGACCGGAAAGGGGCTTCAAACTTTCTTGGTTCTTCCTCTATCTCCAGATGCCGCGCCTGTGGCGGATCGTGTAGTAGAGGTCGTTTTCCATCGCAAGGACCTCGGGGATGGGGACAGGCCTGCATGGTGCCATATGCATCTTCTTCTTGATCCAGATCCAGGAGTAGATGCCGAGCACAAGGAAGCAGGCAGCCGAGAGCAGCCAGATCGCAAGGGCCTCGTCCGGGTCGGACGAGATGTTTGCAATCATGAAGATTGTGCCCAGGATGCCAATGATGGGGATGAGAGGGCCGCCCGGGACCTTGAAGGCACGCGGCGCATGCGGGAAGCGCTTTCTCAGGACCAGCACGTCGATATCCGCAAAGATGTAGGACACGAGCCAGAGCACCGTCACGACGAGGATCAGAAACGAGATCGCATCGGAGGAATCGCCCGAGAAGAAGGCAATGACGCAGATGGAAATCGTGACGAAGAGAATGGCCACAGCCGGTGCCCCATGCTTGTTCTTCTTTGCGAAGAAGTGCGGCATCATGTTCACCTTTGTCATTCCGTCCGTGATCTGGGAAAGCCCGTTCACGGTCGAGTTCTGCGACCCTGTGAAGGCAAGCGCCGAGACGACGCACATCCAGATCTTCCCGAAGCTGCCCAGAAGGTCCTCGCCGTAGAGCAGATGCGGCGTGGCAGACTCGGAAAGGCCTGCCCAGGGCACGTAGTTCGAAAAGCCGACAACGACGATGGAATCCATAACGAAGATGAGGCAGAGCGAGAGCGCCATGCCGAGCGGGATGTTGCGCTTTGCATTGCGCACATCCTTCGAGATGGGGATCGCATATTCGGCGCCGACGAAGAGCCAGGATGCCGTGCCGACAGCGGCGATGACCGAAGCGGGGTCGGTCGCGACAGCAGCCTCCTGCTGGACGACCTGGCCTGTGCCGAGCCTGAAGGCGCCGATGAGGCCAATCACAATCATCGAGATCAGCAGCAGGTAAGACACGAAGTCCTGGAGCTTCGCGAAGACATCGACACCCATGAGGGCGCAGATCGCGATGACAGCAGAGACGAGTGTCGGCCAGACGGCTGCCGGAATCGGAATCGGCAGGGTCTCTGCCATGACGGAACCGAAGATGGCGGCCTCGACGCCGCCGCAGAGGATGTTGCAGACGAGGTAGCCGCCGACCATCGTGACAAGGGTCGGAAGAGGTCCGAGTCCTGCAAGCGTGTATTGGACCAGTCCGCCTGTTGCATTGGGCATGAGGCTGTTGAGCTCTGCCATGCAGGCAGCCGAGCACAGGTTCAGGACGAGCGCGATTGCCATTGCAGGGATGAACATGAGGCCCGCCTCGCCGGCGCCCTGTCCGAGCGATACGAGGCAGCTCATCGAGACGATGAGGCCCATCGAGACAGAGACGACATTCCTGAGCCCGAGCGGCTTGTCCGTGTCGTTAGCCATGTTCCCTCCTAGATAGCGTCAGTGCCTTCATCGCCGGTACGGACGCGCACGACCTGTGCAAGGTCGCTCACAAAGATCTTGCCGTCACCGATGTGGCCCGTATAGAGCTCCTTCTCGATCAGGTCGACAAGCTCGGGCACGCGCTTCGTCTCCACGACGACAGAGATCATGGTCTTCGGCAGAAGCTCCATCTCGTAGTTCTCGTCGACCTCGTATTCCTTCGTGCCCTTCTCGACGCCACAGCCAAGTACCTGCATCACGGTCATGCCGCGCACATGGGCCTTGCTGAGCGTGCGGCGCAGCCCGTCGAACTTCTCCATGCCGGTGATGATGTCGATCTTCGATACGTCAGACATTGAAGCCTCCTTCAGGCGCAAAAGCGCCCTTGTCTGGGACACGCCGTGCCCTGCTTTTAGGTTGGTTGATTGGATTTCCTGGAGATGCCAGGCTGGAAGAGTCTAGGCTGCCGGAGAGACGGTCAGGCGGAACTGCCCTGGCGTCATGCCGGCGAACTCGTTGAACTCATGCACGAGATGCGACTGGTCCGCATAGCCGCAGGCAAGGGCGATCTCGGGAGCGTTCTGGATATCCCTCTCGCCGGAGATGAGCTCCATTGCACGCTGGAAGCGCACGAAGCGCGCATAGAGCTTCGGAGAGAAGCCGTGCACCTCGGCGAACGCCTTCCTGAGATAGTGCGGAGAGACGCCTGCAGCTGCTGCAACAGAGGAGATCGGAGCAGATCCGCCCGTGCGCAGAATCTCGTGGCGGGCGAAGCGCTCGAGCTCGCGCACCTTGGAGGTGCCAGGCTTTGCTGCAGGAATGCTTTCGTCCTGTTCCCAGGTCACGAAGGCAGAGGCAAGCACCTGCATGCGCGCCTTCTGGTCCGGGGCCTCGAAGAGAAGGTCTGCGAGCCTGCCCTCCGAAACATCCTTGTCGAGCACGATATCGGCGTCGACGAGGTCTTCAGGAGAGAGCCCCTTCGGAAGCGGTGCCTCACCTGAACGGAAGCGGCAGCCCACCCAGGAACGCCCTTCCGCGAAGGCCCAGGTACGGGCAGAGGAAACCGTGCCGCCAATCACAGCAACGATATCGGAAGAACCGATGCCGAAGGAAAGGTCGACGCAGCCATCCGGAACGGCCCACGAATGCGCTGCCTCAGAGCCTGTCGAGAAGGCATAGACGAGCGAGGCGCTGCTGCCGGCAAGCTTCTGTTCGTGGTAGTCGAGAACACCGAGCGGAAGATAGGGCTGATGCGTCCTCTCGAGTGCTGGACCATCTTCCTGCGTGCCTTCGGTCTCCTGCTTTGCGGCACCGGTCCCACTGGACACGCCGCATACACGCCTTGCACTTCCAGCCATTGCTGCCTCCCACAACGCGTCGGAAAGCAGCGTCTCCCTGTTGGCGCGGCCTTCCCATTGATTCAACAGTACTGGCCGCGCTTTGCAGAGATTTGCGGGGGCGGTTACAGGCCTGTTGCGCAGGCGTTTCTATTGCCGTCCCCCGAGGCACTAGAACATCTCGGGCTTGTCCCAGAGATTGAGCTTCACGCCGATGCCAAGCTCCTTGGCCTTGCGATAGACATCGCCGCCCCAGGCGATATCCTCGACCGGCATGCCGCCGACAGAGTAGACAATCGTCTGGTCCTCGCTCACGCGGCCCGGCACCTTGCCAGTGATAACGTCGGCAATGTTCACGATCGAGGAGCGCTCGATCTTGCCCTCATGCGCAAGGTCGGTGAAGGCGCAGCCGATAATGCCCATCTTCGGGTAGGTCGGATACGGATACTCCTCTTCCCAGGCGTCGTAGAGGCCCATGTTGTCGACGACGAGGCGGCTCTTGAGAAGGAACTCCTCGTCGAAGAGGGCAGCGGACGGCATGGACACAAGGGCGCCCGGCTTGATCCAGGAGCCCTCGACCTTCGGGAAGGTCGAGATATCGTCTGCGACAGTCGTCGTGAACGACACGATGTCGGCGTCCTTCACAGCCTCCTCGATCGTATCGGCGACCTCGATCGTCTTGATGCTCGGAAGCTCTTCCTTCACGAAGGCGACGAAGGAGTCAAGCGAGCGCTTGCCACGGCCCTTGATGCGGATCGTGTCGAGCGTGGGGCAGGCTGCCACGAAGGCAGCAGCAGAGGTCTTGCCCATGACGCCAGGGCCGACGATAGCGGCGACCTTGGCATTCTTCGGAGCGAGGTAGCGGGCGCCGACGCCGGGGATGCCACCGGTACGGTAGGCAGAGAGGAGGTTTGCCGACATGAGGGCAAGAGGGGCTCCCGTATCCTTGTCGTTCAGCATCATCATGAGGATGGAGCGCGGAAGGCCCTTGGCCTTGTTCTCCATGTTGGAGCCATACCACTTCATGCCCGCCATCTGCCAGCGGCCGCCGAGGTAGGCAGGCATTGTCATGAACCTTCTATCCTCGCCGTTCTTCGGCATGCCCGGGAACTTCGGGTCGTCCGGGAACATGATCATCGTGCCATGCGAGTTATGGTTCTCGCCGCCCATCACGTAGTCGCCCTTCGCAAGCGTGACGAGGAGCTCCTCCATGCAGTCGACGCAGGCAGGCATGTTCTTGACGCCGGCCTTGATCATGTCAGGCTCGCTGAGGTACAGGAAATCGATGCGGGTATCCATGGAATGGTCCTTTCTGTCAGGCGGCAGCACCGCACATGAAAGCTGGAAATACCTGCCGTCTAGGCACGGGCATGGAAGCGGTCGTAGCGGAAGGCAGAGATGTCGAGCGTCGTCTTCTCATCGCGTGCAACCTCGGAGAGAAGCGTGCCGACAATCGGGGAGATGCCGAAGCCGTGGCCGGTGAAGGCGCAGGCAACGATGAGGCCCGGCACTTCGTCCACTGCACCGAGCACGGGCACGCCGTCGATGCAGACGTCCTCGTAGCCGCCCCAGGTCCGCACGATCTTCGCGTCGGCGAGCTTCGGGATGTAGCGCAGGATGCCACGGCAGATGGCAGGAGCCGTGATGGACGACGTCGCATCATGCCCGTTGTCCTTGTTGACATCCTCGAAGCCGGAGTCGCCGCCGAAGACGAACGAGCCATGCTTCGTCTGGTGTCCGTAGAAGTCGGCGTCAGCTGTGCCGAGCATCTGCGGGAACATCTTCGGCTCCATCTCGGTCACAAGCGCCTCGATAAGCACATTGGACATCGGCACATCGATGCCGACGGTGCTCAAGATCTTGCGGGAGGCATAGCCCGCGCAGACAATCACGCGGTCGGCCTCGAACGTGGCCTCCGGGCAGACGACCTTGCGAATGGCACCATGGACCTTCCTGAGCTCCGTGACCGGCATGCCGGTGTAGAAGCGCACGCCGAGACGACGCGCTGCCATGTAGTAGGCATAGGTGGCCTTGAGCGGGTTGGCATGGCCATCTGTGGGGCACCAGGAAGCGCCTGCGACCTCGTCGGAGAGGTACGGGTTGATCTCGCGGACCTCATCGCCGGAGATCATGCGCATATCGAGACCCTGGGCCACTGCCTTGTCGCGCAGGCCCTCGAGGATCTTGATATGGCGGTCGGTCTTGCCGAGACGGAGATTGCCACCCTGGCAGTACTCGACATCGGCACCGAGCTCCTCGGAAAGGTGCGGCCAGAGATTCTTCACGGCATACATCGCAAGCGGAAGCTCGCGCGGGTCGCGGCCGGACTGGCGGACGCCGCCGCCATTCCTTGTGGATCCGCCGTTGCCGATGATGTCAGAGGCCTCGAGCACGATGATGGAGGTGCCCTTCTTTGCCAGATAGTAGGCCGTTGCGCAGCCAATGATGCCAGCGCCGACGACAATCACGTCGGCCGTGCGCTCGGGGATGTCGGCCGTCGTTCCCTTAGCCATCTCACTCACCATCCCTTCCACCTTCCTTCGCGAATACGCTCATCTCAATCGGACGCATGGGAGCACGCGAGCTTGCAGGCTCGAGCTCGTCAGGCGAGACAGCGAGCTCCCGGGCAACGATGCCCTTCACGAGACGTGCGCAGGTCTGTCCCTGGCAGAGGCCCATGCCGCAGCGTAGATACCTTCTGATCTCTGCAATCGTGAAGAGGCCCTCATGCACGGCCCTCCTGATCTCGCCCTGCGTGACCTCCTCGCAGCGGCAGACGATCATGTCATCTCCCGGCTTCGGCTCGAAGGGGCCGAGGTCCCTTGTGCGGTCGTTGATATCCTTCATCTGGAACACTCCCCCTCTAGGCTTCTGCGACAGCGTCTGCTGCTTTGAAGAACCGTGCCTTCATTGCCATGTCACGAGGCACCTTGACCGTGACGATCGCGGTATGGTCGAAGGCCTTCGTGCGCTTGACGCCGACAACCTCCGCTTCGCAGACCGGCTCGCCAGAACGGCCGAGTGCCATGCCCTTCTGGCCTTTCGCGGGCAGCGGCAGGAACTCGTAGGGGAACGTGACCTCGGCGTATCCCGGCTCCGTCTTCTCGTTCACGAGGAAGATGGCCTGGCCCGGGCAGGACGCGACGCAGAGTCCGCATCCGATGCAGGTAGCATCCGGCTCGAGCTGGGGAAGCGCCGTGATGTGGTCGCCGACCTTGATGCAGTGCTTCGGGCAGACGTCCTGGCAGGGGTTGCACGGGATGTTCTGCGTGCACTCGATGACAGGATGGATGCCGACACGGTGCGTGACGCCCGGAAAGCGCTCGATCTCGTCGTCTGCCACATAGCCGTGGAGCAGGAGGTTCTGGGAGACCGGGATGCCCTCTTCGGTGTTATCGATCTTCTTGCCGCGGTTCTTCGGAGCGAACATGCCCTGACGGAGACCATCGAGTGCATGCTCGTTCGCACCGACGCCCTCCTTCATCTCGTCCTCGGAGATGTAGCCGAGGTAGGAGGCGGCTGCCAGGCCTGCAATCCTGCCCTCGATCATGGCAGAGGAGGCTTCCTCGATGCCAGAGACATCGCCTGCAGCAAAGATACCCGGAATGCTCGTCTCGCCGAGGTCGTCCACGACCGGCACCTGGCCGCCACGCTTCCTGTCGTCCACGACGTTGCAGCCATCCATCTTGAAGAGCTGCGACATCGGCGAGAGGCCGACAGCGACGCATATCGTGTCGACGTCGAAATGCTTCTCGGTGCCAGGAATGAACTGGAAGTGGGAGTCGACTTCCTGGATTGTCACGCCGGTCACATGGTCCGTTCCCTCGGCACGCCTGATCGTGTGGGAGAGGTAGAACGGGACGCCCGTGCGGGCGACCTTTGCGGCATGCACGCCGTAGCCGCCAACATGGGGAGCTGCATCGACGAGTGCCACGACGTCGCAGCCAGCCTGCTTGAGCTGGTAGGAGACGACGAGGCCGACATTGCCGGTGCCAAGCATGAGGACACGCTCGCCCGGCTTCACGCCGTGCAGGTTCATCATCGTCTGGGCAGCGCCTGCACCGATGACACCAGGAAGCGTCCAGCCTTCGAACGTGACCATGTTCTCGGCGGCGCCGGTGGCGACGATCACGGCATCGCCCTTGTAGTGGTTGACCTCAGAGCCCTGGCGGACAACGACTTCCTTGTCCTGGTAGAGGCCGATGACGGTAGAGTCAAGCTCGACTTCGACGCCGAGTTTTGCCGCCTCATCGAGGAGCTCCTGGCCGATAACGAAGCCACGGACCTTGGCGCGGTGCTCCTTCGAGCCGAAGAACTTGTGGATCTGCTTGAAGAGCTGGCCGCCCGGTCGGGCATTCTCATCGAAGACGACGACGGAGACGCCGTGCTTTGCTGCCTCGATGGCAGCAGACATGCCGGCGGGGCCGGCACCGACAACGATCAGATCGTAGCGCTTCATGCCGCACCGCCTTCCTTTCCGTCCACATCGTCAAAGGGAACATCCGTGACACCGTACTGGGTCTCGACCTTCATGCCTTCCACCAGAGGCGTCATGCAGGTCCTCACATTGGGGACGCCGTCGACAACCATCACGCAGTCCGTACAGCGGCCAATAGCGCAGAAGATGCCGCGGGGCTGGTGCTTCTTTGCCGTGTAGCGGTGCACCATCACGCCCGCCGCCTTGAGAGCCATAGCGACCGGCTCCCCCTCATAGCCCTGGAGCGTCTTCCCGTCATAGGTGAAGCTCACAAGCTTTCCTTTCTCGGGCACCCCGAGAATCGGATGTTCCGCAATGCGCGTTCCCATGATCCCCTCCCTCATGCCTGCGCAGGAGCGGCACGCACCGCAGCTGCGCTCTCTGCCATATATAGGTCTGGAGCCTCTCCCTCCGGGGCCTCCCAGACGGCATGGCACAGTAATACGGCACCGGTTTTTCCGGGTATTGTAGAAATGGGACCTCGCAGCATCTGGAAACACTGGTTTTGCAGCGCCGAAACGCTGCGTAACGGCGAAGAAATCTCCTTTCTCCCGCGCTGCAACATGCAGCCTCCGGAGGCATCCTCCGCCGCAGCAGGCGCAGGACAGCAGAAGTGCCGGACAGAGACCTCTGCCCGGCACTTCCTGAAACGCTCCTGTCGTGCTTCCCTACTTCTCCTGTGCTGCCTTTTCGCCCGCCACGATGCTCCTGAAGATGCCTGCCTCGTCGAAGCTCTCCGGCAGAAGGACCGTGGAGCTCTTCCCTGAGGCGGCGTAGGCATTCATCATGTCGGTCCACTGGGTGAACTCGAAGAGGCGGTTCGCCTCTTCGGGCGTCACGCCCGATTCGCGAATCGTGTCGATCGAGTCCTTGATGCCGCGGGCGATGGCAGCGCGCTGGTCGGCGATGCCTTTGCCCTCCGCTGCCATGGCCTCTGCCTTGGCCTGGGCAGCGATGACGGTCTTGGCCTTGGCGGCATTGGCATCGTTGGTCGCGCTCTCGAGGTTGTTCTTGGAGGCGATGATGTGGTTCATGGACTCCTGGACTTCCTGGGGAAGCTTGATGCGGGTGATGAGGGTCGTCACGAGCACATAGCCATAGCCGAGCATCTTGGCGGCAACGACCTCATCAATTGCCTGTGCGATCGCATCCTTCTCGGAGAATACCTCATCGAGCGTGCGGGCAGGGATCTGCGAGCGCAGGGCATCTGCCAGATAGTCCTGCATCTGGCCGACCGGATCCTGGAGGGTATAGAAGCTCCGGAAGACGCCTGAGTCCTTTCCCTTCTCCATATCGGCGAAGTCGACATGGTACTGGATCGAGACATCGAGCTCGATCGTCACGTTGTCGGAGGTCTTGGCATCGAAGGTCATGTGCTCGTCTTCGGTCATGAGCGATATGTCGTGGACGATATCGAGGACAGGGATCTTCACATGGAAGCCCGGTCCCGCAAAGCCCTGGAAGCGGCCCAGCCGCTCGATCACGGCGACATGCTGCTGGCGGACCACATAGCCGGTCAGGACACAGACAAGGACAATCAGGACAGCTACGACGATGAATCCCATGGAAGATCCTCTCTCGCGGGGACGTTCGGGCGCATCAGGACCATTCCAGCTTATCATACGGGCCCCTCATGCCATGCCCCGCTGCACCGAAGATGGCGCACGCCGCGCAGAAAGATTCCCGGCAGGCATCCAGAAGCTTTGACCGTCATTTTTTGTTTTGAATTGCATTTATTTACATTGATTGCAGGTTAAGCGGATGGCGCATGCAATGGAGCGCAAAGCGATGCACGAGCTGGCTGCCTGGAAGGAGCATCCCCAGCGCATGCCTCTTCTCATCTCTGGTGCCCGCCAGGTCGGAAAGAGCTATCTCATCAGGCAGTTCGCGGAGCCTGCTTCAAGGATGCCGTGTTCTTCGACCTCGAGCGCCAGGCGGCAGCACGCACGGCCTTCGAAGGCGATCTGGGAGCCAAACGCATAATCAGCAATCTCGAACAGCTTGCAGGAAGGTCCATCGATCCGCAGTCCACTCTCATTGTCCTGGACGAGATACAGACCTCGGAGCGGGCACTTGCCGCACAGTATCTGGATGAAGAGCTGGAGAGCCCCTTCGTGATAGTCGCCGGGAGCCTTTTGAGCGTCGCTGTGAGCTGTACAGGCTATTCGGCGCCAACAGGCAAAGTCGAGACCATGACGCTTCCACCAATGGAATTCGATAAGCAGCTCGAAGCAGTCGGGCGCGGTGACATGATCGCAGGAATCGAGCAAGCATATGCCGACATGCGCCACTACGACCTCCATGAGGAAGCACTGAGGCTTTTCCGTTCCTGCCTTCTCTGCGGCGGCATGCCGGAAGCCGTCAGCTCCTTTGCCCGGAATGGCAGCGTTGCGGATGTGGCTGATATACAACACCAGATCATCAGCCTCTATATTGCTGACATGGCAAAGCATGCAGAGCTTCTTGCGACAGCCCGTATCCGCGAAGCATGGAACAGCATTCCGGCACAGCTTGCCAAGGAGAACCGCAGATTCCAATACAGAGTGGTCCATCAGGGCGGACGCGCGAGCCAGTATGCATCAGCCCTCGATTGGCTCGAGACCGCCGGCCCCGTCGTTCGCTGCGTCCGCATCTCATCGGGCCAGATTCCCCTGAAGATGCAGGAAGACCGTTCATCATTCAAGGTATATATGACCGATACAGGACTGCTCTGCGCCATGATGGAGATTCCTCCTGCAGTGCTGTTCGATGAAGAGGCACGCAGGCTGCCCGATATCGGATCTCTGACCGAAAACTATATTGCCCAATGCCTGGTAGCTGGCGGCTTCGTACCACGTTATTGGACAAGCGGCAGATCCGCCGAGATCGACTTCGTGATTGAGGACGACTCCGCCAGAGCGGTGCCTGTCGAAGTGAAATCCTCCGGCAATGTCCGTTCCCGCAGCCTTTCGGTATACCGGGAGAAGCACCATCCACAGCGGTCGATCCGCTTCGCGGCACGAAACTTCGGCAATGAGAACGGGATAGAGAGCCTGCCCTTCTACGCTGCATTCTGCCTCAGAAGGCAGTCCAGGCAATCTCTCCGCCAGGCTCCGGCAAAGGATGCTGTCCGAGGATGCGCGGTTCATGGGAATCCAGCATGGCCAGAGCCTGCACGCTCTTCTCTGGCACGCTCCGCTGCGCTCGCCCTGGGGCCAGAAGCACAGAAAGCTAGAAGCAGCAGAGCGTGCAGAAGCTGCGTATCCCGCAGACACCATTTCCCGAAAGCGGATGCCAGGCACATGATGCAGGCAGAAAGCCCATCAAGCCGACGTACTGTCAGGGTCGAGCAGGAAGTCATACACATTCATCATGAGGATTCACTCATCGTTGCAGTGAGGCGCGAGACCGTCCTTTGTGACAATCATCTTCTTGAAGCTGTCATCCACCTTCTTGAGCGAGCGCTCCTCCTGCTCGGTCTTCGCCTGACTATCAAGGGCGAGAGCAGACTGAATATAGAGGCGCTGGCTCCCGTTGTTGCAGATGAAATCTATCTCGAGCTGTGCACGGTGATGCTTTCCTTCTCTATCCTTCACGGTCGTGCTGGCCACGCCCACATCGACGCCGAAACCACGGGTCACAAGCTCGTTGTAGATGACATTCTCCATGATATGGTTGGCTCCATCCGAGGGAAATTCATTCGCGCGTTTCTCAGCACGGACATGGAGAGGCAGCGGCCCTTGCATCTTATTTTTTCGTCGATATTTGCGCAGATTTCAGTTGGAGCTCGATTCTCTCCCCATTGTCATCATCTTTGTCTCTGAGCAGCCAGACAGATGGATGGAGATCCTGCCCGGAAGGGGATGCGCACCTGGACCTGCAAGACAGATATCGCAGCCGTCTGCCATCCCCCATCCGCTGCAGCTTGTCAGGAAGGAAGATGCAATAACTGCCGCCTGGAAAGAGCCTGCTCCCGAGCCATGCAGCCCATCTCTGGCTTCGATGCGACATTCTCCCTTCAGATATCGGCAAAGGCAGGACACGGCCCTATACATCCTCGCAGGCAATGCTGCTGCATGCCGACTGGAGCAGATATGGCTTTCCGCAGCGGCAGAAGCACTTCTGTCTGCCGCCGTTCATTTCCTATTCTGACAGTGCAGAGCCTGACACTACTTGACGCTGCAGGGAACAGCAGAAGCGACCGCATCTCTGCTGCACAGCTGCCTGCATGCCTGCTGTGCCGAGAGAGCAGGATGCCGCCAGGCAGATGTCCAGAACAGAGGCGCCACCTTGGTCTGGACACGGCAGGCTGTCCAATCCGCTACACTTGCTCGGGAGCAGGAACAGAGGCCAGAAGGAGCATCATGGCAGAAGGACAGGATATCGCAGTGAGCGCAGGGGCAAGAAGGTTCTTCGGCTCTGTGCCTGGCATGCTCGCAGCCTGCCTCGTCGCCTGCCTGCTCTGGGGCTCTGCCTTTCCCTGCGTCAAGATCGGCTACGCGCTGTTCGGCATCGCTTCCGCAGACACTGCCTCCATCATCATGTTCGCCGGAGTGCGCTTCACGCTTGCAGGCCTTCTCGTGGTGCTCGGCATGACCGTGGCCACCCGCCATCCTTTCATGCCGAAGAGAAGCGATCTCAAGGCCATCTCGGTGCTGTCGCTTTTCCAGACCATGCTGCAGTATCTCTTCTTCTATATCGGCCTGGCACACGCGACAGGCGTCACGAGCTCCATCATCGAAGGGCTCAACTCCTTCTTCTGCGTGCTTCTGGCAGCGCTCGTCTTCCACGACGAGCGCCTCACGGCACGCAAGGTCGCAGGCTGCCTTGCAGGCTTTGCCGGCGTCGCCCTGGTAGACCTTGCCGGACAGGCGAAAGGCTCGATTGCGTTCACGCTTTCCGGAGAAGGCCTGGTCCTTCTCTCCACCATCGCTGCCGCCACCTCGAGCAATCTTGCCAAGCGCTTCTCGAGAAGGCATGACCCGGTGCTTCTGAGCGCCTGGCAGTTCGTCTTCGGCGGAATCGCGATGCTTCTGGTCGGTGCCGCCATGGGAGGCGAAGTGGCGCCGCAGGACATGGCAGACCCCTGGCCTGCTGTGGGGCTCATTCTCTATCTTGCCTTCATCTCCGCTGCCGCCTACTCGCTCTGGTCCATGGCGCTGGCATGCAATCCGGTATCGCGCGTCGCGGTCTTCGGCTTCATGAATCCGGTCTTCGGCGTCATCCTCTCGGCCCTTCTTCTGGGCGAAGGAGGCGTGCTCGATCCTGCCGTCACGCTCGTCGCCCTTGCCCTTGTGAGCGCCGGCATCATCGTCGTGAACCGTTCCGGCGCGACCGCTCCCGAAAAGCGGTAGCGCCGCCTGCGCAAGCTTGACATCTTCCAGCACGCATACGCCTATACTCCTTGCCGGAGCAATCGGAAAGGAGCAGCTGTGGAAGCGAAGGACATCAAATGTGCCGCATCGGTCTGTGCAGGCGTCATCGGCTACAGCTATGCGCTCAAGTTCGCAATGGGAGGACTCGAGGTCTGGGCACAGAACAGAACCGAAGAGTCGAGCGCCCGTGCGAAGGGCCGCGTCGAGGAGAGCCTCTCCTCGCTCGTGAAGAACGGCGTCTACACCGAGGATGAGGCAAAGGAGGTTGCGGGGCGCATCCACTACACGACATCCATCGCAGAAGCCGTGAAGGACGCCCAGTTCATCCAGGAGAGCTCGGCTGAGCACTACGACGTCAAGTGGCAGATCGTGGACGAGATCGAGGCCGCGGCTGCCCCTGATGCCATCATCGCAAGCTCCACCTCAGGCCTGCTTGTGACAGAGATTGCCAAGAATGCGAAGCACCCCGAGCGCTTCTGCGGCGGACACCCCTACAATCCGCCCCATCTCATCCCGCTCGTCGAGATCACCCGCGGCGAGAAGACATCGGAAGAGACCGTAGAATGCGCCAAGGCCTTCTACCAGAAGCTCGGCATGGAGCCCGTCGTGCTCAAGAAGGAAGCGCTCGGCTTCATCTGCAACCGTCTCCAGATGGCCCTCTACCGTGAGGTCGCGAACCTTGTCATGTCCGGTGTCTGCACCGTCGAGGATGCAGACAAGGCCGTCACGTTCGGCCCAGGCATCCGCTGGGGCATCATGGGACCGTCGCTCGTCTTCGAGCTCGGAGGAGGTGCAGGCGGCGTCTCTGGCCTCATGAACCATCTGCATGACTCGACGACGCTCTGGCTCCAGGATATGGCAGACTGGAAGGAGTTCCCTGCCGAGTGGGCAGACATCGCGCAGAAGGGTGTCGACGAGGAGCTGGCACATCGTCCTGCAGAGGTCGGCAACACCCCTGAGACCCTGGCAGAATGGCGCGACAAGATGCTCATCGAGGAGCTCAAGCTCCACCACAAGCTGTAAGGCCCAATCGCTGCAGGGCTGCTGTCCATGGCAGCCCTGCAGCCTGCATTCGGCAATGCCAATCAAAGCCTGAGGCTATCCCTTTCTATGGTCTGTGAAATAGCTCTTCAGGACCTCGATGCTCTCCTCGCGCAGGATGCCAGATGTCACCTCAGGACGCCAGGAAGAGTTCTCGAAGACGATTTCAGAGCATCTCGAACCTCTCTTCCCGAGAATCTCTTCCAAATCTATATTGCTCGCGGCATAGACAAGACGGCCGAGCTTCGTCCAGACCATGGCTCCGCTGCACATGAAGCAGGGCTCGCAGCTCGAATAGAGCGTATAGCCATGCAGATCGGTGATGGCAGTCCGGGCACAGAACTCGCGGAGCAGCCCTGCTTCTCCATGGAATGTCGAATCGTGCCTCGTATAGATCTGACTCTCATTTTCGGCGACGATCTCGCCGCCCTTCACGAGCACGGCACCGAATGGCTCGTTGCCGTGCTCCACGGCCAGCCTGGACAGCTCGATAGCCCTTCTCATGAACAGCTCGTCCTGCATCTTTCCTCCTCTGGAGCGTCACTCGCATCCAGCAATCTGTCAGGAACACACGATAGCCAGAAGACAGGCAGAGGCAGCTACCCCAGCATCTCCTCGAGCTCTTCGGGAGCAAAGACATAGTTTGCACCGCAGAAGTGGCAGTGGACATCGGCAGGCTCGCCCTTCGCAATCATGTCGCGCATCTCATGCTCCCCCAAAGCCATCACGCACCGGGCTGCGCTCGAGCGGTCGCAGCCGCAGTGGAACTCGGCAGGCATGACGGAAAGCTCCTGGAAGTCCATGCCACGCAGCAGATGGTCGAGCATGTCAGTGGGGCTCATGCCGCTCTCGAGCATGTCTGTCACCGACTTCACGCCACGCATATTGTTTTCGAGGTCTTCGAGCACATAGTCGTAGCAGCCCGGCATTGCCTGGATAAGGAAGCCGCCCGCCTGGCGCACGGAGAAGTCCGTATCCACAAGGACACCGACACCGAGCGTGGTGGGAATCTGTTCGCTCACGGCGAAGTAGTACGTGAGATCGTCTCCGATCTCCCCCGTCACGAGGCCGACCGTGCTCGAGTAGGGGTCCATCCCCGGTATGTCATGCACGACAGAGAGTGTGCCTGGTGCCAGGGAGCGTCCTACATCGAGATGTCCATCCTGCCTGAGGGGCAGCCAGACATTGGGATGGTTCGCGAATCCCTTGACCTGCCCCTTGTTGTTGGCCGTGACCGTGAGGCCTCCGACGGGACCATCGCCGCGTATGCTCAGTGTCACAAGCTCGTCGTCCACCTTCGACATCGCGCCGATCATCTGCGCTGCCATCATGAGGCGTCCGAGCGCTGCCGTCACGACATTGCTCGTATGATGATGGTCGCTTGCTGCCTGCACGGTCTCGCGACCGGTGATTGCAAAGGCACGGAGCTGCCCGTCTGCTGCCGTGCCGCGGACGATATGGTCATGGGCGCGGATCTTTGCGTCTTCGAAATCGATGATGTCAGATGCCATGGAACTCTCCTCTGTCTGCGTGCCATAAGGCACCTCTTCATTGGCTTGTGTGATACCCCAAAACATCATCCCTGTCATGCAGGAATTGTGACCTCACAGGCCGCACATCACATGTTCACGGCAGCCATGCCTTGAAGCTCTGTGCGGAAATGGAAAAGAGAGAATCGGTAGAATGATGGGGCCTGAAACCACGAGACAGCAGAGGCTGGCAGGCCAGCCACAGAGAGGAAGAATCCGCTCATGATGGACACAGATGAGGCTCTCTCATTCCTGCACGAGACGGTCGCCCCTTCTCTTGGCTGCACCGAGCCTGCCTGTGCCGCACTTGCTGCTGCAGCGGCAGCAGCCACGCTCGAAGGCGTGCCAGAACATATCTCCCTCGCCGTCAACCCCGGCCTCTACAAGAACGGCATGTCTGTCGCGATTCCTGGCTTCGATGCTGTCGGCATGCCCTATGCCGCAGCCCTGGGTACCCTCATCGGCACAACCGAGCATGGCCTTCAGATCTTCTCTGGCATCACGTCCGAAATCGTGAAGGCAGCCCATGCGCTCGTGGAATCGGGCAAGGTAGAAGTAAAGGTCGACACAGATAAGAGCAGCATCTATGCTCGCTGCACGATAGCATCCGGCGAAGAGACAGCAGAAGCCCTGATCGAAGGAGCACACACGAATATCGTCGAGGTCACACGCGACGGGAAGATCCGCTTCGAGAAGGATGCAGAAGCGAAGAGCGAAATGCCAAACCTCACAGCTTCGCTTGAAGACATGACCATAGCCGAGATCAGCGGGCTCGCAGACCGCATGGACCCGGCAGACATCGACTGGCTCGTCGATGCTGCAGAAATCAACAGTCGAGTGGCCGCCTACGCCGAGGAGCATCCAAGCCCTGTCGGCATCGCCTCCGCCCTCTCCAAGACCACATTTGTCGGAGGGGCAGACGAGATGATGCGTGCCGTCGGCTCTGCCATCGAGTCGAGGCTCGATGGTGCACCCTGCACGGTCTCGAGCAGTGCCGGTGCCGGCAGCAAGGGCCTTGCCCTCACGCTTCCGCTCACCATTGCCGCAGAGCATGCAGGATCCGACCGCACCAGCCTGGCACGCTCCCTTGCCTTCGGACATCTGCTCAACAGCTACATCAATGCGAGAATAGGCAAGCTTTCGGCTGTCTGCACCTGTGCAGCCGCTGCCTCCACTGCAGCTTCCGCTGCGCTCGTGAAGCTCTGGGGCGGCAGTACCGATGAGATGGGCTTTGCCATCCGCAACATGACGGGCACCATCGCCGGCATGATCTGCGACGGCGGAAAATGCGGCTGCGCAATGAAACTGGCAATGGCAACGAATGCGGCCTGTCTATCTGCGAAGATGGCATGCGCAGGCTCGGCACTTCGTGCAAGCGATGGTATATGCGACGTCACACCAGAGCAGTGCATCGAGAACATGGCCCGCATCGCCCACAACGGCATGAAAGATGTCGACCGTGAGATCCTCGAAATCATGCTTGCCAAGAAGGAGCAGCGGGACTGCAGAGAGCGCTGATTGCAGGCGCATCATCCAAAGCAGGAGTCTGCTCTTACCGTACGCTGCGCTGACCTGGTCCCCATAAGCTGAACATGGACCCATCCTCAGAATGCAGGAGCACCATGGATATCGAATACAAGGTCGAGTTCAGCTACGAAGAATTCCGAGGGATGCTTACGAAGACCGGCAGCTTCTCTATTCGCAAGATGCGGATAGCCAGGCTCGTGTGCATCGCGCTCTGGGACGTCATCTGCCTTTCCATTCTCCTCAATGCATTGAGCCACAGCATGCTCGATCTCGCGCAGCTCTTCTATATCGTGTTGGCTCTCTCTAGAAGAGATTGCCATGCCGGAGGAGATCCTGAAAAAGCATCCCGCCCTTCCCCAGAAGATATCGGAGACCATACGACAGCAAACAATGCAGCTTGCCAATGCATTGGAGACGCATGACAAGGCCTGGGCAGATGATCTGACAAGCTGGCTTGAAGCTGTCTGAGAACGGTGGGCATATGCAGGCCCTGCCTGGCCAACCATCCTCTTCAATCAAGTCCGCTGTCATTAGGATGCAGCATCTTCTCCTGCAGCAATTGGGGGCACGCCTATGAGCTGCCCCAAGCGGCAATACGTTGCAGCCGAAATGTTTGAGGTCACAGTCTATGGAGGGTGCATTGCCATTGTTAAGCACCAGGCGGTCTTAGATGACTCTGCACGGAGCATCTAACTGCTCTGATAAATAGCTTCGGTATGCCGCTAGCACGTTGGAGGATACTCTTGTCTGCTATCCCAATCGCCGCAAGCGCGTCCAGCTTCCAGCTCAACTCCTGTTCGCGTGTTCGCTCCTGCGCATAGCCGGATAGCTCACCCGAGGGGTTGTCTCCTCCCTCCCCCTCAGCAGATGCTACACGAAACATCCCCATATCCATATGCGCCACTCATCCGCCGGAAGAGCACTGAGCGGGTCTGGATACCATCGGCCTCGCTTCCTTGATAAATCAAGTTTCCTGCACGGTGATTTAGAGAGTCATTTTCTCAAAATCATGCTCGGTCAGGCGCATGCCTCGCAGAAGCGATTCTTCGAGGCCGGCATCAGCTGCACCCACTTCACGCAGAAGCGCCAGCACCTCACAAGCATAAGATGAAAGGCGCTCGGCGGGAACCACGGTACTCATAGCGCGCAGCAGTTCTCCAAAGCCCTTATCGCTGTTCTTACCAGCTCGGGCACAGTACAACCTCTCCCCCGTGAGCACAGACGTTTCTGAACTCAGGTAGGGTGTGATAGGCATATTCGAGCGCCCGCTGCTTGACCACCGGACGTCCCAGGGCACGTGCCAGCGCCACGCAGGTGCGAGTCTTCACAGACTGCTCTTGAAAGTCGAAGAAAGCCGACATTGTCCCGAACGTGAGACACTTAGAAGCCACCCACAAAGAAACGACGTGATAGTTTTTATCGTAGTGGGCAATGTAGGCCTTGTGAGGTCGGTTGTCACGTACCCCCTGCAGAGTCGAAAGAAGTCGAATGAGCCCTTTGGTGTACCGCCATTCTGGTCTGTAATCGGACTTGGAGCAGTAGCATGCAGGATCCAGGTAGTCATCTGGCCCGCCATGTACCGAGCAGAAGGCGTAAACGGTTGCTGTGCGCATGGCAGCTTCGGCCTCGAGAAGTATTGCCATGGTGACGTCGCGCAGCTCCTTGTCGTAGATGAACACACGGCTCAAGGCGTCGAAGGTAGATCCATCACGATAACGGTCCTCACCAGCAAGGTGATGCCAAGCCCACGTGACCGCAAGATTTCGACCTGCTCGTCGATAGTCTTGAAAGGCTTGGGATTTTCGCGCGACATACTACACCACCTCCCTATATACAGAGAAACCGCCAAGTGCCTCCGGCACCTGACGGCCCTCCTGCCCACAGCTCGAATCGAACGTGTGAGCGTCTCAATGGCTAAATAATAAAGCATCCCCAGATGTAGGTCAACGCCATCGCAGCCTCCAAAGAGAGTCGCAGCTGAAGCGCAGCAAGCGAGACATTACATGAGCATTTGCCTTGTCCGAACGGGGCTGCGGTGGTGATCCTGGACCAAGAAAAGGCTGCACGGAGGGCCGCATGCGCAGAGCAGCGCAGGCTGGCAATCGAGACCTTCATCAGATTCGATCATAGCTATGCAGACACGATTGCGGAGCTGGGGTACCCGACGAGGCATTCGCTCAGGGCCTGGTGCAAGGACTATCTGGAGCATGGGGAGGCCAGGCCCCCGAAGCGGCAGCGGGAGCCCAGGCTCGCCTTGGAGATGAGGCAGGCTGCCGTGGACTGCTGCCTCGCACACGGAAAGAGTGAGCTGTAATCTTTTGGTGGACAGGGGGACGGCAGGAACCGGCAGCAGATATGCTCTGCCCAGATGCCCACCCACCAGCACCAGGAGATTGGAGAGGAGAGATGTCGGTGATCGCAGGCGAGATCGAGAAGGCTGAATCGAGGGACAGGAGCAGGCTCCCCCGGCAGTACACGGAGGAGTACCGGCTCGAGGCGGTCGAGTACTACAGCCAGGACGGACCTGCAGAAGGACGGCGAGCTCGGCATGGCCAGCGCCCTGCACCAGAGGCTCCCGGTCTTCCTCGCCGGCTTCCACGGCGTCTCCGCCAAGTGGCTGGACCGCTGCCCGTCATGGTTCATGTGGCTAGAACAGGCGAGGCGGTCGGACGCTGACAGGCTCCGGACGCTCTCGGGCCAGAGCGCCTCAGGCTCCTACGAGCATACGCGCCGCCAGATGATCGATCGCCCCCAGCCCTTCTGGGACTATTGGGAGAAGCAGACCGCTACGTCAATGCTGGTCCAACAGAGAGTAATGGAATAGTCACGCTTGGCCTTTGGCGAGTGCCTGTGCGTACTCGTCAACGTCAAAGCCTCCCATGATCAAAAAGTCTCTCAGGAGCGTATCAATGTATCTGTTAACGACGCGATCGTTCAGATGGGCTCCAGTAGCTTTGATGAAATAGTCTCGAGCAACACCAAGATTGGCTGTGGTGCGCAGCTCGTCGAAGCGACCATGAGCATTTAGGTTTCCCCTCGTTAAATGAAGCCTCATGAGCTCACGCAAGCGCTCCTCGTCGATACCAGTCACCTCGACCAGACGGCTAATGCTGCCCTCTTCGGTGCCCGTCTTGTAAGCATTGAGATAGTCTCGCATAGTCCAACCGGAATGCATCTCAGCCTCGCCAGCTTGTATGTCCTGAATGAGAGTCTGCGCATAGCCCTGGTCGACGACAGATAGCTTGCCGAATTCGACATGCAGCTCATTGAGATTCTGCGTTGGCCTCGGCCATGTCCCGGGTGACCGCGAGGATACGGGAGCGGTCGCCGCCGCGGTCATGCCCGACAGGGCCATGACGAGCACCTGCGCCTCGAACAGGGCAGTGAAGTGGGAGTTCGGCCGCACCTCCCAGGGGCATGCGCACGGTGCGGACGCCGTGCTCCGGGCAGTCCGCCCTGGGCACGGCGCAGTGGACGATCGTCTCGTACTGCCAGATGTCGAGGTGGCGCCAGGTGCGCTCGCGGGCGTCGTAGGTACCGCAGCGCCTCCCGCACTCGGGGCATTCCACGGCCTGCCCCTTCACGTGCGCCACGCGGACGTGGAGCTCGTCGGGGGCATCGCCGCGCTCCTCGAACCAGACGTCGGACACCTCCCACTCGGGGCCGAGCCCCATCGACCTCTCGAAAAGCTGCGCCAGCATCCCGGTCTGCGTGTCCATGCACGACTCCGATCGTCACATCCACCAGTCGACGGAGTCATATCGCCTGCGGGGTCGGTGGTCGAGAGGAGCAACCTGTGCTACCCACCAGAAGTTTCAGAGAGCCGTATTTGTTGACGTTGCACTTTGAGTCCTAACTATTAACGATTATCCCAGTATGGTTATATGATCACGCCCAAGCAATCGGGAGACAGACCCGGAAGAACGCCGGTAGGAAAAGCTTTTCTCGAGATTTAGACTCAGCGGAACATCAATAGCAACATATGCTTTGAATGCCTCTTGGAGACATAAGCTGCAGACGCATTCCAGTATCCAAACATGTAGCTACATATAAGATTATCTGCGTACTTTACTTCACAAAAATCCATTTAAATAATTTGACCCAAAATTTGACCCAAAAAGAAGCTGCAAAAGAAAACAGCTCAGGGAATTGATTCCCTGAGCTGCGAGCTTTTGGTCGCGGGGGGCGGACTTGAACCACCGACCTCCGGGTTATGAGCCCGGCGAGCTACCAACTGCTCCACCCCGCAATATGTTGTGTGCGCCTCAGCGCAAGTAAAGATACTATGCTCTTAACCATGCTTAGTCAAATATGTGAACGATTCTCCACATTTGCTTCTGATATCCTCCTTCCGGAAGTAGAACAGACGAGAAAGGACTTGCATGCACATCCAGGAGATTGCAAGCTGCACGCCCAATCTCTCAGATAAGCTTCTGGACATATGGGAGCGCTCTGTCAGAGCCACCCATCATTTCCTCGCCGACTCCGATATCGTCCGCATCCGGGCTTACGTCCCTAAAGCAATTCAGACAGTCGAGCACCTTGCCGCGGCTGAGGACAGCGATGGCAAGACGCTTGCGTTCATAGGTGCGCAGGAAGGCAAGCTCGAGATGCTCTTCGTCGACAGCAGCTGCCGAGGGCGGGGCATAGGCTCGACCATTCTCGATTACGCTCTCTCCCATTGGGATGGCAGCGAGCTCACCATGAACGAGCAGAATCCCAAAGCCATAGCGTTCTACGAACACAAGGGCTTTGTGGCATACATGCGCACCGATACCGACGAGGAAAGCGAACCTTTCCCGCTCATCTGCATGCGCCTTGCTGATCGCGAAGCTCATCAGCGACAAGACAAGCGGACGTAGAATGAGTTCCAGCTCCACCCTCAAGGAAAGGGATGCTGGATGAAGAGATATGCCGTACCAATCTGTCTGCTTGCTGTCTTCGAGGCAGTGGGCATCTCGCTCTGGCTCACGAAGAAAAACCTCTTCTATCTCTTCAACTTCAGCTATATCGGGGCTGCCCTCTCCCTTTCCCTTGCCCTCTTCATCCAGGGCAACAGGAATGCCAGAAGGATTGCCCAGCTCATGGTCGGCCTCTACATGCTTGTCTATCTGGGACTCATCTCCCATGAGAACATGCAGATCGAAGGGTTCTGGTACTACCTCTTCCTTGGCAGCTTCGAGGCAGCGACCATACACTATGCGGTAGCAAAGATATTCGGCCCGCTCCTCTTTGGCCGCGGCTGGTGCGGCTATGCCTGCTGGACCGCTATGGTCCTCGACTTCCTCCCCTATCCTGTGCCTCAGGAGCCGAGGAAGAAGATCGGCTGGATCCGCTATCTCACGTTCGCAGCTTCCCTCATCTTCGTCGCCGCACTCTTCGTGGCGCAGGTAGCCAATATCGAAGACATCATGTTCTGGGCCTTCATCGCAGGAAATGCTGTCTACTACGCCCTCGGCATCGCACTTGCGTTTGCCTTCAAGGACAACCGCGCCTTCTGCAAATACATCTGCCCTATCACAGTGTTCCTGAAGCCCATGAGCTATTTCTCGCTCGTACGGATCACCTGCGACCACACGAAGTGCATCTCCTGCAATAGATGCCGGAAAGTCTGCCCGATGGATGTCGATATGCTCGATGATTCGAGGAAGCGCAGGAATGGCACCGAGTGCATCCTCTGCCTTGAATGCGTGAAGGCCTGTCCGAAGAAGGCACTCTAGCCATAGCGGTGCCACCAGCCGACTCATCCGTCCATTAAGTTATTGCACACTAACATCTATCCTGTGCTGATCTAGAATCATCTCAGCATCAGCCGCAGCAGGATGGAGGCCCTTATGGACCAGCGATTCGAAGGCGTTCCAGATGCCCTCTTCATCCCGCTCTGGGCGAGGATAGAAGTTTCGAAGAGATTCCCTGAGCTTCTCTTTGACCAGCGTGCCCTCGCACTCGAGCCGGCGCTGGCAGGACGTGCTCTTGCCGGCACGACTTCCGAGTTCAATCTGCTCTCTTCTGCCGTCCGTGCCCATGTGATGGACGCGATGACAGAGGACTTCATCGCAGCGCACGGCCCCTCGACCCTCATCGTCCTTGGCTGCGGGTTCGATACGGCAAGCTCACGGATAGATGGCAGGGGTTCTGTCTTCTTTGAGCTCGATCTGCCTGATGTGATTGCTTACCGCCGCCAGGTCCTCGGCGAGAATCCGGACGAGCACCTCATCGCCCACGACCTCTTCGACCTTGCCTGGACGGATGCCGTGCCACACGACAAGCCCATTCTCATCTACGCCGCAGGCGTCTTCCAGTATTTCGATGAGGAGAGGATTGTCTCGCTCATGCAGGATCTCAGGCGCATCTTCCCCGGCGCCGAGCTCATCTTCGACGCCGTGGACTCCCGCGGCCTCCGCTATGCAGAGCGGTATGTGAAGAAGACCGGAAATGCTTCTGCAGCGATGCATTTTGCAGTCGACGATGCCGCTGCCTTCGCCGAGAAGGCAGGCGTCACCCTGATTGCCCGTGAGCCCTTCTTCGGCGACGCTTGCAGGCTCTTGAAAGGCAAGATCGGCCTCTATACAAGGATTTCCATGCAGGTATGCGACCACCAAGGCAGGCTCAAGGTCATCCTTGTGAAGCTCTGAGCATCATACGTGTGCATTGTTCCGCTTCCTTGGGCTTTCAGTGGGTAGAAAGAAGGATGCATGCAATGGAATCGAGGCCGCTATGGAGTGTCTTCTTGCGTTTCCGATCGGCTATGCCTTCGGCTGCTTTCTGACGGCAGATGTCGTCTGCCGTATGTCCGTGCATAAAAGCTGCTTCTCTATAGGAGATGGCAACCCAGGCATGGCAAACGTCGGACATGTGCTCGGCACGAAGGCAGCGCTTGCCGTCCTCGCAGGAGACATCCTGAAGACCCTGCTAGCCGTCCTCATCTCCTGGGCTCTTCTGGGCCATACACTTGCTGTCACGCTCTGGGCAGGCTTCGGAGCCACGGCAGGGCACAACTTCCCGATCTGGCATCATTTCCAGGGCGGCAAGGGCGTCACGACAACCTGCTCCACAATCATCCTCGCCTCGCCTCTTGCAGGCATCCTCTCCTCTATCGCAGGCTTTGCCGTAGGCGTCGTCGCTCTGGGCTATCTCTGCCTCGGCGCGCTCCTGATTCCTTCGATCTTCTTCGTCTGGATTGCGCTCGCAGGCGCCGGCGCCTGGGCGCTTGTGCCGGCAGCGCTCCTCGTCCTTCTCATGTTCAAGGCGCATCTTCCCGCAGCTCTCCACATCAAGGATGGCTCGACGCCCCATGCATCGATAGCCGACAAGACGCTCGAGCTCCTGCACCTCAAGAAGTCCTAGGGCCAGATCGAAAGCGCAATCAGGGTCTGTGCTGCATAGTAGAGGACAAGGCTCCAGGTTCGCCGCACCTGCGTATGCCTCTCGCCGAACGAGTTCAGCACAAGCAGCGTGTCTGACACAAGAAACGAGATGCCGCCGGCAGCAAAGAGCGCCTGCTGAAGAGAAGGCATGCTGAGGCAGGCGGCAGCCGCAAACCCTGCTGCAAGGCCGACGACCGCGATATAGGCAGCACCTGCCAAGGCAAAGAGGCTGCGCTCATGCACGGACTTCGAGAGCCGCCAGAAGATGATGGCCAGGACTGCTGCCGTCACAACGAGCGCCGGCACGGGGTGTCTCACAAGCGAGAGCAGATAGCTGATGTAGCAGAAGTGCCCTGCCGCGAAGAAGAGGGCGCCGATCGTGAAGAGCTTCTTCTCCCGTACCTTGGCCGCCCGCACGTCCGCATCTTTCTTCTGGATGAAGCGCAGGGCATGGAGGATATCTCCGACCATGCCAAGAAGAAGGCCAAGGCAGACCAGAAGCGAAGCCGGAATCCTCGGCGGCACGAAGGCGCCCACCAGACCGAGTGCAACGAAGGCAGCCGAAGCAAGCGCCTTCAGGACCGCCGCGGCAACGTAGCGGCCCTGGGCATCCTTGCGTATGAAGACGCCTTGCAGGATGGCGCCTGCAGCGATGAGCGACGGAGCGATGAGCTCTGGCATGGCATTCCTACCTGTCCTCAGGGAAGACGATGCCGCACTGACGTCTGATGTCGTCCATCACGGCAAGCGAGGCAAGCGTGAGCTTCTCGTGCTCTGCTGCTTCGGCAAGAGCTTCCGAGTCGCCCTGGATCGCATGGACGAAGGAGGCGAGCTCGAACTGCATGTCGTTTTCCGGCATATCGACAGAGGTGGTCTCTGCCCCTTCCCCGCCGACTGTTCCGTACACCATGCCCTTGTCCACATAGGGCGTGAACGTGAAGGTTCTGGGACAGGATGTCTCTTTCCAGAAGAGCGTGCCGGCAGAGCCCTCGATCTGGGAGGCAAGATAGTCATTCGACACCTTGCCGTATGAGAGATTCACGAGGAAGCCCGGATAGGAAAGGATGGCCTCTCCCGCAAGGTCGATTGTCGTATAGGGATCGTCGGCGCTCCGCCCCTCCACTTGATGCGTCACGGCAGAGGCCTTGACGGACTCAGGGGCACCGAAGACCTGGAGCGCAGACTCGACGCAGTAGACGCCGATGTCCATGAGGGCACCTGCTGCCATGTGCGGATCGAAGATGTTCACATGCTCGCCCGCTTCGAGCTTCTTGATGCGCGACGTCACCTTCGAGAAGCGGAAGGTCGCAAGGCGCACCTTGCCGGTCTTTTCCGCAGCGTTCTTGAGGTAGGCTGCACCAGGGCCGAACGTGTTCCGTGCTGCTTCGAGAGCGACAAGGCCCTGCTCATGGGCAAGTCCGAAGACCTCTTCGGCGAGCTTCCTGTTTGCAGCAAACGACTTCTCGACGAGCACGTGCTTGCCGCCGGCAAGGAGTGCCTTTGCCTGCTCGGCGTGAAGCGCATTCGGCGAGCCGATATAGACAGCGTCTATCTGATCGCTTGCACCGAGCTCCTCGAGCGAGGAGAACGCAAGATGTGCGCCATGTGCCTCGGCGAAGGAGCGAGCATCCTCTTCCCTGCGCGAATACGATGCCACATATTCCGCTTCCGGCACCTGTGCGAGCGCATCGAGGAAGCGCTCCGTGATGGCAGACCTGCCGATAGTTGCAATCCGTACCTTGTCCATCCGATCCTCCTGACGCCGTGTGCACTGCCAGAAGCATACCCGAGCTTGTTCTTCCTGATAAGGATTCTTGGGCCAAGATGCGCTCTTCCCACTTGTGCCATACTTGCAACTGTTATGAAAGATGCAGCACTGGAAATGGGGAGATTATGGCTACTGCTGATTCCTTCACCGATTCCTACGCCTCGCGCGCAGAGGTGCCCGAGAAGTATACCTGGGACCTGACATCGCTCTTCGCAGATGAGGATGCCTTCAGAAAGGCACTCGTCGAAGCGCAGGAGCTGCCTCATGCCTACGCCTCCTGGGAGGACAAGGCCTTCGCTTCCGGCGAGGACCTTCTTGCCTATCTCAAATTCGACGACGAGGCGACGATGCGGTTCCAGCGCGTCTGGAACTATGCCGGCAGGAAGGCCGACGAGGATACCCGCGTGAGCCGCTGGCAGGACACGGTCTCTCAGGTCGTCACGCTCGAGTCCGCTATCGATGCCGCCCGTGCCTGGTTCCAGCCAGCACTCCTTGCGCTTTCCGATTCCGACCTTGCCGCATGGTATGAGAGCACGCCGGGTCTTTCCCTCTACAAGCTCGCCCTCGACCGCATGCGTGCACTCAAGGCCCATACGCTGAGCCCGAAGGAGGAGCAGCTCCTTGCACAGGCAGGCGTGCTTGCAACGCAGCCGGGCCAGATCTTCACGATGATGAACGACGCAGACATGAAGTTCCCGGATGCCGTGGACGCGCAGGGCAAGGCACATCCTGTCACGCATGGCACGTACTCGGCCTTGATCCTGACCTCTCCTGACAGGACGCTTCGCGAGAGCGGCTACCACAGCGTCTATGGTGCATACGCAAAGGTCAAGAACACGGCTGCCGCCACGCTTGCTGCACAGATGCGCCAGCTCAAGTTCTTCGCCGATGCCCGCCACTACGAGAGCTCGCTCGAGGCATCGCTTGTCCCGACCGAGGTGCCGGTATCTGTCTACAACTCCCTCATCGACTCTGTCCATGCCCATACCGAGCCGATGCACCGCTACATGGAGCTCAGAAAGCGCGTCCTCGGCGTCGACCACCTGCGCTACTGGGATGTCTATGTGCCCATCGTCGAGGCTCCCGAGCGCCGCTACACATTCGAGGAGGCCTGCGACCTCATGTACAAGGCGCTCGCCCCTCTGGGAGACGACTACGTCTCGACCGTGAAGAAGGGCGTGGCCTCCCGCTGGATCGATGTCTTCGAGACGCCGGGCAAGATGAGCGGTGCCTATTCGGCAGACGGTCATGGCATGACGCCCTTGATCCTTCTCAACTACCAGGGCACGCTCGACGAGGTCTCGACGCTCTGCCATGAGATGGGCCACTCGATGCAGACCTGGCTCTCAAACCACACGCAGCCTGCCCGCTATGCGGAGTACGCGATGTTCGTGGCAGAGGTCGCCTCGACGACGAACGAGTGCCTCCTCATCCACTACCTCCTCGAGCATGAGACAGATCCGCACGAGCGTGCTTATCTCCTGAACGAGTATCTCGAGAAGTTCCGTGGCACGCTCTTCCGCCAGACGCTCTTCGCCGAGTTCGAGCGCGACGCAAATGCTGCCTGCGCCAAGGGCACCGGCATGGGCGCCGACGACCTGAGCAAGCGCTACCGTGCCCTCAACGACCTCTATTACGGTCCCGCTATCGAGACCGACGACGAGATTGCCCTCGAGTGGGCACGCATCCCGCACTTCTACTATGACTTCTACGTCTATGTCTATGCGACGAGCTTCGCAGCCGCTGTCGCAATCTCGAACCGCATCCTCACAGAGGGCCAGCCTGCCGTGGACGACTATCTCGCCTTCCTCTCCGGCGGCTGCTCGAAGAGCCCGATCGAGCTTCTGCGCGGTGCCGGCGTGGACATGGCATCGGGCGAGGCCGTCGATGCGGCGCTCAAGGAGTTCTCGAAGCTCGTGGACGAGCTCTCGAAGCTCCTCTAGAAGAAGTCCAGCACTCGCATGTCTAAGGCCAGGAGCTCCGCCCCTGGCCTTTTCTGTTGCAGATGCTTCTGGTCGGCTATCATGGACAGACGAAAAGAGAGCTCACCTGAAGGGCAGAAGACATATGGACGACATCACCGTTATCGGCGTAGCAGGCGGCACGGGATCGGGCAAGACCACCATCACGAATGCCATAGCCGAGCGCTTCGGCGACGAGGTCACCGTGATCTCCCAGGACTCCTACTACCGTGCCCACCACGATATGCCCTTCGAGGAGCGCACAAAGCTCAACTACGACCATCCTGATGCCTTCGAGAACGAGCTCCTGATCGCACAGCTCAAGGAGCTCAAGGCAGGCCATGCAATCGAGGAGCCGGTCTATGACTTCGCGAAGCATGACCGCTCGAGCGAGACCGTGACCGTGACGCCTTCCCGCGTCATCGTCGTCGAGGGCATCCTCATCTTCTGCGACCCGGCCCTGCGCGACCTTATGGACATCAAGGTCTATGTCGATACGGATGCCGACGTCAGGATTCTGCGCCGCATCCTGCGCGATGTGGAGGAGCGCGGGCGCAGCCTCTCTTCCGTCATCGATCAGTACCTCACGACGGTGAAGCCGATGCATGAGGCCTTCGTCGAGCCCTCGAAGAAATATGCTGACATCATCATCCCCGTCGGCGGCGAGAACCAGGTCGCGCTCGAGATGCTCGTGAACCAGATCAGAGTGCATCTCGACGGAACGGCCCGCGTCTAGGAGTCGATACCTTTCGGCATTGCAAATGTCAGGCTCTCTGCAAGCTTCCGGTAGCGCTCATCGACGGCAGGATCCATGAAGGCAGGCATCGAGCCGGTCTTTGCTGCCTCTGCGATGTCCTCGAAGGCTGCGCTCACAGAATCGTCGAACGAGGTGCCTATGTGCCAGCGGGCCTTGGCTATGATGTCCTCGAAGCCATTGGCGACAGCAACCGAGTTCGGGATCTTGTCGATCAGGGGCTCGTCGTTTCCGGCATCGCCGAAGGCGCAGATCTCGTCGTGGCTGATGCCGAGCTGGTCTGCAAGCCAGAGCGTTGCCTCACCCTTGTCCCAGCCATGCGTCGTGATATCGATGATGCCGCCGACCGGACAGGTGAAGTCGAGCTCCGGACATGCCCAGGCAAGCTCATGCATGAAGGCAAGGAGGTCTTCGGTCCTGCCATCGAAGTGGCAGTTCGCCTTCACGGCACGCCGGCCCTCCGGCAGCTCCTCCGAGATGCCGTCTGCCGTCGGCAGGTGCCTGAGGTCATGCTCGATTGCGTCATCCAGGGTCGTGCCGGCAACCCAGATCCTGCCGGTATCGTCGAAGAGCAGAAGCCCTGCCCGCCTGTCCGTCATGCAGAGCTTGGCAACCTTTGCAAGGCCTTCAAGCGGAAGCTCGCGCTCCAGGACCTTCTCTCCCTGGTAGTAGACCTTCATGCCATTCGCGACGACGGCTGTGCTATAGAGCGCATGGTCGAAGCGGAAGCTGTAGCCGACACGGTAGATGTCGCGTCCTGTCGCAGGACCGACAACAATTCCTGCATCCATCAGGGCATGCATCGCTGCCTGTCCCCGCTTCGTTATGACCCGTCTCTCGCGGCAGACGAGCGTATCGTCGATATCGGTGACGACGAGCTTGATCATCTCCTGTTTCCGTCCTTCAGGAAGTCAGGCAGCACGCCTATGCGTGCCGCCTCTGCAATCTGCAGGAATGCCGTGCCGACAGAGTCCTCAGAGGCCGCCGGGATAAAGTAGCGGGCTGCCGCCTTGGCAGCAGGAGACGCGTTCGCGACGACGACCGGATAGCCCACGCAGGAAAGCATCTCGATATCGTTCTCGGAGTCGCCGAAGGCGCAGATCTCGTCCATCGTGATGTGGAGGGCATCGGCAAGCACCTTGATAGCGGTCGCCTTGTTGACGCCGTGAGGCACGACGTCGACCCAGTTCGGAAGCGGCTTCACGAAGTCGAGCTCGGGAATCTGGGGCGAGACGGCGTCGCAGATCTCGTCACGGCGCGCGGCATCGGTCGCAAGCGCGATGCCGAGCTTCGAGAACTCGATATCGGGCCACTCGCTCACGAAGCTGATGCCCTGCGGGAAGGCCGTCTTGATGATCTCGATCTCGCCGGGGTCCGGGCGCCTTGCATAGGCATGGGCCTTCTTGTCGTAGAGGATGAGGGCTGTCTCATCAGCAAAGGGAGCAAGTGCCTCATCGAGGCGGTAGAGCAGCTCTGGGGCAATCTCTGCCTTCTGGATCACCTTGCCGTCGAGCCTGATCACGAGACCGTTTGCCGTGATGGCAGATGAGAGGACCGAGAGATCGTCTGCAAAGAAGGTCTTGAGCTCCTCGAAGTCGCGGCCCGATGCCGGAGCGAAGCGGATGCCCTCCTCTTCCATCTCGCGGATGCCTTCCATTGCCCGAGGAGACGCCTTCTTCTGTCCCCAGGGGATGAGCGTGTTGTCCATATCTGTCAGCACAAGCCTGATCATGAATTCCGCCTTCCAGACTGAAAGCCCTACCATCTGCTTTCCCAACCAGTATGGCAGGTGGGAACGATTCCCTTCTGTGCCAAGGTGTGGCTGCATGAAGAAAGCAGGCAGAGCTATCCGGCAAGGCGTGCTGTCTTCTGGATGAAGCGCGCCGGTATCGGCGCCTCGAGCTTCCAGACGATGTTCATCGGACGCGAGCCTGACGCGCTCTCGCACTGCACGAAGCCGAGGAACGTATAGGGTTCGGTTCCGTACTGGTCAGCCTTCTCCTCGCGCACGAAGAGCGCAATCTTCGCCGGGACCTTGTCTTTTGCGTCCCAGCCCGTCTGGTAGCGCTGGCCTGTCTCCGACTCGGGTGTCGTCTTGTTCTGGCTCTGCCAGTGGAAGTGCCTCTCATCAATCGAGTAGTCCTCATACCGCGTCTCCGGGCTGAACTCCTTGTCCGACTTCTGGAGCGTGTTCAGGAGAACGTCGACATGGCAATCCCTCAGATAGGCGACGCCCTGGCGCATGTTCTGGGGATCCTTGCGTCCAAGCGCCAGGAAGATCTGGTCGCGGCTGTACTGGCAGTGGAGGTCGAGCGGGCAGGGGAAGCCCCAGGAAAGCTCCTCATCGATGAAGTCGATATGGTCGAGACGATAGGCAAGGATCCTGCGCAGATCGCGTGCCATATGGGGCTCAGAAGCAAGCTCTTGGAGGCACTCGAGCGCATTGTCGAACTCAGGGCTCCCCTCTTTCACCTTCATATGCGCTTCGCGTCTGAACGAGTCAGGCCAGAGCGTGATCTGGAACATGTCGAGCATGCGCTGCTGCTCGCTCGTGAGCTCATCCCATATCAGCTTGTCGGCATTGTCCAAGCAGGACAGGAGAAAGCGTATCCATCTCCTCGAGTCAATCGTGCAGAGTCTTGGGAATGCCTTCGTGAGACCGGCTTCATCTGGTTCTTCGAACCCAGGCTCAAGTCCCGCTTCGACGAGAAGCCGCTCGAAGGGAGCCACCTTGTAGACAGCACGGATATCGAGATGATGGAAGGCAAGGAAGCTCCCGAGCGTCAGCTTCTGCCCCGCATCCTCCTCGAAGGTCGCAAGGGCCGAGACAAGCCTGCTTCTCGTTCCCTGTGCCACAGCGAGGTTCTTGAGGACGTATTCCTGTGCCACACGTTCGAGCCTGATGTAGCAGCCCTTAGGAGCCTCGGGAAAGCCTTCCTCGACCTCGCGCCTGAGCGCATGCGTCGGAGATGCCAGAAGAGCCCTGAGCTTCGGCGCAAAGTCGTATCTCCTGTTCTGCTGGCCGATGAAATCGAGGACGGTCAGGCATTCCTTGCCCGGTGCCAGGCGGAGCCCTCGGCCGAGCTGCTGCATGAAGATGGTGAGCGACTCGGTCGGACGCAGGAACAGCACCGTATCGATTTCGGGGATATCGACGCCCTCGTTGTAGATATCGACTGCAAAGACGATCTTGATGGTGCCGTCAGCAAGATCCGTCCGCGCCTTCTCCCTGCCGTCTTCGTCCATATCTGCCGTCACCGCGACCGCAGGGATGCCTGCCTTCTGGAATCTCTCTGCCATGAACCTTGCATGGGCCTTGCTCACGCAGAAGCCGAGTGCATGCATGCGGGAGACATCGGTCACATAGCGGCCGAGCGCCTCAAGGATGAGCGAGCATCTGCGCTCTGCAATCTTCTCGTTGAAGACATAGACCTGCTCGAGCTCTGATGCCTCATATCCTCCCTGCTTCCACGTGAGGCCCGAGAGGTCTGATGGGTCGGAGACGCCGAAATACGTGAAGGGGCACAGGAGCTTGCGCTCGATTGCATCGGCGAGGCTTATCTCTGCTGCGATCCTGTTGTCGAAATACGGCAGGATGGACTGCCCATCCATGCGCTCCGGCGTCGCTGTGAGGCCGAGGAGCACCTTGGGGCGCAGCGCATTGAATATCGCCTGATAGGAGTCGGCAGCACCATGGTGGATCTCGTCGACGACGATGCAGTCGAAATAGTCTGCCGAAACCTTCTCCCAGAGCCTCTGAGACTGGAAGCTCTGGACCGAAGCGAAGAGATGCGCATAGCTCTCCGGATGATGGTTTCCGACAAGGAGGCTGCCGAAGTTCTGGTCATGCAATATCCCCCGGAAGCACGAGCGGGCCTGTTCCAGGATCTCCTGGCGATGTGCGACGAAGAGGAGATGGACTCTTTGTCCCTCCCTCTCGCAGAAGCGCCTGTAGTCGAAGGCAGCGATGACGGTCTTGCCGGTGCCGGTTGCCGCGACGACGAGGTTCTTCCAGTGCCCGCCGACGGTGCGCTCCGCTTCGAGTGCATCGAGAATCTTCTGCTGGTACGGATAGGGCCTGATATCGAAGGCGTAGGCCGCAGAGGTCAATCCTTCTGCGTCCCCGCCGTGCTCATGAGCGATGGCAGAAGCAAGCCGCTTGCTGTCGGCAGCCGTATAGGGCTCGAAGTCGGGCGAGGCCCAGTAGGCATCGAAGGTTCCCTCGATCTTGTCGAGGGCATCCGCTTCATCGGCACGGCTGATTTTCAAGTTCCATTCGAGCCCGCTTGTCATTGCCGGGTTCGTGAGGTTCGAGGAGCCCACATAGGCCGTCGTGTACCCGGTCTTCCTTCTGAAGACATAGGCCTTTGCATGGAGACGGGTCCGTTTCGTGTCATAGGATACCCTGACCGAAGCCCCTGGCAGCGCAGCGAGAGCGCTCACCGCCTTGGGGTCCGTCGCTCCCATGTACGTCGTTGTTATGACCCGAATCCTGCCGCCACGGTCTGCAAACTCCTGGAGCGCATCCATAAGGAGCCTGAGGCCGCTCCACTTCACGAAGGAGACAAGCATCAAGATCTCGTCTGCCGAGGCAATCTCGCGCCTGAGCTCGCTGAAGAGCTGCGGCTCATGGGCAGCGCCTGTGAAGAGCGAGGTCTGCGCGACCGACGTCAGCGGACGCACGAGTCCCTTCTTCTGCTCTGCCACAGAGGCATTCTGCCTCGGCACGAGCGAGAGCAGCTGCTCGGGCTTCGTACGGGAAAGGTCGACACGCTCGCCTTCGATCAGGTCCGAAAGCCTGCTGTCGCTGTCCTTCAGCTGCGAAGCCAGATTGTCTATCAGGCTGTTCACAAGCCGTGCCTGGCGCACGGGCGCGTCGTCGCCTTCGATGGAATCGAGCGCCTGCTTCACGGCCCCCTCTGCATAGGCAGCAAGCACGCGGGCGGCATCTGCATGGTCGAGCCGCTCTGTCTGGGATACGAGCTTGTCGTCCTCTGCGTCGAGTTCGCGCCTGAGGTCTGTGCCTATCGTCTTCTCATAGAGGCCGCGCTCGAGCATGGCTCCCCTCCCCGCCAGATCGGATCATCCCAGTATCTGACGGAGCCCGCCTCAGATCAAGCGCTCGAGAAGAATGCCTGCTCCACGCAGGGGCAGGCATTCCATCCTCCACGTCGAGGATTGCATCTCAGAGGATGGCAGCGCCGATACCGAGGATGATCGGCATCGATACGAGCGAGAGCAGCGTCGAGAGCGAGACGATGCCAGCACCATACTCGTAGTTCGCACCGTACTTCTGGGAGAGCATGGCGACCATAGCGCCGATGGGTGTCGAGAACGTGATGAGCACGACCATCTTGATATCGGAAGGAACAAGAGCGGAAGGCACAAGCCAGAGCAGGAGCAGCGTGAGCAGAGGCGCCACAATGAGGCGCAGGACGCTCACCTTGTAGGCGCGCAGATCGCGAACGATGAGGGAAAGGCGGGTCTGTGCCAGATAGCAGCCCAGGACGACCATTGCGAGGCCGGTGTTGACTTCGCCCAGGGTGTCGAGCGAGCCCGAGATGAAGTCGGGCACGGGCACGCTGAAGAGGAAGAAGGCAAAGCCGATGAAGAGCGTCACGACGGCAGGATTCGTGAACACCTTCTTGAGCGATATCTCCTTGGTATTGCCCGTCACGAGGTAGACGCCGTAGGTCCAGATCAGGAAGGTCAGCACGGCGATGCAGACCGTCACATAGAAGACGTAGCTCTGCCCAAGCACATGCTGGACAAGAGGGATGCCGACAAAGCCGGTATTGGAGAAGATGACGCCGAACTGGGAGATGGGATCTTTCTTCCCATAGGCGACATGGGCCACGAGGGCGCAGATGGCAAGGACCGCAACGCTCAGCACAGCGCAGAGGCCAGCATTCATGAGATGCGTTCCATCGAAGGGCTGGATGAATGAGGCCATCATCAGGCAGGGCGATGCGATGTACATGACCGTGCGGGAGAGGTCGCCCACGCCGCCTTCCGTGATGAGCTTCGTGCGGTAGGCGATGTATCCTGCCGCAAGCATGAAGAACATCGAGAGGACCTGATTGACAAGGACGGTGAATGTCGAGCTCACACTGCGCCTCCAAGCTGCTCTGGATCTGTGCAGCAACGCAGACCGCACGCGAGAACTCTAGCGCTTATGCAGCTCGCAAGGCATCAATTTCGCCGTTATCTAAGAATGAACCAGATATGAAACGAGGCTGCAGGATTTCTCCTGCAGCCCCAGATGCAATCCCCTGTCTTCCCTACCAGGCGTAGGTGCCGCGCACCTCGAGAAGGTCGAAGCGGTCGATCGTCGTGAGCACCTGATCGATATCGATGCCGTCCCAGAGCGTCGCTATCCGCTTGTCGCCCACGAAGACATTGATGCTGGCACCAGTGAAGCCGAAGTGGAGGCGCGACCACCTGAGCGCGGTGATGTCCGCGTAGGCAATGGTGACCGGACGTCCGACAAACGGCGTCACGACCATATGGTCCTCATACGTCACGACACGGTAGCGCTTCATGCCATACCAGATGCAGAAGAGCACGATCTCGAATGCCGCGAAGAACATCATGACCGACGGGAAGCTCCAGCCGTTCTCCGCAGCTTCGATATAGATGCCGGCAACGACGCCGAGAAGGCCCATGCCGACCATCACCACGACGAGGGCATGGAAGAGCGCAGACGGCGCCTCATAGGTGTCGTGGTGGCTATGATGGCGCTCGGAGATGGCAGAGCCAAGCCAGTCCATGACCGTTGCAGCAAAGGGGATGCCGGCGACGACGATGTAGAGAAACTGATAGTCCATGGTCCATTCCGTCCCAAGAAGGGCTTGCCTGTTCGATGCTGACGTTCCCACTGCTGGCTGGAAACGTTACCATTCCTGCCGGCAACAATCCCACCTCTATTGGAAACGCTTCCAGCATACTAGACCACTATGAGCGGCAGGTCTGCCTTGCATCCGCTTCTTGTCATGATCTGGCATGTCAGCGGCATGATTTGCGGGGTGAACGGCAGGTCCTTCATTTCCCGGAACCAAGACTGAAAGATGAATGAAAAGGGAGCCAGCCCACGGCAAGCTCCCTCCACTCAATCCTGCATCTCTCCCCTATGCCTTCTGGGGCACGGCGAACTTTGCGACGAGATGCTCGAGCACGTCGACCGTCTTCTCGAGCGACCTGACCGGAATGAACTCGCGTACCGAGTGGGCATTGTAGCCGCCGGTCGCGATATTCGGGCACGGAAGCCCGCGCACCGTGAGCTGCGAGCCGTCGGTGCCGCCGCGCACTGCCACGACATGGGGCTCGATGCCGGCTTCGCGGTTCGCCTCGAGGGCATTGTCGACGAGGAAGTCCATGCCGTCGAAGTAGTCCGCCATGTTCCGGTACTGCTCCTTGATCGTGACCTTGACCGTCCCCTCGCCGTGGCGGCGGTTGAGGAATGCCGCAATGTCCTTCAAGGTCTCCTCGCGCACTTCGAACTTCTTCCTGTCATGGTCGCGCACGATGTAGGTGAGGCGCACCTCCGATGCCGTGCCCGTGATGGCAATCGGATGATAGAAGCCCTCATAGCCTTCCGTGTGCTCCGGACGCTCGAAGGCAGGCACGAGGCTGTCGAACTCGGCTGCCACGGTGATCGCATTGACCATGACATCCTTGGCTGTGCCCGGGTGCACCATCACGCCCTTGATATCGACGATGGCCTCGGAGGCATTGAACGTCTCGTAGTTGAACTCGCCGAGGGTCTCGCCGTCGACCGTGTAGCACCACTTCGCACCGAACTTCTTGAGGTCGAGAAGCGCCGCGCCGTGGCCGATCTCCTCATCCGGCACGAAGGCGATCTTGAGCGTCGGATGCGGAAGCTCCGGATGCTCGCCGAGGCGTTTCAGAAGCGAGCAGATCTCGGCCACGCCTGCTTTGTCGTCGGCAGAGAGGAGCGTACGTCCGTCGGAGCAGACGATGTCCTGGCCCACAAGCTTCTCGAGATCGGGCACCTGCACAGGCGTCGTCTCGATGCTTGCCCCGTCCACGACGCCTGCAACGAGAGGACCTCCCTCGTAGTGCACGATATGGGGATGGATGTTTTCTGCCGGCGCATCGGGCGACGTGTCGATATGGGCGCAGAGGCCAAGTGCCGGAAGGTCCTCGGCACCTGCCGACGCCGGGAAGCTCGCCGTCACATAGGCATGCTCGTCCTGCTCGACATCCTCGCACCCAAGCTCCTCGAGGTCATGTGCAAGCACCTCTGCCATCTTGAGCTGGGACGGCGTCGAGGGCGTCTGGTCCTCATGGGCCTCGTCTGACTGCGAGGGAACCTGCACGATGCGCATGAAGCGCTCCACGACATCCGAAAGCTGATCTGTATCTGCCATCGTCTCTCCTTTTGGCCAGATGCCCGGAGCGCCACACGGGGCTCTCCAGGCATCATGCTCATACATCATCAGTTGAAACAATACAGCGCTCGTGCGCCTGCGGCAAATCCTAGATCAGGCGTGCTGCAATGCGGTCGAGATCTGCTGCAGGGATGCCGCAGGCATCCTCGAGATACTTGCGGGCTCCGCCCTTGCCGGCAATCCAGTCATAGACGAAGGAGCCCATATGCGTGCTCATGTCCATGAATGCCTGCTGCACTTCAGGGGAGAGGCTCGCCCACTCTGCCTGCATCTCGCTCGAAGCGAAGAGATCGGGGTAGGAACGGACGTAGTCGGCGACACAGTCCTCGCGGCTTACACCCACGAGCATGAGGAGCAGCATGGAGACGATGCCCGTGCGGTCCTTGCCGGCGTTGCAGTGGATGAGGATGCAGGCATCCTCCGGCGCCTGGGCGATCGTGCGGAAGACCGTGCGCAGCGCCTGCGTATTCTCGAGCATCGGGAGATAGAAGTCCTCGGCGTTGAACGTGCCATCCTTGCACTTCTTCTCGAGCATCGTGATTTTGGCAGGATCTGCTAGATCCTCCGAGCCAAGCTCGGTGTGAATGTAGGCGATATCGTTCTCGGTGCAGACACGGTCGGGTGCGGCCTCGACCTCTGTCTCGGAGCGCAGGTCGATGACCATGCGCACGCCGTAGCGGTGGAGGAACTCGCAGTCCTCGTCCGTGACGTTCTCGAGCTTGCCCGCACGCAGGAAGGCATGCCACTTCGTCTGGCGAAGGCCCACCGGATAGCCGCCAAGATCGCGCACATTGTCGGCGCTGGTCAAAGGAAGCCTCTGCCAATTCAGCTCTGCTGGATGTGCCATGATGTGTACCTCTAATCAGGTAGAAGCAAGCGGGCCAACATGCCCGTGCTTTGAAGCAGTGCCTCAAGGCCATCTGCTTCTGGAGGGGCCACGTGCCTTCAGGCAACCCGTGGCTGCGGGACGTCAATTTCATCCTCGCATGAGCACAGTATAGCCACTGAGAGAATTATTTATCCACGCTTGCACAATTTTTCTTGATTTTTCTTTTTTGTTGTGATTGCTTAACAATCTCATGAGAATGCTTCAATAAACCGCAGGCAGATGGCTTGCGGCATGCTGCGAGAAATCGCATCTTCAGCCCATGGTCCTCTCCCACAGCCCCAAGATGCACCTGCACTCTGTTGCAATCCTGTTTCAGGCATTGGCAAGCGGCACTGTCAGCCGCGCTACTCCTACGTGTATCTTGCAGCCCTGCCAGAGCAGCTCTCGACCAAGGAATCTGTCATGAGAGCAGACAGAGCGATTCTAATCACACCTTAGGGCTCTAAAGTTGCATTAGAATTCCTAGGCGCATTCTAATGACACGAACCTGTCATGAGAGCGACCTTATGCCAGAGCCGAGAGGGCTGCCCCACCGAAAGAAAGCGGTTCATCCCTGTCCCCAGGAGCATGCCTGCCATGCTGACCTGACAGCAGCTTGGCCACAGCACCATGAAATCCCGCTATTGGAGAAATGACCTTCCCGCTTCGCTGGCAGGATGCTTCATGAAAGCACGCGTGGAATTGCGGCATGGTAGAGAAATGCCAATAAGCGGACTATCAGGTTAAGAGGAGAAGCATGGCTCAGAAGGATGGCATCGAGTGGATGCAGACAATCGACTTCGCCGGCTACAAGCGGCTCATGGCAGCAGAAGGGGAGCGCTACAGCAGGAGGCGGAACCTCCTGGTCCTCTTCTGCCTGATTCTCATCTGGGCGTGGCTCGTCCTCTTGGTCATCCAGTCCGGGCCTGCCATACTCGTCGGCCTATGGTCTGTCGTCCTGTTCGCAGCCTGTGCCACTGCCCTCTGCATATGGAGCCACCTGCATCCCGGCGAACGGCCGATGCGCAGGAAGTCCTATCGGGTCCAGCAGTGGTTCAAGCTCCATGGCACAGCAGAGGGTGAGCTTTCCTGTACCTATGCCATCAAGCTCATGAAGCACGGATTCATCGAGACTTCGAAGACGACAGCCATCCGTGTCCCGTGGCTTGCGATGGATGGCCGGGTCGTGCACAAGCCAGAAGGCCTCTATTTCTGCTGTGAGCCGGACCTGCCTAGCTCTATCCTCTGGCGCTCAATCAAGAAGAAAGGCAGATGGCGGGAGACGACGGCAGAAGACGTCCTCTTCGTTCCCAAGTCCGTCCTCGATGCGCATCCAGGCCTCGAAGAGATGATCATGGCACGCATTGAGACAGAGCGCCCCTATCGGAACATGAAGGAAGAGGCTGTGAGGGCACAGTCCCGTGCATCGCTCGACTGGATGATGGAATCATCTGCTCCCCAGCAGCGGATCGGAGCCTAGTCCTCAGAAGCCCCTGCGCCGCTTCCCCGAATGGCGCAGTGCGAGGAGCATCTCACGCAGAGGCTCTGCATAAGGGCAGGGCGTGGCACTTCAGCGGCCACGCCCTGCCCTTTGCTAAGAGCTGCCTGCCCCGCAGGAGGAAGAGCGGAGCAGGCCCGGTGGTTCTGCCTCTCAGAGGATGGTCTGGCCGAGGCCGAGGACGATTGGCATCGTCGCGAGGCTCATAACCGTGGAGAGCGAGACGATGCCTGCGCCGTACTCGTAATTCGCCCCATACTTCTGCGAAAGCATGGCGACCATGGCACCGACCGGAGTCGAGAAGGTGATCAGGATGACCATCTTGATATCGGTGGCGATCCATGCGCCCGGGATAAGCCAGAGCGCCAGAAGGGTGAGCGCAGGAGCCACGATGAGGCGCAGCACGCTCACCTTGTAGATGCGCATGTCCCGGATGATGAGAGAGATCTTCGTCTGCGCCAGATAGCAGCCCAGGACCACCATCGCCAGGCCGGTGTTGACCTCGCCCAGCGTGTCCAGGGCACCCGTGAGGAACTCAGGCATCGGGATGGAGAACAGGAAGATCGCGAAGCCGACGAAAAGCGTGACCACGGCCGGATTCGTGAAGACCTTCTTGAGGGAGACCTCCTCCATGCTGCCGGTCACAAGATAGACGCCGTAGGTCCATGCCACGAAGGTGAGGACTGCGATGCAAATCGTCACATAGAAGACGTATTCCTGCCCCAAGATATGCTGCACGAGCGGTATGCCGACGAAGCCGGTGTTCGAAAAGATGACGCCGAAGCGCGAGATGGGCTCCGTGCCCCGGTAGACGATGAGCGAGACGGCGATGCAGATGGCAAAGACCATGCAGGTCAGAAGAACGCACAGGCCGCCATTCACGAGGTGCGTCATCTTGAAGGGCTGGACGAAGGAGGCGACCATCACGGCAGGCGAGGCGACATACATGACGACACGGGAAAGGTCGCCGACACCCTCTTTCGTGACAACCTTTGCGTGGTAGGCGATATAGCCCACCGCAAGCATCACGAACATTGAGAGGACCTGATTGATCAGGACCGCAAATGATGAATCCACTGTCTGTGCTCGTCCTTCCTTGCTGCCCATCCGCTGCCATGGCTGCAGGCACCGGCACTCTCGCCGGTGCCTGCTTGTGTCCCTATGCGACCTCTTCGCCGTTCGATGCAATGAGCCGCTTGTAGTACCAGAAGCTCTTCTTGCGCGAACGGTTGTAGGTGCCGTTGCCGTGCTCGTCCTTATCGACGTAGATGAAGCCATAGCGCTTGGCCATCTGGCCATCCGCGTTCGACACGATATCGATCGGGCCCCACCACGTGTAGCCAATCACCTCGACGCCGTCTGCGATGGCATCAGCCATTGCGTTGACATGGTCGCGCAGGTAGTCGATACGGTAGTCATCGTCGATCGTGCCATCCGGATTCACCACGTCTGCCTGCCCCAGGCCGTTCTCCACGACGAAGATAGGAATCTGGTAGCGCTCGTAGACCAGATTCAGCATGACGCGAAGGCCCGTCGGATCGATGGGCCACTCCCATGCGGTCTCCTTGAGATAGGGATTCTTTGCTCCACCCATAAGGTTGCCCGACGATTCCTCTGCAGGATTGGCGCTCGTGCAGTTCGACTGGTAGTAGCTGTGGCTGTAGAAGTCGACCTTCCCCTCGGCGAGGATCTTGGCATCCTCATCCGAGATCTCCATCGTGACGCCGGCATCGGCCCAGACCTTCTTGGCGAAGTATGGATAGGCACCGCGGCACTGCACGTCGGAGCAGTACCAGTCCATGAGGCGGCGGCGCTCCTGCACGAGCTCCACATCGGCCGGATTCGGCGTCAGCGGATAGCTCAGCATGAAGGCATTCATGCAGCCCATCTTCACATCGGGCAGCTCCTTGTGCGCCCAAGCGACCAGGAGGGCGCTCGCGATGAACTGATGGTGGAGCGCCTCGAAACGCTTCTGCGGGATGTCGGCCTGATGCCTCATATCGACAGAGCCCTCGTTGTAGATGCCCAGGCTCATATAGTTGCCCATGTTGCCCATGAGGCCGACATTGATCTCATTGAATGTGAGATAGTAGTGGCACTTGCCCGCAAGGTGCTTCATCAGGGTCTTGGCATACTTGAGGTAGAGATCGATGGTCTGCCTGCTGGCCCAGCCATCGTTCTTCTGGCAGATGGCGAGCGGCATCTCGTAGTGCGAGAGCGTGATGAGTGGCTGGATGCCGTATTTCAGGCACTCATCCACCATGCTCTCGTAGAAGGCAAGCCCCTCTTCATTGGGCTCATCCTCGAAACCCGTCGGATAGATGCGCGTCCAGTTCACACTGAAGCGGTAGACCGTGAATCCCATCTCGGCAAAGAGGGCGATGTCCTCCTTGTAGCGGTGGTAGCCATCGACACCGGTATGTGCCGGATAGGTGTGCTCGGGATTGTAGGTCATATCGATCTTGCGGGGTTCGGTATGGGTGCCGTTGGTGGCGCGGTCCATGCAGCTCTCGCCCTTGCCGCCTTCGTCCCAGCCGCCCTCGTACTGGTTTGCCGCAGTCGCTCCTCCCCAGAGGAACCCTTCGGGAAAACGTGCCATAGTGTATCCTTTCTCCTTGATGCTATTCGCCGAGATCCTCGCCGTTCGTGGCGATGACGCGCTGGTACCAGTAGAAGCTCTTCTTGCGCGAGCGGGCATAGGTGCCCTTGCCCTCGTCGTCCAGGTCGACATAGATGAAGCCGTAGCGCTTGCTCATCTCGCAGGTCGAGAGCGACACGAGATCGATGCAGCCCCAAGGCGTGTAGCCGCGGACGTCGACACCAGAAGCCAGGGCCTTCGCGATGGCCTTGACATGCTGGCGCAGATAGTCGATGCGGTAGCTGTCATCGATGGTTCCGTCGGCCTCGACCTTGTCGAAGGCGCCCAGGCCATTCTCGACGATGAAGAGGGGCTTCTCGTAGCGGTCCCAGAGGTCGATCAGCGCATAGCAGAGGCCGTCTGCATCCGTCTGCCAGCCCCAGTCGGAGGTCGAGAGATAGGGATTCTTCACGCCCGTGGCGATATTGCCGCCGACCTTCTCGCGCTTGTCTGCATCGATGGAGTCGACCATCGACATGTAGTAGGAGAAGGAGACGAAGTCGACCGGATACTGGGCGAGGATCGCCTCATCGTCCAAGCCGAAGTCCACGTGGATCCCGTTCTCGGCCCAGTACTGCTTGACCCAGGCAGGATAGGCGCCGCGCACCTGAACATCGCTGTAGAAGAGGTTCTCACGGTTGTCCTTCTGGGCAAGCAGCATGTTCTGCGGATTGCAGTCGAACGGATAGGTCAGCAGGCGCGACAGCATGCAGCCCATCTGGGAGGCCGGATAGCGCAGATGGAGCTCCTTCGTCGCGAGGGCGGAGGCCACGAACTGGTTGTGGACACACTGGTAGATGATCTCCTCCAGCTTGTACTTCGGATAGCGGTCCTCGCAGATGCCGATCGTGGTCCAGGGGTGGCGGAAGACCGAATCGATCTCATTGAACGACAGCCAGTACTTCACCAGGTCGCCGAACTCATCGAAGCAGGTCTTCGCGAAGCGCACGAATAAATCGATGACCTCACGGCGATACCATCCGTCATAGTGGTTCGCAAGGTAGAGCGGCATCTCGTAGTGGTGGAGCGTCACAAGCGGCTCGATGCCCTTCTCCTTCAGGTAGGAGAAGACATTGCGGTAGAAGCGGATGCCCTCCTGGTTCGGCTCCTCCTCGTCGCCACGGGGATAGAGACGGGTCCACTGGATGGACATGCGATAGACCTTGAAGCCCATCTCAGCGAAGAGATCGATGTCCTCCTTGTAGCGATGGTATTCGTCTATGCCATGGCGACGGGGATACATCATCTCGTCGTCCGTCTTCATGGCAGCCTCGATCTGCTCGGACGTGATGCCGTGGAGTGCCTTGTAGTTCGTGCGGTCGACATTGGGCTTGTACGTAATCACATCGGCCACGCTCATGCCCTTGCCGCCCTCCTTCCAGCCACCCTCGCACTGGTTGGCGGCGGTCGCCCCGCCCCAGAGGAAGCCTTCCGGGAATACGCTCTTGCTCATGGTATATCCACCCTTTCAAGGTCAATCGATAACAAAGGAGCCTCCGCATCTGCTGCAAGAGGCTCCTTGGTTCACGGATGCTAGTCCTCGTCCTCCTCGGGCTGCTCATGGTTGGAGATCAGCACGAAGGGAATCCAGACGAGCGTGCAGACGACGAAGCAGATGGCCTGGACGATGAAGCCCTGCCAGCCATATGACATGAAGGCGTTCAGGAGCACAGGGACGCCAAAGGGCACGTCGAAGGTGTTCGGAGTCAGGAAGCCGATGTTGGTCGCAACGATTGCGATAGCGGCAGAGATCGAGGAGTTGAAGATGAAGGGAATCGCGAAGGTCGGATTCAGGACCAGCGGGAGGCCGAAGACGACCGGCTCGGAGATGCCCATGATGCCCGGGACGATAGCGAGCTTTGCAACAGAGCGGTAATCCTCACGCTTGGAGAACAGGAAGATCGCGAAAAGGAGGCACAGCGTCATGCCAGCGCCACCCGGTGCGACGTAGCACATCCAGAAGCCCATCGTGAAGATCTGGGTCGGTGCCGTGCCTGCCTCATAGGCAGCGACATTGGCAGCGATGGCAGCAGCCCACATCGGGTTGCGGACCGGAGAGACGACGAGTCCGCCGTGGATGCCGAGGAACCAGAAGACCTGGGAAAGGGCGACGGCGACCACGATGCCGGGAAGCGTCTGGAAGAGGCCCTCCATCGGTGCCTGCAGCCACTTGTAGACCATGTTGCCCACATAGTCGCCAGCAGCGATGTAGATGACTGCGCCGAAGACGGAGGTGATGACCAGGGTCAGAGCGACAGGGACCATAATGTTGAAAGACTTGGTGATGCCGGCAGGAACCGAAGGCGGCATCTTGATCTTGATGGCCTCGATCGAGCAGAGCTTGTTGAAGAGCTCGGCCACGAAGATAGCGACAAGCATGCCGATGAAGAGGCCCTGTGCGCCAAAGACCGTGTTCGGCATGGCGGCGAGGCCAGAGACGGCCAGGCTGGCAGCGGACGTGCCATCAGCAATCGTGACGCCTGCAGGAAGCGATGCGGCATACTTCACGAGATCGATGGCGGTTGAGAAGGACTCCGGCGACATGGAGATATAGGCTGCGATGCAGACGATGCCCGTCGCGGTCTCGTCAGCCTTGTTGTGGCGTGCAATGTTGTGGGCGATCAGGTAGACGATAGGAATGGTCATGAAGGACAGGCAGCAGAAGTTGAGCGCCGAGAATGCCGGGCTCAGCGCCGCAGCGCCCGGGATGAGAGCTGCCAGTCCGATGGTCTTCGAGCAGATGAGTGTGTTGAGAAGGGTGCCGAACGAGCCGACAATGACGAACGGCATGAACACCGTGAAGGCATCCTTGATGCTGTTCAGATACTTGTTGTCATCGACCCATGCAGCAATATCCAGGAGCTTGTCCTGAAATCCTTCGCTCATTGCCATACAATCCTCCTTGTGTCCTCATATTTGCATGGTTGTGGTGGGGACATTCCGGCAGCAGGACTCCCCAGCCCTGCTGCCCCCTTTGTGCTAGTGGGAAGCCTTCCAGTCAGCGTAGACCTTGTCAGCCTGCTTCAGGACCTTGGCGCCATCGCCGCGGCCATAGGCAGCGGTATCGATGACAGCGACCGGTGCGACATCGCCGACAATCTTGTCGACCTTCCTCTTGATGTGACGGACCTGGGGCCCGAGAAGAAGGACATCGAAGTTGCCAAGCTCATTCTCGATGGTGCCCTGCTCGACAGCCCAGATGGTGTCGTCACGGCCGGCAGCCTTCGCAGCCTCCTCCATCTTTGCGACCAGGATCGAGGTCGACATGCCTGCTGCGCAGGCTAGCATGATCCTCATAGCAAAACTCCTTTCTCTTTCCGGCTCCTTCCTCCGGGAGCCTTGTTAGCTGCCTTGCCTATGCATCTAAAGAGACCCCAGCGCGCCTCTTGTCGCGCTCGACCACTTTTTCCGCCAGATCCAGTGTCATGATCGCCATCGTCAGATGGTCGAGAGCATGCACGAGAATCACATTGAGCTCCACGGGAGTGCCGTTCGCCTCCTGCGTGAGCATGGAGAACTGCGCATCGTGGCACGCATGCATCTCGTCGCGCCCCTCCTTGAGGAGGTTGTCGGCCTCCTTGAAGTCGCCTTCGCCCGAAGCATCAATGGCTTCCAGGGCGCACCCCTTGGCCGTGCCCGCATGGGCAATGATCTCGAAGGCTGTCGCGTACTTTTCGTCGTCCATGGTTACTCCTTTGGTCTCACGCCTACGAGCAGATGAAGCAGCGTGCCAAAATCCTGATTTGCCGTAAGCCCTGCAATTGCGGGCTCGCTTGTCATGAGTCTCGCCATTGCCCGATAGAAGGGCTGAAGATCGTAGTTCCTCTTCTTCGACACGCAGATGAGGAAGATTGCCTGCACCGGTGTGCCGTCCCAGAGAATCGGCTCATCGAGGATGCCGACCGTGACGATCGTGCGTGGACTCACGGCGACCTGCGGATGGGGCATCGCGACATTGTTGCCGAAGGTCGTGCGGGCCAGCTTCTCCCTGACATGCACGAGGCTCTTGAAGCTCGGTGGCATCTCGATCACCTCGGCCGTGCGGTCGCAGAGGAAATCAATCGCCTCGATCTTCGACGTGAAGGAAAGATGCGGGAAGAAAAGCCGTGCGTCGAAGTAGTCCACGATATCGAACTCTTCGGCATCTGCCGCGAGATCGTTGCGGACATTCTCGATCTGCTGGGTATCCAGGAAGTAGGAGACCTGCCGCACCGGCACTGGCAGCTCGCGGTCAAGCGGCACCGTGGCGAAGACATAGTCAATCTTATCGAAATCGATCGTTTCGAGGCCATTGATGTCGCAGGTCGTAATCTTGCCGAGGTACGATCCGAACTCCTGCCGATACTGCTGCTCGAGAAGCCGTGCAGAGCCGGCCCCCGATGCGCAGACAATCAGGATGTTCTTCCTGGGATAGCTCGTGCTCCGCCGCTTCAGCGCAAGAGCGAAGTCGAGGGCGATGTATCCGATCTCCTCGTCGGACAGCTTGGAGCCGGTCGCCTGGGTGAGGACCGCGGAGGCATCCATCGCCATTGCGTAGCCCAACGGGAAGCCAATCCGGATATCGGAGAGGAGGGGGTTCTGCACTTTCATGTTGTGCTGCATGCGGACCAGCAGCGGCGCGACATGGCGGGCAAGGTTCATCCTGAGCTCGATATCGTTGCCGAAGTCGTAGCCGAGGCTCTCCTTCACGACGTCGAGCATCTCATTCACGAGGTTCCAGACCTCGTCGGAGATGATGACAGACCCCTCGTCGGGATAGGTGGAGAGCGACTTGCGGCCTGCCAGGTGGATTGCCATATAGGCAGCCTCCTCGGGCGGCAGGCTGATCTTGAACTGCTCTTCGAGCGCATCTGCAATCTTGATGGAGATCTGGTACTCAGGACGCTGCTTCGCCTGCTCGCGCGACTCCTCGTCGACGAGCATGTGGGCTCCCTTGCGGCAGCGCATGATCGCCACGGCTATGTGGACGATCAGGTTCTGGTAGGCATAGGAGCTGACATGGAAATCTTCCTCGGCCAGAATGCCTGAGACGGTCTTCTTGATGGACGGCAGCATCGCATGGATGGAGCTCAGGTTGGCACCATCCGCCTGCATCTCATCATCCAGCACGGCAGCAGCCAGGCAAAGGCGCCGGTCCCGCTCGCTCCCCTCGATGCGGACGCCACGATGGGTCCTGCGCTGCAGCGTCAGGTCGAAGGGTGCGATGAAGGACTCCACGTCCTTGAGGTTCTGCGAGATGGTGCGGCGCGAAGCCAGAAGCTCCTGCGCCAGTTCGTCGAGCGTGACCCAGTCCGTGCGCATGATGAGATCGTTCACCAGATAGCGGACACGCCCCGATGCAGTCGAAGGCAATGCGTCCTCCCGCGCGCGCTTGAGCTGTGCCAGCTTCTTCGCATATGCCTCGCTGTCATGCACGACAAGCGTGTAGCCCTTGCCGCGGCGCATGGCAATCTCGGCCACGCCATCGAGCGAAGCATTGACGTCTCTCACATAGTTTCGGACGGAACGCTCAGAAACATCGAACTTCTTGGCGAGATCCTGTGGCGAGACATGGCCCTGCCCCTCGAACGCCTGAATCAGTTGCAGGTAATTCACGTAAATGCCTCCTCTCTGACTACGTACTCTATCGGGATGTAGACCTCTGAAAAATGGCCATTGCTGCCAACTGAATCGGAAACGCGATGCGCTAAATGAAAGCCAGTTCGCCCCGTTGATATGTATCATCTATTTAATCATATCGGGTGGAAACGTTACCAGAGGAAGCACCTCAGGTCCCCGCAGCCTAGGCCTCGCTCCCGCCGGACGCCATATAAAGAAAGAGGCAGACCCCTTGTGGAGCCTGCCTCTCCATGAAGCTGTCCTGCCAGACCTACTTGACGCCTGCCTTGCGCTTTGCCTCGTCGATCTCCTTGAGCTGCTCAGGCGTCAGATGGATGGCACCTTCTCCTGTGCCATATGTCTTTCCGCCGTCAGCATCCGTCGTCTCGCCGTATGAAGCATAGGCTCCCGTTGCCTTCGAGCCTTCGCGCGCGAAGGAATCCTCGAGCTCGCCCGGGCGGCGCCTGTGGTAGACCGCACGCGGCAGCATGCTCTCGTTCGTCACCGGATCGTCGGGGTTCTCGAGATGGAAGCTCTCGGAGCGTCCATTCTTGAAGTTCTCCTTTGCGACCGAGATCATGAGCTTGATGCGGTTCAGCTGGTTGACCTCGGAAGCGCCCGGGTCGTAGTCAACAGCGACGATATTGCTCTCAGGGTGCATCTGGCGCAGGCGCTTGATCACGGACTTGCCGACGACGTGGTTCGGCAGGCATGCGAACGGCGAGCAGACGATGATGTTCGGCGTGCCGGACTCGATGAGGTCGCACATCTCGGCCGTCAGGAGCCATCCCTCGCCCATCGTGTTGCAGAGCGACAGCACTTCCTTCGCCTTGTCCGCAAGACTCCAAATCGAGCCATACGGCTCGAAGCGCTCCGACTTCTCGAGCATCTCGTCGATCGGCTTCCTCATGCCCTCGATTGCATCGATGCCGATCTTGTGCGTGAGGCGGCTCGTCGCCTTCGTGCCGAGCTCCTCCTTCATGTTGATCTGGTTCGAGAGGCCGAACAGGAAAAAGTCGACAAGGCCCGGAACGTCTGCCTCGCAGCCCTCGTTCTCGATGACGCGGACAACCTGGTTGTTCGCGGTCGGGTGGAACTTCACGAGGATCTCGCCGACGACGCCGACACGCGGCTTCGAGCGGTCGTTCTCGAGCGGCAGCGCATCGAACGCCTTGACCGTATCCTCGCAGAGACGGTAGAACGGCTTCGGCGAAGCGCTGTGGGAGAGCTGGATCTTGGCACGTTCCATGAACTCGTCGTAGAGCCTGTCGGCGCTCCCCTCCTTGGCCTCATAGGGGCGCACGCGGTACGTGCACTTCATGAGGAGATCGCCGTAGAGAAGGGCATAGACAGCCTTGGTGAGCAGGCGCGGGTTCTTGAGCGCCTTGAAGCCCGGGTTGCTCTCGTCGAGGTTCGTGGCAGCCGTAAGCGAGATGACCGGCACCTCGGGGTGGCCCGAATCCTTGAGCGCCTTCCTGATGAGGGCGATGTAGTTCGTTGCACGGCAGCCGCCGCCGGTCTGGGAGATCATGACAGCCGTACGGGAGAGATCGTACTTGCCCGAAAGGACCGCCTCCATGATCTGGCCCGTGACGAGGATCGACGGGTAGCAGATGTCGTTGTTCACATACTTCAGGCCCGTGTCGACTGCCTTGTGGTCGACAGACGGGAGCAGCACGACGTTGTAGCCTTCGGAGCGAAGGATGGCTTCGACGATCTCGAAGTGCACAGGGGACATCTGCGGTGCCAGGATCGTGTAGCCCTCGTCCTGCATCTCCTCCGTGTAGCGTACCTTCTTGAAGGCAGCGCTCTTTGCCTCGCGGTAGACCGGCGTACGACGGGTGAGATCGGTCTTCCTTGCATGCTCGAGCGAGCCGTCAGCCATGTGGACGTTGACCGGTGCCACCTCATGCACCTTGCCGGCACGCGTCTCGCGCTCGAGCTCGGCACGTTCCTCCTTGAGGGCGGCCATGAGGGAGCGGACACGGATGCGGGCAGCGCCGAGGTTCGAGACCTCGTCGATCTTGAGCACGGTATAGATCTTGCCGGATGCCTCGAGGATCTCCTGGACCTCGTCGGTCGTGAGGGCATCAAGGCCGCAGCCGAAGCTCTGGAGCTGGATGAGGTCGAGGTCGTTCCTCTCTGCGACGAAGCGTGCCGCACGGTAGAGGCGGGAGTGGTACATCCACTGGTCGATGACGCGGATCGGGCGCTCGACAGGAACCTTGTGGGCGATGGAGTCCTCGGTAAGCACGGCGAAGCCGAAGCCATGCAGCATCTCGGGGATTGCATGGTTGATCTCGCCGTCGTTGTGGTACGGACGGCCTGCGAGGACGATGCCGTGGGCGTCGTTGTCCTCGATCCACTTCAGGGCATCGTCTCCTGCCTTGTGCATCGCGTTCTTGAAGTCGATGTCTGCCTGCCAAGCATAGTTCACGGCCTCGTCGATCTCTTCGCGCGTGATGTGGGAGCCACGGAAGCGGCCCTTGCCCTTGGCAGCATCCTCCTCGCGCTGGACAGAGACGACCTCGTAGAGCCTGCGCTTGAGCTCGTTCTTCTTGTCATACGGCAGGAACGGATCGAGGTACTCGACAGAGGGATCCGAGAGCTCGTCGATGTTGAGCTCCAGGGACTGCGGATAGGACATGACGATCGGGCAGTTGTAGTGGTTCGTGGCCGTATCGTCCTCGGCGCGCTCCCAGCGGATGCACGGCATCCAGATGAAGTCCGGATTCTTCGAGAGGAGGTTCATGATGTGGCCATGGCTGAGCTTTGCCGGGTAGCAGACGCTCTCGGACGGCATCGACTCGGTGCCTGCCTCGTAGGTCTTCCTCGTCGTCCTGTCGGACAGGATGACCGAGAAGCCGAGCTTCGTGAAGAACGCATGCCAGAACGGATAGTTCTCGTACATGTTGAGGGCGCGGGGAATGCCGACAGTACCGCGCGGTGCGGTATCAGGGTCGAGGCATTCGCGGTCGAACAGCAGATGATTCTTGAACTCGAAGAGGTTCGGCGCCTTGCTCTGCTCCTTGACAGGCTTGCCGGAGCCTTTCTCGCAGCGGTTGCCCGTGATGAAGCGGCGGCCGTTGCCGAAGGAGTTGATCGTGAGGAGGCAGTTGTTCGAGCAGCGTCCGCAGTGGGCGTTCGTGTGCTTGACCTTGAGGTTGTCGATCTCCTCGCGGGAGAGGATGGTGGAGACACCGTCTGCACCGGCACGGTCGCGGGCGAGGAGCGCTGCACCGTAGGCACCCATCGTGCCTGCGATGTCCGGCCTGATCACGTCGCGGCCGGTCAGGAGCTCGAAGGCACGCAGCGTCGCGTCGCTCATGAACGTGCCACCCTGGACGACGACGTACTTGCCGATCTCGTCGTAGTCGCGCAGCTTGATGACCTTGAAGAGGGCATTCTTGATGACAGAGTAGGAAAGGCCGGCGGCGACATCGCCGATCGTGGCGCCTTCCTTCTGGGCCTGCTTGACGCGGGAGTTCATGAAGACGGTGCAGCGGCTGCCGAGGTCGACCGGGTGCTCGCCGCGGACTGCTGCCTTCGCGAATTCCTGTACCGTCATGCCCATGGAGTCAGCGAAGTTCGCGATGAAGGAGCCGCAGCCCGAAGAGCAGGCCTCGTTCAGGGCGATATGCTCGATGATGCCATTCTTCACCTGGAGGCACTTCATGTCCTGGCCGCCGATATCGAGGATGAAGTTGACATCGGGCACGAAGGCCTTGGCGCCACGCAGGTGCGCGACCGTCTCGATCTCGCCGGAGTCTGCCTGCAGGGCTTCGATCAGGATGCCCTCGCCGTAGCCGGTCGTCGTGACATGGCCAATCGTGCAGCCTTCCGGCAGATGGTCGTAGATGTCGTCCATGATCTTGCGGGCGGTGCCGAGGACATCGCCGTTGTTGTTGTCATACCACGTGTAGAGGAGCTCGCCGTCCTCGCCGACGACAGCTGCCTTCATCGTCGTGGAGCCGGCATCGAGGCCGATGAAGACACGGCCCTGGTAGCCCTCGAGCGTGCCCTTCGGCACGACCTGTGCGTCGTGGCGGGCACGGAACTCCTGGTAGTCCTTCTCCGTCTTGAAGAGCGGGTCGAGACGCGCGACCTCGGAGCCCTGCGTGTCGCCGAGGCTGTCGAGCTTGTCGATGACCTCCTTAAACGTCACGGTATCGGTGGACTCGCCCGCAAGAGCTGCGCCGGTAGCGACAAAGAGGTGTGCGTTCTCGGGGACGATCCTGTGCTCCTCATCGAGGTTGAGCGTGATGTAGAAGCGCTTCCTCAGCTCGGAGAGATACTGGAGCGGGCCGCCCAGGAAGGCGACATAGCCACGGATCGGGTGTCCGCAGGCAAGGCCGGAGACCGTCTGGTTCGCGACAGCCTGGAAGATCGATGCTGCCACATCCTCGCGTGCTGCGCCCTCATTGAGGAGCGGCTGCACGTCGGACTTCGCGAAGACGCCGCAACGGGATGCGATCGGATAGATGTGCGTCGCACCCTTGGCAAGGTCGTTGAGTCCCGTGGCATCCGTCTCCATGAGGGAAGCCATCTGGTCGATGAAGGCACCGGTGCCGCCGGCACACGTGCCGTTCATGCGCTGCTCGATGCCATTGTCGAAGTAGATGATCTTGGCGTCCTCGCCGCCGAGCTCGATTGCGACATCCGTCTTGGGAATCAGGGACTCGACGGCACGCTTCGAGGCGATGACCTCCTGGACGAACTCGACGCCGAGCCACTTGGCGAGCAGCATGCCGCCGGAGCCCGTGATGGAGACACGCATCTTTGCATCTCCCAGGACCTTTTCGGCCTTCCTGAACACCTCGCGCGCCGTTGCCTTCACGTCCGTGTGGTGGCGCTCATAGTTTGCATAGACCAGATGCTCGTTCTCGTCGATGACAGCGAGCTTCACCGTCGTGGAGCCGACATCGATGCCGAGACGAAGACGGGCGTGGCGGAAATCGGCACGCTGCTTCGGCTTGAGCTCGGCACCCTCCTGCACGAGCGGCATCGCATAGTGGGCATTGCGCTCCGCCTGGACGGAATTGCCATTCTCGGTCATTCCTGCATCTCCTTCTTCTCCTGTGCCAGGTCTGCCAGATCGTCGAGGCAGGGCACGCCGAACTTGATCTTCTTGCCGTAGAGGTCGCCGGGGCGCACGAACATGAGCGCGGTCATCACGCATGCCATGAGGTGCGCCGGCTCTTCCATGCCGCTGCGCATCCAGCGCAGGAGCACGCCGACCTCGGCCGATATCGCGAATGTCAGATAGTAGCCGAAGAGCTCCTGGGGAATATCGAATACGATGCCTTCCTCGGCACGTCCGCAGACGATCTCGAAGACTTTCTCTTTGATCTTCTCGACGAATCCCGGATCTCCGCCTGCACCCAGAAGGGCCGGCAGATAGCTTCTGCGCTCCTGGAAGTACTCGAGGAGCTCGACAGAGCCCGGGCACGGCTCGAAGTTCGAGATGGCGTCCTGGAGCTCGTCGAGGTTCGTCCTCGCAAGCCTCCTCACGAGGCAGCCGACTTCGGAGACGGTCTCTTCCTCGATCTGCCCAACGAGATCGTTGATGTCCTTGAAATGCGAATAGAAGGTACGCCTCGTCACGCCTGCCGTATCGGCAACCGCCTTGACCGTGACACGGGAGAGATCTCCTGTCTCCTCGATCTGGCGGGCAAGAGCGTCGCGCAGCGCCTGGCGCGTACGCACCGTGCGCCGGTCCTGGCCGGCACCGACGAGCGAAAGCTGCCTCTCTGCAGTCTGAGCCGTCATTTCAGGCACGCTCGCGGCCTCCTTTCCTGCTCTGTTTTTCACAGTGTGTGCAGAATTGCGCACTGTGCGTAGTATTGCACACCGTGAGCAAGAAATTCAGCCATTTGCGGACTGCACAGAAGCGGCACAGAGATGAAGCCTCAGCGTCCCGCAGCCTGCTGAGAGCAATCGTCGATGAGGCCTGGCTTGCGCGTGAGCGGCAAGGTCTTCTCGAGGTAGGAGATGCTTCTGGGCCAGGATGTCGCACAGACCGAGCCGAAGAGCGTGTCGAGCACATACTGCACAGCAAGATGCGACGCGAACTGCGTGATGCGCCGCTGGTAGCGCTCTGCATCGCTCACGAAGAGATAGCCGTCAAGGCCGGGATTGAGACGCGCTGCAGCAGGCGTTCCCACAAGAAAGGTCGGGACACCCCGCTCTGAGAGCATGGGAAGCGCACGTTCGAGTGCCATGGAGACGCCTGAGTAGGAGATGCCTATCGCGACACAGTCCTTCCCCATCAGGAGGGCGCAGCGAATCTGCCGCTCGGTATCTGCCTCGCAGCGTGCATCGATTCCGACCGAGAGCAGGCGGTCTGCGAACATGCTTGCCGGATAGCGGTTGTGCGATTCCGTGAAGAGCGCGACCTGGCGGGCCGTGCAGATGAGGGATGCAGCATGCTCGACCGTATCCATATCGAGCATGGACTGGGTCTGGGCAAGTGTCTGCTCGAAGACAGAGCGTATGCTTGCAGCCACCTCCCCTGCCGTCCATCCTTCGCCGAACGGAAAGTTGATGTCGGCTGTGCCAGCAGCCTGGGCACGCTCCAGGGAGCGCGCCATCTCGACCTTGAGCTCCTTCATGCCTTCGAGGCCGAGCTTGCGGCAGAGGCGGTGGATCGTCGCGATCGAGCAGTGGGCAGCCTGTGCGAGCTCCTTGATCGAATAGTCCGAAAAGCGCGGTCCGAGGCAGAGGATCGTATGTGCCAGCTCCTGCTCTGTCGGCGTGAAGCCTTCTGCCTCCCGCATCTTCTGCACGACATCCATGTCCCGCTCCTTTCCCCACAGAAGAAAAGTATCAGAAAGTGTCAGCCTGTGCCGTGACCATCTGCCTTCAGACGAAAAGAAGTCTCCTGCTGCGCCCAGAACCTGGAGGACGCACCTCTCATTCCCTATGCTTGAAAGCGATGGAGATGCCTGCACGAGCAGGCAGGAAGAAGGAGGAAAGCTATGGGCAAGGGATTCCCGGAGGGCTTCTATTGGGGCGGCGCTACTGCTGCAAACCAGTTCGAAGGTGCCTGGAACGTGGACGGCCGCGGACCGTCTGTCGATGACCACTTCACGGGCGGCACGAAGGACAAGCCGCGCACGATCACGGTCGATATCGAGCCCGATGTGCTCTACCCGAACCATGACGGAATCGACTTCTACCACCACTACGAGGAGGACATCGCGCTCTTCGCCGAGATGGGCTTCAACATGTTCCGCATGTCCATCTCCTGGTCGCGCATCTTCCCGAACGGCGACGACGAAAAGCCCAACGAGCTCGGCCTTGCCTTCTATGACAGGGTTTTCGACTGCTGCCGTGCTCATGGCATCGAGCCGCTCGTGACGCTTTCCCACTACGAGATGCCCTACCACCTCGTCGAGAAGTACAACGGCTGGGCTAGCCGCGAGCTCATCGGCTTCTTCGAGAAGTACTGCCAGACCGTCTTCGACCGCTATCACGACAAGGTGCGCTACTGGCTCACGTTCAACGAGATCAACTGCGGCACGATGGACATGGGCAACCTCTTTGAGACGTCCATGATCCGCGGCTTCGCAGGTCCTGCCTCCGAGGCCCACTCGACCCCGCAGGAGCGCTACCAGGCACTCCATCATCAGTTCGTGGCCTCTGCCCGCGTCGTGAAGTATGCGCATGAGCACTATCCTCAGTTCCGCATGGGCAACATGGACTGCTTCATCCTCTCCTACGCCGCAACCTGCGACCCCAAGGACGTCCTTGCAAACGAGTCCGAGATGCGCCGCATGAACTGGTACTGCTCCGATGTCCAGGTCAGGGGCTACTATCCTTCCTACGCAAAGCGCTACTGGCGCGAGAACGATATCAGCCTCAAGATCGAGGACGGCGATCTCGAGGACCTCAAGGAGGGCACGATCGACTTCTACACGTTCTCCTACTACATGAGCTCCATCGTCGGCACGCACGACGTGAAGCAGGCAGCAGGAAACATGACGTTCGGCGGCGTGAACCCCTACCTCAAGAGCACCGACTGGGGCTGGCAGATCGACCCGGATGGCCTGCGCTTTGCCCTGAACGAGATCTATGACCGCTACCAGATTCCTCTGATGGTCGTCGAGAATGGCATGGGCGCCCTCGACAAGGTCGAGGAGGATGGCTCCATCCACGACACCTACCGCATCGATTACCTGAAGAGCCATGTCCGCGCCATGCGCGAGGCAGTGGATGACGGAGTGGACCTCAAGGGCTACACCTGGTGGGGACCGATTGACCTCGTCTCTGCTGGCACCGGCGAGATGCGCAAGCGCTACGGCTTCATCTACGTCGACAAGCACGACGACGGAAGCGGCACCTACAAGCGCAGCCGCAAGGATTCCTTCTACGCCTACCAGAAGATCATCAAGTCGAATGGCACTGAAGGCCTCGACTAGGGCAGCAAGCCAGAGCTGACGCATAATACGGACGCCAGAGAGGGCCGGGATGCATGTCCCGGCCCTCTCTATGTTCAATGCCCCAGCTTCTATTCAGGAATGTATCTCATTTGTGATTACATCGGTACCTGTGCGATATATACCAATTAGCAAGGTACCATGCATTTAGACGACGGAAAGTCAGACAGACCGCCTCATTTGCCAGCAAGCACGTCCTGCAGCATCTCATCAAACGAGCGGCAGCGTCTGTAGCGCTCCGGAAATTCCTTCATTGCATCGAATTCCGCCAACGCTGCCCTGGTCCCTTCAGAAAGGCACATCCCTTCCTCGAGCGGCTTCTCGCTATGCTCAGATAGCTGCTTGGAATCAGCATCATGCGCCAGCATTGCACTGCCCTTTCCGTCTGGAAGTCTGTCATTGCAGCATTCAAAATGCCACTTCCGCATAGACCAATCAACACAAGCTCACTTTATTGAAGGCGATCGACCTGCCTCCGAAGAAAGGAATCCATCTTATGGATACGAACAAGACGAACGAAGAGAACGAGAATATCGGTACCGAAACTGCCACAACGGCAGAGGCTCCCCGCCACGACCACCGCCATGAAGTCGGTCATCATCACGATGAAGATAGCCGCCACATCCATGGCCATCATCATGGCGGAGATGCCGCCGAAGCCGGATATCATTGCCACCATCACCACCGCGATGGAGAAGATGGCGCAGACGAGCACCACTGCCGCCACCATCATGGGGATGCAGCCGGAGACGAACATGAGCACTGCCATCACCACCACGGCGACGACGATGAGTTCCATGGCAAGCATCGCCACCATCACGGTGAGCACGGCCACTTCCATGGAGAGGATGGTGCTGCCCATCACGGGCATCGACACGATGACGAAGAGATGGGTGATGGCCACCGCGGTGGCGGCTACAGCGCCGACGAGGAGGGGCTCGTCTGTCCCTGCATGGGAACGACTAAAGACGAGATCTTCGAGGCTGTGGCAGCAGGAGCGCGGAACATCGAGGATGTCGAGCGCGCAACTGGCGCAGGCACCCGCTGCGGTCGCTGCCGCGCTGCCGTCGCAGCAGTTGTCGAGGAGGCACTTGCCCAGACTGCATAGGCTGCAGAGGCAGGCAATGGCATCCGAAGGAGGCAGGGCTTAGGCTCTGCCTCCTTCTTCCCGTCAGAAGCTTTCTGCCGTATCCGGCGTGAGCGATTCGGCCACAGCCACGCAGACCTTGGCCGCTTCCTCGATATCATCGAGGGCGCAGATGGCACATCCCGCATGGACATAGCGGCAGGGAACTCCTGCCACGACGCTCGGTACATCGAGCATATGTGCAGGGCCTCCATCGGTGCCGCCGCCCTCGCGCACGCTCGTCTGCACCTTGAGGCCATGCTCTCTTGCCGTAGCCAGCACGTAGCGCTGATACCTTGGGTTCGTTATCATGCAGCAATCGAAGTAGCGAAACATCGGGCCTTTGTGGAGCGCTGCCTGGATATCGTCTGCTTGCTGGAAGGTGTCATCTGCCGGGCAGCCCTCGAACATGAAGGCAAGCTTCGGCTGGAAGGCCCTGACCGCAGCGGCAACACCACGCTCCCCTACCTCCTCCATCGACGAGATCGAGGCCACCACATCGAAGGGCAGGTCTTTCTTCGAGAGCTCCCGGAGTGCAAGGAGCATTGCCGTGGCACCTGCCCGGCAGTCGAAGGCCTTGCCGAAAGCAATGCCGTGCTTCTTGTCGTATTCAAACTGCGTCGCCGGCACGAAGGGCCCGCCCATGCCCATATGGAAGCGTTTGATAGCCTCTTCCTTCGATGTGGCGCCGCAGTCGAGGATGAGCTCCTCTCTGCCGGCAGCCTTCTCCGCTTCGCTCATGAAGTGAGGCGGCTTCACGCCGATGACGGCACGGACCCACGTGCCTTCTGTCGTGCGCACGAAGACATCCTGTCCTGCCAGCACGTGGGGCGAGAAGCGCCCGAGCTCGACGAAGCTCATGGTGCCATTCGAGCGGATCGAGCGGACCATGCCGCCGACCTCGTCTCCATGGGCATCGAGCATGAGGACCGGCTTCGTGCCGCTGAAGCTCCTGGGATAGATCAGGGCATCCATCAAAGAATTCGTCTTCACGTCAGCCCAGCCGGCGCAGAACTCCTTTGCTACAGCCACCGTCTCATCCTCGAAGCCCGAAGGCGACTTCGCAGAGCTCAGCTTTCCCAAAAGCTCTGCCACCTCATCGCGTACCAGATCCATTGCATCCTCCCTCTCCCAGATTCGGCCTCTACCATAGCCCAAGCTCTGGCATCTCGCAGCAGGCACATCTCTTCAGTCACCAGCTGGAAATGCATCCCGGCAGCACCTCATGCTTTCGAGGAGTACAGTCGTTATGCACGGAACTCCAGAGGAAAGCAGGGACATATGCCAGAAGATCCAGCAGGGACAGGCACGTCTGCAGGCAGGAGCACGCTCGCCAATGT